>Ga0210394_10000281_pt1 | contig 118728 bp, 95 predicted proteins | sample IncBWC12MmetaG_FD_160121 | JGI IMG/M metagenome (GOLD analysis project Ga0210394, IMG submission 160121) | Forest soil microbial communities from Barre Woods Harvard Forest LTER site, Petersham, Massachusetts, United States - Inc-BW-C-12-M | ecosystem: Environmental > Terrestrial > Soil >...
TGATGCTGGCTTCGCCCTGGCCGGAACCCGTACGAAAAACCGAGAAAGTCCGTTTCGTAGACAGCATTCAACACCTCGACCGTCGCACGCTGGACGATCTTGTCTTCCAGCGCCGTAACTCCGAGCGGTCTCTGCCGCCCGTCGGCCTTGGGGATATACACTCTACGCACCGGTTTCGCTCGGTACGCTCCTCGCTTCAGCCTTTCGGAAAGGTCCTGGAGATTCACTTCCAGTTGCTCGCCGTAGTGCCGCCACGTCTCACCGTCCACACCGGGCGCAGCTTCCTTCTTCAGTCGAAAGTAGGCCATGCGCAGGGTCTCCAGGTTGTAGATGTGGTGCAGAAGCGCCGTGAACCGCAACTGCTTATCCTTCTTTGCTGCTTGACGTACCCTCTCCAGCGCACTTGGCGCGTCCTTCCGGCTCGGTGTCCGGGACGCGTTTTGCTGTGGAGGGTTCCCTTTGGCCAACCCGTTTCCCTCCATCCCCTCCGCAGCCGGTTGTCCGACCTTGTTCGGAGACTTCGCAGGTACTTTAGGGCTGTCCGACTTCCCAGTTCCGTTCATCATCGGCGTGCGTCCTTAGACTTCCCGATGCGTCCCAAAGCAACTGCGGCCTTGGGTGGTCCTGGGATCTCCCGGTTCCCGCGTGAGGTGTCTCCGTACGTGCTCGGGGTCTCTGACCGCGCGGGATTCCGGTACACCTCGCGATATCGGTGCACCGGATGGAGCCTTCCGCATCTCCTTACATCGTCGGCATCCCGGAGGAAAGTTCTTACTACGCGGCTGAATACCCGGCCCGCACGTTCCCCTGTCAACGCTTCGACGTCACCCTTGCGAGTGACTCCGCATGACTCGGGGCCGTTGTGGGTCGCTAATCCACTACTACCGTATGACTTTTTCATCACTACACCTCGCCGGTTTAACCGGCGCACAAGGAGAAACGAAATGAAAATCAAAGTGACTAGCGTGTACGTGGACGACCAGAACAAAGCCCTGCGCTTCTATACGGAGGTACTGGGCTTTGCCAAGAAGACCGATTTCAGTCAGGGCCCATATCGCTGGCTGACTGTGGCCTCGCCCGAGGAGCCGGACGGCACTGAGCTGCAGCTAGCGCTGAACGACAACCCCGCGGCCAAATCGTATCAGCAGGCGATCCTTCAACAGGGCCAGCCCGCGGCCATGTTCTTCACCGACGACGTCAAGGGCGACTACGAGCGGATCAAGGCTCGCGGCGCCGAGTTCACGATGCCGCCCACCGGCGTGACCGGCTCGACCATTGCGATGCTGAAAGACACCTGCGGCAACCTCATTCAACTCACGCAGCTGGCGCGCTAATAGAGCTAAGGAGAATAAGGTGACCAATCTCGAGCAGTACACACCGGGTCCGGCTGGCGGGGCGCAGGTGCGAAAGGACGGAGAGAAGTGGACCCTCATTCTCGTCAGAGAATTGCGCCACTCGCCGGAAAAAGTCTGGCAGGCGCTTACCGACCCAGCGCATCTACACGAGTGGGCTCCCTTTGACGCCGATGGGAGCCTGGGTACGGTTGGAGCCACGGTGAAGCTCACCACGGTGGCAGCGCCCAAACCGCACGTTACCGAAACCAAAGTGACGCAAGCCGTCGCGCCCGAGGTGCTGGAGTACAACTGGGGTGATCACAACATGCGGTGGGAGCTCGAAGCCTTTGGTGGCGGCACGCGCCTGACGTTGTGGACCAACATCGGCCGGCGCTTTATCGCCATGGGTGCTGCCGGATGGCACATTTGCTTCGACGTCCTTGACCGGCTCCTCGCGGGTGACCCGATTGGACGCATCCTCGGACCCGAAGCCACGAAGTTCGGCTGGCAGCGGCTGCACGCGGAGTACGCCAAGCAGTTCGGTATCGAGACACCCGACGGGCCGTCTCAGAAAGGGAGGACAAATTAATCATGAAAGAGGCCACCAAACGTTCGATTTTTCGATGGATTCACATTATCTTTGGCATTCCGATAATCGGTTACATTTATGATTCGCCGACGGATACTCCAAACTACGCTTGGTCTATTCGGTATGTCTTTTTCCCCGTATTGCTGATTTCAGGGCTGTGGATGTGGAAAGGCCACGTTGTTCGACGACTTCTTTCGAAGAGAACGAAAACGGCACAAGAAGTGGAGGCTTAAGGATCCATGAATTCATCGGAACGTATTGACCAGCTGATCGCAGGACTCACAGACTGGCGCGGGAAGACGCTCGCCAGCGTCCGCAAGACCATCCTTGAGGCCGACCGGGAGATAATCGAGGAATGGAAGTGGATGGGAAGCCCAGTGTGGTCTCACGACGGAATGATCGCGGTCGGCAACGCGCACAAAGATAAGGTGAAGCTTACCTTTTCCCACGGGGCGAGCCTCCCGGATCCTGACAAGCTCTTCAACGCAGGCCTCGAAGGCAACAGGTGGCGAGCGATCGATCTTTTCGAGGGCGATAAGATTAATGAGCGTGGTCTAAGAAATCTCGTCCGTGCCGCCGTTGATTACAATCAGATCAAATTGAAGACGAAAGCTCCTGCGGGTACTCGAGCGAAAGTACCTAAAAGCAAAAAATGATGAAACTGCAGCTTTTCCTCCATGGGAGCGCCTGCCCCAGATCAAGGCCAAGCACCATCCGACCACCCTGTTCCAGCTGAATCAACATATCAAACCGTAGAGGAAACCATGTCGCAGGAATTCATTGAGATCCGCGGTGCGCGCGAGAATAATCTCAAGAACGTCTCGCTGCGCATCCCCAAACGCAAGATCACGATCTTCACCGGCGTCTCGGGTTCCGGCAAATCGTCGATCGTGTTCGATACCGTCGCGACCGAGGCACAACGCCAGATGAACGAGAATTTCAGCATGTTCATCCGCACCTTCCTGCCGCGCTACTCCCAACCGGACGCCGATGCCATTGAGAACCTGAGCATGCCGATCGTCGTGGACCAGAAACGGCTCGGCGGCGGGTCCCATTCGACGATGGGCACGATCACCGACATCTACCCGGTGCTGCGCCGGTTGTATTCCCACATCGGCAAACCGTATGTGGGTCATACGAACGTCTTTTCCTTCAACGACCCAAAGGGCATGTGCCCGAACTGCAACGGCTTCGGCCGCAAGGTGGGCGTGGACCTGGATCTGTTCCTCGATAAATCCAAAACACTGAACGAAGGCGCAATCCTGTTCAATGAATATGCCATCGACAGCTGGGGCTGGAACTTCCTCGGCCAGTCGAAACTTTTCGACATGGACAAGAAGCTTTCGAAGTTCAGCGAAAAGGAAATGGAACTGCTCTTATACAGCAAACCATATAAAGTGAAAACAAAGGTCGGAGGCAAGGGCATCAATATAACGTGCGAAGGCATCATCAGCAGATTCACCGCCAAGTACATCACGCGTGACGTGAAGACCATGTCTGAACGTACACAAAAGCTTGTGGCGCCTTACATCACGATGGCGCCGTGCACGGAGTGCAAGGGCGCGCGCTTAAGTCAGGAAGTGCTGAAGTGCAAGATCGACGGATACAACATCGCTGAGCTGGCCTCGATGGAAGTGGGCCAGTTGATCGGTGTGATCAAGACGATCAAGGAACCGAAAGCCACACCCATTTTGAAAACACTGATCCAGCGCCTACAATATCTCGTGGATATCGGCCTCGAATATCTCACCTTAAATCGTGAAACAGACACGCTCTCCGGCGGCGAATCGCAGCGCGTGAAGATCGTCAAACACCTGAGCAGCAGCCTCGTGGACGTGATGTATGTGTTCGACGAGCCCAGCGTGGGTCTTCACCCGCGTGATGTGCATCGTTTGAATGAACTTCTTCAACAGTTGCGTGATCGAGGAAATACGGTTCTCGTGGTAGAACATGATCCTGATGTCATTAAAGTGGCTGACCATATCGTGGACGTGGGTCCGCATGCCGGGAGTCAGGGCGGCCAGGTCATGTACGAAGGTACGTTCAAGAACCTGTTGAGCGCGGACACGCTGACCGGAAAATATATGAAACAGTCGGTTTCGATCAAAAGCGATTTCCGTTCCCCCAGTGGAAAACTGCCGATCAAGAATGCAAAAGCCAACAACTTGCAGAACGTGAGCGTGGACATCCCGAAGGGTGTGCTCACGGTAATCACAGGTGTGGCAGGTTCGGGGAAGAGCTCGCTAATTCATCAGACCTTTCTACGTCAACACCCGGACTCCATCGTGATCGACCAATCCCCTGTGGGTGTTTCGAGCCGGTCCAATCCCGGCACCTATACCGGCATCATGGACGAGGTGCGAAAGGTCTTCGCGGACACGAACAAGGTGAGCCCATCCCTGTTCAGCTTCAATTCGGAAGGTGCCTGCGAGAACTGCCACGGACTGGGCGTGATCTACACGGAGATCCCCGCGATGGGCGAGGTCAAGTCGCCATGTGAGATCTGCGAGGGCAAACGATTTAAAGATGAAGTGCTGGAATACAGGCTCAACGGAAAATCGATCAACGATGTCCTGGAAATGACTGTCAGGCAGGCGCTCGAATACTTCAAGATCGACAAGATCACGAGCAAACTACAGGCCATGAGCGACGTGGGCCTCGACTACCTGACCCTGGGTCAGCCGTTGAGCACGCTGTCCGGTGGCGAATGCCAGCGCATCAAACTGGCGAGCGAACTGCACAAACAAGGCAGCATCTATGTGCTGGATGAGCCCACAACCGGTTTACACATGTCAGATATCAGTCACCTGCTGGAGATCATGAACCGCCTCGTGGACACCGGCAACACCGTTGTTGTAATCGAACATAATACAAGCGTGATCAAGAATGCAGACTGGATCATCGACATGGGTCCCGAAGGCGGCACGAAGGGCGGCAAGGTCATGTTCGAAGGCACGCCCAAGCGACTGCTCACCGCAAAGAATTCGCTAACCAGCGAGTACATACGGAATTAACGTGATGGGCAAAGTGATCATCGGATTCACCACGTCATTGGACGGCTTCATCAACGACCAGAATGGGAGTGTGGAGCGCCAATCCGTCCGCCGATTTGGTTTTCGGAACCGACGCGGGAACAATCCGGGAACAATAAGAATTCCCTTCTACCTCTTTTCAATACTTTGCGTTCCTCGATACTCCCCGTAAGTGCTTGAGTCTCCGCATCAACTGTCACGGCAGAGGTCGCTGGTTCGAGTCTCGTCGTCCCCCGCCGTTTCCTTTCAAGCACTTCCAGAAAATCATGTTCTCACCGAACCTTTTGATGAGCTGGTCGCGGACGTAACGCTCAACGATGGGGATGGTGTTTGGCGATTTCGGGAGCACAGAATCAAACGGAAATCCGCCTTTAGATAATGTGCTACGGCAGCGAGACGTGCTATATTAGCACTCGTTGCGAGGAGTGCTAAAGCACCTCTCCAAGGCTACGGCATCACCATCGCCAGCCAGTTCCCCCTTCACATCGAAGCAGCCCAAAGAAACCCATCAGGTGCTCTGATATGGAAACCATACTTCGATGAACGCGCTGGAACGAACGGGCTTGCGTTTGCATTCGTTTCAGACTTTGTAGTGGCCGACCTTCAGGTCGGCGTTTTTGAACGCCAACTGCTGCAACTAGTTTGCTGTTGAGTTCGATTGCAAGGCAGGCGGATTTTGATTCAAATTCTTTGCCGGCGCGTGCGGCGCCGCCTTTGCGGCAGACGGCGAACTGGATTGCGATGTCCCGCCACCGGATGATTTTTTCGTTGTCGCGGGATTGCCGACGGTGACGTACCTGCGCATTTTCTCCATGCGCTTTGGCCCGATGCCCTTGATTGCGCGCAAATCGTCCACGCTTTTGAACCGGCCATACGACTTGCGCATTTTCAGGATTTTGTCCGCGGTGGGCGGGAACTTGCTGCAGCTCTAGCGGCATTCGGGTTGACGGAAGTCAACGGCGGCTTTTTGTTGGCGGCAAGCCGTGGCGCATCGCGAGGAACAGCCGATCTTCCTGGCATTCCGATAATGCCAGAAGTACGCATCTTACGAAATAAATACAATGGATGATGCGTTGACACTCAAGACACTATCGCCTGGAACGTTTCGCGCCCTCCTCTCGGGACGCCGGGCGATTCTTTGTTTGCTGCTGATCCTCGGCACTCTGGCCGTGTACTTCCCTGCTCTCCACAACGGCTTTACTAACTACGACGATCCGCAATACCTCACCGACAATTATCACATTCATTCCGGGCTGACCTGGAACGCCCTGCGCTGGGCGGCAACCGCCTACTACGATAGCAATTGGCATCCGCTGACGTGGATTTCTCACGCGGCCGACATTTCCCTTTTTCACTTGAATCCCGCTGGGCACCACGCGATAAGCATTTTGTTGCACGCTGTGAATGCGCTTTTATTGTTCGGCATTTTGCAGATTGCCACCAGGCGCGAGTGGCAAAGTTTTTTTGTGGCGGCCTTGTTCGCGCTTCATCCGATAAATGTCGAGTCCATCGCCTGGGCCGCCGAACGCAAAAATGTCCTCAGCATGTTTTTTCTTTTGCTGTCGCTCTATGCGTACGGCAAATACGCGCGTCGTCCCTCCATCTCTCGATATCTGACGGTTGCGATTCTGTACGCGCTGGGCCTTGCAGCCAAGCCGCAAATCATCACTCTGCCTTTTTTGCTTTTGCTTTGGGATTTCTGGCCGCTTGAACGATGGACCACCAGTGATGCTAGTGGCGACGGCCAGGGATCGTGTTATGCGCGCGCCACATTGCGGCAACTGCTCGTCGAAAAACTGCCGCTGCTCTTGCTTTCCATCGCCAGCGCCGTAATCACGATACAGGCGCAAACGCGCGGAGGCGCAGCGCAGATTGCCAACGCCGCATTCCGTACGGTTGCCGCGTTCTCGTTTCACATCCGGCTAGAAAACGCACTGGTTGCCTATGCCCGATATATCGAAATGCTGTTTTGGCCGGTCGGACTGGCTCCGATGTATCCGCATCCCGGGAATGAAATTCGCGCTGCGGGTGTCGCAATTTCTGCCTTGCTGCTGATCGCAATCACCGCCATGGTGCTTGTGGCTTGGCGTCACCGATATTTGCCGGTAGGGTGGTTCTGGTTCCTGGGCTCGCTGGTACCGATGATTGGAATCGTCCAGGTGGGCGCGCAAGCCATGGCAGACCGCTATGCCTACCTGCCGTTCATTGGACTTTTTTGCATGGTGGTGTGGGGAATATCTGATCTCGTCGGGCGGAAGCCTGCGTTCCAGCAAATTGCTACCGTCGCCGCGATGGTCATTCTTGTTGTTCTCAGCGGAGTCGCGAATCGGCAGGTTGGTTTTTGGAGGAATTCAGAAAGTTTGTGGAACCACACGTTACAAGTCACGGAGCGCAACTTCGTCGCGCATGACTCGCTTGCGGAAAACCTTCTGAAACAGGGCCGCTTCGCGGAAGCTTGTTCTCATTTTCAATTGGCAATAAACATCCTTCCGTGGGATATGCCGGCGCAGGAAGGGCTGGCGGTTTGCGCGCAAGCGCGAGGAAATTCCCGCGAAGCAGTCGAACGATACGAAAATGTGCTTCGGCTCGCGAGGGAGCCAGATATTCGATCCGCCGCGTTCGCCAATCTCGGCTCGGTTTATCGCGGACTTGGCGAATACCGGTTGGCGCGGGAGAATTACGAAGCGGCGCTGCAGTTGAATCCGGATTTGCCTATCGCGCTGGTGGGCACTGGATTGTTGGCGCAAAAAGGGTGGGATTATTCCCGCGCGGCGGAGCTGTTTGCTCATGCCATGAATGCCCAACCGACGAGTGTGGGTTACTTGCTGCTTGCGAATGCTCTGGAACGGGGCGGACGCGTCACGGAAGCCAGGCAAGCGTCGGAAAAAGCGCGGCGGCTTTCGGATAATTTGCAAAACGATCAGAGAATTGCCGATGCACTAATTGCGGAATGACCCTCTTCGGCAACGATTTGCCCGACGATGACTTAGCGTTTAGCGCAAGCCGGATGCCGCGAATAATTCCACGTCTCCGAACAGCGCGGATTGCGATTCGATTTGCTGGCGGTTGATCGTCGGGAGGTTTGCACGAGCATCGCCAATGGCTCGAAAAGGTCGGGCAGGAATTTCATAGTTCGGGATTGACGTGCCTGGCATCGCGCGTGGAGCGTCTCAAGCCAGGGGCCGTTTCGCTGGCTCACGGTGGCCTCACCAGAGGACCCGGACGGTACGGAGCTGCAGCTGGCGCTCAACAACAACCCGGCGGCCAAAGCCTACCAGCAGGTCATGTTCCAGTAAAGGTAGTCGCAGCCATGTTCTACACCGACGACGTGCAGGCCGATTACGAGCGTATGAAAGCGCGCGGCGCCGAGTTCAATGCCACCAAAGGACGTGACGGCCTCCAAAATCGTCATGCTGAACGACACCTGCGGCAATCTCATTCAGATGGACACCGTTGTTTGTATCCATCAAAGGCCTGGTGACCGAAGTTGGTGGATTGATGACCCATGGAGCAGTCATCGCACGTGAACATGGCTTACCAGCGGTTGTCGGAGTAGAAAATGCCACCAAGCTGATTAAGGATGGACAACGAATTCGTGTGCACGGAACAGAAGGGTATGTAGAGATCTTATGATGGAGAAATAGAATAGGAATCTCGAATCTCTACTATCCGCCTACGGATCGTGGAGTGGAATTGACGTTCCAAAATACACTTATTGGAATTGGCGCAACTGCTGCGGCGAATATTCTTCGGGAATTTGCGATTTACAGATTGACACACCACGCGCCAAGCTGTCCAACACACCTTGAAGTGCTTTAGAAAGATCGAATACCGCTCACTTCTGTTTCTCGAACTCTACTCTCCTGCCGAGGTCGGGATCGTCGTGAAAATAGTAGATTTTCACGATGCCCTCAGTTTTACTGACAGAAAAAAGCATCGTTGAAAAGGGCAGCTTGTACTTGCCCAGGCCCTGGATGGCCTGGAATTCGAGCATGAACCCTGTGGCGTCGCTGAAGCCGAGTCGCTCGAGTAACACCCACCTGCCCGAGCCGTTGAAGCGTGCTACGGCGTCGCTACCGGTGGCGTGGATGAAAACGACCTCTTGAGGCAAGCCGGAGGCGCTGAAGGTTCCGTCACTTTTGAAAACGAGAGTGGCGGAGGTGACGTCGAAATCCGCCGGGAATAGGTGTTGCGAGTTGCGACTTATCGTCCAAGTGCCGGGGAATTCGCTGGGGGAGACGGTCCTACCACAGCCGGCGACGCTTGCAACGATCGCTGCGAAGAGTAGAAGTGCGGTGGGACGCGCCTTCGAGGAATTCCACGGCATGCAACGCTCCGTTTAGAGCAAGGTTCTGGCTCGCGTGCTTGAAAAACTCATTCCAGCCAATAGCCGGGTATGGATTACGATTGATGGAAATTTTAACACGGAGAGCACGGAGAGTCGTGCCTCGCGCTTGAGGTGACTCGACGGCTTGGTGGCTCAACGATGATGGCTCAAACCTTTGGATGCGATGCCGTCGCGGAGGGTGAAGAACGCGGGTTTGGGATTAAGTTCGGCGTCGAAGGGAAGAGGCCGTTGAGCCAGGCCGTCTTTGCGAGGGCGGAAGTTTTGCAGCCAGGAGTCACGGTCGGAGAGGCACCAGGTTAGGATAGCTTTTACGGAATTGTGGGTCAGGATGTTTTCGACGTAGAAGCGGTAAAGTTCAGCGATTTGGCGATCTCGTTCGGGGATGTCGGCGGCCATGAACGAATCGTCGACGTCGAGTTCGGTGATGAAGACTTGCATGTTGAGCCTTTCAATTTCCCTTAAGAATTTATTGAGGCCGCTCCAGGTGGGCGTGCCTTCGTTGGTGCGCAGGTGAGATTGCACTCCGAGGGCCTGGATGGGGACGCCCTTTTTGGTGAGGCGGCGCAGCATTTCGAGGACGGCTTCGCGTTTGGCTTGCTGGCTGGGAGAGTCGGTTTCGATGTCGTAGTCGTTGTAGGTAAGGATGGCGGAGGGGTCGATTTCGGCGGCGATTCGGAAGGCGAGCTCGATATAGTCTTCGCCAATATTTTCCAGCCAGAGGGAATTGCGGAGGCCGTATTGGTTTTTGTGCGTGGGGTCGATGGCCTCGTTGAGAACGTCCCAGGAATGGATGCGGCCTTTGTAGCGCCCGACGATGGTTTGGATGTGCGTGGTGAGGAGGGAGACGGCGTTTTGCTGGGTGATGGCGGAGTCGAGCCAAGGAGGATTGTGTTCGTGCCAGCAGAGATTGTGCCCGCGGGCGTGCAAGTGGTTGGATTCGGCGAAGTCCATGAAGAAATCGGCTTGGGTGAAATCGAAACGGCCTTGTTCAGGATGCGTGACGCGCCATTTCATTTGGTTTTCGGCCACGAGTATGGAGCATTGGTCGAGGAGCAGAGGAGTGAAGGCGGGGCGGTGTAATTGGGAATCGGACACGGCGGTGCCGAAGAAGAGGCCTTTGGACAGGGCCAGGTCCCGAAGCTTGGGCAGTTCGGCGGCGCGCGTTGAGGAGGGAAGGATCGAGGCTGCGAATGTGCTTAGGGAGAGTTGGAGGAAATTGCGGCGGTGCATGAAGAGAAGAGAATAAACGGTTCGACTGGAAATGTCATGGGTTGAGTTCGAGCGCGATTTGCGCCGGGGGCCACAAGAGGAGTCGAGTTCAAATCGCAATTCTTCGCCTGCTGGTAAATTACCTCCAGCAAGTCCTTCCGCTTCGAGAATCTAGGCATTATAAATAGCCGCGCCTATCACCGATGAACACGCTATCCCCATAGACCGTGAAGGACGAACAAATCGATTCGCCAGAGTCGCCATAAGGGCAAAATGACCAGATCGTCTGCCCGGTTTCGGGATGGAGTGCATGGACAGTGTTGGCTTTCTGGGCAAACAACATACCCCGCGCCAAATGCACCCCCGAGCCACCAAACTCTAGAATGTCTCGACTCCCGACTATTTTCCACGTATTACCGTCGAATACGTGGACTGCCCCGGTGCGAAAACTGAAACGTAGACGAGGGTGTCCGCTACGGGCGCGTTCGGGCGACTATTGCAGGGGGGATTTACGAATTGTGCTTGAGCCGCCAAACGACAAGTTCCTCGAAACTGCAGGTAACGGTCGTTTTATCGAGAGCCATCACTCTCGGAAACCGCAACTCTATAAAATCGCCAACGTTCGTCAATCGCTGTAGAGCGATAGTGGAATTTATTATCCATGCGTAACGCGCGAGATAGCGATCCATAAGGGCTTCGGCTGTGACCGGTACGGCGTGCTATCGGCGATCGATTTCGAGTGAAGGGCATCGCCAGTTGACGCAGATGGTCCGCTGCGATTGGGCGGCAGCTAACTGTAAGAACCATGAATCGTTGGACCACGGCGGCCGATTTAGGGCGCACAGCATCCTCACCGAAATCGGGAAACATTCCCCTTGACCTTCTAGGGAGAGTGGCGCATGCTCACTCCACTAGAAGCAAATAGGAGAGCGTGATATGGGTAAGCAAAAGCCGGAACTGCCGCAGGGAACGCTCGACATGTTGGTGCTGAAGGCACTCTCTTTGGGCCAGATGCACGGGTACGGAGTTGGACAACGCATCGGGCAGCTTGCCGAAGACATGCTCAAGGTGGAAGAGGGCACGCTGTACCCGGCGCTCTATCGCATTGAGCAACGCGGATGGATCAAAAGCGAGTGGGGAGTATCGGAGAACAATCGGCGGGCGCGCTATTACAAACTGACGCGCGCGGGCCGCAAGCAACTCAGCGTGGAAGAGGCCAAATGGTCGCACCTGTCGATGGCCGTGGGTAAGGTGCTGCGGACAGTCTGAAGGAGAAGAGCATGGGATGGCTTGCGAAACTCAGGATGCGATTGCGCGCTCTACGGCATGGCCAGGAAGTGCATGGCGAGATCGCGGAAGAGTGGCAGTTTCACATTGATTTGCGGACGGAAGAGAACATCCGGCGCGGAATGACGCCGGAGGAGGCGCAGCGAAGCGCGGAGCAACATTTTGGAAATGCGGGATATATCAAGGATGTGAGCTGGGACGTGCGGGGCGGAGGAATCATGGAAATTCTCTGGCAGGACGTGCGATTCGGAATTCGGCAGTTGCGGAGAAGCCCTGGATTCACATTTGTCGCGCTGCTCTCGCTGGGACTGGGGATTGGAGGCAACGCCCTTATTTTCAGTTTGATCAGCACGATTCTGCTGCGGCCGTTGCCGATTAGCCATCCGGAACAGGTTTTCGCGATTCACCAGGGAAAAGAAAAAGATGCCTCGTACTCGCAGTCGATGTCCTACCCCAATTACAAAGACATCAGGGATCGGAATGCAGCTTTGTCCGGTATGGCAGTGTATCGATTCGATCCCATGAGCTTGAGCCACAACGGGAGCAACGAGCGTGTTTGGGGCTATCTCGTTTCCGGGAATTACTTTGACGTGCTGGGCGTGCAGGCGTTTTTGGGGCGAACGTTTACGGCCGACGAGGATCGCACTCCGAATTCGCATGCGGTGGCGGTACTGAGTTATGGGTGCTGGCAGCGGCGCTTTGGCGGCGAGCCCGGAATCGTGGGCAGCCCTATTCAGATTAATGGTCACAGCTTTACAGCGATTGGCGTGGCACCGCCCGGATTTACGGGGACGGAGAGCATATTCACACCCGAGTTCTGGGTGCCGAGCATGATGCAGGAGTGGATCGAAACAGGGAGCGGGCTGGAAGGCCGCGGTAACGGCCAGTGGCTTCCGTTCGGTCGGCTGAAGCATGGCACAAATGCGGAGCAGGCAAAGGCGCAATTGAGCACCGTGGCCCGGCAACTGGGGCAGGAGTACCCAAAAACGGACGAAGGAATGACGCTCCGATTGACTCCGCCGGGATTGGTTGATCCGAATCTGCGGAGCGCGGTGATCGCGTTTAGTGGCGCGCTGATGTTAACGGTACTGCTGGTGCTGCTGATTGCGTGTACGAATCTCGCAAGCTTGCTTTTGGCGCGCGCCACGCAGCGGCGGAAAGAGATTGCGGTGCGGATGGCCATAGGGGCGACGCGCGCGCGGCTTGCATTGCAGTTGTTGATAGAGAGCGTGATGCTTTCTGTGATGGGCGCGGCGCTCGGACTTGCGATTGGACAGGCGCTGATCCTGGTGGCACGGGCGTCGCTTCCTCGGACGGATTTTGCGTTGACCCTGGATCTGCGGATGGATTGGCGGGTCGTGAGTTTCGTGGTATCGCTGGCGGTGGTCACGGGAATCGGCTTCGGACTCGTGCCGGCGCTGCAGGCGAGCCGTTCCGATGTTGTCCACGCGCTGAAAGAGGACACTTCTGGCGGGCGACGACGAGCGTGGTTGCGGGGCGTGCTGGTGGTGATGCAGGTTGCCCTGTCGTTCGTTTTGCTGATCACGGCGGGATTAACGGTGCGAAGCCTGGAACACACGGAGGTCCTTGGCCCGGGGTTCGATCCGAACAATGCCGTAACCATGTCGGTGGACCTGGGGCTTCAAGGCTACGATGAGAAGAGTGGGGAGAATTTCTATCAGCAGTTGGCCGAGCACGTTCGAGCATTGCCTGGAGTGAAATCGGCTGGGTGGATAGCAAGATTGCCGCTGGCGCTGGATGTGAGCACGACGGGCGTATATCCCGAGGGACAAGCGGAACCACGCGCTGAAGAGATGCCGTCTGCCATCTATGAGAGCGTGAGCCCCGATTACTTTGCGGCGATGGGAATTCCGATTGTTGGTGGACGGGATTTTGCCGGGAGCGAAACCGCGAAATCGCCAGGAGTGGTCATCGTCAACGAAACGCTCGCGGAGCGATTTTGGCCGAGCCAGAATGCGATCGGCAAGCGTCTGCACTCCGGGAACACAGACCTGCTTGAGGTGGTAGGAGTTGCAAAGAACGGCAAGTACCAGAGCCTGGGAGAAATTCCGGCGCTAGTGGTCTACTATCCGCTCACGCAGAATTATGCGACGTCAGCGGCCCTGGTGATACGGACGAGCGTCGATCCAAGAGCGGAAATATCCAGTGTGAGGGGCGAAGTGCAAACACTCGATCCCCAATTGCCGATCTATGATGCAAAGACGCTGAAGGAACACATGCGGCTTGCGCTATTCCCATTACACGCGGGAGCAGTGGTGGCCGGGAGCTTCGCGTTGCTCGCCATGATTCTTGCGGCCATCGGGATTTATGGAGTGATGGCCTATTCCGTGGGCCAGCGCACGCACGAGATCGGCATCCGTATGGCGCTTGGGGCGCGGGCCAGCGACGTGTGGAAGATGGTGTTGAAGCAGGGAGTGATAATCACTGTTATAGGGCTGGTCTTCGGACTAGTCTGTGCGATCGGATTGTCGGGTGTGGTGGCTAGCATGCTCTATGGTGTGAGCGCAACGGATCCGCTTACATTTCTGTTCATTACGTTGCTGCTGGCCGCTGTGGCCTTGGCGGCTTGCTATATTCCAGCGCGGAGGGCAACGAAAGTGGATCCAGTCATTGCGATAAGGAGTTTGTGAAATTTTGGAGAGCAGGCCGGCAAGATCCACCGGAGAAGGCTGCGGCACGCTGAACCCAAAGCGGCCTACGGGTCGAAAAGCCGGAGTGCAAGCGAGCCAGAAGTCCCGTTCTGCGAAGTTGCAAACTTCAGTGACGCCGGTGACCGATTCTGGTCGGGTCACGGAAACCGGAAGTAACCCACTTCGGACGAGAAGAACGCAACCTAATCGGGACTTACCTGTTTTTTGTCGGGCACAGATACGGCACCGCCTGTTTAACGGATCAGCTGACGTCACAAGTTTACCCGGTCTCAAACCTCTTGATTAACTTTAACCTGTGAGAGCGGCGATAAATTCGCCCTCGGTCACAATTTTCACAAATAATTTAACGCTCCGTCGGTCTTCTCTAACTCCTTGTTCATGCTGTGCTGTTAGCGTTTCCGTGCAAGGAAGCCCTAGGACCCCGACTAAGGTCGCGGAGTCTACGTTCGCTTCCTCCCAAGGAGGCCGCATGTCCCATGCAAGATTGACTGCTTTTTTCTTACTTGCAGCGCTTCTTATCCCGTTGTCTGCTGCCGCACAGGAGCATCCCACATACCAAGTGGGACCCCAGCCCGATGGAAGTTTTGTAACTCCCACAAATCAAGTTGTCACTCCCGCAGGAACTCAAGTTAATTTCAACGGACGGCCAATGGCCGTTGCTGTGAGACCGAATCAGAAAACCGCCGCAGTGTTGGTCGAAGGGGGAGGCTATACCTTGCCCACCTTGCCCATCGTCATAGTCGACTTAACTACCGGGGCAGTTAAGCAGGAGTTTAATCCTGGGTCGATCAATGGCTCCTACGACGGTGTGCTTTACTCCAAAGACGGCACACAACTGTACTTTTCACAGGACAACGGCCACGTTATTGTCGCCAATGTCGCCAGCGACGGTACGCTTTCTCTGCACACGAGCATCCTGCTTCCTTCCACCCTGGGCGCCACCAACAACGGCGGTCTGGCACTTTCCGCCGACGGCAAAACGCTCTACGTCGTTCTAAACATGATCAATTCCGTCGGCGTCATCGACCTAACCACCAACCAGTTGACTGGCACTATTCCCGTGCAGAACGCCCCCAAGAGTATCGTTGTGGTGGGCACTCATGCATACGTCACGAACCAGGGTGGACGTCCCGCCGAAGCCGGGGAGTATACCGACCTTTCCGCCGGTACTCCGATTGTCGCCGATCCGCAATCTGCTTTTTCCATCACCGGGACGGTGAGTGTCATCGACTTAGAAACAAATGCCGTTGTGAAGAACATCCCCGTCGGCCTACAGCCCACGGCCATCCTCGCCGCGAACGGCCACATCTACGTCGCCAATAGCAACAGCGATTCGGTTTCCGTGATCGATCCCTCCAAAAATGCAGTCGTCAATACTCTGCACATCAAGCCCTTCGAAGATGCTCCCCTCGGCAGCTCTCCGAACGGCCTGGCCTTTACTTCGCGTAACGAGTTGGCAGTGAGCCTGGGCGCCAACAATGCCGTCGCCTTGTATCGTTGGGACCACAGCCACGAGCTGGTTTTCGAAGGCTTCGTTCCTACCGCTTGGTATCCCTCCTACGTGGCCGTGGCATCGGCACAGACCGCGCAACAGTCCGGCACGGGCAGCAAACTGCCTGAGCGTCTGATTGTGACCAATACGAAAGGAACCGCAGTCGGATCAAACGTACCCGACGAGGGCACACCCAGCGGCAAGAACACCCACACCTTTATCGGCAGCGTTTCGATCGTTCCGCTGCCTAAGGACGAAGACTTCGAAACCTACAATCGCCGAGTGACCGCCAACAATGGCTGGAATGGAGGAGGGGAATCCGAGGGTGGTGACCGGCCATTGGTTTTCGGTGAGGGCCACCCGATTCAGCACGTGATCTACGTCATCAAGGAGAACCGCACTTACGATCAGGTTCTCGGCGATGAGCCGCTCGGCAATGGCGATCCCTCACTTGTGCAGTTCGGAGCGCAAGTTTCTCCGAACCACCACGCCCTCGCCGAACAATTCGGTCTGTTCGACAACTTCTATGATTCAGGCGTGCTATCCGCGGACGGACATCAGTGGACGGATCAGGCCATTGCGCCGGATTACATCGAAAAGGCGTTCACCGACTTCAATCGCAGCTACCCCTACAATGGTGGCGACAGCATGGTCTATGCCCCCACCGGCTTCCTCTGGACGGATGCGTTGGCACACGGCCTAACAGTACGCATGTACGGAGAATACGCCCCAAGATTCGTTGGCCCAGCCGGCCAGCCGTTCGGAACTTGGACGGACTGGTATAACGATTCTCTGATTCTCGAAGGCAAAAAGACCGGGTCCTTGCATGCGCCAGTTGGCACGTTCCATGCCGTTGCCGATGTTCCCTCCGTGGCACAGAATATCAATCCGGCCTTTCCTATCTTCAACACGGGAATCCCGGATCAGTACCGCCTGGATGTCTTCTTCCAAGACTTCCAACAATACGTCGCAAATCAGAACCTGCCGGACCTGGTCGTGATGACCTTGTGCACCGATCACACCAGCGGCGGCTCCACGGGGGATCCTACTCCTGCATCGCAGGTTGCCGATAACGACCTTGCCGTCGGCCGCCTGGTGGACGCAGTCAGCCACAGTCCATACTGGAAAAACACGGCCATCCTCATAGTGGAAGACGATCCCCAGGCCGGCGCCGATCACGTGGATGGTCACCGCTCCTTGGCGTATATTGTCAGCCCTTACGTTCGCCGGGGTCAGGTGAATCACACCTACTACACGCAAATCAGCATGGTCCGCACGATCGAGGAACTTCTCGGCCTTTCTCCGATGAACCAGCACGACAAACTGGCTCGACCTATGGCGGACGCCTTTACGGACACTCCGGATCTGACCCCATATATTTTTATTCCCAATCAGATTCCGCTCGACACCCTAAACGCCGCGGCCACCAACAAACTGCAAAAGGCCTGGCAGATCGAAGTCGCGCGGTACTTCCCGAAAGGACCTGATCAGAAGCCGGATGTCGCTGACCCGAACCTGCTCAACCATGCGATCTGGTATGTAAACACGAAGTTCTCTAAACCCTACCCAGGCGAGAAACGCATCCTCTATCCCAGTGAGATGCGTTCTGTTGGGGCTCCCGCCAGATTGGATCTGGACTAGAGCCAGCACGGTAGAATCGCAAACCGAGGCCGGCAGGCCACATTAACTTGGTTGCCGGCCCTTTTTTCTTATGTCGCACGTCTTCATCATATGGTTGTGGGCCTCTATGAATTGTGCAACCCTCATTGAACGTAATGCAGAAGTCTCGGATGAGGGCGAAAGGAAAGTGTCGCCCGGGTAATAGAATTACTGGTTCCGTGCACGCTAGAGTGACATCCCGTTTGGTCTATCCCAGAAGGAGTGAAAGCCAGGGAGGGATCTGAGAAATTCAACTGATTGCCGGACAAGAAACCGCCGGCCTGCGTGGTGGTTCGAGGAAAGGGCCGATTATCCTGGTGGAAGAAACACCCCGGCGGCCAATCGCCTCTGAATTGCTCGATGAAGTGCATTATATCAAGCGAATTATCGACGTGACGGGGGGAGGCTTGCACGACCCGGCTTTACAGGCAGTCCGTGTACACGTCAATTACGGTCGGCTCTTCCGTCACGGCACCCGCCGGATCGAGCTTCACGCTTACTCCGATTAGAGCCGCATCTGAGCCACAGCCAAACGGTGCGCATCCAGAAGTCAGAAGGGTTCCCCTCGCCTCAGACTCGGAGATGGTGAACGGAATGCTATGATCTGCAAAGAACTGAGCAACGTCAGCCTCCTTTGTGCCGACTCTCAGTCGCTCGTGCGCATCCGCCTTAATGTTTTCGATTTGCCGCGCAAACGCTGCGCTGAGTTTCTTGCAATCACTTTGACTCCGGAAATACCTTAGACCAAGCCAACTCACGCCCACAATGACAACTATTGCGGCGGATATTGGGATACTCCGTCTCAATGTTTTCATTACGTCAGTATCTTGCTGACTCGACGCCTGCGCAAGGAACTGTCGATAACACCCGTTTACACTTACGAACGGGAGAGCGTGTCTCGGTCAATTCCTGGTCGAGTAGCCGGAGTGCGACCGGGAAAGCTGCTGAAAATCAATGCGTGGAGAGGAGGAACCGACAGACGAAAGGGTCGGCAATTAATAGGCTCCACCTAAACCACCGCGCCACACCTCGACTCCACACAAGTCCGCATTGCACAGTGTGTTCTCGCGTTCTTCGCCCAGCTCTAGTGGCGCAACGGCGCAAAAGAATTGGCATTAGCCAGGCGCAGGTTCTTTTTGAATTTACGTTTTCCCTCCCGATTGTGGCTGCTCTTTGGGGAAGACCGCTCATAGCTCCCGGAAAGTGGGAAATTCCTAGGTGGAAACACATAACCGCATCCGCAAAGTCCTAGTCTTCGGCCATACGTGCTCTTTCGCCATGACCTGCCCGTCAGAACAGTGTCCTCGTCGCGAAGGCTCCTGTAGAGTGTTCCTAGAGGGTCTTCCTCCCACAGAGTCGGCGAGACCGTACAGCACTTTCGAACTCAAGCAAGGAATGCGGATGTTCGGGGATCACAACCCGTGTGATGTGGCTCACGGAATCAGCTGCAAGGAATTCGGATCATTATTAATTAGCGGGAAATAGGTGTTTCAATGCGTCGGCGTGATAGAGGAGGCTCACATGGTAGGGGGAACGGCCGTATTGCTAATCTTGTTTGCGGCACTTTACTTTGGAATCCGGGGCATTAGTCGTCTCTCGCGAGGCCTTGGATCGAGACTGGTGACCTGCCCGGAGACGAAGCAACCTACAATCGTTGAGGTGGCTGCCGGAGCTAACAGAACAGAGGGATTTCCTGTCCTTGACCGTTTTCGTATCCGCGAATGCTCGCGCTGGCCCTTCCGTCGAGATTGCGGACGGGGCTGCTTAAGACAGATCGAAGCCCGACTGGCCAATTGACTGGTCTTGCCCTTGGACCAGGCCGGCGACCTGAATCCGGTCAAGTCCCAAGACGGGGTACTCGCAAACAACCGGTTAGCGGAATGTCCCATACAGCCTGATTCGCGCGTTACCAGTAGGCCCTCGAATTGGATCCCGGCCCACATCGCAGTATTGTGAAATTCGTTGAGTTGTCAGACGACCGTCGATTCCGTTCTGCTTTTTGCGATCAACCTACGAAGTTGGTTAATCTGCCGATTTCGTCTATGGAAATGCGGATCTCATCGGAAGGTTGCAATGTGAACGCGTCCGGCGGCACGATGCCAGTGCCGGTGAGCAAAAAACAGCCAGATGGGAAGACGTTGTCGCGAAACAGATACTCGACCAGGGTCCTCGGGTCGCGTTTCATGCTGTTGAGACTCGTGGCGCCACAGAACACGCAAATGTTTTCCCGAAAAATCTCAAGCTCAATGCTGGTGGAACTGTTCAATGGTTGTTCCCTGACGAGAATACATGGGCCCAACGCGCAGCTTCGGTTGTAAACCTTGGCTTGCGGAAGATACAAGGGATTTTCGCCCTCGATGTCCCGCGAGCTCATATCGTTTCCGATCGTGTATCCGGTGATCCTCCCAGTCGGGCTGCACAGAAGCGCGAGTTCGGGCTCCGGAACCGACCACTTTGCATCGGAGCGAATCGCGACTTTGCCTCCATGTCCGACGACGCGGCTAGCAGTTGCCTTGAAGAAGAGTTCGGGACGTTCGGCATGATAGACGCGGTCGTAAAAATTGCCGCCACCCGCTGTTTTCGATTCTTCCATGCGAGCCGCCCGGCTCCGAAAGTACGTCACGCCCGCAGCCCAAACTTCTTGTTTGCCAATGGGAGGGAGAAGTGGCTGATCCGCAGGAATTTCAGCGACGGTTGGCAGGCTAGCGGTTATTTGCAGCAGGTATTCATGTAGATCTTCACGGGCAAGGAGCATGTCAAGGTTCGTCTCGGGCAGGACATAACTTTGGCGTTCATGTTCCAGCATGACTACGGAGGTCGTCCGATAGACTCTCATTGTCCTCTCAAAGCTAATTGCTCTCAAGTCGCGTGGCAAGTGCATTCGCTCAGAAATTCGCGACGAGGGTCACATCACGCTGCGGCTGGCACAGAGATTTTTGACAGGTCAATCCGCATAGAGAGCAATACCAGCTTATCCCGTGGAGGTGTTGCTCGAACAAGTGCCCCTCACTGGCATTCGGGGGGAAGCGAGTACTGTATTAGCGGTGGTGGAACTCCCAACAGATGCCGAGAAACCGACTCACACGTGATCCCTCAGGCATCGTTCTTCCAAGGCATTGCTGTCATCCGTGGAGCTCTTATGGCCGCCCACAGTCCCACCGGCCTTTCTTTCTTTTTGCTTCTCTTTTCTTTCTTTGAGCCCATCGCCAGCTTTCCACAAAGAAATTTCACGCCTGGATCTCCTAGAAACGACGATCGCCAACTCGGTCGACCAACTGCATCCCGGTTTTGTCCGTGCACATGCGTGTCTCCCTTTCCCGAAGTAGATCGCGCGATACCTGCCCTTCCACTTGTCACCGTCCGGGTACAGAAAACCCTTCTGGCAAACGATCCGATCAGGGATCAAATCTTCCTGAGCCGGGTGGCAGTGGAGCTTGACTGATTATATCTATCTATGTAGAGTTACACTATGGGACTGCGGATTCGACTTTCAAAGCAAACGCTGGCGGTGCTAGATGCTCTGCTGTGCCGTGCGGGGCAATGGCAGCACGGGTATTCGCTGAGCCAAAGCACGGGAATCCCCTCAGGAACGCTTTATCCAATTCTTATGCGGCTTGAGAAATTGCACTGGCTGGAAACGCGGTGGGAAGAAGCCAAGACACCCGGTAGGCCGCCGCGGCATCTCTACCGGCTCAGCGGAACTGCGCGGGAGTGGGCACGAGAGGAAATTCGCGCGGCGCAGGAGGGGCACTTTTGGAAACCTGCCGGAAACGAGGTATGAGCGTATCGAGCCCAACTAGTTCTACGGTGGCGCGGTTGGCGCGATTGCTCCTCGACTGCGCTCTGCGGCATTGGCCGGAAGAGACTCGTCCCTGGGGGCTGGCTCTCGCCGCGGAGATTGATGAGGCAACGAGCGCGTTTGAAACCGTGCGGTGGTCGCTGGGAGGAATGATGTTCTTCGCACGCGCGGTATTATCGGGGGCTTGGACGTGGCTGAAACTTCCGGCAGGCGGTTCCCTTCCCGGCGGCGCGACGGGCCCTTCGATACTTCCGAAACGCTCACGGATGTTTACGGCGGGAACTCTGGTAGTTGCTGTTTTGCTGCTGTTTTTACCGGCGGGCCGTGAAGCGATGCGGATGGTGAGGGCGAGTTGGCAGGGATTTCAGCAGTCGAATTCTGACGTGCGGGCGCAGAAGGAACTTGCTGCTCGTGCGGAGAAGAAAAAAGATGCCAGCACGCTTGCCTTTGTGGCGCTGGGTACAAGTGACCCGAAAAGAGCCGCTGCGTTGACGGAACGCGCCGTCGCTCTGGACCCCGAACTCATCTGGGTTTACGCTGCCAAATGTCATGGGCCGAATCATGACCCGCCGCGAGAACAGTGGCTTGCGCGATTGCAATTGGCTGATCCCGGCAACGCAGTGCCCTATCTGCTCGCGGCCGATGCGCTGGACCCATTGCGCATTCGCCCGCCCTACCAGCATGGGATTCTGAAAGATGCGGAGCTCGAAGTTGTGGAAAGCGATTCGAAGTGGATGGGTCTCATGGAACGCGCCTATGGCGCCCCGCGGTATGACGGCTACTTCCAGAAGCACTACCAGCTCACGCGCACGGTTTGGAATCGCGAGAGGAATTTGTCGCCTGTGGTAGTGCTTTCTGGACTACGGTCCCACGCGATCCCAAATTTGTTGAGCCTGAGGTTTTTTGCGCACGTTAGGATACACAAGGCACAGAAGGCGCGCGCGGCAGGAGATTTGAGTCGCGCGGAGAGATTGCTTGGCGAAGTGGACGCTTTGGGGACGCGGATGTCGGACGGAAGCGAAGTTAAGATCGAGAAGCTGATTGGCATGGCGATTTCGCGAAGTGCGGACAAAGAGCTGGCCGATTTCTATTCGAACACGGGCAATGCGGAAGATGCACGGAGGGCGGCGTTGCGGGTCGAGCAGATCGACGAACGCGCCCGATCAATGCGACCCGGCCACGATCCGGCAACACGTGCCCAGGCGCAAGGCTTCCAGTGGGAAGGCATGCTTGTGCAGGGATTCGGCACTTTAGGTGTGATCGCCGGGTTCGCCGCGCTTGTTGGAATTTTGCTACTGGAGCTGTGGCCCTGGCGGATTCGAAATGCGAAAACGATTTGGCGGAGAGCGTTGTGCTGCCTCACGGACTACGCTCCCGCCACCCTGCTCGTTGCCAGCGCAGCTTTTCTGATGAGCTTTCTACCGTTTCAACATGCATTTGCGGAATACCGCTCCTTCGAGTTACGTGCTGGCTAATCATGAGCATCTCATGACAGCGCTGGGTGATCTGAACGGAATTCCGGACTACGTGATGGGCGTGAACGCGCGCGTTTTGATTTGGACGTTTGTTTCCATCGCGCTCACCGCACTTCTTTTGTTGGTTCTGGTGAGAGGAATCTTCCGCGCGAGGTACGCTGCGTCAAAGCCGGCCTGAGCCGTTCCCTTCCTGTCGCAAACTTCGAATCGCACGGAGATTTGCGGCATGCCGTAATCAACTTGACCACTCATAGTCTAGTCGGGCATCAGGCTTTTGGGTACCTACACGGCGCTCGCTTCGGGTTGCCAGAAATTGCCGCGAATTGACCCCAGCACGAGCGAACGGACTGCTAAACGACGCATTTATTGTCAATCTGGTACGTCGTAACGGGACATGTGTCGACGCCAGCAATTTCAGTTGTCTGGCTACGGCGTTCATCAGTACTTGCGTTGATTAGAAAACTCATCGCTTCGACAGCGCAATCCGATCGATAAAGAACCAGTCGCGTGCCATGACGGATCGGAGGAAAGCAGTTTTTCGCATTTCGGCATTTCTTGCTTCGCTCTTGTCGCGTCATCCCGCAACATTGCTACACCCGCACTCGCCCCTGCAAGATGCGCCTCACGTAGCGCTCACAATCGACGGATCTTGGAGATCTGAGTTGGACGAGCGACCCGCGGTGTGCTTGACGGGGCCAACTAGTTGTCGGTTGGGTTTCCTGCCTTGAAAGCGCCCGCCGCAGCAGCGCCACCAACAAAATCCGCAACAAAGTAAATCCAGATATTCGGCCAGGGAGACAGTCCCATACAGGAGATGCCCACCGCCACAGCTGGGTTGAACGCTCCCCCTGAAATGTTGCCAACGGAAAACGCCCCCACCAGCACCGTAAACCCAATGGCCAGCCCATAAAAGGAGTTGCCGGATGTACCCTTGGCCGTAGCAGTGTTCAGCACAACGTAAACAAGCGCAAAGGTGAAAAGAAACTCTGCAAGAAGTGCCGGAAGTGTTACCGGCTGGAGCGGAGTAACTGCAGCCCCTCCCTTCAAAAACTTGACGGCGAAGGCCGCCAGCACAGCTCCTATAATCTGAGAAATCATGTACGGCGCTACGTCCTTGGCCGCGCACTTCCCGCGCAGCCAAACGCCCAGCGTAACAGCTGGATTGAAGTGCCCCCCGGAAATATGTCCGCCAGCAAAAACCATTACCATAAGCGCCGAGCCTATCGCCAACGGGGCGAACGCCCCCGCACCGTTGCCGATCACTGTGCACCCGACCGTGAGAACAAGGAAAAAGGTCCCGATGAATTCAGCGATGTACTTGTTCATGATCCATGCTCCTTTTATTCTCGATTAAAGGGATTATCCCGTGAACCTTGAGACGATCTAAAGTGCGGCGAGCATATCACGGATGAATCGAGCCAAACTTCGCGACGTATAATCAACAGGTTAACTCACTCGTTATCAGTAATACTCAGCAGGGATCTGACGCCGTAACAGGAAGAGTGGTTCCGGTACCCAAGTTGCCGGGAATGTTGATTGGAGTGCGTATTCAAACCCAATGCCCAGGACACGCAATGAGATCTGGAAAATCGTCGCCGACTTAGAGCGGACTGTGGGGAGTTCTTAGTTTCCACACCCGGCTTCCTATTTCGGCGCGAAACTATTGGGATCAATTTTGAGGTCAACACCGACGAGTATCTGGCTGAAGCGGTCAAGACCTCGCCCTTGCAGCAACTGCTCGACCAGGGGGTTTGATTTCTCACCAGCTTAGGCGCCCGACCGGAACAACATCCCGAGGATAGGCTATGTGTTTGATCTCTGGCGACGAAGATGACCCTGCGGGCTGTCGATGCCCGATCGGGGTTTGCACCGAGACGTGGGGGATGGAGCACAGCTGTTCTTCGCTACAGCCAGCCCACTGTATTATTGGCAGGTCCACCGGTGGCACGTTCTTTCTTGAGCAGCAACTCCATACATTCTCGTGACCTTTCCCCATGGCGTCCATATACTCGTCCTAGTCCCCATTGATCCTCCGCGATCTGGTCGAGAGGACTGCTCCGTGAATGCCATCGTCGTCATTCCCACATACAATGAGCGGCAAAATATCACTGCCCTGATTCCTGCGATTCAGCGAGCGGTCCCGGACCTTCACATTCTGGTCGTCGACGACAATTCACCCGACGGAACGGGGCAAGCAGTTCTGGAGCTTGCAGCTGGTCAGGATGGACGGATTTCACTACTTTCCCGCCCGTCGAAGGACGGCCTCGCTCAAGCGTATTCGGCAGGCTTTAAAGAAGCGCTTCGAAGGGGTTATGACCAGATCCTGCAAATGGACGCGGACCTCTCCCACGATCCAGTTTATCTTTCCGCGTTTCTTCACACGATTTCTTCGTTCGATCTCGTCCTGGGTTCGCGCTACATCCGCGGAGTCAATGTGGTCAATTGGGACTTCAAGCGCCTCATCCTCAGCAAGATGGCTTCAGTTTATGTCCGCTGGGTCACCAGAATGCCATTTAGCGATCTGACCGGAGGTTTTAAGTGCTGGAAGAGAGAAACCCTTGAAAAGATTGACTTGGATCGCCTTTTCAGCAACGGCTATCTGTTTCAGATCGAGATGACCTGGAAGGCCTACCGCAAAGGTTCACGCATTGGCGAGATCCCTATCATTTTTTATGAAAGGGAAATCGGCCGGTCCAAGATTAATTCGAAAATCATCATCGAAGCCATCTGGGGTGTATTGACCCTGCCGTTCCGCTCGTAAGGCCGGTTTCGGTAACTTTCACGCCCCTCCTTTAGTCTTGCGCGTTGTTTTGGTGGCGGTGCCTCTCTACAATTGAAATTCATGGAAATGAAGACTTTGTCCGCCGTTCGCTGGTTACGGCCTGCGCTCATCGGCATCGCTCTTGTGTATGCCTTCCTCGCGGGACTGCACACCGTCAGCGAAACCGACCTCGGCTGGCAGATGGCCACAGGCCGCTACATCGTGCAGCATCATCAGATTCCTTCCACAGTGCTTTTCACTTACACGGTTCCCAGCGAGACGTGGATCTATCCTCCTTTTTCCGGTGTCATTTTCTATCTGCTGTATCTGATGGGCGGTTATGCCGCGCTCTCCTGGTTTAGTGCGCTGGCTTGTGCGGTGACTGTCGCGATTGCGGTTTGGCGCGGCGGGCGCGTCACTGCCGCTCTCGCGATCTTGGCGGTCCCCGCGATTGCCTTCCGAACCGTGCCGCGCGCCGACCTTTTCACCACGGTATTATTCGCGGCGGTCCTTGTGGTGTTGGTGCGCCACTATGAGGGTCAGCAGCCTCGACTCTGGCTGCTACCCATCTTGATGCTGCTCTGGGTAAATCTGCATCACGGGTTCGTCGCCGGATTGGCGCTAATGGGAGCTTATGGCTTCACGGAGGTGTGCGACCTGGTGTTCGCTGACCGCCGAGCTGCCTCGCTCGCGCGACTCCGAGTGGCCGTTCCCTGGATTTTCACGGCAGCGGCGGCAACTCTCGTCAACCCCTGGGGCTTTGGCATCTATCGAGCTCTCTCACGGCAAAACAAAGTCACGCAGCCGCTCACCGACTTCATCGGCGAATGGTCCAACGTCCACTTCAACGCACTGTCGCTCCGGCAGGCTTTAAGTCCTCGCGATCCTGCGAGCGCTGATTGGTGGATCCTTGCAATCGCAGTGATTGCGGTGCTTGTCTGCGTGTGGAAAATACGGCCAGGCCCGGCGATTTTACTCGTCGCTCTTCTCTACCAGTCCATCCAACACATTCGCTTCCAAGCGGTTTTCGCCGTGCTGGTTGTGGTGTTCGGTGGCGCGCTGCTCCCGCATCTCGCCACTCTGTTTTCCCGGCCACGAACTGCAACGCCGGATGGCCAGGAACCGCCATCACTCTTTTTCACGGACCCATCGCCGCGAGTGCTTGGCTGGATCCTCTCGGCTGTTTTCGCCCTCCTGGTGAGTGTGCGTTGCTATGATCTTGTATCGAATCGCTATTATATCGAGTCCGGCCAGCTTCACTTCTTCGGCGCCGGCGAATCTTGGTGGTTTCCCGAGCGCGCCATGGATTTCCTCGAAAGAGAGCATCTCCCTGCAAACCTTTTTCACGCCTACCCTTTGGGAGGCTTCCTCACTTGGCGCGTCGGCGGGCAGTTTCCGGACTTCGCCGATGGCCGCTTCGTTCCATTTGCACAGACGTTATTCAGTGAGCAGAACGAGCTTTCTGAGGCGCCGCCGGATTCCGCGTTGTGGCAGAAAGCTGCCAATCGTTGGAACATCAACACGATGGTCTTTTCTCTCTCCCGCTACGCCGGACTCGGAACCTTTCCCCTGGAAGATTACTGCCATAGCACAACGTGGAAGCCAGTTTATCTCGACGATGTCTCGATCCTTCTTCTCCGCGATCGCCCGGAAAATGCGGATCTGCTTTCCCGCACGGCAGTCCGCTGCGACACGGCACGCTTCACGCCTCCGCCTGAGGCCCTGGGAAGCTCCTGGCGTGCTCGCGCCGAACGCTTTAATTTTTTGATGAACTCCGCTTCGGTTTACTATCTCTTTTCGCGCGATCAGGACGCTTTTTCAGCCCTGAAGGAAGCCGCTCAACTCTTTCCGGACAATTCCAACCTTCACTTGGTGACCGCACAATTGTTACATTCGAACAATCGATTTGCGGAGGCTGAGCAGGAGTACCTGTTGGCCATTCATACCCAGCCGGGCGATCCCGCCTGGTTCGCTCTCGCGCGCCTCTACAATACCCAGCATCGCTACCTCGACGCCGTACACTGCATCAAAGAGGCTGTCGCGTATTCTCAGGTTCCTTACGAAAGATTTCGAAGCCTGGGACAGGTCTACCTTAGTATGAATCAACCGCAAGATGCTCTCGCAGCTTACAATCGGGCAGAGCGTGCCAGCCCGTTTCGTAACGACACAACCGATCTTGCGAGAGCCTTTAGCGCCCATTTGGCGGAGGGTCGAGCGCGGGCCTATCGGGCTTTGGCGGACCTGCAGAATGCCGTCGCACAGCAGGAACTGGCGGTCCGTTTGACGCCGGAAGATTCTGCCGCATGGCTTGCCATGGCTCAACTGTATGAGGTCCATGGCAACTCGACCGGCGCCATTGCTGCGCGGCAACGGGCTGCGGCATTGCAATCGCCTGCCGCGGTCGCCCCGGCATCCGATAATTCGCAACGCTAATCTGCTTCATCGGCCGTCGGCTCTGGATCGCTTCGGTCGCCACGCCCACCAGTCCGTCATCGAGGGCGAGTCCTACCGCAAACGAACCGCGCCGGGATCGGCACCCGCGCCAAAAACCAGCCAGAAAGCCATGACCTGAACCATGAGAGGTATCGAGAGAATGCCGTTACGGCCTTCCAAAAAAGAGTTTTTAAGCTTCGCGGAGGAAATGGGCATCCACTCTGAAAATCAGGGCGAGGGCCGCTAGCGTTGATCATTGCCAGAGAGGAGGGAACCTGCTAGAAACTTAAAAAGCAAAACCCAGAGGTGGGTGAATGATCATGAAAGTCCCTGGGTGAAAGAACGTGAGAGTTCGCACTTCGGTCTCCAAATTGTCCCAAGTGGGCGAAATGTCACACGATCATGAAATGGTTCGTTGGTCTACTCGTAGCGATATTCGTTTTTTATGCCTTCGGCCTCGCGGTCGACGCCGAAACCAACCCGTCCTACTACCGCGCTAGACGCTACGATCCAGCAGGTGTCATATGATCCATAGCATAGTTTTGTCGAATACTTTGCACCGGCCGATTCGGACAGCGGTCAGTATTCTGGCGGTGGCAATCGAAGTAAGCATGGTGTTGCTGGTGGTTGGCATGACAACCGGCATGCTGAACGACAACAAGAGACGCGTGGAAGGTGTTGGGGCAGATGTTATGATCCAGCCCCCAAACGCGTCTTTCATAATGGGACTTTCCGCCGCGCCGGTGCCCGCCACGATTGCCAACGCCGTTGCCAAACTACCTTACGTAGCGGCAGTTTCGCCTGTTTTGTTGCAGACGAATATGGGTAAAGGACTGAATCTCATATGGGGAATTGATACCCCCAGCTTTGATTCTGTAACCGGCGGATTCGCTTACATCGCGGGGGGCCCAATGTCTAATCCCGAGGACGTTCTTGTCGACGACCTGTATGCTCGGGCTAACAATCTCAAGGTCGGCCAGACCGTGAACCTGCTGAATCACGATTTTCGGGTGTCGGGCATCGTGGTGCATGGTAGAGGCAGCCGTGTTTTTATACGCATTGAGACCGCTCAAGACCTTTCAGGAGCTCTTGGTCGAGCATCAATCTTCTTTGTAAAGGCCAGAACCCCAGAATACGCTGACGAGGTCGTCGCCAGAGTCAAGAAACTTCTTCCCAACTACCAGGTCTTGTCTATGGCGGAGTATGCGTTCCTGATGTCGTCGAATAATATCCCCGCCTTTAACGCCTTTGTCACAGTATTGATTGCTGTTTCAGTCGGAATCGGATTTCTTGTAATTTTCTTAGCGATGTACTCTGCCGTTAACGAGCGCACGCGAGAGATCGGCATTTATAAAGCCTTGGGGATGTCAAAGGGACTTATTATTCTACTAATTGAGTGGGAAGCGGGTTTGCTGTGCCTCGTTGGCGTTGTTGTGGGATACGGCGGAACCTTGGTCTTGTCGAGAGGGATCCGGACATCTTTCCCAACTCTTCCGATAGAACCGATGACCTTAGCTTGGATGTGCCGGGCGGGCTTACTGGCACTCGCAGGAAGCTTCTTAGGAGCTCTCTATCCTGCCCTGCACGCAGCGCACCTCGATGCGGTGGAGTCCCTCGGTTTTGAATAATGCCTGAGAGGCCGAGTTATCTTGAGAGCAGTGTGGCCTGCCTTTGCGCGGGCTCAACAGCATTATCCCCTCCTGCAAGATCGAACAAGCCTATCGCCAAGAGGACAAAGGACCATCACCAAAAGAAATACGCAATCCCGAGGTCTGACACCTGATCGGGCCTAAGAAGAACATACCAATGGGCATTAACGACAAATGCCGTAACGGCAGCCCACCGAGGCGCCCGCCAAAGTGACGGAGATCCGCGCAACACAACCCACGGTGAGCCGACAACGAAGAAGTTATCATTTGACCCAAATGCTCACGGGACTTTATGGGCGACCAATGCGAATTGGAGAATCCAGAAGTGCGGAAATGCGATAAGCGTAGGTGTAATATAGTGGGCGAGCCAGAACGTGGCAGCCCATAGAGAGCCCGGGGAGAGTAAGCGGTGCTGAATCAGCGCGGTCGAAGACTGATTTCGCTGCTCGACAGAGGCATTTCATTCTTGCTTGGGGGATGGCTGTGCTTGGGCCTCTTCGCTGCAGCTCAGTTTGGCGAGGCCAAGCCGGCTCCTGTTCCAGAAGACGGCGCCAAAAAGCTCTCCTTTAATGACACCATCCAACCAATTTTGTCGGAAAACTGTTATGCATGCCATGGTCCGGATCCGGGAGGGCGGAAAGCGGGCCTGCGGCTGGACCGCGGAGAATTTGCTTTCACAGCTCATCAGGATTCTCACGAGAAGTATGGGCCGGCAATCATTCCCGGCAACCCGGACAAAAGCCCGCTCGTCCACCGGATCGAAACGAAGAACGCCAAGGATCGCATGCCGCCTCCGGAGGCGCACAAGAGATTAAAGCCGGAGCAGATCGCGCTGCTGAGAGAGTGGGTGAAACAGGGGGCACAGTACGAGGAGCTATGGTCATTCCTTCCGCCCAAGCATCAGGCGATTCCTGCGGTAACGCAGGGCGAATGGGTGCGAAACGCAATCGACAACTTCGTGTTGGCGCGGCTGGAAAAAGTAGGATTGACACCTTCTCCTGAAGCGGATCGGCGAAGCTTGATCCGGCGGGTGAACTATGACTTGACAGGGTTGCCGCCAACCCCGGAAGAAGTGGAAGCGTTCGTGGCCGATTCCGCGCCCGACGCGTATGAGAAGGTTGTCGAGCAGTTGCTGTCCAGTCCTCGCTACGGGGAGCACCGAGCGCACTACTGGCTGGACGTAGCTCGCTATGGCGACACGCACGGCCTGCATTTGGACAATTTCAGGAGTATCTGGGCGTACCGCGACTATGTGATCGGGGCGTACAACCAGAACAAACCCTTTGATCAGTTTGTGCGGGAGCAACTTGCCGGAGACCTGCTACCGGTGAAAACCCTTGATACCTTGACGGCCTCGGCATACCTGCGCGCCGGAATCAGCAGCGGTGAAGGCGGCACGCTGATTGAAGAGTTGCGTGTCAACAACAAGAGAGAACGGACGGAGGCGTATGGCGCGGCGTTTCTTGGATTAACGGTGGGCTGCGCAAACTGCCATGACCACAAGTTTGATCCTATCACGCAGAAAGATTTCTACCGGCTGACCGCCTTCTTCAACAATCTGACAGAAATCCCGTCAAACGATGATCGCAATGACTGGCCGCCTTTTCTTCGGCTTCCGAAAATGGAGAACCGCGAAGCTTACGAGCAAGCCCTGGCGAGACGCTCGGAACTCGAGCGGCAACAGGTGCTTCGCCGCGAACAGGCTCGCGAATTGATTGCTGCGTGGATTGGCCAGCCGGAGCCGACTGCAATCGCAGTTCCGGTAAGTTCGGAAGGCCTCGCGGTTAGGTTGCGCTTCGACGAGCAGAATGGATCGACGTTCGTCGATTCCGCGCCAGGCACATCGCAAAAACATATTTCGGCAACAGGAGCACCGGTAGTCTGGGGCGAAGGCACCTGGTTCTGGCCGTATATGCGGATGGAAATCAGCACCAGGCTGGAATTGCCGAATGCTGGTGCGGTAGAGGCAAATCAGGCGTTCAGTGTGGGAACGTGGCTGCGACCCCATCTGCGATCGCTCGAAGCAAAAGACGAAGAAAAGCCTGCGGGAGACATTCTGTCCGCCACGGATGCGGAACAAAATCAGCGCGGCTGGCAACTGAGAGTGAGCAAGGGCAAACTCGGATTCGTTCTCGCGCACGAAATGCCGGATAACTCTATTCAAGTGGAAACAAAACAGAGAATGTTAGCGGTGGGCCGCTGGAATCACGTACTGGCCACCTATGACGGCTCAGGAAAGGCCGCAGGTGTCACGCTGTATATCGATGGAAGACCGCAGCAGCTGGCTATCATCAAGGATTCTCTGCAGGGAACCACGCATACCAGCGCGCCCTTGGAATTTGGCCGCGCGTATCCGGACGCGGATCCCCTGCGCCAGTCCGCCTTTCAGGATTTCCGGTTCTTCCAACGGGCACTCTCGGCGCGGGAAGCGGCACGACTTCCCATCGAGGATTATGTGGCGGAAATCGTGCAAAAACCGATGTCGGGTTGGTCGGAGGATGAATTTCACACCGTTAGCGAGTTTTACTTTGCGCAGCGCGACGAAGCTACTCAAAAGCTCAACGCCCAAATCGCACCTCTGAACGAAGAACTAGATCGACTTTCGAAAGATGGCGCAATCACTCTGGTAAGTGAAGACGGGCCGGGGCTACCCTACGCAGACGTACTGGCACGCGGAGCGTTCGGGGCGCGGAAGGAACGCGTGAGGCCCGGAGTGCCGCACTTTTTGCCGGCGCTTCCTGCGAATGCTTCGCTTGACCGGCGGGGCCTGGCGGAGTGGACCGTCAGTCCCACAAATCCGCTGACGGCCAGAGTGACCGTGAATCGGATGTGGTCGGAGGTTTTTGGCACAGGCCTGGTCGAGACTACGGAGGATTTTGGAGTGATGGGTGGGCGGCCCAGCCATCCGGAACTGCTTGATTGGCTGGCCCTGGATTTTCGCGAGAACGGCTGGAACGTAAAACGCTTTTACAAACAATTGGTGCTGTCTGCGGTCTATCGCCAATCCGCACGGGTGACTCCGCAGTTGCTCGAAATCGATCCGAAGAATCGCCTGCTGGCGCGGGGCCCGCGGTATCGGATGGATGGCGAGATGCTTCGTGATACGGCGTTGGCGGCCAGCGGTCTGCTGGTGGAAAAACTCGGAGGCCCCAGCGTAAAACCCTATCAGCCGGCTGGAGTGTGGGAAGCAGGAAGCCATCAAGGCAGCGACACAAAAAGTTATACGCAAGACCACGGCGAGGCTTTGTACCGGCGCAGCCTTTACACTTTTTGGAAACGAATGGCAACGATGCCCGATATGGACGCCCTGGATGTTCCGGTGCGCGATGCCGCATGCACCCGCCGCCAACGCACGGATACTCCGCTGCAAGCTCTGGTGTTAATGAACGATCCGCAATGGCTGGAAGCGTCGCGGCGTCTGGCGGAACGGGTGATCCGTCAATCGTCCGAGACTGGTACGCGGCTCGATTATCTCGGCGAAATGCTGCTCGCTCGTGCGTGGGAACCACGGGAAAAGCTGGTCCTTGAAAATGCGTTGATGAAGTTCCAGAGTACCTATGCGCATGACCAGTCCCGGGCAGAGGAAATTCTGAAGGTGGGCGAAAGCAGCCGGGACAGCGGGCTCCGCCCGGAGGAACTGGCTTCGTGGATGCTGTTAGCCAGCGCGGCAATGAATCTCGATGCGGTGTTAAACAAATGAAATCGAATATGCACGACGAGTGCGGAAGCTGTTGTGATCATGGGGGCGTGGGACCCACCGTTTACGACCTTCCGATCCCGCTCGAACTTCGTGAGGAGTGGCGGCTGCTGGCGACGCGCAGACATTTCCTCGGGAGCATGGGCAAGACGCTTGGCTGGGCAGGCCTCTCCATTCTATTTGGCGGCGCCATGACACCGCGAGTCGTACATGCGGCAAGCGATTCCCAGGCAATTTCCGCTACGCACTACGTGCCGGACTTTGCGCCAAGGGCCAAGCGCGCGATCTATCTTTTTATGTCCGGTGCGCCCCCGCAGATGGATTTATGGGACTACAAGCCGGGACTCGCGTCGCTTTTTGATAAAGATCTTCCGGACTCCGTCCGAGGCACCCAGGCGCTAACGGGAATGACCTCGGGCCAGGCGCGTTTTCCGATTGCGCCATCGCATTGGGGTTTCACTCGCCAGGGCAAATCAGGGCGTTGGGTGAGTGATCTGCTTCCGTGGACCGGAAGGCTGGTGGACGAACTAGCACTGGTGCACTCGCTGCAGACGGATGCCATCAATCACGAACCGGCAATCTTGCTGATGAATACCGGGAATATGGTGCCTGGCAAGCCGTCGATGGGAGCGTGGCTTTCCTACGGGCTTGGCAGTATGAATGAAAACCTGCCCACTTTTGTAGTCCTGAATTCCCTGACGTTACCCGGCACAGACTTACAGCCAATCTCGCCAAAATTATGGAGCAGCGGATTTTTGTCAAACGAATATGCCGGTGTTGCATTCCGTTCTCAAGGGGAGCCGGTGCTGTACCTTGACGATCCAAAGGGCATGAGCCGAGAGACCCGGCGCACTTTGATCGACACAGTGAATGCAATCAATCAAATGACGTTTGAAGAAGTTGGTGACCCGGAGACTCACGCGCGAATTCATCAGTACGAGATGGCCTTCCGCATGCAAGCTTCGCTGCCGGAGCTCACGGATATGGGTGACGAGCCGGACAGTACCTGGACGTTGTATGGAGACGAAGGAAAACAGGCGGGCACGTTTGCCTACAACTGCCTGCTGGCGCGGCGTATGGCCGAGCGCGGGGTCCGCTTTACACAAATATATCAGCGCGGATGGGATGTGCACTCGAATGCCGTCGGCAATTTGCCCAAGCTTTGCGCGGCGACGGACCGCGCTTCGTACGCGCTGGTCACGGATTTGCGCCGGCGTGGGCTTCTGGATGACACCTTGGTGCTATGGGGCGGCGAATTCGGACGCACCGTATACAGCCAGGGCGGCCTTTCCAAGGAAAACTACGGACGGGATCATCATCCGCGTTGCTTCACGATGTGGATGGCAGGCGGGGGCGCCAAAGCCGGAATCGTCCACGGACAGACTGACGATTTTTGCTACAACGTGGTGAAGGACCCGGTCCACGTGCGTGACTTCAATGCAACCGTGCTTCGATTGCTGGGCATCGATCATGAAAAGCTGAAGTTCAAGTTTCAGGGTCTGGAACAAAAATTGACGGGAGTCATTCCGGCGAAAATCGTTCCGGAACTAATCTCATGAAATCTTCCTCTCGACGGTCTTTTCTTGCTCGCTGCTCGGCATTGGCTGCTTCCGCGACAATTCCTCGTTTCTGGGTCCACGCATCGGACAAGTCCGGACAGCGTTTGCCGGTGGTTGGTTCGGGCCTTCACACTTATGAATGCGTACATGATTGGCTCACGCCACCCGATGGCCTGGTCTGGGGAGACACGCACGGACTCGCTCAGGACGAGCACGGGCGCATCTATGTGGCCCACACGGTCAACAAATCGAGTATGCGTGGCGAGTCGGTCGTCGTGTATGACGCCGATGGCCGTTTTTCAGGCGCGTTTGGGGAGGAATTTCGGGGCGGGGCTCATGGCCTTAGCCTGCGCCGCGAGGCCGACGGCGAACTTCTATATCACTGCGATATCAACCGCTGCAAGATCACCAAAACCACGCTCGACGGAAAGACTCTCTGGTCGCATGGCTATCCTCGCGAAGATGCGGCTTATGCCGAACGGCCTATCGATTTTGTCCCGACGAATGTCGCCTTTGCACCAAATGGCGATTTCTATGTTGGTGATGGATACGGTTCGCATCACGTGCTGCGCTTTTCGCTCAGCGGCAAGTTTTTGGGCGAAATTGGCCGGCCGGGGCATGGGGACGGAGAGTTCGATACGCCGCACGGCTTGTGGGTTGATCCTCGAGGCAAAGAACCCGTGCTGGTAGTCGCCGACCGCGGGAACCGGCGCATTCAAACGTTCACGCTCAGCGGTGCTCATATCCGCACCATAAAGGATGAAGCCCATCTGCGGATGCCCTGCCACTTTCACGTTCAGGGCGAGTGGATGGTTTGCCCGGATCTTGACAGCCAAGTGTGCATTTTGGATCGGGAGTACAAGGTGATCGCCCAACTAGGCGATGGCCAAACCGCAAACGGAGAGGTTGGCTCTCGTCGAAATCAATCGAGACGCGAATTTACGCCAGGACAGTTTATCACGCCACATGCGGCCATTTTCCTGCGTGACGGAAACATTCTGGTGGCCGAGTGGTTGCCAATCGGGCGAATTACGCTCTTGCGACGAGTCTGAGGCGGCTGAATGCTTTTGCGCACCAGGCTGGTACTGTTTGGAATCGGCGCTACTTTCCTCCTAATTCTCCTCTGGCCCTTGCTTCATGCTGCTCCTGACGGCCTCGAACATGGCGAGCTGAGCCAATTTGTAGGGCGCTTCCATCCGCTGGCAGTTCACTTACCGATCGCATTTTTGCTGCTGGTTCCGTTGCTGGAATGTGTGGGCACGGTTCGCCGGTGGAGTGGGGTGCGAGAGTCGGCGGAATTTGTTCTGACCCTCGCGGCCATCACGGCCTTTGTGGCTGTGTTTCTGGGCTGGCTCTTGGCCTGGAGCGGCGGCTACGAAGGAAAACTGGTAACCAGTCACATGTGGGGCGGATTTTCGTTGGCCGTTGCCGTGCTGCTCTGTTTTGTCTTGCGTGCCTGGGACAAACGTGTTTACGGCACCGCGCTTCTTGCCACACTGGTTCTTCTAACCTGGACCAGCGATAAGGGCGGAAAGCTCACGCACGGCGAATCGTTCATGACGCGGCACATGCCGGGCAAGCTGCGGACCTTGCTACTGGTACCGGCTATACCAAACAAAGTGCAGCCGATCAAGGCAGCGAACGTGACATCGATAAGCGTAAATGCTAGTCCGGCGTCATCAGCAACGTTTTTCGCTGCGCGAGTGGCACCGATCTTTGAAAACAAGTGCTCGAATTGTCACAACGCGGAAAAGAGAAAAGGAAAACTCCGGCTGGATAGCTTTGAGAACGTGATGCGTGGCGGGAAGGACGGCATAGTTGTAATACCCGGTGACCCGAAGCACAGCGAGCTGTTACGCCGCATCAACCTGTCACCGGACGAAAAGGATTTCATGCCGACAGACGGCAAACCACCGCTGACGGCCTCGGAAGTCAAAGTCATCGAGTTATGGATCGCTTCGGGCGCATCGAGCAGCCTGCCTGCAATTGAAGTGCGCGGAGCTCCGCCTCTTCTGGTCTCCGAGCTCCCTGTGCCCCTTACCCGAGACTATCGTCCGCAACTGCCACTGATCACTTCACTCGAGCACGAGCTGGGCGTGCGCCTGGTTCCCCGCTCGCGAAATCCTGAGGATGGATTGATATTGCGCACCGTAAGCGCGCCCGAACGCTGCGATGATGTTGCAATCGCTCGGCTAGAAGTGATCGGGATGCTGATTGTGGATGCTGAACTGGCGCGCACGAAGGTCACCGACGCTGGACTGAAAACGCTCGCGACGTTTTCCAACCTTCGTGCCGTTGATCTCGCGCACACGGCTGTCACTTCGGCTGGCGTGCCGGTTCTTGCCCGCCTGAGCCGCTTGGAATCGCTGAATTTGACCGCGACCGTCGTTGACGACGCGGGAGTTGCCGCGCTTCGCCGCAAGCAAACGCTCAAGCGGTTATACCTTTTCGAGACCAAATGTACGGCTCAGTCTGAGCGGGAATCAAGGGATGAGAGGCCGTAGCTAACAGCAAGGGCGCCTGCGGCTGATTTCGGAGAGCAGGAGACAAATGGCTGTATCCTATTGATTTGTAAGGCCGCTCAATTGCCACGGCGCAGTATATTCGTGTCTGATGTACTCCGAACATGAGAATCGGGTTTTTGTCGAAGGTGCAACTCCTGATTTACAAACGGCAATTCAAGATCCGCAAAGCATATCAACCTCAACGCGATGGCGGGGTCGGCGCCTTCATCAATTCCACAAACATCCTGTTAAATCTCGCGAGATCCAAATCCATCTGGATTTCGACCGGCTGGGCGCCAAGCTTCGGGTTGTCTTTGTCTGTCCACGTCAGTGTGTTTCCGTAGGCCGCACCGTGGTCGATGTCCACGCTCATATAGCGGGTTTGCTTTCTGGTGATCAGCGTCGGGTCAATCCACGAGGCGGCCGCTAGTTCATCCCACATATAGGAACCGCCCTGATCTGCCATAAAGAACTTCACTACGTACTGAGCAGCGGCGCTGTTGCTCTTCTTGATTTCGGCAATCATTTCGTCAGTAATTCTGGTTTTGACGGAGATGTCAACCGGCGTGCAGACGATCTTCTTCCACGGCGCCTGTAACACGCTCTTCGCGGCCTCTGGATCGAACCAGAAATTAAATTCGTGGCGTGGACTGCTGATGAACTCCGGATCGTCAGTCCACGGGCTTAAGCTTCCGCCCATAAAGACCAAGCCTTCAGCCAGCTCAGCAAAATGCGGATCGATGGCGTTGGCGAGCGCCAGGTTCGTCATGGGGCCGCCCTCGTAGATCGTCACTTCATGCGGATATTTGTGTACCATGCGGATCAGGAAGTGAGCGGCGTCCTCATCGGCCGACCGGGTAGTGGGCGGCCCTTCAGGCAGCGTCGGAATTACGTCATGTTCGTGCCACCAGCGATCATCCCAGGCGCCGGCAAAGGCGACCTTTCCATACCTGGCCTGCCACAAAAGGGCTTCCTTACGGCGATGCACGAGAGGAAATACGGCTCCGGGCACGACAGGAATATCGGTGCGGCCAATCAGTTCCAGCAGTCGCAGAGCATGCGCGACCTCTTCGTCGCGCCATTGGTTTCCGCTGACGACGGTTATTCCCAGCACTTCCACCTGGGGAGATTGAATCAAAGTCAACAGCGTTTGCATATTGCTTCCGCCCGGCCCTGAACAATCCTGATTGATGATGACTTTTCGATGTTGCTGCGCGAATCCCGGGCTGTCAGCAATCAGCAATAATGAAACTAATAACGGTAGTCTTAGATTCCTCATCACAAGCCTCTTCGGGTGCTCGTAATCTCCACAACCCATCTAGTTCTTTAAAGAGATTCGCTCCAATCTTTCCGGTTCGAAGGCGCTTCAACGTCGGTGCCCATCCGTCCGCGATTTGGCTCGGAATTCCGACGCTTCGGTTTCGAGCCCAAGCTTTTTTTGGGCCGGCTCAAGGTGCCTGCGCAAGAGGATCCGACCATGGATCCTTGGCTCTTCGGGCTAACGGAGAAACCCGTTGGGTTGGCGATGTGGTTAGGCTGACGGATGCTTCAGAATCTCTGCCAAAGCATGCAACCGTGCGGAGTCAGCCGGGCTTTTCGCCGTGGCCGCGCTCTTTTCCAGCGACGGCGCCATGCGCTTCAACTTCGCCAGCTCGCTCTGGCTCATGTGCGAGCTCTCCGCGCTGTGGATCGTCTTCTGCAAAGCTGCGATTCGGTCCGCCGGCAAAGCTTGCGACCGGGACAACTGGTCCACGTACGCTTTCGCCACGACCAACTGTCCAGGCCACTCGATCTTTTGCTGGTTCTGCACATTCAGCTCAGCCACCCGAACCGCCTTCGCCGCGTCGATTTCGTTCTGCGTAAGAAACTTGGTCGGCGTCAGTTCAAATACGTCCAGGCCGCGCGCAATCTCCGAACCGTAAATGTAGCCGTTGTACCAATATGCTGACCAGTCGCCGCCCAGCACCAGTACGTTCGGATCAATCGGCCCGCGGTCGAAGTAGGCCATCTCAAAAGGATGCGTCGCGTCGGTGAAGTCCACAATGGAGATCCCGCCTTGATACCAGCCCTGCACTTCGATATCGCGGCCAGGGACCGGAATCAACGAGCCGTTGTGAGCCACACAGTTCTCAGTGTCGCCCTGCGCAGCCGGCAGCTTGTAATAGCTCGCCAGGCTCAGCTTGTTGTCCTTCAGACGGAAGATCGCATCTGCGCCCCACTTGTTCGGGTCGTTCGGACGGCACCGCGCCCCCAGACCGCCACCCCATTCGTCGGTAAACACGACTTTGCTCCCATCGTTGGAGAACGAAGCCGAGTGCCAGTACGAGTAGTTCGGATCGTTGACCGCATCCACACGCTGCGGATGTACTGGGTCCTTGATGTCGAGCAAAATTCCATTTCCAGAACACGCGCCGGCCGCCAACCCAATCGCCGAATACACCGTGATGTCGTGGCATTGGTTCGTGTCCGTCGGCTTCTCCTCTTTGCCGTTCTTGCCATGAGTGCCGCCGTTGTTCAGGCTGTTCAGCGCGCCCGTTCGCGCGTCAATGAATACTCGAGGGCTGGACACCACCTTCGCGTCCTGCGGCGCAGCTACCGGAACCTTAATCACGTCGATACGAAACAGCGCCGTATTCGGGTCCTTATCGGGCGCTTCTCCCGAGCACCCTGCCAGTTCTTCCGGTTGACGCACAAACGATGTGCCCGAGACATAGATATAAACGTCGTCCTGGTCGTTCGGATCGATCACCAAGGTATGCGTATGCGATCCGCGGCACGTCTGCACCGCCGCGACTTGCTTCGGATTCCTGATGTCTGAAATGTCGAAGATCCTTACGCCCCGGAAACGGTCCTTTTGCGCCGCCGGCAAGCGGCGTTTTTTTTCCTTTTCAGCGCCTGCGGGCGGTGGAGGCTCCGGAGGAAACCCCTCCGCACCGCAATCCAGCCGTCCATTCGGCATTTCGACCGACATGAACAGCAGGTTTTTATATGCCGACACATCACCCTGCCCGCCCGGGCACACCAGCGAAGTCAGCAACGTGGCGTTCTCTGGATGGGAGATGTCAAAGATATTCACACCATAAAAATTTCCCTGGAACAGGTGATTGCCCTCGAACGCCAAGTCCGAGTTCGAGAAAGCAAGCTGTGCGATTACCAACTGTATCGGCTTCGGGATTTTCGACCTGTTGCCCACGCCGAGCTGGCCAAAAACCTTTTGCACTTTCGGATCATCGGGATCAGAAGACCCCAGTTGAAACGCGTCAGGCTTCTTCAGCAGCAACAGGTGCTTGATGCCCATCGACGCTTCGCCCGCGTCATACAGCCCTGGCTTCAGCTTGGCGCGCGGATCGTTCGCATCCGACCCCGTCATCCCCGGCAGCAGCGAAGGCGCCGGTTGCGGTGCAAACGGATTCTCCTCTTCCTCCTCGGGTTCCTGCGCGGGCGGCGGGGTTGCAGGCTTCTGTGCCTGTGGCGGAGTTGCAGTCGTCTGCGCCTGCATCCCGTTCACACCGAAACAGAGAATAAGCGCAACTCCCAATACACACAGAGCAAGACTGGGCACTCGGTTCATCGTTTCTCCTCTAAAGGTTTTTTCTCCAACAAAGTCTGCATAATCCTGATCTCGGCCCGTTGCGTGTTGTCCGCATCCGTCGCGAAGTTGAACAGATCGGCATCCTGCCCCGCACCCGCGGTGTCGAACAAATCCTTCACCATTGTCAGCGCGCCGTCGTGGTGCTGAATCATCCCGGTCAAAAACAAGTGGTCGAACTCGGCGCCCTTGGCCCTCCGCAGCGCCTCCATCTGCGGCGGGGTAAGCATACCGGGCATGAGAGCCATCGGTACGTGCGCCATTTCCATGTCCGGCATCCCCGGCTTCGCTATTGAAACCGCTTCTCCCCGAGCCGCCAGCCACCGCTGCATAAACTTAATTTCGTCCGACTGCGAGCTACTGATTCGCGCCCCCAGCGACCGCAGATCCTTGTTCTCCGTATGCGACGGAATCAGCCCCGTCATCTCCACCGCTTGCGAATGATGCATGATCATACCCTGCATGAACTCCACATCCGCTTGCGACCGTGGCGGCAGGGTGGCCCTCGTCGACGGGGGCAGCGTTTTGCTCGGCTTGCCCGGAGCACCCGGCTGCACCACAACAGGCTTCGCTGGATCAGCCTGTTGGGCGAGCCCAGAGGAGGATAACAACCCTCTGGAGGCGCTCGAGGCGAACAGCATGCTACACAGCACCGCAGCTCCTTTCGCCGAGTGGAGCTTGCGCTTGCGGCGAAAACGGTAAAGCCTCCACTTCGGTGCGTAGCTAAACATTTTCAGTGCTCTCAAACTAAAAGGATGCGGCAAACGCCCGACGGAGAAATGCGGCTCACGTTCAAAATCTCCGGGAATCTCTTCCGCATCCGGGCAGGCGGGCGCAGATCGAGCAGCCACACGTGACAGCGAACAAAATATCATTTGCTGCGTCTTTCGCCGATGTCGTTCGCTCCGCGTTGATTGTGGAGTGGGTGCCAATCCGACGCACGGATCCAGATGTCACCTACACCAACTCGGACGGAGTAAGCGCGAGTTCACCTTCCGCGTTTCTCCGAACCTTCGCGTTCCAGTCAAACGCGACTGGCGGCCATGAAACTACGCCCACGATCACCCCGAAGCCGCAGCATAGACCAAGAGTACGAGCGATAGCAACGTTAGAAAGGATGGGTAGGTGTCATTTCAAATGACGCCGCCTGGTGGCGAGTGACATCCCTGATTGCCGGGAGCTCTTACCGAATCTGATTATTTCGGCCCTAAGCGCCCTATTTTCGAGAGAACTGGTCCAATCTTCGCACGCGCTCTCTAACTAGCACGCGGAGAATGAGTCGAGCCTCCACGGGCACCACGCCAGTTATCCCGACCTCGTCCACTACACGACCGCGATACGGGAAAGGTCAAGAGATTGCTAACGTGCAAAAAATTCATCCCAAATCAAGGTGCTGAGCCTGTCGATCTCCTTGCCCCTCGTACGACGTCTAGGTACAGCCATGAAAAGGCATGGCACAGGAGGCGGAGATGACGGAGCAGTACTCTCGGAACTACAAACCAATCGTGGGAGTGGCCATGGTCACGTTCATGCTTCCCGCCTTGTTCTGTACACTCGGCGGGGCCACTGCGGCAAGGTGCAAGCTTTTCGGCAAGACAGCAGGGGTGGCGTTAGGGCTATTGCGCTCGGTCATCCTGCTGGCGGACTGGCACGCGGTGTCGGCGTATCTTTGGGACGATGCAAGATTCTGGCAGCATTTACTACAAATTGTGGCATCCATCTGGTCGCTGCTTTGCTTCGTGGCGGACTAGGCATCGTAGAGAGACCTACCTGCGGGCGGGGTATCGTTCGCGGCCCCCTAACAACTACCTCCAAAAAAGATATCGTACCTGTCGATCTTGCTGCCCGTCATTCGACGCGTAAGTAGAGCTAGAGTTTAGCCGGTCGAAACTGGCCGGCGCCCAGGTCCCAAACTAGACCAAAAGGAGAATCTGCCATGCGAGTTATGGTGATGGTGAAAGCCAGCAAGGACTCTGAGGGCGGCGTCATGCCCAGTCAGAAACTCCTCGCCGAGATGGGCACATTCAAACCAGGAATTGATGAAAGCTGGCGTGTTTCTTGGAGGCGACGGACTGCATCCCAGCTCGAAGGGCAAGCGCGTCAGGTTTCTGGACAAGTAGCGCACGGCGATCGACGGCCCCTTCAGCGAAACCAAAGAACTCGTGGGCGGCTACTGGTTGTGGCAGGTAAAGTACATGGAGGAGGCCGTTGAACGGCTCAAGCGCGCCCCGTTTGACCGGGAAACCGAGGTCGAAATTCGCCCCGTGCTCGAAGCGGCGGATTTCGCCCGGTAATCTGGTAACGCCGTGGAACTCTTTTCGAGCTATGGACGGCGGAATCAGGAAACAGTCGAACAGATGCCGCCTTAGAACCTTCTCGAACCTGTCGATTTCGCGGCCCTACGTTCGACGTCACATTAGAACGGGAATTCACACCTGTCCCAGAGGAGCGGAAATTGAGCGCCAAACTCGCCAGGAGAGATCACCACGCGATTCTCTGAGTGACTATAAAGACTTGTCGAGCGAGGCCTTTCTCCGTCACAGGAAGAAAGGGCCAACATGGGCAAGCTGATTGAAAAGGAATGAGGGTGGGTTAGCTTCTTGCCGTCGAGCGAGCGCGAAACGCGCTCGCGTTCGGCTGTCCAACAGTAAGCGTAGCATAACCGATGGGCCCTTCACCGAAGCCAAGGAAGTGATCGGCGGCCTGGCTCTTCTTCAGCGAAATCAGAGGAAGAGGCCATCGAGTTGGCCCAGCAATTCCTTCATGTAGCTGGCGACGGTGAGTGCAAGCTTTGCCAACGATTCGAGGCGCACCAGAGTACGCAAGTCCAAGGGGTCGCGAAATCCTGGTCGTTGTACGCCTTCGGCCTTGCATGGCTGGATGTAAGGTGATGTGATGGGTCGTCGTGACGGCTACGGATACCCATCGTGCTATCGAAGCGGTCTGGAGAATCGAGTCCGCCAGGATCATCGCGGGTCTCACGCGCATTGTGCGGGATATCGGTCTCGCCGAAGAACTCGCGCAGGACTCTCTCGTCGCCGCGCTCGAGCAGTGGCCGCAGTCCGGCATCCCGGACAACCCGGGCGCCTGGCTCATGGCCACCGCGAAGCATCGTGCTATAGACCATTTCCGCCGAAACAAGCGGCTCGAGCGCAAGCACCAAGAGCTTGGTCGCGAGCTTCAGGCCCAACAGGAGATGGCTGTGCCGGATTTCGATGCCGCGCTTGACGATAATGTTGGCGATGACCTCCTACGCCTATTGTTCATATCCTGTCACCCGGTGCTTTCGACCGAGGGGCGCGTTGCGCTCACGCTACGCTTGCTTGGAGGTCTGACAACGGACGAGGTCGCACGCGCGTTTCTCGTTCCGGAACCGACGGTCGCCCAGAGAATCGTCCGAGCCAAGCGAACCCTTGCCGAGGCGGGAGTCCCCTTCGAGGTCCCCCGTGGCGCCGACCTCGCCGCCCGGCTGTCCTCGGTGCTTGAGGTCATCTACCTCATCTTCAACGAAGGTTACTCGGCCACGGCAGGTGACGACTGGATGCGGCCTACGCTCTGCGAGGACGCGCTCCGCCTCGGTCGCATCTTGGCCGAGCTCGTTCCGAAAGAGCCGGAGGTCCACGGCCTCGTCGCTCTTATGGAGATTCAGTCGTCACGCTCGAGGGCGCGCGTGAGCTCGTCGGGAGAGCCAATCCTACTGCTCGACCAAAACCGCGCGCACTGGGACCAACTCTTAATCCGTCGTGGCCTCGCCGCGCTTGATCGGGTCGAAACGCTCGGCGGTATGCCGGGTCCCTATGCACTCCAGGCTGCGATCGCTGCTTGTCACGCGCGTGCGGTTACCCCGGAGGAAACGGACTGGGCGCGCATTGTGGCGCTCTACGAGGCCATTACCCGGCTCGCACCGTCCCCCGTCGTGGAGTTGAATCGCGCCGTTGCGGTTGCGATGGCCTTCGGTCCGGCAGCGGGTCTCGAGCTCGTCGACGGGCTCGCCCTGGAGCCGTGCCTCAATTCCTACCATCTCTTGCCCAGCGTGCGCGGGGACCTTCTTTTCAAGCTCGGTCGCTTCGGCGAGGCACAGACGGAGTTCGAGCGTGCGGCAGCGCTCACACGTAACGCTCGAGAGCGCGAGCTGCTGCTGAATCGGGCTGCCGCCTGTGCAGGAGGGTCAGCGCCATCGTGAACAGGCTGCGCGCTTCGCACGCGTTGCAGACGAACCGGCGGTTGAATCACGAGGCATTCCGAAACTATTGGAGTAAACCGCTGCACGGTGCGTGCCCTATGGGGTTCTGGCCAAAACGGGGAAGCGCTCGCACCGGGGAAACGCCTCACATAGCGGCGTTCGGATGCGCCAACACGTTGCGTCCATGATAGGCCTTGCGGAACTTCGTCGAATGCGCAGCCATTCTGTCGATTTCTCCGCATGCTTTCCGGTTCAATTGGTGCAAGTCGGATTCCCGACGTGGATCGAGCCCAGCTATAGGGACGCATGTTGGCTTCACGAGTCTCAATGCCGCAGTGGCAGGTTGGATGGCAGTTTCTCGCGCGGCACCACTCCTTCTCCTTCCTTGACAGCGTAGAAGCGATCAGCTGCCAGATTCGTTAGAGTTTCGGTTTTGCCGGATGGCCAGAGAATTTCGGCGCGATCCAAGTGGTCGTGAGTTCCCAGGCCGAAGTGAATTCGAAGGTCGTTCTGCGAGAGATAACTTCCACCGCTGCGGACTTCATCCTCTTGAATCAGTTCTCCGGCAACAGCTCTAATCCGCGCATTCAGCGCCAGACGATTGCTCTTCGTTCCAGCAAGTTCGAATCCGATCCAGTGATTATGATTCCCTCCCTCCTCGCGCAGAATCATCGGTTTGCCATCCAAGTTCTCGACGACGATATCGACGCGGCCGTTGTTGAACAGATCGCCGAAGGCCGCGCCGCGGCTGACCTGGGGGATCTGAATTGCGGTTCCAGCGAGGCCACTGATATTGCGAAACGTTCCGTCATGCTGGTTCAGGAAAAGAAGTTTTGGCTCGCGGTATCTGGCTCCGACATCAAGAGTGTCGACCTGCGGATAGACATGGCCGTTCACCAAAAAGAGATCCGGCCAACCGTCATTATCAAAGTCGAAAAATGCGGTGCCCCAGCCAACGTAGGGAATTGTAGGCGCCGCAACGCCCGCATGAAAAGAAACGTCGGTGAAGCCCATGGCGCCATCATTGCGAAACAGGGCTGCGTATTCCTCTGAGAAGTGCGTGACAAAAAGCGACAGGTGGCCAGTGTGCAGATAGTCGCCGAGAGCGACACCCATGCCGGCTTGTTCTGAGCCGTCCTGGCTCACTGCTGTCCCGGCGAGGAATCCGATTTCGGTGAAATGGCCTTTGCCATCATTGCGATAGAGGAAGTTGGGCGTGGAATCGTTGGCGACAAAGAGGTCCAGGAGACCATCATTATTAAAGTCCGACCAAACGGCTCCTAAGCCGTAATAGCCGTGAGGATCGTCCACGCCTGCCATCTTGGATACGTCCGTAAACGTGCCATCGCCATTGTTGTGGAAGAGAAGGTCACCAGCGCCCTTCAGACCTCTTGGACCGCACTGCACGGCGAGACCGTGATACTGGCAAGTCTTGCTTGAGCCAAATTTGGGTAGGTCATCCAGGCGAAAGTCGACGTAATGCGAAATGAACAAGTCCACCCAACCATCGCCGTCGTAGTCTCCGAAGGCAGCCCCGGTGGCGAACTGTGTGTCCGTAAGGCCCGCCTGTTTAGTCACCTGTGTAAAAGTGCCGTCGCCATTGTTGCGGAACAAAACAACGCCTCCGAGGCACGTCACCAGCAAATCGGGCCACCCATCGTTGTTATAGTCCCCGACTGCCGCTCCCATGGCGAAGCACGGATATCCGACGCCTGCCTTGTCAGTAACATCGGTGAATGTCCCGTCGCCGTTATTATGATACAGGGCGCTGCGGGCTTTCTTGCCGGCGACCGCCATGTCCACGGTCGGTGCGTTGGTAAAGTAAATGTCGGGCAAGCCATCGCGGTCATAATCGATCAATGCCACGCCGCCAGACATGGACTCCACGATGTACTTCTTGTCGGACGACGACAGGTGCTCGAATTTAATGCCCGTAGAATCAGTGATATCCACGAGTTGTGGAAGTGCAGCGGCCGGTTCCTGGCCCGGAGCAAGTTGGCCGAGCAGGCTCATCGAAACTACAAGCAGGGCTAAGAACGCAGCTGGTACGCCCAGAAAACCCAAGCGAGAGTACGCGCGGATCGGCGAGGTGGGCGTGCGGGTCACGATGGAGGATAAGGCGGTGAGGAGTGGGCGGGCTTTGATCCGGGCTGCACAGGACCTGGATTCTCTTTCTCTTTCAACTTATGGAACTGCTCCATTTCACGCTGAGCACGCTCGCGCTGATTCAACCGCGCATAGAGGAGTCCCAATTGGTAGTGCGTATCAGGAAAATTGGGGGCCAGTTCCGCCGCGCGCGTCAAGTGTTCCTGGGCTTTATCATAGCGGCGCTGCTGTAAATAAAGCGTTCCAAGCAGAGCATGAGCGTGGGCATGCTTGGGATCGACGGCAACAGCTTTCATCAATTGAGAGATGGCGCTCTGGTTGTCACCCTGGTCGCGTGAAATGAGCGCCAACTGATAATAGGCCTCCACCTGATTTGGGTCGAGCTTGATCGATTGTTCGAGATTTTCCCGCGCGGCCGGGAAGTCGCGCAAGCCAGCCGCGGCCATCCCCAGTGCGAGGAAGGCAAGCGGATCCTGGGGACGCAGCTTTGTGTATTTCTCGATCGTTCCGCTCGCCTCTTTCGTGTCGCCAGCCTGGAGTTGCGCGACGCCCAGCAGGTACAAAGCCTCTGGTTCGTCGGGCCGCAGCTTGACAAGCTGTTGCGCCGCATCGACCGCGTTCGCCGCCTGCCCTGCGTGCAAACTAGCCGCAGCGAATTTGCGCAAAACGTCCGGTGAGTCCGGCGCGGCCACACGGGCGCGGCTGAGAAATTCCAGTGATTTTTCCCACTGTCCCCGGGCCGCCAGCACGCGTGCCAGCCCTTGCAATGCGTCTATCGAGGTTGGGTCCAAGTCCACGGCTCGCCGAAAATCCTTTTGGGCCAGCGTGATATCGCCCTTGCGTTCCCGGGCTCTGCCCAGCGCAAAGAACAATTCAGTAGTGGGAGCCTCGAGCTTCTGGGCAGCTTCGAGGATGGCGAGGGCATCATTTGGGAGATCGAAATCCAAGAGCACTTCGGCGTACTCAATGCGGAGCGCCGGGTTTTTCACCGCGCGTGAGGCGACAGACGCTGCGAGTGATCGAGCTTCCGCAACTCGGCCTAAACCCAAGTAGCTGGCTGCCAGGAGAGGCAGAGCACTGTCCGGACGATGTTGAAGAGGGATTCGCTGAAGCGCCTCCAAGGCTCGTGGATAGTCATTCTGTTTCAAATACGCCGCCGCCAAACTGGGGTTCACCTCCGCGTCGCTTGGAGCTAGCCGAAGCGCGTCCATGAGGGCAGCGACCTCCTTGTCCGTCTCGGCTTGAGCGTGGAAGACGCGCGCTAAATTGATATAGGCGGGCAGTAAGTCCGGAGCCAAGCTGGTGGCCCGACGTAGCAGTGTTTCCGACTCGGTAAAGCGTTTCTGCTTGAAGCGGACGCTTCCAAGCAAATTCAAGGCTTCAGCGTTCTCGGGATGCTGGGTCAGGACTTCCCAGAGAAGTCCTTCGGCCTGGTCGAGTTTTCCCGCTTGGATCAGCGTTGCGACGCGAGCAACCTTCTGCGAATCCTCGTCCGCTGGCAGCGGTACAGTGAGAAACGCAAGTATCGTGAAAAGAACCAGGCCGCATCCGGCTATGTACCATCGCGTGGCCCGAGTTCTTAGTTTGCTCAAATGAGACTCGTGCCAAGCGATCACGGCCGGTCGGTCCCGCGAGCTTTCGCTTTCAGTTTTTGGTAATCCTGGAATACGCGCTGAGCGTCCTCGACCCTTCCATCGCGGCGGTAGGCCACACTCAACTGAAAATAGCTGTAGTCCTTGGTCGGATCGAGCCGTACGGCAGTTTCCAATTTTTCTATGGCGGCCTTTACCTCACCCCGCTCGAGCAGTATCTTGCCAAGCTGATACTGGGCATCCGCGTAATCGGGCTTGTCGCGAACCACCTCGGACAGCAGAGCGAAAGCCTGATCTTTCTGTTGCTGCATGAGCAGCACGTAGGCCAAATGGTACTTAGCTTTGGCGTCTGCGGGATGCGCATCGAGCTCTGCGCGAAATTCCCGCGCCGAATCGTCGACCTTCCCTTCGTGAAGCAGAATAAGCGCCCGGCCGAAATGCGCTCCTTCGATTTTTGGATCTAGTTCCAGTGCGCGAGAGAACTCCTCGATGGAGGAAGTGTACTGGTTCTGGTCCGCATCAGCCTGCCCGAGGAGAACATGGATTTCGGCAACATTAGGGTTTTTTTCAAGCATTCGCCGGAAAACGGCCGAGGCCGCGGCCGAGTCTCCTGTGCGGACAAGGGATACTCCCAGTGCATAGAGAATTCCCGGATCATCGGGAAGGTTTGACAAAGCGGGCTGAAACACCTCCAGAGTTTTCGCGAACTGGCCTGTCATGAAGTAGCTCAACCCGAGCGCGTCCCTCGTTTTGACATCCTCCCGCTGACGGACAAGCTGACGCGCAAGCGGGCCGACGGCTTCCTCGAAGCGCTGAGCACGGAAACTCGCCAAACCCCAGTTGCGGTCCAGACCCGCCAATTCAGGCTTCCAACGCGACGCTTTTTGAAAGTAATCGGCTGCCGGGGCGTACTGTTCGTGCCTCGCCTGAATGACTCCGAGATTGTTGTAGGCGTTCGCTAAAATGTCGGAGAGTGAAGCGCGAAGTTCCTCTGCCTTTTTTTTCTCAGCGGCATCGAGCGGAGGATGATTCTCAAGAAATGCGGGCTTTTCCTGGGCGCTTTGAAGGTCGGGAAGCAGCTCATGCTGTCCCGTTTCCCGGGCTTCTTGGCCGTCTTTGTCACTTTGGAACGCCAGTACGCGCATCTCCTGTGCATCCTTGAGCTGCGCCTCTCCTTCGTCCTGTTTGCCGGTCTTGACGAGGATCTGCCCTATCATGGAATGTGCTTTCGACACCTGGTAGTGATTGCGAGACGGTTCGGTAGTCAGATCTATTGATTTCTTCAAAGCCCCGATGGCCAGCTCGGGGTGGTTCGCCTCGTAGTACGCCTGGCCAAGATAAAGGAGAGGGTCAGGGTTCTCTGGCTGCAACTGCGCGGCTCTTTTCAGGTATTCTTCGGCGGCGGCAAAATCGCGGTTCTCCAGATAAATTACCCCCAAGAAAAACGTGCTGAAAAATTCTTTCGGATTGATCCCGAGCTCCTGCTCGAAAAGCGGGAGGGCCGTCGGAAAACTTTCCTTTTCTCCCTGTGCAAGATAGGCTAAGGCGAGATAGTAATGAACCCTCGGATAGCGCGGGTCAAGCTCGATGGTCTTCTTGAATTCGCGAATGGCGTGTTCCAGGTAGCCCGTTTCGCGATAGGCACGGCCGAGGAGAACATGGAGCTCCGGAGTCGAGCCCATGTCGTTCAGCAGTTCGTCAAACAAAAGCTTTGTTTCAGCCAACTTGTGCTGACTAAGATAGGCAAGCGCCAGCGAGTATGCCGTTTCGAAATCTCCCTGAAGGCCCAAGGCGGTGTGCAGGTGTTCCGAAGCTTCCGCAAAGTTGCCCTGCGCGAACTCGATGTTTCCAAGCAGCTGCAAACCTCGAACGTTGCGCGGATCGCCCTTGACCACCTGGGCGGCCTGCTCGCTAGCCCGATCCAAGTGCCCTGCCCGATAGTAAACCATGGCAAGGTCCAGGCGGGCGTCCTCGTAAGCAGGCTGGGCTGCCACCGCTTCTTCGAGCAAGCTGGCAGCTTCCTTGGAATCGTTCGTCTGGACAGCCAGAAGATCGCCCATGCGTTGTAACGCCAAAGCGAGTACCTGGTGATATTCCGTTTCCGCACGGTCAAAATCTCCAGCCAATTGGAAGGTTTGCGCGGCGCTATAGTGTTGATCGAGCGGATCCGGCGCCTGCTGGGGGGCGGCAGCAGATGGGATTAGGAGCACGGTAGCGAGTAATGGAGCAGCCAAGCGGGACACAAACCCAGGTAAACCGGTGTGGAAACGCACTAGAAGATTTCCATTCGAAATAATGAAAGGCGGGGTTCTTTTGAGCCCCGCCTCCATTAGACGCTGGAGCAACTTGTCCGTCAAGCCTCAGAAAGTGAATCTGAGTGCGTACTGAATCTGACGGGCAGGCCGCGTGAAGGTGGCCTGTCCGAAGGTGGAAGAGAGAAGCGTGTTAGCCGGCCCATTCGTGGCGATCACTCGCGCCGCCGTGTTCGGTATGGATTGTGTTCCGGTCGGATTGCCAAGCAAGAAGCATGGATCGGACGCCTGCAGGGCAGGATTGGTTGACTTAACAGTGACTGGGATCCCCGCACTGTCCGCGAAGCACAGCTGGGCCGGGCCCATACCGCCGTTTACGCCCTGGAACTCGGTCTTGTTGAAGGCGTTAAAGAATTCAAAGCGGAATTGCATCTTCACCCGCTCGGAGAGTTTGAACTCTTTGTGCATTCCGATGTCCCAGTTGTTAACACCTGGCCCGTAGCAATTGCCAAGCGAGGCGTTTCCGTCAGTGCCGATCGGCAATGTGTATATCGAGAAAGCGTTCGGATTCAGCAACTGCTGTTCCACACCCTTGACGCTGATATGACAAGGTTGTCCAACGACACGGTTTGGCCGGTCTGGCGCATTGGTCCCGGTTCCCCAAAGATCGGGACCCGTCCCAGGCACAATGGGGACGCCACTTTCGAATGTGATGATCGGATCCACGAACCAGCCGCCTGCGGCATTTCGTACAAAGGAATTCCCGCTTTTCAGACCGGGAAGCGCATAGACGAGGGCGCCCGTAAAGATTTGCGGGCGATCGAAGCTGGAAGGCCCGTAGTCGAGCCTAGGGTTGGTATTGTCACTGAAAATGTCGGTGGCGCCTTGGCCAATGAGCCCCCCTATGCCTTGGAGAGCGAGTGTCTTTGACCATGTATACGAGAACTGGTAGGTCGATCCTCGCTGATCTATGGTGCCCCGCCAGAATCCTTGCAGGGCTTGATATTTGGATGTGCCGGAGAAGTCCATTACGGGCAATTGTGCCTGCCCACTCGTGGCCGAGCCGAAATAGTTCAGGTAGGGACGAAAGCCGGCGTTCCCGCCCCCGTTGCTGTTCATCGAGAATATGGCGAAGTATTGACGGCAAGTATCACCTGCGGGGATGTTCAAGCCCGCATTATTGACGCCTGGACCGGTACAAACGTCCGGGTTAGTGGCACTTGGGGTGACCTGGGACACGTCTGTATAATTTTGCAAATGCAGACCGCGAGATCCGACATAGCTCAACTCCATGGTGTTGTTGCGGAAGAGCTCGCGCGACACAGACACGTTCCATTGCCAATTATTTGGAATGTCAGGATTGGAGGTTCGTCCGAACCCCGGATGGCCAAACCCAGTGCCTCCTTGACCGGCTGGCACAGGTCCATCCAAAAACCGGACACCGCTGGCTTGAGCGACGAAAGGAGGGTTCTGGGTTCCTTGGACAATCGGAGGGTCGAGCTGGTAACGGACGTAGAATTGTCCTGCCCCTGCACGAAGGGACGTCTTCCCGTTGCCGAAGATGTCCCAAGCAACACCGATCCGGGGGGCAATGTTATGGTAGACGTTGGGTACAAGAGAGCGATTCGATCCGACTGCAAATCCCGCCGTCTGACCAATCGTGGTGCAGCTAACTTTGGCGCCAGGAACAAGCAGAAGGCCGTTGCAGGCGTTTCCTCCTGGCAAGGCAGCGCTGAAAATGGTGGGTTGGAAGAAAGAGAGCTCGTTGTCCGCTGCGTAGGGTTGCATCAGGAGTGACCAACGGAACCCATAGTTGACCGTCACACGTCGAGTGAGTTTCCAGCTGTCTCCCGCATACCACTCATAGTCCTGATAGCGTCCTGCAGCCTCGTGCAAATTACTGGCCTCACCGTAGCCATATACGTGGCCATTCATCAGGATGTCGGCGATAGCGTTGCCAGTCCCACCTTTTTGGCCCCAAGGAGTACTGTCACAACTGTTGCCGGCTTGGCCGGGCACAGTGCCGGTCTTACCAGTGTTTTCGCAAGTATTACCCGGACCCCAGAAGGCAGGTGATTCGTTGAAGTCGCCGTTGTTGGCTTGGTCCTTGACGTTATGGGCGAGCAAGACACCAGCCTTGAATTGATGTCTGCCAACGACCTTGCTGTAGTCATCTGTCCAAGAATATCTGTCCATCCGGTTGTACCAGGGAGCGGCGTTCCACAGAGTGCTGTAACCGCCGGGTCCCCACAAAACCGGGGGAGAAAGATCTTTTCCCGCTGTCTTCCCCGAAATCGGATAGTTGGGGATCAAAGCTCCATAAATCTGCTGGGAGAGACCTGGGTCTGTTCCCCCGCTAGTGATGTAAATCCTGTTTCCGGAGTAGCTGAACGCAAAATCGTTGACGGCAGTCGTTCCGATGGTGCGGCTGAGTTTCACGATGGCAATTCGAGAGGGCTGCGCCCAACTGGAATCCACGGCCGGGAACCCATCATCGCCCCATTCTCCGCCAGGAATGCTAGGCGCAGGCTGACTCCAGTGTTCCTGGGTATACTTGAGCATTAGAGTCGTGGATTTGTTCAGCGCATAATCGACCTTGCCGTTGACCTGATACCAGTTAACCGGCGAGTTCAGGTTCTGCTTCCAATCGGGATTGGGGCAGGGATTCGATGCCGTTGGAGTTACGTTGGCCGCAGGGTAAAGCGAAGCGACCAATTTACCGGCAGGGCTTGGGCCCTCGACGGTCGTATTTATATTCGTGAGCGGCAGTCCTGTTCCTGGATCTGTCACGGCAAAGTCTGTAACCCCATTCTGCGGGAAATTAGTGTTGAAATAACAATTGGTCAGGTGGCCGCCGGTCGAGGCACCGGTGAAATTCCCCGCCAGTTCCGCGGCACTGGGGGTCTGTCCGGCATGAAGATCACCGTCAATTTCCCGGTTAAACTCCTGCGAAAAGAAGAAGAAAAGCTTGTCCTTCTTGATTGGTCCGCCAAACGTGCCGCCGAAATCGTTGCGGCGCAATTCTCCAATCGGTAGCTGCGGGGTAGTGCTCTTGTTGAACCAATTGTTTGCGTCCAAGGCGTCATTTCTGCCGAAATAATAGACAGAACCGTGCCAGTCGTTTGTTCCCCCCCTGGTGACAATGTTGACTTGGGCGCCGCCAGATTGCCCGTATTCGGGGCCGTAAGAATTGGTCACAATCTTAAATTCTGAAATGGAATCCAGCGAAGGATAGACAAGGATCGTGCGCTGGGAACCCATATCGTTGTTTGGCGCGCCATCCACCGTAAACAGGTTGCCGGTACGTTGTCCGCCATTAAAGGAGATATCCGAGCCCGCCAAAAGGCCCTTTGCGCTGGTGTTAAACCCGTCCTGAGTCGAGGCGCCCGGAACCAACAGGGTGAGACCGATGAAGTTGAGACCATTCAGAGGCAATTCGCGGACCTGCTGCGCTTCCATAATGACGCCCAACTCTCCGCTTGTCGTATCCACCTGGACGGCATTGGCTTCCACTTTCATGACTTCGGTGATCGTGCCAACCGTCAGCTTTACGTTGATAACCACGGACGATCCCACGTGCAATTCAATGCCCTGCTGCTCTTCGGTCTTGAAACCTTCCTTGGTCACCTTAACGTGATAGCGGCCAGGCGAAAGATCTGGAAAGGCGTAGATTCCGTCTGCGCCGCTTGTCTCCGTGCGTGTATACCCCGTGCCATCGTTTACGATGGTTACTGAGGCTCCCGCTACGACAGCTCCCGCCGGGTCCGAGACGGTGCCCTGAATCGTTCCATTAGTCTGTTGGGCGGCCATGGCCGGCGCAAGAATCAGTACCACCACGCTTAACAGCGCTCCAAACCCCGTCCTGCTCATAAAACCTCCCGGGAAAGACGCATCAAAGTTTTTGTTCCGAACGACTAGTATTTTTATACTACCCCGTGTGGCGCCATTTAGCGCCAAGTGCCCTAGCGTTGTCAAGCGGAAAATACCGGTATTCTAAAACTGCTCAGGGTAAAAGACCGGTATTCTAGGGGGTTCCTGCAGAAACGGGCGAAACGGGCCAGTTTGCTGTGCAGCGGGGGCTCAATAAGGTAGAATGCCAGTCAATTGGTCGAGCCCGGCATGGTGCCGTCCTGCACGCTGTATTATCGTGGAGTGTGAGGAGCGAGGGCCGTATGAAATCCCAAAAAAGGAAGGGAGACGGCAAGCAAAACCGCCACGTCACCTTGCAAATGGTGGCCGAGCGAGTGGGCCTGACAAAAGGGACCTGCTCTGCGGTGTTGAACAAGACTGCCGCCTCCCGATCTGTTCCACTGCACACACAAGAGCGAATTCTCGCCGCCGCCCGCGAGTTGAACTACCGCCCCAGTTTCTATGCTCGCAATTTGGGCGTAAAGCGCACCTATATGATCGGCGTAGTGACCCAGGAGATTGGTGACTTTTACGGCTCGCCGATCATCAGTGGCATTGAACGATACCTCCGGCAGAAAAATTTTTTCTTCCTAACCGTTGCTCACCGCCACGATCCTAAGCTCCTTGAAACCTACGCACACATTCTTTTGGATCGCGGCGTCGAAGGATTCATTACCGTGGACACTTCTATCAAATACCCTTTGCCGCTGCCGACGATCGCCATTCCCGGGCACCGCCGCTTGGAAGGTGTTACGAACATCGTTTTGGATCACCGAAAAGGAGCCTGGCTGGCGCTGAGTCATCTGATCGAGCTCGGTCACACCGAAATCGCCTTTATGAAGGGTGCTGAGGTCAGCCCAGATTCGGAGGACCGCTGGAACGGCATCCGCGAAGTGGCCGAGGAACTTGGCGTCCGCATGCGCGCGGAACTGGTCGTGCAACTCGAGGGAGACGATGCCACGCCCCAGCTTGGCTATCCCTTCGCGAAGACGCTTTTGGCCCGCAAGCGGCCGTTCACGGCGCTGTTTGCCTATAACGATATCTCCGCAATTGGCTCCATTCGCGCATTTCAGGAGGCCGGATTGCGCGTTCCAGAAGATATTTCTGTAGTGGGTTTCGACGACATCAGAATTGCGGTGCACAACAACCCCAGTCTCACGACGGTGCGCCAACCGCTCCAAAAGATGGGGGAAATCGCAGCGCGAACTTTGTTGAATCGGATCGAGGAGCATGAAGACTGGGTGCCGGAAATCTCGATCGAGCCCGAATTTGTCTCGCGAAATTCAACCGGCAGGGTGCCCGTTCAAGCTTCCATGGCAGCTGATGACCGGGGAGCGCCGGTGAGTGTCCCCATCACCATGCAACCGGAAAGCTAAGCCCATCCGACCGATTTACAAATGGCGTTTGTGACCGCGAGAACCGCAATCCGCGAAGCTTGGTCCACTGCAAGATGGCTACCCTGATGCCTCGGTGCCGGCCCGACAAACAGTCTCTCTTGCGTTTCGCTGGCGCTTATTTTCTTTTCGCAATCTGCGCATTTGCTCCCAGTGGGCTGCGGGCTCAGACAGCGACAGAGGATCGCCTTCTTTTTCGCGGCTGGTGGCCGCGGCACAGCACTCCAGCCGCCGATGAGTATGTTGGACCAGCTCCATGCGCGAGATGCCACCCGGACAAGGCCGCCACGCAGAAAAACACGCCCATGGGTCGTACCGCAGACCTTGTTGCCAACTCAGATATTTTGTCCAGCGGCAGCCGACTGACTTTTCAGGCAGGCAATATCAGCTACGAGATCGTTGCCGCAGAGGGCCACGCTACTTATAAGGTTGCGGACGGCGCGCGAAGCAATTCCGCGCCGCTGAGTTGGTCCTTTGGCGATGGCCACATTGGCCAGTCGTGGCTCTTCGAGCGAGACGGAGAGTTCTACGAAAGCCGGGTTTCCTATTTCGATACTTTGAAGGCCCTCGACTTTACTCCGGGTCGCAAACTCACAGAGCCACAGGATCTTGAGCAGGCCATGGCGCGGCCCGTCAATGGGGCTGAGCTCGTTCGTTGTTTTGCTTGCCATGCCACAGCCTCGACGATCGGCGAAAAGTTTGACCGGCGTCGAATCATCCCCGGAATTACCTGCGAAGCGTGTCACGGGCCAGGTCTCACTCACGTCGTCGCGCATGAGATGGCCTACCTACAAGGGCAAACGTGGCAAACAGGACAGGAGCCGGACTTGATTTTCGATCCCGGCAAACTCCACCCTGTGGATGCCGTCGATTTCTGCGGTGCTTGCCATGGGACATGGTGGGACGTCAAGCTTGGTGGTCTCACAGGCCTGGCCAACATACGGGCACAGCCTTATCGCCTGGAAAAGAGCCGGTGCTGGGGAAAAAAGGGGGACGCTCGCCTGACTTGCGTGGCTTGCCACGACCCACATCAAGAGCTCGTGCGCGATTCCGCTTCCTACGACCGGAATTGCTTGGGCTGCCACCTCACATCTACCTCTGCAATGCCCGCCACAGACCATCCGGGTCCGGCGTGTAAGGTGGGCACGAAAAACTGTACGTCGTGCCACATGCCGAAGATTGAGGACGGAGGAATGCACTACACCTTCACGGATCACTACATCCGCGTTGTCCGCCCAGGTGCTCCCTATCCGGATTGAGCTTTCGCGCCTGGCCTCGAGCGCAACCTTCTTGGTGCGCAGGGGCGGACAGCGGCAACAAGGTCAAGAACCTGCTTGAAGTTTCCATTGAATTCAATTGAACTGGAACCAGTTTAAATTGCCCAGGCTTGTGGTACCGCTCGCGGGAGCTTTGAAAACCACATATAAGTCATGGACGCCACTTGCCTCTGAAGCGTTTGCGGATGGAGTTGTTTGCCAAGTCTGGAATCCTCCCGTGGAAGGAATGGTTACCGAAGCCACTAAGGTGCCGGTATTGCTGTCCAATCGAAACTCTAGAGTTCCACCGCAATTTCCAGGGTTTTGCTGGCAAGCTAGCCGGGCGGTTACGCTAGTGACCCCAGTGCCAAAGTCCAGGTTTTTGTAAACCGCGTAGTTGCCGTCGCTAGCGAATCCGAGGTCATAACCGCCATCCGTGTCTGAAGTGCCTTCGGTTTCAAGACCCCAAGTCTGGTAGTTCCCCGGAGTGCTGTTGCCAGCGGTGCTATTGAAACTCGATGCCTCGATCTGCGATTTTGCGCTGATCGTGTAGCCAGCGCCTTGCGTCCCGCTCCAGGTGAACGTTGCCGCAGCCAGTGCCGGTAGGGTATAGGTGAACGACTGTGTTCCCCATTGCACTTCAAACGTCTGCGTCGCGCTGGAGGTATTGTAGGCCACCAATACTCGAGAATTGTCCGGGGCTGGATTGACGAACGCCGCGGTCACAATTCCCTGCGCATTGCTGGAATAAACCCGATTCGCGCCCGGCAAGACATACTTGCTGAAATGGCCCAACGTGTAATATTCGATGCTGTACGTAATATTGCCCGTCGTACTGTTCACCAGCGCGATTGGCGAACAGGTGCTGCAGCCGCCCGTGTGCGGACCTTGATTCTCGTCTACCGAAAGACTCCACTTCACGAAAGCCCGGGCCCAATTCCTCACGTTCTGAATGATTTCAGGGAAATCCAGGCTCGCCTGGTCGGAATTGGTCACAAAGCCGGAGTGCTCCGTCTCGTAGACCCCTAGACTGGGAAACATATTGCGGATTGGAGTCATCACGCCTGGCGTCCCCGCATAACCGTGCCATGCGACGCCGGCAATCTGGCTCAAATTAGCCTGGTTTGCTAGAAGAACATTCTGCGGATAGTCGCCGCGGTCCCAGTTGTGGTCGTAAACCAGCACCTTGGTCGTGAGGCCGGCATTGGTAAGCGCCGGCAGCACGTGCTGAAACAACGCCGTCTGCTGATCCGTTGAGGATGTGCAATCGGTCGAAGCCGAAGTTGCGGGCATGCACATGCCGGGATAACTCGGTGGAACGAAGAGCGGTTCATTTTGCAGCGAAATATAGTCAATGGTAATTCCAGCGCTTTGGTACGCTTGGATGTATTTTACGAAGTAGTTGGCGAAAGGATCGTACATGGTGGGGAGCAACGATCCACCGATCATGGAGTTCGAAGTTTTCATCCAGCCCGGCGGGCTCCAGGGATTGGCCATGATCTTGATTTGCGGGTTGGCCTGCTTGGCAAGCAGTAGGAAGGGAATGATATCTGCCTGATCGTGCGCGATCGAAAAATTGGCCAACGTGGGATCGGCCGCGCCGTTGTTGCCGATGTTGTCGTCAAACGAATAGACACTCCGTGCCAGGTCGGAGGCGCCTATCGGATTGCGCAGGAAGCTAAGCCCAATGCCATTCCCTTGCCTGGTGAACAGATCGCTCACCGCCTGAGTGAATTGCGCCGGTTGCTTGACCTTTGCTATCTCGTACAGGTTATACATGGCCGTGTCTGTGGTGGAGGCGCCGAATCCCTCGATCGGCTGATACACCTCCGTTTCATCCATATATATAGGACTGCTGCCGCCTATCGTCGCCGAGAAACTTACGCTCTCCTGTGGGTTCAATTTTCTGGTCTGGTCGTCGGTAGTTACCACTACGGCGACCGTCGGTCCAGTGCCCAGCGGGATAAGCGTGTAGGAGCCGCTGGCCACGGCGCTCGCTGAGAACCCCGATGCCGTGGCAATGGCCTTGATCGCGGCCGTCGCGGTGATCGTGATCGGATTCGTGTATATCGTCGAGGAAGTCGTCGGCGTGGACCCGTCCGTCGTGTAATAGATGGTGGCGCCAGAAGTGCCATCCGTTAAGGTGACTGTCTGACCTGCCGTCGTCTGACTGTACGAGCCTGGCACAGGGAAAAAGGCCGGCGTCGCTGCGGCAGCGGGCGGTGGAGGAGGCGGAGGAGCCGGCGCGTAAGATGTGCCGCCTCCGCAACCCGCTGCCGCAAACACTAGAGCCAAGGCGGAGAAACCGTTGCATAGGGCTCTCAACTGGAAAGCGGCGAAGAAATTTTCAGGCATTTTAATCCTTCGTATCCCTGGCAGCCCAACGGAACTTACTCCGGGAGTGCTCTTTTCCGCCGGAGGAACGGGGATTTATAACATAAAGATGGTTCCTAGAATACCGGTCTTCTTATAGAATCGGTCCGCGCCGGCGGGAGCTGAAGATTTCGGCACGATTTCAACTTCATTTCGGCCTCGTGTACGCCAACGGCCCGGCGTCCCAGCGGAACTCGCGCTTGACTGGCCTTGGACGGTATGTTACCGATGTTGCGAACCGGTATTCTGGCGCAAATTCTGAGACTTTTCAGGTAGCGTATTCTACGAAAGAAGAAAACAGCGATGATCATCCGGATGAATTCAGGTTTTATCTGCCGATGGAGATGGGTTCTCGCCGTGGTGATATTGTTCCTGGCTGGAGCAGGAAGGGCCAATGCTCAGGGCTGTGCCGGCGTTTCGCCAAGCACGACAGGGACGGTGACATGGACGGCTCAATGGTGCCAGGAGTTTAACGCAGCTGCGGTAAGTTCACCCGACACCTCAGCATGGAAATTTGACCTCGGAAACAACGGTGGCTGGGGCAACAACGAGGTGGAAGTCTACTGCGGGCCCCCGGGCTACGCAGGTAACCCTTCTCCTCAGTGTCCCACAATGCTGAGCAGTAGCCTCGACACTGTCTTTATCGATGGCAACGGGCACCTTGTGATTCAGCCGATAAACAGTGGCGGTACGTGGATCTCAACCCGCATGGAAAGCATAAAGAACTTTCAGTACGGCCGAATCGAGGCCAGCCTCGAATTGCCCGACACCACGAATCCGGGTCTTTGGCCCGCGTTTTGGTCCCTCGGCACTAGCATCAACAACGGAACTCCTTGGCCCAACTGCGGCGAAGCGGATTTTATGGAGAACTGGTCCCCTCAAGTTCTTAACGGACCAGGTACCGGAGGGAACAAGACCACCATTCATACGGCCGTGACGGGAGGCGCCGGAATCGGAGGACTTTACACTTTTCCCGCCGGCCAGCAAGCGAACACCGCATTCCATACCTACGGAACGATTTGGTCCGCAAACATGATGCAGTTCTACGTGGACGATCCGACCAAACCCTTTCTAATTGAAACCCCGGTCAACCTTCCCTCGGGAGACACGTGGCCATTTAATGCCCAAATTTTCCTTCTCATGAATGTGGCGGTCGGCGGCACTTTGGGCGGGTCGATCACCAACCTGGTAAGTCCTCAACCTTTGATGGCGGACTATGTCCGTGTGTATTCGCCCTCGTCCGTGGCCAAACCAACGCTCGGGAATCCTCCTTCCATCAGCGTGAAAGCCGGAGCGACGACCGGCAACACGACCACTTTTACGCCCGGGCTTACAGCCGGAACGGGCTTCGTCTTTTTTTCTTGCAGCACCGACGCGCCGAAGGCAAGTTGTGCGATCACAACGGCTGATTCATTGAATCATTTTGTGGTTAACTCCAGCGCCGCGGAGAGCGTTACCGTATCCGTCACGACTACGGCAAATTCGGTTGCGCCTCCTTTACTGTTCAACCCCGAAATCCGCATCTGGGTGCTAGTGGCAATCGCCGGACTACTCGCCTTGACACTTTTCGCGCTAAGCCGGCGAATGCGAAGCCGCGCGTGGCGCTTCAGTTGCATGCTGATTGCCGGATTGATTTTCTTTGGAGCCATGATTGCGGGCTGCGGTGGTGGCGCGAGCAACGTGGTCCCTCCACCTCCTCCTAACACCGGTACAACTCCGGGAGCCTACACCGTGACGGTGTACGCGTTCACCGAGAGCAATGCCAGCGATGGCTCGAATGGCAATGCCGACGCGAGCGTCTCCATTCCCGTGAACGTGAACTGACGCCACTTCCGCAAGCAATGGAATGAGATAGCCGTGTTAGGATTCACGACGAATGCGCCGGAAACTCTCAGCAACCTTGTGCGTCTCCATGGCAGTCCTCATTTGTTCGTTCTTTGTGCGCGGGCAAACCAAGTCTCCTGCTTATAACGGCCCCGCGTTTGAAGATGTCGCCCGGCAAAGTGGTCTGACAGCGCCGCAAATTTCTTCGCCTGACAAGCGGTACGTGCTCGAATCCATGAGCGGTGGCGTCGGCCTCTTTGATTGCGACAATGATGGCAAGCTGGACATTGTTACCGTCAACGGTTCCACCGTCGATCGCTACCGTGATGGTGGCGACCCGATGATCACCTTGTACCATCAAGAGCCGGATGGAACTTTCAAAGACATCACCAAGTCGGCAGGCCTGACCCGGCGCGGTTGGGGCATGGGTTTAGCCGTGGCCGACTTCGACAATGACGGCTTGCTGGACATCTACGTGACGGGTTTCGGTGGCAATGTGCTGTACCGCAATCTCGGCAATTGCAAGTTCGAAGATGTCACCGAGAGGGCTGGAGTGCGCGGTGGTGGATTCAGCACGGGTGCGGCGTGGGCTGACTACGACCGCGACGGTCACGTGGATTTGTTCGTCTCGCGCTACGTGCACGTCGACATCAACAACTTGCCCGAATTCGGCCGGGACAAATTTTGCCGTTACAAAGGCGTTCTGGTTCAATGCGGCCCCTGGGGGCTTCAGGGCGAAAGTGATCTGCTGTACCGCAACCGTGGCGACGGCACGTTCGAAGAAGTCTCCCTGCGCGCGGGTGTTCACGATTCGGAGGGGCGCTTCGGGCTGGGAGTGGTGTGGGGCGATTACGACAATGATGGCTGGCCCGATCTATTTGTCGCCAACGATGCCGGCGCAAACTATCTGTACCACAACAATCATAACGGGACGTTCACGGATGTCGCCATGCTCGCCGGCGTGGCCTTGAGCGGTGCAGGCCTCGAACAAGGCAACATGGGAGTCGATTTCGGCGACTATGATCACGACGGATGGCTCGATCTCATCGACACAACCTTCGCGGATCAGCCCAAAACGCTCTACCGCAACCTTGGCCGCGAGGGTTTTGAGGACGCTAGCCGGACCGCCCAAATCGCCCAGCCGACCCTTTCCTACGTGGCGTGGGGAACCGGCTTTGTGGATTTTGACAACGACGGCTGGTCTGACATTCTCATCGCTAACGGCCACGTCTATCCGCAGGTAGACACCATCAAAGAGGGCGCACGCTACCGAGAACCACTTTTCCTCCATCTTAATAAGCACGACGGTACATTTGAGAACGCTTCCGCCGCAGCCGGACTCGCGGACTTGCCCTTGGCTTCCCGCCGCGGAGTTGCGTTTGGTGACATTTGGAATGACGGCGCCATGGACGCCTTGATTTTGAATGTCGGCGAGCCCCCGACTCTCTTGCGAAATCAACTGACCAACGGCAACCACTGGGTTGAATTCAAGCTTGAAGGGACGAAAAGTAACCGCGCCGCCATCGGCGCGCGCGTCGGTATTCACGCCGGAAAACTTGTTCAATTCAATGAAGTTCGCGGAGGCGCCAGCTATCTCTCACAAAACGACTTGCGCCTGCACTTCGGCTTAGGTGCCAACACCAAGATCGACAGCGTCGAGATTGCATGGCCCAGCGGCCTCGCGGAGCACCTCAGCAATCTTGCCGTGGATCAGATCTACACGATCGAGGAGGGAACGGGGATTCGCTCGAAGAAGAATCCTCCGTCTCCATGAACTGCTTCGCCCGGCGTCGCTTGGTTGTTCCTCTTCGTTTGCCAGGTTTTCCCCTTAGCGAAGTGTCAGCGATAGGTCTTACCACGGTCTTTCTGATTGGGGCGGCCACGCGCATAGCGGACGCGCACCAGACTGCACAAGCTCCTCCCACGCAAGAAACGCCCTCGCCGCAATACCTAAATGCGCAGCCCGCCGTTGACTATGTCGACGACGAGGTTTGCCAAAATTGTCATCCCTCCGAATATCAAACCTTCAAGAAGACAGGGATGGGCAGGTCTGCCTCAATTCCCTCCCCCGACAATCTCGGTGAATTGGCAACCCCTGTGTCCATCAGGAGGAAGAAGTTGAATCGCTCCTACTCGGTTTATTCGCACAACGGCAAGATGTTCCACGAAGAATCCGAACGCGACGCCCGAGGCCAACTCGTCTTTTCTGAAACCCACGAAATTGCTTATACCATTGGCGCCGGCGATGTGGGAAAGAGTTATCTCGTAGCCCAAGGAGACGCCCTGTTCGTCTCGCCGATCTCCTACTACTCGCGCATCCGTGGCTGGGATTTATCACCAGGCTATAACGAAGGCATTTTCCGCGGATTCACCCGCCGCGTTGTCGATTTGTGCGTCGACTGCCACACCGGCTTGCCGCTCCTAGCCCCAGCCACCCACAACCGCTTTCAGCAGCCGCCCTTCCGCTTTTTGTCTATCGGCTGCGAGCGCTGTCACGGACCGGGCGCGCTTCACGTCGAGGAACGCAAGCGAAACGCTCCACGCAAAGGCCCCGTGGACTTTTCCATCGTCAATCCCGAGAGGCTAGGCCCCGAAGTTCGGGACGACGTCTGCGCGCAGTGCCATTTTTCCGGTGACGCTCGCGTTCTCCAACCCGGCAAGAATTATCTCGACTTCCGCCCGGGAACCCCGCTCGGCGATGTCGTGGATATATTTTCTGTTGCTCCCGCGATCAAAGGCACTCGCTTCATTGCGCTCGATCAGTTTGAGCAATTGAAGATGAGCCGCTGCTGGGCCTCCAGCAAGGGACGCTTAGGTTGCATCACCTGCCACAATCCCCACGTTCAGCTCCACGGCGACCAAGCCGCGGATTATTTCCGCGAAAGATGCCTAAGATGTCATGCGGGCGAGAGCTGCCGCGCACCGAAGGCGGGAAGGCAAGCCACTTCGCCTCCCGACAATTGCATTTTTTGCCACATGCCGCAGCGCAAGATGGAAAACATCAGCCACTCCTCCCTCACAGACCATCGTATTCTGCGCATTCCTTCGGAAACTCCCGCGGAATGGGAGGGAGGCTCTGACGCGGCGCCGCCGATTGATTTGATCCGCGCTACAAGTTCTTCCGGTTCACGCGAGCCACAATTGGATTTACGAAATCTCGCCCTTGCTTATTCCCAGGTCGCCGCCCACTATCCTGCACTCGGCGAGCGCGGTCTCGCCAGCCTCGAGCAAGCCGCCGCCGCTCTCCCCAACGATGTCGAGGTCCAGTCTGCCTACGGCCTCATCCTCGTCGTGGCGCGCCCCAAGGACCCACAGCGAGCCGTTCAAGCTCTTCAAAAAGCGCTAGACCTCGGCTCAAAATCCCCCGAAGTGCGAACGCAGCTCGCCCGCTTGCTGCTGCAAAAGGGAGAAGTAACGGCATCGATCGACCTCTATAAAGATTCGATTCAGACCGACCCCTACTACACGCCGGCCTATCCGGGCCTCGCCCGCGTTTATATGTTGCTGAAAGAACGCAAGAGCGCTTTAGAAATCCTCGACCGCCTTTTGAAACTAGATCCGGGAGACGATACCGCCCGTCAAGAGCGGCTCAAAGTTTCGGCTATTCCCGACGAAAACCCGTAGCCGCACGCAACGCTTGGAGGAAGGCCACCCCGCTGATTAGATTGCGCTCTGGAAAAAGCCTTTTTTGCACACCGTGGCTGACGCCCTAGAAAGGCGCTACTCCCACTTGCCAACTCCCTCGACGATGGTGATGTAGCGATCCAGGGGCAAATTTGTGAAGCGCTGGACAGCGCCACTTGGTTGAGGCCACTTCACCTCCAGAGAATCCAATTTTGCGCGCCTGCCAACTCCCAGGACAATGCGCGGATCGTGAGAGGTCAAAAAGCTGCCTCCACCAACCTTCATGCGGCTGCGCTTGAGGTCGCCGGCCTGAAACGTGAGGCTCGCTCCGACGGCATCTGGGTTTGACTTCCGGCCAATTAGACGAACGCCGAGCCAATGATTGTTCTTGCCGATATTGTTGCGCAACAGAACAGGAGCACCATCGTTGTTGGAAACGAGCACATCCACGGCGCCGTCGTTGTTAAAATCGCCGACGGCCAGACCGCGCGCGGGAAATGATTTCGAAAAAACAGGGCCGCTTTGGCTACTTACATCCTTGAAGGACTTGCCCTCGTTCCGGAAAAGCAAGAGAGGCTCCTTGTAAGTAACCTGGTGCGACAGCTCTTCGACGAGATCATCGGGGAAACCGTTGGCAATCATCAGATCCAGGTTGCCGTCATTGTCGTAATCGAAAAACTTGAGTCCCCACCCGCTCATCCAGCGGGTGGACATGCCAATGCCCAGGGCCATCGAGAGATCCTCGAATGTTTCGTCATGATTGTTCTGATAGAGTGAAAATATCTCCTGGTCGATGTTCGAGACAAAGAGGTCCATCCAGCCATCTTCGTTGAAGTCTGCCGAATCCACGCCCATACCGGAACGTGCCCGGCCATCCGCGCTGTACGCGACATCCGCCGCGAGCCCCACTTCCTCGAAGCGGCCGCCACGGTTCATGAAAAGAAAATTCGCCACTGTGTCGTTGGCGACAAAAAGATCCATCCAGCCATCGTTATTTACATCCGTGGCCACGACTCCCCAAGCTTTCCCAGGATGAGCAGAGATGCCGGACTCTTTGCTGACATCCGTGAACGTGCCGTCGCCGTTGTTACGAAACAGCCAGCTCGGCCGCGGATTGAAGATGCGTGGAATGCAATAATGATGCGTGCCGTCCTGGTCCACGCCGCAGGCTAGTGATTTGTCGAACTCCGCGAATTGACAAACGAAGAGATCCAGCCGGCCGTCGTTGTTGTAGTCGAACCAGACAGCGCTGGAGCTCCAACCGAGAGCGGCGACCCCCGCTTTCTGCGTGACATCGGTGAAAGTTCCGTCACCGTTGTTGTGGTAGAGGATGCTGTGGCCGAATTGTGTGACGAATAGATCGGGGAAGCCATCGCCATCATAATCGCCAACCGCCACTCCCATGCCGAAGCCGCCGCCGGCCACGCCAGCTTTTTCGGTCACATCCGTGAACGTACCATCGCGGTTGTTGCGAAAGAGCGCATTGCGCAGCGGGCGAGGAGGATCGTAAAAATCGCATTTGCCGCTGTTAACCAGATAGATGTCCATCCAGCCGTCGTTATCGTAATCAAGGAAAGCGCAGCCGGCGCCGCTCGTCTCCGGCAAGTATTTCTCAGGGGACTTCCCGGCAGTGTGGACCCAGCTGATGCCGCTCTTTGCGGGAGGGATCTCTTCAAAGGCATACGGCGGAGCGGGAGAGGACGCTCCTAGAAAAGGAAATAGCCGTGGAGAAAGAGTGCCGGATAAAAGAGACAAGCCCTGAAGAAAGCGGCGACGAGAAAAAAGAAGGAGCTGTCCGTTCGAAAGCCTGTGAAGCATCCGCCGCATCATAACTCAGCACAATAGCATGACGCATAAATAACAAGATTAGTCTCGTTCGGTTCTTAGCTCACTCATCACACTTCTTTGTCTACCAGTTTGCCGGTACATGCTCCCACGCTGCGCCATTATGTTATCGTCAAAGGTTACAAGCCTCTCGCCGACGGGAGATCCGTCATGCAAGTTCAACAAACATGCCTGTCACAAGCGCGATTCTTCCTGGCAATGATTGTGGTGTCCTGGTCGACAGTTGCGGTCTTCGGGCAAAGCAGTTCCGCTTCGCAAGAGAATGCTGGGACGGCAGATTTCGAAACTGCAGCAAAATCAGCTGCGGCTGCGCGGGAAGCCGGCCATGCCGACGAGGCAATTCGAGAGTATCGGCGCGCCGTGGAGATTTATCCAGGATGGGGAGAGGGCTGGTGGTACCTCGGGACGCTGCTTTACGACGGAGACCGCTATTCAGAAGCTATTCCGGCGTTCCAAAAGCTGGTGGAACTCGCACCGAGTGCGGGACCGGCATGGAATTTTCTCGGGCTCTGCGAATTCGAGACAAAGGATTACGGGAATTCTCTCGAGCATATGGGAAAAGGGCTGGCGCTCGGAGACGGCGACGATCCGGAGATTGCGGGCGTCTCGAAGTATCACCTCGCTCTGCTGCTCATTCGCAGCGGCGAATCCGATCAGGCGGCCACCCTGCTCGCTTCGACATTTAGACAGAGCGCAATGTCGGCACAGATAAAATTTGCGTTGGGCCTGGCGATGCTTCGCGTGCCGCTCTTGCCTGAAGAGATAGATCATTCTCAAGACGCACTGATTTACGCAACTGGGGAAGTTGCCGCAGCCCTCGCGCAGAACAATTCCGCAAAGACGCTGACTGCGTTTCCTACCTTGTTGAAGGACTATCCGAGCATCCCGTACTTGCACTACACCTATGGGAAGGCGCTTGCTCTCGCCGGGCGGGACGAAGAAGCGATGCAGCAGCAACGCGAAGAGGCGGGCATCTCACCAAAGAGTGCGTTGCCGTGGATCGAAATCAGTCAACTGGAACTTCGTTTGCCACACCCTCAGGAAGCCTTGCACGCAGCGAAGGAAGCGGTGCAACGGGCGCCGGATTCCACAGCTTCGCATAGAACGCTGGGAAGGGTTTTGCAAGCACTTGGCAAGAGAGAGGAGGCCATGGAGGAATTTGCGCTTGCGGAAAAGCTGGCACCCGAAAAGTACCGGCCGGAGGAAAGAATCACCCTGATTTATTCGAGTCATCCCGAGGCAAAGTCTGAAAGGAATGTGGAGGTAGCTGCGCACCAACCGAGCGATTCTGGGTCGAAGAGTTTCGAGGAGTTCTCGAGCCGTGCAGCGGCGGCGCAGGCTGGGGGTGATCGAGACCAGGCGATTCAGAATTATCAGCGGGCCTTGGAATTGCGGCCGGAATGGGATGACGGCCGATGGAATTTGGCCATGCTCCACTACTCTGCCGGCCACTATCCCGAGGCCATTTCTGAACTCAAGAGCTGGGTGAAGCGCCGGCAAAATTTCGGAACGGCATGGGCGGTGATGGGGCTTTGTGAATTTGAGATGAAGGATTACAAGAACGCTCTTATCCATTTGCAACGCGGCGAAGAACTAAGCTTCGGTGGAAGTCCGGAAGCGGTGGGCCTGGCAAGATATCACTTGGCCCTGCTGGAGAATCAAAGTGGCCAGTTTGAAAGCGCCATGGAGACACTGGCGCCGGGAACGCGTTCGGGGACACTTGCAAAAGAGGTTCAGATCGCTCTCGGGATGGCGCTACTCCGTATGCGCTTGCTGCCTGACCAAGTGGAGCCGTCAAGAAGCGCTCTGCTGCACTCTGCCGGCGAGATCGCTGCGCTGCTACTGAATAGCAAATACGACCAGGCTTATCCTAAATTCCAAGTTCTGTTGAAGGAGGATCCCTCTGTCCCATTTCTCCACTATGCCTATGGAACGGCACTTGCCGCGCTTTCCGAATTTGACGAGGCGGATATGCAACTGCGCGCAGAATTGCGAGTTTCGCCGAGGAGCGAACTGCCTTACATCAGCTTGGCATCAGTGGCACTAAAACGGCACCGTCCGGCAGAGGCCTTGGCTTGCGCTCAGCGGGCAGTACAACTCGCTCCCGACTCCGTCGAATCGCACTACGTCCTTGGACGTGCATGCCTCGAACTGGGTCAGGACGATCAGGCCGTGCATGAACTCGAATGGGCCAGCAAGCTTGCTCCGGGTAGTCCAGAAGTGCACTTTAATCTCGCGAAGGCCTACGCCAAGGCGAAACTCCCGAAGAAAGCCGAACAGGAGCGTGCTATTTTTGTCCGCCTGAATGCGTTGGCAGAGCAGCAGAGGAGCCGTTCGGGGAATCAGGCGTACGGAGGCTCCCACGACGCGGTTGAACTCGCGCCGGTACGCATCGAAACAGAGAAGACCCCGGCACCCCAACACCCCTAAGCTCTGGCTCTAATTCTGAATGTCGGCGAAGCCCCGACTCTCTTGCGCAATCACCTGATCAGCAGAAACCGCTGGGTCGAATTTAAGCTGGAGGGCACCGCCCCTCCTCGCCCCGACCTGGTCATTTCGAACGGAGCAGGCCGACGATTCCTCTTCGTGTGAAACGGTCGGCCTGCTCCGAGAAAAATCTCTCTTCATCTTCGGTTTCCGCGTTATTGGCCCTCGGCTGGATTTGGCGGTTGGGTCCTAACCAAAACAATTCGGCTGTAACCCGCAAGGATGGGCCAACCAATACCGGCGCTCGGACTTAAGGGCTGGCCAGCCGTGCTAGACTCGAGGAATGCGCTGGCTCAGGCGCCCGTTGCTGTCCAAATCGGTTTACGTCTTTCTGGCTCTGGCCACCCGTCTAACCGCTCAGCAACCGCCCGCAAGCGATCCAGTTTCCCTAGCGCATGCCGACGCTCAACAACGAGCCGCATGGGCAACCGAGTGGCTGCATTCCGATGACCCGCTTCGCTTGGCCTGGGGTGCCTGGCTTGCGAAGCAGGACCGCCACAAAGAGCTAATCCCACTGCTCAACGAAGTAGTCGCGGAATATCAGCCCAACCCTACTACTTGCGTGTCGAACCCGGCAATTACGACAACCCCGGCAACGCCCCGGGGCTCCTGCGATGACGGCAACCGCGACCAATATCGCTCGCAGTATCTCGCCACACGCATGGCAAACTCTGCGCCACAAATCAAGGTAGATCTATATCCGTACGCGACCATCGCATGGAAAGGCGACATAGACTACAGACCGCAGGTGCTCGCGATCGTCGAGGCGCAACGCAGCCTGTTTCGCCATGCTATAGCCCAACTGCAAGACTCGGGGCGCTCCTTGACTCCCGTTGAAACAGAAACGTTGCAACTCCGAATCGAAATCCTGGTGCGCGATGATCGCGCCAATAAATCTGCTTCCTTACCCGTGTTGCCCGAACAAGACGGAAGCGTCCTGGTACGAACGAACTTCACCAAACCTCTGGATTGACGGCCTTCCCCCGGCGGGTGAGGCGGATCTCTCCCCACTGATTCCTGACGTCGCCTTTATTCAAATGATTCATCTATTGTACGTCCATCCTGGAATACTCCGCACATGAAACTTAAGAGATAATACCCGACAGGAGGTCTCCTGTACCACCTGTTCAATATTGCACAGACTAAAAGAGGTCGTCATAGGAAATTCTAATGTGAGTTAACTCTGACTGAGCCCGGGGGGCAGTTGGGCGCGGAAGGGGACTGCCGCCCCGGGATTCTATCAAGGCTGGCTCAGTCGTCGATGTCTGAACCCAGCCTCGGGCAAGTGAAACGGGCCAGCAGCTTCGGCCACGTTGCGACTGTGGAAATGCGAAGCTAAGGCGTAGATTCCTGTTGAGGGTCCAGAAATTACATAAGTGTTGCCGATAGGGGAGCCATCATGACATCCGCCTCGCCAGAGTCGTTCGAAATCGTCGCTCCAAAGAAAATATTCACGCCCTGCATTCTTGATGATGATCCAGTGCAGCTCGAGATTCTGTCGGCGGCCATCACGGAGATGGGATATGAGCCGTTCCCCACACATGATCCCGAGGAAGTGCTGAAGCTTGTAAAATACGGGCGATGCAGGCTCGTGCTGGTGTCTGTGCGTATGCCGGAGATGGATGGGTACGAGTTCCTGGACCGAGCGCTGCGCAGTGATCCCGGTGTGCACGTGATTCTGATGGCGAGAGAATACACGCTGGAATCTGCGCTCGAAGCAATCCGCCGAGGAGCGTCGGATTTCCTGCCGAAGCCCGTCGACCGCGCGCATTTGAGAAAGACGCTGGACGATGTCGCCGCGCTCTACGATCAGCGGCGGCGCGTGAAAGCGCTCGAGGAGCAATTGCTAAAGGATCTTGAGTTTCACGGAATCGTCGGGAAAAGCCCGGTGATGATGGAGGTGTTCGACTTCGCGAGAAAGGTTGCGCGGCATTACACCAACGTGCTGCTCGTGGGACCAACAGGAACGGGAAAAGAGCTGATCGCCAGAGCCATCCATAAGATCAGCCCGGTGGGACTGCAGAAGTTGGCAGTATGCAACTGCTCGGCCATGACGGATTCTTTGCTGGAAAGCCAGCTTTTTGGACACGAGCGCGGATCGTTCACGGGGGCAACGGAGACGCGGCCGGGATTGTTCGAATATGCCAACGGCGGGACGGTTTTTCTCGATGAAGTCGTCGAGACATCGCCGGCCATGCAAGCAAAACTATTGCGCGTGATCCAAAACCGCGAGATTCAGCGAGTTGGCTCTCCGGAGGTGCGGCAAATTAACATACGGCTTATCGCGGCCACGAACCGGAATTTGCACGCAGAGGTACTGGCAGGACGTTTTCGCGAAGATCTGTTTTACCGGTTGAGTTCCATCCAGATTCGGATTCCGTCGCTGGCGCAGCGGCTCGAAGATATTCCCTTGCTGATGCAGTTTTTTCTGAAGCGATGCAACCGAGCTTATGGGAAAAACATTTCTGGACTCACGCGGCGCGCGCAGAAGGTGCTGCTGCAACATCCTTGGCCCGGGAATGTGCGCGAACTGGAGAATGTGATTTCCTGTGCGTGCATTTCGGCGACGGGCGATTTCATCGATCTCGCCGATTTACCGGAACTCCTGGAGAACCGCAGTGCGCGGTTCACAGAAAGAGAGGACTGGATGCCGATGTCACTGGATGCATTACGCAGGCTACACGTTCGACGCGTATTGGAAATGTGCCAGGGCAACCGCGTGAGGGCCGCGCATATTCTTGGGGTTGGTCGCACGAGCCTATATCGGTACATCCAGCGAGATAGGAAGGTCACGGCCACCCACAAAAACTCCAGGGGTGCCGTCGCTTAGAGTGGAGCTCAGGCGCCGATAGCAGGGTTGTGATTCTTCCCCCGGGGCTGCGGGTCAAATGGCAGAGTCCGCACCTTTCCTAAACCAAATACCAAGCGATGCAACGACCTGGGGGGACTCCGCTGTCGTTTCCGAGGCTGGACTGCTCTGGTGGGAAATTTCTTGTGTCCAGGCCAGGAGGAGCGTACCCTGCGCGAGACAGAGATCCACATCGGATATCCGGTGAATAGCCAAACCCTCGCTTATTCTCGACGACGTTCTGAAGTCAAATGACGGAGGAAAACGTATGTTTCACTTACTCTGGTATATTGTTATTGGGCTAATCGCAGGCGTTATCGCGAAATCCGCGATGCACGTGCACATTGCGCTCTTCTGGACGGTCGTGCTCGGCATTATCGGTTCGATCCTCGGCGGCGGCGTTACCCACATGTTTTCGCGCCCGACAAACGAACGCTATCATCCCGCCGGCCTCATTCTTTCCACCCTGGGCGCGATCCTAATTCTCTACATTTGCTATAAGTTGAATATTCATTTTCCCCAGGTATAACCTCGTACTCCACCAGGACGACGGCCAGAACGCTCTTATCGAGGAATCACTGTTTCCGGCTCGTGGCCCGGCCAAACTTCATGACCGCGAGGCGAGGCGAGAGCCTGTCCGCTTCCGTACACCTTCTAATCGCCGTTATCTTCCTTAGAATCAACACTTGCAAAAACGTTGGCTGGCAATCCACGGGTGACCTGAAAATAGAGGGCTTAGCGTTGCGAGTGGGGCCGTTTTCGACCGATGGCTTTGCTGGATGGAACGGACTATGGGCGCGTGTTTCTGATGCGCTCGACGATCTTCCTCTGCCTCCGAAGCGACGGGTTTCGTGACCGGACCAATGTTAGCAGCGCACGGAGGCATTCTGCCAAGTGGCGTCAATCCATAACGGGACCCACGCTCACCTCTACCGGAGCGCAAGCGGGTATCGGGGCGGCTTCCGGCAGCGAAATCCATGTTGGGCTAACAGCATTCAAGCTTCTTTATCTTCGAGATGACTGGCAGCACGCGGATCTTGCTGCAAGCGCTTCTTGGCAGTGTAGAATGCGATGCACTCGCTGGCGTATGCAAATGGCAAGGCTCGAAATTTCCTCGCGAGCCCGCCAGCGCGGGCTAAGGGTGCCCATCGGAGCCGGCCTATGGATATTCACCAACTCGAACTGTTTCTGGCGGTCATGGACTCGCCCAGTATGACCCGCGCGGCGGAAAAAATTCACCTGTCTCCGGGGGCCGTTAGCCTCCAACTCCACAATCTTGCCGACGAACTTCACACCGAGCTTTTTGTGCGGCGTGGAAAAAAGTTGGTCGCCACTCCCGCGGCACTGCGTCTTGCTGAGCATGCCAAAGAAGTCGTGAGGATGATGGGCCACATCCAGCAGCTTTTTGAAAACGATTTGGCCACAGATGTGCACCCCTTCCATTTCGCAACGGGCGTTACCACCCTGATCTACCAGTTGGGCGGCCCACTTCGACAACTGCGCAAGCGCTATCCCAATGCGAAAATCCGCGTGACCGTCGGCGTAACCGAGGAAATGGTTTCCGGCCTGCTCGATCGCCGCTTCGATTTAGCGCTCATCTCGCTCCCTGTCTCCGAGGCCAACCTTCGTCTCATTCCCCTCTTTGACGAAGAACTGCTCATTGTGCGCCCTTCCGCAAACAAAGTGGGCAGCGGACATGTCAGTTCCATGCGAGCTGCGGAGCTAGCAGAAGTCCCACTACTGCTCTATCCCAAGCGAAGCAATGTACGCCTGGTCATCGACAAGTTTTTCGCGGAGCTCGGTGTCACGCCGAGCGTGCTGATGGAAGCGGATGACACGGAAGCGATCAAGCGCCTCGTGGAATCCGGATTCGGCTACTCGATACTTCCCGAGCACGCTCTGAGAGGAACATCTCACTTCTTTCAAAAGTTTCGCGTTGCGGGTCATCGACTGACGAGAAGTCTGGCCCTTGCGATGGCCAAGACAGACTGCCCTCGAAAGCTTACGGAGTCCATCGCCAGTTTTCTGCGCAGCACTCTGGTCGCTGGCCGATCCAATGGTGCAAACACCTAAACCTGCTCCGCATCTGTCAACAAATTCCAGCCCACGAAATTCTGGCAATTTGGTTTACTATTGGCGTGCTTCGGAAATTGTGACATCACCGGAGAGGCGCGCGAAGTCTGGTTCGTGGCGCAAAAGGAGAACCTATGTCTACAACGCGGCGCGAGCTGTTCTCTAAACTTCCTGCGATCCTGATGCCCGCATTGCTTCCTTTCGAGACTTCCGCCGAGCAAGACACTGCCCTGCCTTCGACGATGTATCCTTTCGAGAAGCTGCCGATTCGCACGCCGAACAACGCGCAGATTCGCGATGTGCTGAAGGGCAAGCTGGCCACAGGAGAATCGCTCGAAGTGCATGAAACAACGCTGCAGCCAGGAGGCATGCCCCATCCGGCGCATCATCACGCGCACTCGGAAATGTGGCTGATTCGCGAAGGGACGGTCGAAATAACGGTGAACGGCGCGAGTTCCCGTCTCGGACCGGGCTCGGTGGGATTCGTGCACTCGAACGACGAGCACGGAATCAAGAATGCCGGGACCACGCCAGCCACCTATTTTGTGGTGGCGATTGGGCCAGGCGCTGACGCCTGATTGCACATTCTTACGGCCAACGATGACGGCTGCGAGACTCAGTAGCCTTTTACTTTGACAACCAGATAGGTGAACTCGTGTTCGCCGTCTAGAACCAGTTGGTGCGGCACGCGGGCGGGAATACGAACGACATCTCCAGCCGAAAGTTTCTGCCGGGCGCCACCCTGGATTGTGCCGTTACGTTTTTCGTGAGGCGCAACCGTTTCCCCGTTGAGCAGCGTGCCTCCTACAACGAGCGTAGCGGAGCCCGACTGCACGAAAAACACGTCAACCTGAGTCTCATGCAACTCCGGCGAACCGTCAGCCTCCCTGTGGACCAGTAAGAACGCCTCATGGGGATAGTCCGAAAGCTGTTTGACGGCGAAGTGATGAGGATCGGCGGCAGCTGCGGTAGCCAGGACACGGCTCATGGTTTCGACCGACGCAGGCGCCCAATGTTCAAAGCCTGCCGGGACCGGTTCTTGCGATCTCACAGCCAGAAAAGGAATAGCAATCAAGGAGAGCAACCAGAGTTTTTTCATGTCTTACCTCAATGCTTCGCAAGATTCTTTCGCAGAGATTCATTTATTGCAAGCACGCGAAGGACTCGGAACTCTTCGAGAAGGCAACCTGCCCGATGATGCTCCTACAAAAATCGGAGCGCCTCACGTCAAGGCGCTCCGACCCTTGCTCTTTGGGGTGTGTGGTTAGAAGAAGACTTTTACCGCCAACTGTGCGATGCGGGGATCCCCCACCTGGCCGGCTCGGAATGTGCCAAAGGAGTTGCTGCTGATTTTGTCGAACGAACTGATCTGGTCGGTACCATTCACGGTGCCGGTACTAATGCTTTCAGGCGCAAAGTTCGGGTGATTGAACATATTGAAATACTCTACGCGGAGCTGAAGCCTCCAGCGTTCGGTGATCAGGAAATTCTTGGCGAGTTGCATGTCCCAGTTGACGGTGTGCGGCAAGCGGAGAACATTCTTGCCGAGGTCTCCAAACGTGCCATAGATGGCGGGATTGATGGCGCCGCCCACTTTGGTCGGTTGAAAAGCGGCCAAGTTGAGCCAGCTCACACAGTTCACCGTGGTGCCACAAGTCGTCGCGCTATACGGGCTGACACCCGAAATAAGGGTCCCCCGGTCATTGCCGATGCCAGTGCCGGAAAGTTCCGTGCCTTGCAGCACTGTGATCGGGCGGCCACTGGCGGCGGAGACGATTCCGCCCAATTCGTAGTCTCCGAACAGGTGGTGGATCAACGAACCGTGAGCGCTGAGGTTGGGAGACTGCCAAACGTAGGAGCCGGTAAACACATGGGTGTGATCAAAGCTGGAGGGGCCGTAGTCAAACTTGTGACGGTCTGGATTGTTCAGCGGAAGTGCGGAGTATCCGGTATCAAAACCGGTGACACCTTCGCCAAACGGAAGGTCGTCGAGACTCTTTGAGTAAGTGTAGTTGGCCAGCAGGGTAAACCCGTGGGACACGCGCTTTTCGACGGAGGTTTGCAGCGCGTTATAGTTCGCATTGATGTCGTTGATATCAGCCTGAACGGTGGTGGAAAAAGTGTTGGGCTCGAACAGCGCGCCGCTAAGGTTGGCTTTGCCTTGACAGGATGTGACCGTGCCCCCGGTGGCTTCGCAGACTGTGAGGTTAGCCTGTCCGACGTTGGCCTTACCATTGCACAAAGGGACAGCCAGCGTCGGCGTGGTGCAAGGAACTCCCGCGTTGTAATACTGAGTTTCGAGGATGTGGAGGGTTCGCGAGCCGACGTATGCCGCGCGCAAGAGAAAGCCCGCCGGCAGCTGACGCTCGACGGTCAAATTCCATTCATAGACCGTCGTAACGTGGTTAACGCCGCTCGGATCGTACGTCACAGCAATCTCGTTGAATGGCGGATTGTAGGCGAAGTTCGTGGGCGCCGGAAAAGGGCTTGGGAACTTTGGATAGGAAGCAGCCTGCGCGCCGGAGCAGTTCAGAGCCGCCTGCGTGGCAGGCAAAGTGCACAGGGGATCACTGAAGGAACCGGCCGTCGAGCCTGCAGTGGGGGAGCTGTTGCCGGCGGTGGAGAGGATGAACTGCGGGCTGAAAGGCCATTCATCCACGAAACGATTGCTCAGCATGCCCTCAGCACGAGAATCGTAGAAGATGCCGCCCCCGCCCCGCAGACTGGTTTTGCCGTCGCCGAAGACGTCATAGGCAAAGCCAACGCGCGGAGCAAAGTGGTTCAGGCTGGGATTCAAAGCATTCTTGGGCATCTGAGGGTCGCTGATGCCATTTTGGCTGGAGAAAAAGATGCCCGGCGGCGCGTTGGGATACACCTTGGACCTGGTATTTGCCGCCATGGCCGCCAGATTCACCTGGGCCCAGCGATCGCCGTTATCGCTCCACGGAAAAGCTGGCTCATAGCGCACGCCAAGATTCAGCGTCAGGCGTCCGGTCACGCGATAGTTGTCTTGGAGATACAAGGCAGGAAATTTATCGCGGTTGGCCTTAAACTCACCGGCGCCCTGCTGAAAGGCGTAACCGTTGCCAGCAGGGCCGCCGTCACACATCGCTCCAACGAGAAAATTCTGGTAGGCGGGAAGGCTAGGGCCCTGGCCGAGGTAGGTATCCTGGGTGCAGAAATTGACAATGCCCGGTTGATTGAACTGGTTGTTAAGGTCCACCTGGCTCCACTCCATCATGCCGCCGAAGTGAATGTCGTGTTTGCCTTTCTCCCAGCTCACATCGTCGGAATAGGTGAAGTTATTTCTGGTGAAAACGCCGGTGGGATTATCGCCGAAGCTGAAGCCGTTTTGAACGCCGATGCCCTGAATGGCGCTCGGAGTCGGCTCGAATGGTAGCGTGGCGGTCTCAAAGGTCGTCAAGTTCGCAGCGTTAGGAGCCGGTCCCCTGGTGGAGACTTCGCGGGAATAGCTCGCGCGGAAGTCATTGATGAGAGTGGGCGAGAAAATGTGAGTTTCGTGGATCAGAGCATTCTGGGCCACGATCGAAAAAGTGGCGTCGGTGTAGGCCACGAGTTCGAGAGCATTGAATACGGGGGCCTTGGTGAAGCGATCAAACTCATAGCGGCCGGAGATCTTGTCTTTCTTTCCGAAGGAATGGTCAATCTTGCCCATCCCCGAATCAAAATTCTCGATATCGGGTTTTGAAAAAGCCACGGTGGGGTTGGAACCGGCTGGGATGGCGCCGGCCAAGCTGAATTTTGCCGCAGAACCCAGGTAGGCTCCCGTAGTGGGGTCGATCCCCAGCATCTTGGCCACGCCCGGATCGATGGTTCCCGGGGTGCCACCCGGGCCGCCTTTCGCCAAAAAGTTCGTGATGTCCGTCTGACCAACGACATGTGAACTCCCGAGAATGAGATTGCGAAATGCCGTGCGTTGATAACCGACAAAGAAAAAGGTCTTGTCGTGAATAATCGGGCCACCGATGGTGCCGCCATACTGATTGCGCTTAATACGATCCGGTGTGGTAGGCGTGGCAAAGAAGTTCTGAGCGTTGAAGACCGGATTGCGCACAAACTCGAAGGCATCGCCATGGAAACTATTGGTGCCGGACTTTGTGATGACGTTCACCACGCCACCGGCATTCTCGCCATACTCGGCGCTGTAATTGCTCGTTTGCACGCTGAACTCCAGCAGCGCGTCGGGGAATGGAAAAGGCTGATTGACGTTGGTGTATTCGTCGACGTAGTTGCCGCCATCGAGCTGGTAGCTGATGCTGTCCTGACGCGTGCCGTTCGTCGAATAGGTGACGGCGCCGGGAAAGGTCTTCGTGGCGCCCTGATCGGCGCCGCCGTTGGGGGAGTTGACGGCGCCGGCGACTAAGAGAGTGAGCTGGGCAGCATTGCGCCCGTTTAACGGCAGTTCGGAAATGCGTTGCTGCTCGATGACTTGCTTCAGCGAGGACGTCGCCGTGTCCACCTGCACCGCATTGGTGGTTACCGTAACGATTTCGGTTACCGAGCCTAGCTTAAGATCCAAGTTGACGGTGAGAGATTGATCGGCGAGCAAAGTAATCCCGTGTTCCTTCGAGGTATTGAAGCCTTTCGCTTCGACGGTCAGGCTGTAGGTTGCCGGTTGAAGAGAGGGAAGCACATAGAAACCGTCGGTGTCGGTCGAGGCTGCGCGAGAAAATCCGGTGCCTTCCTGCGTTGCGGTAACCTGGGCCGCGGCGACGCCCGCTCCCGCAGGATCGGTAACCCGGCCAAGGATACTTCCCAGGCCTTGGGCGTGCGAAGAAAGCGGAGCGAATAGAAGCGCGACGAAAGCGATAAGCACATTCCTCTTCATGGATGCCATCCCCTTTCGCGGGCCGTTCGAGACCAGCGCCGCGAGCGTGACCGCCAGCTGCGGCGAGCCGTGCGCCTCGAGCACACGGCGACGCCTTCCACCAAAAACCAGAGGCCAAGCAGCACGCACTTCGAAACATCAGTCTTCTGAATAATCGCTATCAACTGCTTGAATAGAACTAATGAGCGGACATTAGGAGGGGTGGACGGAGATGTCAATCTTGAAAATTTAAAGGAGTGGTTTAGCCAGGCTAAATTGCCGGGCGCTGGTACCGTTTGTAGGTACAATTTCGAGGCAAGGCTGGCCGGGAGTTTGCGGTGGTTCACCAAATTCCGAGGATGGCCGCGCGCGTCACACGCGGAAGCGTCCTTCGGGCCATCCCTGGCGTCTTCGAGGGTCCGGATGCAATCACGGCGCGGAGTTTCTTTCTGGGCGTGAGGCCGCGCCGCTTCGAGGTGCTGTCTGGCCGGATCGTTTGCCGATATAAACATGCGGACTAAACGCTCGAACTTTGAATGGCGTCACAAACGGCAGAACTTACTTCTCGCGTTGTGGCCTTGCCGCCAAGATCGGGAGTATGAAGTCCGGAAGCAGTGACGCATTCCACGGCTTCGACTAATTTCAGCGCCGCATCTTTTTCCCCGAGATGATCCAGCATCAACGCGGCGGTCCACAACGCGCCGACCGGATTGGCGACGCCTTTGCCGGTAATGTCGAACGCTGCGCCGTGAATGGGTTCGAACATGGATGGGAAGCGGCGCTCTGGATCGAGGTTGGCGGTCGGCGCGATTCCCAAGCTGCCGGCGAGAGCGGCGGCGAGGTCCGAGAGGATGTCGGCGTGGAGATTTGTGGCCACGATGGTGTCCAAGGTTGCGGGCTTAGCGACCATGCGCGTGGTCATGGCGTCGACGAGCATTTTGTCCCAGGCGACGGCCGGAAAACCCCTTGCCACTTCGGCTGCGATCTCGTCCCACAGGACCATGCCGTGACGCTGCGCGTTGGACTTGGTGACCACCGTGAGCAGCTTTCGTGGGCGTTCTTGCGCAAGTTTGAAAGCGAAGCGCATGATGCGTGACACGCCGCCGCGCGTGAAGATGGAAGTTTCTGTGGCGACTTCTTCAGGGAACCCGCGATGAGCGCGGCCGCCTTGGCCGGCGTACTCGCCTTCGGTATTCTCGCGGACGATGACCCAATCGAGGTCGCCCGCCTTGCAGTCGCGCAGAGGCGATGACAGGCCTCGCAGAATGCGCGTGGGGCGAAGATTGACGTATTGGTCGAAGCCCTGGCAAATCGCCAGTCGCAAACCCCAGAGGGTTATGTGGTCGGGAACATCGGGAGCGCCGACGGCGCCAAAATAAATCGCGCTGAACGGCCGCAGAAGTTCGAGGCCGTTCTGGGGCATCATCACGCCGTGTTTTTTGTAGTAGTGCGAGCCCCAGGGAAAGGTCTCTACCTTGAGTTGAAAACCGCCAACCTTTCTTGTGAGCACCTGCAAAACTTCGAGACCCGCAGCGATAACTTCGGGGCCGATGCCATCCGCGGGGATGGCTGCAATTGTGTATTCTCGCATGCTTACTCCTAGGACGGACCTTTGATGGAAAAAAGATTCGTCTCTTTTTTGTGTATACTACGCGGCGCACATTTTGCGCCGCGTAAAACGCAAATGGCGCAGGATACCTTTGCCGCTCTTTGATAGTTCGCGAATCGAGGGAACATGTCCGCCACACCGCCTGATCCCGCGGTCGCACAGCGCGCACGAAGACGAATTGCGTGGCGACTCCTTCCCTTTCTCTTCCTGCTCTATGTCATCGCATTCCTGGACCGGATGAATGTGGGCGCCGCGGCGCTCCAAATGCCGGGCGACCTGGGCTTCAACGACAAAGTGGTTGGTCTGGGAGCCGGGATATTTTTCATCGGTTACCTGGTGCTGGAAATTCCCGGCGCGTTGATTGCCGAACGTTGGAGCGCGCGCCGCTGGATTGCCCGCATCATGATTTCCTGGGGAATCATAACTGCGCTGATGGCGTTTATCCACACCGCGCGGGAATTTTACTTAGTGCGCTTTCTTGTGGGCGCTGCGGAAGCCGGGTTCTTCCCTGCCGTCATTGTCTACCTATCGCACTGGTTCCGATATCAGGATCGGGGCAAAGCCATAGCTGTCTTTTATGCCGCTAACCCGCTCTCTTATGTCATTGGGTCGCCACTATCCGGGTTGCTGTTGGGCATTACTTGGCTCGGCCTGAGAGGCTGGCGATGGTTGTTCATATTGGAAGGAATTCCCGCAGTGGTGTTCGGCGTGATTACGATTCTTTATTTGACGGATTGGCCGCGAGTCGCGAAATGGCTTCGGCCGGATGAGCGCGATTGGATTAACGGGCAGTTGGAGCAAGAGAAACTTGCGAAGAAGAAAGTTCGTTCTTACACCATTTGGCAAGCATTCTCCGAGCGCAATGTCATTCTGCTGACGTTGAGCTATTTCTGCGCGACCACCGGAGGTTACGGGATCTCGTTTTGGCTGCCGAGCATTTTGAAGCGCCTTTCTGGGCAAAGTGACATCCGGGTGACCTTGTTTGCTGCGCTGCCATACCTTGCAGGATTTTTGATGCAGCAACTGAATGGGTGGCATTCTGACCGAACTTGCGAGCGACGCTGGCATGCGGCGATTCCGATGCTTCTTTGCGGATTGATCTTATTTCTGGCAGTCATTTTTGGCTCGAACATCACGCTCGCGGTCACCCTGTTCACTCTTGTGGGAGCTTGCTATTTCGCGTACCACCCATGTTTTTGGGCGGTTCCAACGGCTTTTTTGGGTGAATCGGCCGCAGCCGCGTCCATTGGATTGATTAATTCGCTGGGAAACCTGGGAGGATTTGTCGGTCCGCTGATGATGGGTTATCTGGTTACGCGGACGCGGTCTTTCACGGCTGGGCTGTTGTACTTGGTGGGGAGTCTTTGCCTTTCCGGGATTCTGATGCTGGCCGTCGGTGTAGGAAAGCGCGCATTACCGCAGCGGAATGAACTTCCCGCAAATTAATCGAGGATTCTTTTCGTTCCGTCTCGCCGAAAGTTGTGGCTTGCGCGCTCAGTGGATCTCGGGCTCGGGGATGGGGGCGGTGCCTTCCAGGAAATCGAAGTCGCAACCTTCGTGAGCCTGTTTGATGTGTTCGATGAACAGCCTGCCGTAGCCACGCGGATAAATTCCTTCTTTGGGTCGCCATGCCGCGCGGCGACGTGCTAGCTCGTCTTCGTTCACACGCATGTTCAATTGGCGCGCGGGGACGTCGAGTTCGATGATGTCTCCTTCTTTCAGCAGCGCGAGCGGGCCGCCGATAAAGGATTCGGGGGAGACGTGGAGAACGCAGGCGCCGTAGCTGGTGCCGCTCATTCGGGCGTCGGAAATGCGCAGCATATCGCGGACGCCGGCCTTTAAAAGCTTTTGCGGAAGCTGGAGATTTCCCCACTCGGGCATTCCCGGGGCGCCTTTGGGGCCGGCGTTTCGAAGCACGAGCACGGTGTTCTCATCTACATCGAGGGCCGGATCATCGATACGGGCATTCATTTCGTCGAAGCTGTCGAACACCATGGCGCGACCAATATGCTTCAGGAGTCTTGGTTCGGCGGCGGAAGCCTTGATGACCGCTCCGTCTGGAGCGAGATTTCCGTAGAGAATAGCCAAGCCGCCTGAGGCCAGAACGGGGTTGTCCAGCGTGCGGATGACGTCGGTATTGTAGATTTCAGCGCCGGAAATGTTCTCCCCTAGGATTCTTCCCGTGATGGTCCTGCAACTTAAATCCAGGTGAGGAGCCAGCACTCGCAGTAACGCCGGCAATCCGCCGGCGTAATAGAAATCTTCCATCAGGTATTTGCCACTGGGACGAATATTCGCCAGCATGGGCGTTTTCTTGGAAAACTGGTCGAAGCGGTCGAGCGCAAGCTTTATTCCCGCTCTTCCGGCCATCGCGAGCAGGTGAATGACGGCGTTCGTCGAGCCGCCGAGGGCAAAGACGGCCGCAATCGCGTTGTTGAAAGAAGCTTCGCGCAAGATGTCCCGCGGCTTCAAGTCTTCCCAGACCATCTCTACGATGCGACGGCCGGAACGGTTGGCCATCTTGGGGTGATTGGCATCAACCGCGGGGATCGAGGTTGCGCCCGGAAGAGTGAAGCCCAATACCTCGGCGAGGCTCGTCATGGTGGACGCCGTGCCCATAGTCATGCAAGTTCCAGCGGAGCGCGCAATGCCGTTTTCGATCTCCGTCCAGGCTTGGAGATCGATCGTGCCGGCGCGGCGCTCTGCCCAGTATTTCGAGACATCAGAGCCGCTGCCCAAGACTTGGCCGCGCCAATTGCCACGCAGCATGGGACCTGCTGGAACATAGATCGCGGGGAGATTCATGCTGATGGCGCCCATCAAAAGCGCCGGAGTCGTTTTGTCGCAACCGCCCATCAGCACGCAGCCATCGGCGGGGTAGGAACGCAACAGCTCCTCGGTTTCCATAGCCAGGAGGTTGCGATACATCATTGTGGTGGGCTTCTGAAAGGTTTCGCCGAGGGTGAACGCTGGCATTTCGACGGGGAAACCGCCGGCTTGCCACACCCCCGCTTTGACGTCTTTCGCGCGCTCGCGAAGATGGCTGTGGCACGGATTGATGTCGCCCCAAGTGTTGATAATCGCGATGACCGGCTTGCCTGCGTAATCCGCTTGCGTACAGCCCATAGAAGCGGCTCGCGAACGATGCCCGAAGGAACGCAGATCGTCGGGGCCGTACCAGCGATAGCTTCTCAGTGACTTAGAATCTTTTGGAGGCACAGAGTTCCTTCCAACCATTTGGGATTCGATAGAGACAACCGTAGAACTTTGCAATTGCTCGGTCAACTGCAAATCGCTTTTCGGAAGCGGTGTAGTTTAGGAGGACTCCATTTGCGGTGTCAAACTCCACGCTTTAAATAACGGATTTGATTTTCTTGTGAACTGCGGTCATAGGCTACGGTTTGGTGCGATTCTGGTGTAATCTCTTGCGCTGTCCGTGGGACTTCCATGAGAACCGACACGATTTTTGTCCTTGTTGGCCCGGCTGAACCGGCTGAGGCGCAGCTTCTGAAGCTAAGGAAGCAACTCCCGGACGTGAACATTATCGCTGGAAGTTCGGCCGAAGCCTTTGAGGGCACAGCCGGCGACGCCAGCGTGCTCTGCAACTGGTCGGGCGCAATTGCATTGTTTGAGAAGGTGTTTCGAATGTGTCCGAACTTGCTTTGGGTGCATTCGCGATCGGTGGGACTGGAGAGGACACTTTTCCCGGAGCTGAAAGAAAGCTCCGTGCCACTCACCAATGGAGCGGGAGTGTTTAGCGCATCTTTGGGTGAGTTTGCGCTCGGCGCGATTTTGTGTTTCGCAAAGGATTTCCGGCGCATGATCCGCAATCAGATGGCTGGCGTGTGGGAGCCCTTCGACGTTTCCTGGGCATCGGGGCACACCGTCGGAATTCTGGGATATGGGGACATCGGGCACGCTATCGCCGAGAGAGTGCGTGCGCTTGGAATGACCGTGCTCGCCGTGAGGCGTCATGCTTCACGTTCCGAGACCCCGGACCCGCTGATTGCCCAGACCTATCCGCCGGAGCGCCGGCTGGAGATGATGGCGCGGTGCGACTATGTGGTTGTCGCTGCGCCATTGACTTCGGAGACGCGCGGAATGATTGGCGAGGCGGAGTTTGCCGCGATGCAGCCGACGGTGGTGGTGATCAATGTCGGACGCGGGCCGGTGATCAACGAGGAGGCCATGGTTGCCGCGCTTTCGAGCGGGCGGATCAGAGGCGCCGCGCTCGACGTCTTCGATCAAGAGCCGTTGCCTGCGGGTCATCCGTTTTACAAGCTGGAGAATGTTTTGCTTTCTCCGCATTGCGCGGACCACACGCCTGATTGGCTGGATAATGCCATGCAGTTCTTCATTGAGCAGTATGAACGATTCCGGAAGGGCGAGGCGTTGCTCAATGTTGTGGATAAGAAACTGGGGTACTGACTGGCGCGACCTGGTACTGACGATTGCAGTGTGGAGTGCTGGGGCGCAGCATGCTGCGCCCCTACAGGGGATTCGCCGCGCTTAACCCATGCGCGCGACCGCGCGGGGGTCACTTTCCTGTGTAGCTGATGCGCCAGATGGATTTCGAGCCGTCATCGGTGACCAGCAGCGAGCCATCTTGGGCGACCGTGATACCCACCGGGCGTCCCCAAACGTGGCCATTGTCCACGACGAAGCCGGTCATGAAATCTTCGTATTCGCCAGTGGCGTGACCAGTCTGATGCAGGGGCACGCGAATGACCTCATAGCCCACGCGGACCGAGCGATTCCATGAGCCATGCTCGGCAGCGAAGATGTCACCTTGGTATTCCGCTGGGAATTGTTTGCTGTTATAGAAAGTCAGTTCCAGCGACGCATTGTGCGGATGGAGGATTACATCCGGCGTAATGACTTTGTCTTTCAGCTCGGGATGCTTTCCCTCGTGGCGCGGGTCCTGATGGCCGCCCATGTACCACCAGGGCCACCCGTAGAAACCGCCCTCCTCGACGTGAGTGATGTAGTCGGGAACCAGATTGTCGCCTAGCGCGTCGCGTTCGTTCACCGAGCACCACAACTCGCCGGTCTTCGAATTGACAGCCATCCCGACGCAATTGCGGATGCCGTAGGCGTAGACCTGCATCGCCGAGCCGTCCGGATTGAACTCGAGAACATCGGCGCGATTTTTTTCTCGCGGAGTGCTGTCGGGGTCGTCGATATTGGAGGCCGAACCCACGGAGACGAACATTTTCTTGCCATCGGGCGAGAACTGAATGTCGCGCGTCCAGTGGCCGTCGCCCCAGGGCACGTCGGCAATGTGCTCTGCCGGTCCGCGAGCTTTTACATCGCCGTTCTTATAAGGGAAGCGAACAACCGAGTCCGTATTGCCAACGTAAATCCATTGCGGATCCGGCCCCGGAGGATAAAAGTTGACGCCAAAGGGGCGGTTGAGCCCGGTGGCAAAGGTCTCTGACTGCGCGGCCTTGCCGTCGGGAGTTATTCCGCGGAAGACCAGTATGTTGCCAGTGTGGCTCTCGGCAACGAAAAAATCGCCGTTGGGTGCCGTGCGAATCAGGCGCGGTTCGTCGAGCCCGGATGCATACAGCTCGACTTTGAATCCAGGCAGAACTTGCGGCCAGGCCGCGTCGGGACGTGGCACGAGTCGCGGACCATTGCCGGACGACGCTGTGGCGAGGGGATCGGGCAGATCTTTCAGCGTGATCTTGCGAATCGTGCCAGGCTTCTCGAAACGGTAGTCGGTGAATGGCGCTTTGGGAGGCGGGGCGTTGGTGGCCGTCGCTACGGCTTCGTCGGCGGAAAGTGGAACGCGAGGAGAGCCCGGTTTGAGGCTGCCAAGAACCCGGAGGTAGTTGACGATCTGCCATCTCTGCTCTTCCGACAGACTCTCCCAGGACGGCATGCCGTTGTTCACATCGCCCTTGGTGATGTACCAGAAGAGTTCGCCGTCGCTGGCGCCCTGGGCTTTGCCGGTGGCCAACGGGGGAATGTTTCCAGTACCCTCTCCGTTTTGTCCATGACAAGCCGCGCAGCGGACAACATAGTCAGCTTTGGCAGAAGCGGGGTGCTGGCCCTCGTAAGAATTTTTCTGTTGTTTGGAGGATAGCGGCGCGTTATGGAAGCTCGGGTTCTGAGCCGGGGATGCAGCAATCAGAAAAAGAGACATTGCCAGGCAGATTGCGAGCGAAGCTTTGGACATGCCATTGCCCTCTTTCAAGATGATGGTGGCCTCCTAAATCGACACTGCCTGAGTAGGCTCTCCGCTTCCTTCATTGAAATTGTAAGCGCTCCGGCGAATGGAAATTCTACCATCAGGACTGACGCACCACCTATTGCCACAAGTGCTAGGTTTCGGTCGGCGCATCCGAAGCGGGCGAGTGCCGACCCGTCCAAGCTTCGGCGTTCGATCGAAAAAGACGGGTAATATCACGCTGAATGTCGTCGCGTGTCACAGCACGACCGTCTTGCGACAGGAGACGATAGGTATCGGGGAGGATACGCGTTAACGTTCTCCGCGTGTTGTTCCATTTGTAGATCACTTGCTCGAGCACGCGGGCATCGGAGTGTTGGGGAATAAAACTCGTGCCCAACATCTCGATGCGCTCGCGAGTAATCTCCTCCACAATCGAAGGATTGTTCATGAACCACCAGCAGCCGAACGGCATCAAATTGCTGAACTTGCGGGCGTAAACGCACAGTTCGTGCTGGTTCTCGCGGCTGAGCACACTCACCAGAAAGCGGTTGTCCGGAAATTCGCGGCATAAGTTTTCAAGAGCCAGCATGTTCGATCGGCCCACGGCGTCGCCCGCCAAACGCAATGCCGGCCTAACCTGCTTACGAACTCCTATCATGAGCGAGACCGGAATTCGTAATTCGCGGCAAGCAGGAAGCACCGCATCCCTTAGCAATCGATTGCCAACTGTCTCTTGAGGATATTCGAAAGTGTCTGGCAGCGAGACGGCCATGTAGACGGGCTGCATGCGCGCGTACCAGTCCATCAAGAAGCGCCGCACTTCCGTCCGAGACTTCCCCGAGGCCAGCTCGTCAACCTTGTAGCCTTGATCGGCTAACACCTGCCAGTGCGCGGACCAGGCGCATAGAATTCGATCCAAGCGCAGCACAGCGCGAAATTGACGGTGATTCACCATTTCCTTCATCCACACCGCGCTTTCCTCGGGATCGAGCGGATCGTTGGTCATGACTACTTCGCAGACACCCGCCATCTGCAGCACCCGCTCAATGTGCCGCTCGATGGTTTGCGCCTTGAAGAAGGCTCTTGCTTCGGCCAAGCCCGCTCGATCTGTAGGCAACTGGAAAGCCTGCAGCACAGCAATGACCCCGCGCGTGGCCTCTGAGATAGGAGTATTTTCTACGAACAGAGTCCGCCAGATGGCATCCGCTTGCTCGCGCTTGGAAAGCAACCAGTATTGCTCCGGGACGGCATCAGAAGATCGGAAGAATTCTGCTTCCAGATAATGATAGGTCAGGAGTTCGTCGATGCCCCACAATCCAAGCTTGCCGAATGCCGGGGGATACAAATGCGTGTGAATATCGACGAAGTGTGTGGTCGTGAGTACATCCTCGACAGCCAAAGGAATTTGCTCTTCCGTGAGAGGCCCGCCATTTGTCGAAACGAGTCCGCCGCCTCGTGATTTGAGAGACTCGATGCTCATGCCCTGCACCGACTTTCCTTACTTTTGTGCATAAAGATCCCCTCCCTGGCCACGGATCGCATGACGCAGGCGGCTGTGATGTACGAGGTTGGTGCGCCGCCTCGGTCAACCTTTCAAACGGTAGTCTCCACGGGGTCACAAGTCTCGGAGGCTACAAACCGTGCTGCGGGGTGTCAAATTGTAAGAATTGAAGATAATATTCAGCCAAACTTAACGAATCTAATCAGCGTGATGTTGCCGGGTGGTCGATGTCATAGGTATCGGTGACCGCGCCGGTGGGACCGGTCAGGGCGCGCACGCTGCCGAGGCCGTCGTAGAGGTAAGCCCAACGACGCGGTGAGCGCCGCACTGGCCCGGATGGTGAAGAGAGTGATACGAATCTGCTCGATAGAGTCCGATTCTGAGCGACGCGACTTCCCTAGTGCACGGATAATCAACGGATGGCTGGGGCACTCAGGGCCATCGTGTGGGGCGGCGTAGCGTGCGCGGTTCTTGACGGCATCGCCGCGAGCGTTCAGTTTCGTCTGAAAGGGATTAAGCCGCTGCACGTCTGGCAAGGGGTTGCCAGTGGATTGTTGGGCGAGCGAGCGTTCCGCGAAGGTTGGGTGAGCGGAGGATTCGGAGTGCTGCTGCATTTCGTGATTGCGTTCAGCGCTGCGACGGTGTTTGTCGAGGCCTGCCTGCAAGTTCCTTTTCTCGCGCGAGCCTACTGGATTTCTGGACCGCTCTATGGGGTGATCGTCTTTCTGATGATGAATTTGGCGGTGGTGCCACTTTCTCGAAGACCCGAGAGGCCGGCATCTTCCGAAGTCATCTTCGTCCAATTGATCATTCATGTTCTTTTTGTCGGGATGCCCATTGCAATGGCCGCGAACCGATTTAGTTTTCCTGGATAGTGCGGAGGAGAGAATGAGCGCTGCTTCTTCTGTGTTGTCCCTGCAAAAACCAAATGCTTTGCTGGCGATTTTCGTGGGCGGGTTGTCGGCAGGGAGTCTGGACCTCTGCTCTGCATTCATCACCTATGGAGCGGGGGTGCCGCGGGTCATCGCCGCCGGACTGCTTGGACCGACGGCTGTGCACGGCGGTCTAGGCTCGTACGTATTGGGGATTGCGTTGCAGTTTTTTATCGCGACCTCCGCGGCGGCCGTGTACTACGCGGCGAGCCGGAAACTTACGTTCCTCAAGGAGCAAGCGCTGGTGTGCGGATTGTTCTACGGCATCGCCGTATTTCTGATTATGAACCTGATTGTCGTGCCGCTTTCAGCGCTTCACTTTCGGGGCCCGTTCCAGCTCGCAGGACTCATCCAAGGCCTGTTGGTGCACATGTTCCTCATAGGGTTGCCGATTTCCTTCAGCGTTCGTCATTATGCCAAATAGAGCGGGTGGGACATCGCGGAAGCCTTAGGCATCGACAAGAAATACTTCTCTATTACACGACTTCTACTGCGCTCAGCTTCGAAGAAGTTCTCGCCAGTTTATGGCTATGTCGGTGGAAGCGTTATAGCCGCATATGAAATACATTCCGCCGGATATCAATCACTCGGCATTCCGGTACGGGGGCGGGGCGAAGAAACGACGGCGCCCGGAAAGCTACGACACCTTTCGGATTCTAAGCCGGGCGATTCATCTAGACGCTCTGGGCCAACGAAAATCAGCGGGGAACCCACGTGGGATTGTGGGTGAAGAGACCGTTGACGAAACCCATTTGGTAGACAATGAAGAGGCCGAAGGCGAGACTTACGAGCCCTGAGGCGACTCCCAAGCCGCGATGGAGACGGGCAAAGCGGTTTTCGGAAAGCGTAAAGGGCACCGCAATTGCGGCGGTGATAAGCATCATGCCGGCGACGGTGCCAATCCCGAAGACGAGAAGGTATAAGACTGCCCAGGATGGAACGCGGATCGTTGTGAGCACGAGCAAGGCAACGGCGGCCGAGCCGGCCAGACCGTGAACGATGCCCACGGCCAGGGGCCGCACGATTTGATAGAGGCCCAGGCGGCCAAAGATGCGATCCATCCAGCCCACGGGTGTCGCGTCATCAGTATGGCCGTGTTTTTCGGGACTGTGGCCATGAGCATGGCTGTGAATGTAGTCCCCGTGTCCATGGGCATGCGAGTGAAGTCCGAGCTGCGCGGGCGTGAGGTTTTCCGTAATCCAGCGCATAGTCCCCGTGAGATTCAGAATTCCCAAAAGAATCAGCATAAGGCCAACGGAGAGCTCCATGGTGAGACCGACTCGCGTAGGAATTACGATGCCGAACAGGATGATTGCGGAGCCCACAACGAGAATCGTTATGGTGTGACCGAGCCCCCAGAGCGCACCGATCAAAGCGCCTTGACGAATGCTGCGCTGGCGGCTGACGATCGTCGCGACCGCGATAACGTGATCCGGATCGGTAGCGTGGCGCACGCCGAGGAAGAAGCCGAGAGCAATAATGGAGAGGAGAGTGATCATTTATTCTTAGACCGCGGCGGCAGCCCGGGAGCGTCCGCGCCAATTCTCCAGTAATTCCAAAAATTCTGCTAGGTCTTCTCCTGTTTTGGCCGATGGTCTCGAGACTTCCGTGCCTGGCCGCACGTCTTGGATATTTCGACCCGCTGCGGCTCCCTCGCATTCTACAGCATCAGCGAGATCCGGCTTTGTGATAATGGTCACGTCCGCGCTAGGGAGGTTGGCTAGATACTTTGCGGGCTGGTCCTCGCCCGCAGTTACCGAAAGCAGCAGGAAATCCGAGTTTTCGACGAAATCGTAGGTACGATGGGTACACCAGACTGCCACCATTTCCCATGAACATAAAATCGAGCCTCTCGAGATCCCAGCCGTTGCACGGATTTTGAATCAGCGCTGCCTTACCGCCTCCGTGTTCTAGCAGCCCTGCGGACAACTCTCTGGGACACTGCCAAACAGCAAGCCGGTAAGACCTTATCTCAATTCGGGGGTGACCACCTGAGGAAAATCTCAAAAGGGAGAGTGTTCGAGGACCTGGCTCACAGGCTCTTTAGCGTCAATCTCGTTCGAGCCTCTACGCACCGGAGGGTTCGGCAGCGCCGCAACGAGTCTGCGCGTATATGCATGTCGCGGCGAATGAAATATGCTTTCCGGCGTGCCGCACTCTACGATCTGCCCCTCGTGGAGAATGCAGATCCGATGGCAAAGAGCCGCAACCGACAAAAGGTCGTGGGATATATAAAGAATAGCGGTTCCCATCTCCCGGTTTAATGCCGTGAACAAATTGAGTATTTCAGATTGTGTGATGGGGTCAAGAGCGCTGGTCGCCTCGTCGGCGAGCAGCAGAGCCGGCCGGTGCAGGGTCGCCATAGCGATGCACACGCGCTGTCCCTGGCCCAAGCTCAATTGCGAAGGCCGTCTGCGAAGAAACTCATCGTCGAATGGCAAGCTGACGCTCTCGAATGCCAACCGTAGGACCGCGGTCCCCTGCGCAGCGCTTCCTCGCTCATGCGCCTTCCAGGCCTCGCGCAACTGCGCTCCAATGGAAAGCGCCGGATTCAGCGCTGTGAGCGGACTCTGCAACACAATACTGATTTCCTTACCGCGAATCGCTCTGAGCTCCTTTTCCGAACTCCTCAGCAGATCTTTTCCGTTGAATACGACCTCGCCACTGACTTCCCCACCCTTCACGGGAAGAAGTCCCATCAGTGCCAGAGCCAGCGTGCTTTTTCCGGATCCACTCTGCCCCACCAATCCCACTAGTTCCCCCCGCTCGATGCCCAAAGCAACGTTTCGGAGCACACCCCTTTTATTGCGGTAGTCCACCGAAAGATTGACGGCAAGCAGCGGTCCCTGAAAACTCACTTGCTCGCCCCCATCGCCCTGCCAGGTTTCAGTCGCAACGACTCGATATTCCAAAACGCCTGGGGATTGAGCGCCACCGGAGCCGCCCCGTCAAGCTCGGAAGAAACGGCCGACAGCGCGTCCTCGTTGACAAGATAGATGAACGGCTGCTGCTCCGTGACAATCTGCTGCACCTGGTCAAACTTGGCCTTGCGCACTTTCTCGCTGGGCGCAGCCGCTTGTTCCCGCATGAGCTTGTCTATTTCTGCTTCCCAAGCCGTCGCCGGTGTTTTCTGACTGGGGTTCCACTGATGGTCTTCGCCAGAACTCATCCACACGGTCAATTGACTGTTGGGATCGAGGTCGGTGTTCACCAGCCCCAGCAAACACGCGTCATAATCAAACGTGCGCGTGATTCGCTCAATCAGAGAAGGAAAGTCCAGCGTGACAACCTTCATGGTAATTCCAATTTCCGAAAGATCCTGCTGAATCATGGTGGCCATTTTTTCACGTGCAGTGTTCCCGGAATTGGTGATCACTGTGAATTCAACGCGATTTCCCGCGCTGTCCTTCAGGATGCTATTTTCCAACCGAAATCCGGCGCGAGAGAGCTGTTGAATCGCTCCCTGCGGATCGTGTTTGGGAACAGGGAGCGACGCGTTAAACCAAAAATGATTGGACGGCGAAACAGGGCCATAAGCAGGCGTTGCATACCCGTCGAACACAACTCGCGCCAGGTCGTCCCGGTTGATGGCCATAGAAATGCCCTTGCGGAAATCCGCAGACCGGAACCACTTTTTCTTGTAATCAGGCAAAGTGGACGCCGCCACCTGATTGAACCACAGTTCTTCGCCATCAAGCCCCGTCCCTGCGTTCCGTGCGGCGCCGGGCGATTCCTTCTGAAGCCGGTCGAACTGCTCCGCATCGAGTCGGTTGATCAATTGCAATTCCCCGCGCCGGAAGCGCATCAACTCGACATCGCGGTTCCTTTGAATATCCAGCCGGACCGAGTCTATGTACGGCAGCGCATGGCCCTGGGCATCATGTTTCCAGTAATTGGGGTTGCGCCGAAGAAGGACATAAGAGCCCGCCACGTATTGCGAAACGTAGTAGGGCCCCAGCACGCTCATTTCTTTTTTGGGAGACTTTACCGAAAGGATCGCCACCTGATCGAACAACCGCTCGAGACCAGCAACAAGAGCTGGAAACGAAATGACGGCTACATCCGAAGACGGAGTCTGAACGTCGATCGGCCCCTCTCCGGTTCGAAACGCGTCGCCTGTCGCTGAGTGTGTTTCGGGATCCATGAGAAGTTTCATGGTGTAGGCCACGTCCGCTGACGAAAACGGCGTGCCATCCGAAAAATAGACCCCCTTGCGCAAATGAAATGTAACTTTTCGCCCGTCCCGCGACACCTGCCAGGATTCCGCCAGCCCGGATTCGAGAGCCTGCGTCTGCCGATTGACGCGAATCAAGACCCCGCCCGTCAAATACCGCACGTTTTCCGAAGCTTCGTCATCCACGAAAATGGGATTAAACGTCTTGGGCTCGCCATGCAAGCAAAAATGCAATTCGGTCCCGGATTGCCCGCGCCCAGACGGCGCCGAGCCAACAAGCAAGCACAGAGAAAACAACGAAACCGCACATCGTAAAGAACGCCGCATCACGCCAGTTCCTCCGAACCAGAAAAAACAAACTGAAAACAAATGACGGTCAGCACCAGAACAAATAAAGGAACTAACCGCCACGGGTTGGCGGCCATGGCTGAGAAATCCTCGGCCCCGTGCAAAAGGTTTCCCCAGGACGGCAATGGTTCCATTACCCCCAGTCCCAGCATGCTCAGCGTTGCTTCCGTCAGAATAAAAACCGGGATCGAAATCCAGAACTGCGCCAAAAAAACAGGACGAAGACACGGAATCATCTGCCGAACCAATATTTGCGATTGCCGGCATCCCAGCGCTCGTGCCAGCAGGATGTGATCCGAGTCCCGCAAATTTCGCGCCGCCGCCCAAACCACGCGGAGCGACGAAGGCCACCCGAGAACGCCTAGGGTCACGAAGGTGGCGACCACAGACAGCACGGGCGATACATCGAGGGGCAAAAAAGCGCGCAGCGCGATCAGCACGAAAAGCAGCGGCAGCGACATCGAGAGGTCGGCGGACGCAAGAATAATCTTCTCGAGCCACCCTCCCCGCAACCCTGCGAGTCCTCCGAGGATGGCTGCAAGGATGGTCGCTAGCAACGCCGCTGCCGGCGCCAGCAGCAACGAAACGCGCGTCCCATAAATGACACGAGTGAACAGATCTCTTCCCAGCCCGTCCGTTCCAAGCCAATGCGTTCGAGATGGCGCGGTATTCGGAATCTCCCGAAACTGGTGCGCATACGAATAACGAGTAAAGCTCCCCGCGAATAGCCCCAAAGCGAGAATAATGAGCAGGGTCCCACGGCAGATCACGCGAAGCATACGCTGCGCCTTCACGGCCGCCTTTCTTGTATCGCCCCGGCAAGGCAATTGACCCCTGCAGTCAGCAGCGTCACGAACAAGGTGATGCTGGTCAGCAAAGGCAAGTCACGATTTAGAGCCGCCTGCCACGCCAATTGTCCCATCCCGGGAGAATCGGAAAGAGCTTCCAAGGGAATCGCTGCGCCAAACGCCATGCTTGCCGAGACGCCGAGAAGAGCCACGAGCGGCTGCCACGCGGCAGGAATCACATGCCAAAAAAGGATGCGATTGCTGCTCACGCCGCGGGCGCGCGCCGCCAGCACAAATGGCCGTGCGTGGGCCTGCGCCAGTATGTTGTGCTGATAACGAAAAAGTTTTGGAAGGGTGATAACCGCAATTCCCAGAAAGACCGGTACCCGCAAATACAAACACAGGAGCGCCACAACTGCCGTGGGCAATGCAATCAGAAGCCCGGTCACCGCCGTCGCCGAATACTCCAACACCCAGGTTCGCCAACGAATCGTCAGCAGTGAAAGAACCGACGCCGCAATCCACGCCGTTGTCAATCCCAGGAAAACTGCCCGTACCGTGAAAGGAGCCCGTTCTTTCAGAAGTCCAGCAACGGGCCGCTCGAGAAAGGCTGAGGTCCCCAGATTTCCGTGGAGCAATCCCGAAAGGTAGCCGCGGTAATAGGAAATCAGTCCGCCGCCCATTCGATATTCGTTTCGAATCGCATTTCGCGAAGCCGCAGAAAGCCGTGGATCGAGTTCCCGTTCGTCCACTCCGTAACCAGGAGCGAACCGCACCATGGTCGCGCAAAGCAGCGCCCCCACGATGGCCAGCGTCGTGAGCAGAAGTATCTTCTGCGCGAGTTTTGAAATCCAATATGCCATGGCCGCAATGTAACGAGAACCTTTCCGCCGTCAGCCTCATCCGTTAGGGCTGACCAAACTGGGCGTCAGCGACGGCGCGCCCCTTTCTCGATAGTGGTTTTCCTTGGCTTCATACATACTCCGATCCGCCTCGGAGAGCAGCTCTTCCGCCGTCAAGCCATCCTTTGGATAAAACGACGCGCCCACGCTCACGGTAACCACCTTCTTGCAACAAATAGCCTCGCCAGCTTGCTCCACGGCCAGTTCCACTCTCGGAAGTAATTCCTTGACCGTTGTCGTGGTGAATTCCGGAAGAACCAAAATGAATTCGTCTCCTCCCAAACGTCCAACCAGATCGAACTCCCGGCATACCGTGCGCAGGTTCCTCGCAATCTGCTCCAGGAGTTTGTTCCCCACTAGATGTCCGTAATTATCGTTGACGGTCTTGAAGCCATTGAGGTCGCAAAGCAGGACCGCCAGGTGCTGCCCGCTGCGCTTCGAACGTGCCAGCTCGCTATCCAAGTGCGCGCAAATCGATCGGGCGTTTGGCAAACCGGTGAGGAAATCCGTGCTCGCGGAGTCTTGCGCTTTCTCAAATTGCAGCGAGTTTTCCACAGACAAGCCCAGCTTCGAGCTGGCCGCCAGCAGCATGCGCATATGATCTTTTGTAAATGCCTGCTTCTCTTTCAGGTATAACGTCAGGACTCCAGCGACCCCTTCCCTTCCTTGCAGCGGAATGGAAAGCGTCGATCGCAACACGGTTACGCGAGACGGATCGCCGAGATGCTTGGACTCCGCCATCGGGTCACCATTGATGATTGGTTTGTTGTGCTTCGCGACCCACCCGGAAACTCCCTGTCCTATCGGCATCTCCAGCGTGCGGAAAAGGTCATAGTCGACTCCGTGCACATAACGAGGAGTCAGCTTTTCACTATCGCACACATAGAAAACGACTAAGTCGTGCGGAACCATTTCCTTCAATCGAACCGCAACGACCGAGAGCGTCTCGCGCAAACTCAAGGAATTGCCAAGCGTCTGCGCCAGTTCGAACAGGAGCTGCGCCTCCTGCCGGGCGGAAACAATCGACGCCAGGAAAGAAGTCGTTCGAACCTCCGAAGCGTTCGGCACCTCCGCAAATCCCGCCGACGGAGCAGATTGATTGGGGTTGGCGACAGATGGAAAAGGACTCTTCGTGCTCTGGGATCGGCTCACGACCAGCTCGAGTTCGGGGTACCTCTTTTCGATCGCCTCGACCACCCGCGGATCAAAACTCGTCTCTATCTCTGAAATCAGATGCTTCATGGCCTCGTCAGCAGACAGCGCTCGGCGGTACGGCCGTTCCGAGGTGAGCGCGTCAAAGCAATCCACTACCGAAAGGATCCGTGCACCGATGGGAATCGCTGGCCCTTTCAACCCGTGCGGATATCCCGACCCATCCCACTTTTCGTGGTGAGACCGAACAATGGGAACCACCGGGTAAGGAAATTGAACGCGGTCCAGGATTTCCGCGCCAACGATTGGATGGATTTTCATCCGATCGAATTCTTCCGGCGTCAGCTTTCCGGGCTTCGAAAGTATTTGCTCTGGAACTGCCAGCTTGCCGATGTCGTGAAGCATCGAAGCGGCGCGCAGCGCGTTCAGTTCCGCGTCGCTCAACCCCAAATCTTTCCCGAGCTGCACCGCATAGGTCTGCACCCGTTTCAAGTGATCATGGGTACTGTGATCTTTGGCCTCGATGGCAAGTGACAGCGCCTCAATCGTTCGCAGGTGCAGGTCCGCAATCTCCTCGGTATGTTTTTTCTCCGCCTCCAAGCGATCCAGATAGATCCGATAAGACCGGTAGATCCAATACACGAGCGGCAGGACCAGGATTGCGAATTGCCATCCGAACGCCCGATTGATCAGGCTTACGCCTCCCGCGATCATCGCGCCCAACAAATAATAGGGAAACGACCACAGATAACATTCTTTCCACACCAACAGCGGATTCCGCCTCTGGGTCAGAGCGATGATTCCCGAGACGGACATCGTATTTATCGCAAAGTAGGTCGTTGAAGCCGAAACCAGCAACAGCGGCCAGGCCAGCCCCAGGTGAGAAGCGAACTTGCTGTGAAATACAAGATTTGCCGCGGTTATCGAAATCGAAAGATTGGCAAAATTGAATAAAATCTGGATAAGTCGCGGCCGAGGTTTCGATTGCCAAATCGACTGCACCAAACCCCCGAAACATCCCATGAGCAATGTCTCGGGGTACGATAAGTCCAGAATCCCCACAAGGATGAACAGGAAATTGGCGGACATGGTCGCTTCAATCCCGGGAAGTCGCACTTTAAATAACGAAGCGGCCAATGCCACCCCGAAAAAACAGGCAAACCGAAGTTCGCTTTCCGGGTGCCAATGCAAAAGCGCATAAGGCAACAGCGGCATTCCGATTACTACTTGCAACAATATGAACAGTGTAGCCGGCGAACTCAGCTTTTGGCCCTTCTTGCCAGGGGCAAACCAAATCTCCTGGTATCTATTGGCAATCAATAGGAAGACCTTGCTTAGCCGTGATTTCGGACGGCCACGGACGGCGTCGCTCCCAATCGCAATTTCAGGCTGGAGAGCAAGATTCAACGAATCATTCCCATCTCTGGCGCTTTGTGTGGGCATGCGTTCCTGGATCGGCGACCAAAATCCCACCGGTCCTTTTTGGTACATACAGTGTCCGAAATAAAGGACCCTATGCCCATAGTACGAGTGGTGCGTTTTGTCCGAAGATTAACCCTTGAGGAAACGGGCTTTCCTCCCGGAGTTCCAGGCCGAACATCTTTGGCCCTTTCCAATTCGGTTCCTCTAAGTGGCCCCAAAACCCCTGGCCAAAACTAGCTCTACTTTGGTACTAGCCCACCCCCACCCATGTACCATCGACTGCAATGACGTCCAACGCTTAAAACTTAGGGAGTCGGAAATGCAAGTCCTGGCATCCGGCTGGCGTCATCTGGAAAGCGAGAAAAAATGTATCCCAGCACCTCTAAGAACTCAGCTAGCAAGCACGGCGGACCATTAAAGACGACTACCTGGGGTACGCTGATCGCCTTTTCCTTCGTGATTGCCGGACTGGGATTGACAGGCCATCTCTTTCATCCTCACAGGAACCCGCAAGTCCTTCAAACGGCAGCTAATACCGCGCCAGATCAGGCTGCGGCTCTTCCGACAGCCGCGCGGGACTCTTACAACGCCAGGTCCAATGGGAGCGATTTGAGCCGCGCCGCGATCCTGTATCCTCAATCTGGAGTAGCAGAGAACAGTGCGATTGCCAGTCGGTCACTTCCGGCAGCCACTGGCAGCCCAGTTCTGCCGCAGACCACGCCGGCGGCTTCCAAGGATCCATCTGCCCCCCGGCAAGAACCCGCGTCTGGCGTGCCGTCGACCGATGTCGTGAGCCTCGAAACCCAGATCGCTGCCAAAATCTCTCCCGACCTCAAAAGTCTTGACCCCGAAAAGCCCGTGGACGTCATCGTTCAGTTCAAGAGATCAGCAGCCTTGTCTGACCTCACCGCTGACGGCGCAACTGTAAAGTCTGACCTCTCACTCATTCATGCTCAGTTGGTAACTATTCAGGGTTCCAGTCTGAACAGCCTCGCTTCCCACTCGAACGTTGCGTACATCTCTCTGAACCGCCAGGTCCGCGGCGCGATGGATCCCGTCGTCACGGCCGTCAACGCGGACATCGCCTACTCCAGCGGCTGGGATGGCACGGGCGTTGCCGTCGCCGTCATCGACAGCGGCGTCGGCTATGTTTCTGACCTGAATTCTGCTGGAAATGCCAGCCCGTCTCGTGTCGTTTATAACCAAAGCTTTGTACCGGGCGATTCCTCCACGACGGACGCGTACGGTCACGGAACTCACGTGGCCGGTATCGTCGCTGGAAACGCCTACGATTCCACCAGCCTCGAGAACTACCCGAACACGTATCGCGGCATCGCCCCGGGAGCCAGTATCGTAGCCTTGCGCGTACTGGACAGCACTGGCGCGAGCGTCGACAGCTCGGTCATTGCCGCGATTCAGCAAGCCATCAATCTCAAAAACACCTACAACATTCGGGTAATCAATCTGTCGCTATCTCGCGGCGTATACGAGAGCTACACGCTCGATCCTCTGTGCCAGGCAGTGGAATCCGCATGGCAAGCAGGCATCGTCGTGGTGGCCGCGGCGGGCAACATGGGTCAATATAACGGAGCGGGCACGAGTGGATACGCCACCATCGGGGCGCCCGGCAACGATCCCTTCGTGATCACCGTTGGCGCCACCAATACACACGGTACGGGTTTGCAGGCCGCCCAGACCGTGACGAGCTATAGCTCGAAGGGCCCGACGACGTTCGATCACATAGTGAAGCCGGACCTCGTCGCCCCAGGTAATTCCGTGGTATCGCTACTGGCGTCTCGGAGTACCACACTCATCACCGAGTATCCCTCACTCGCGGTTTTCCCCTGCGACGGATCCGGGACGAATTGCGGTTCTCAATACGGTCCCGCAAAGTACATGACAATGAGCGGCACGAGCATGGCCACGCCAGTGGTCAGCGGCGTCGCGGCTCTGCTTGTCCAACAAGACCCGTCCCTCACTCCAGACCAGGTGAAAGCCCGTCTAATGAAGACGGCCTGGAAAGGCTTTGGGCAATACACAACAGCGAAGGACTTGGGTACCGGTGTGACCTATACGATCGAGCAGGACATGTTTGCGATAGGCGCCGGCGCGGTTGACGCATCCGCTGCACTCTCCAACACCGACCTTGCTCCCGCAACTTTGGGCTCCGCTATGTCACCCACAGCCGTTTACAACTCGGCCGACAACACCGTGACCGTCACCGGTGCTCCGGGGACGGTGTGGACCAACCCGAATGTCTGGGGCAGCTCCGTAATTTGGGGTAATTCCGTGGTTTGGGGAAACTCTGTCGTCTGGGGCAACTCGGTGGTCTGGGGTAACTCTGTTGTCTGGGGCAACTCCGTGGTTTGGGGCAACTCCGTGGTTTTGGGAAACTAATGCCGCGAACGGCTAAGATTTACATTTCACTGATCGTATCTTCTGGAGCCGCGGTCCTGCTCATCGCCGCAGGATCGTGGACGTTCGCCAGCCTCCCTCAGTTCGTGACGCTTCTGGGCTTCGCGGGAGTCTCCTCAACGCTCAAGATCCGAATACCGGGCCTTGAGAGTACCATGTCGCCAAACTTTATCTTCCTTCTTCTCGCCATGCTGTGTTGCTCTTTTTCAGAAGTGGCCGCCATCGCGCTCGTGGCTGCCCTCGTGCAATCCTTATGGGCCGCGAAACGGCCCCGTATCATCCAAGTGGCCTTTAGCGCTGCGGCCCTGGTCCTGAGCGCCACAATTGCCTTCGAATCAGCACGCCTCCTGCTTGGTTCAAGCTCCTCCATTTCGCCCTTAGTTTTGGCCATACTGGCAGGCACCCTGTATCTCCCGCTCAATACCGCTCTTATATCTGCCGTAATCGGATTAGTCGAAGGCAGGCCGTCAGTCGAAGTCGCCAGGATTTGCTACGAGTACGTTTTCCCCTATTTCATGGGCGGCCTCCTCTTTACCGGAATGGTCAGCGGCGCATTCTCTCGTTCCACCATCTGGCAAGGCGCCGTCGTGCTCTTTCCCGTAGCCGTCCTCGGCTATCTATATTTCTTGAACCGGATTCCCACACTCACACCAGCCCAGTTTCAATCGGCTAATTTACTCGCAGAAGACAAAGGGCTTGTCGGCGTTGGCTCGGGCAGACATTCGCGTTGAGCAAGACCCTCACCTGATCAAAAGCTTCTTTTGGAAAGGGGGTCGGGCAGGACTGAAACTTCTACTCACCTCTGGCTAGGAATTTATTCTCTGGCGCTTGGAGCTGTGAAGATCTTGTGACGGATAGCATAGTGAATGAGCTCGGCGAGAGAGTGCAGGCCAAGCTTGAGCATGATTCTTGCCCGGTGCGTCTCGGCGGTCCTGATGCTAATTCCTAGCTCGGCTGCAATCTCTTTATTCGCTTTGCCCTGTGCCAGAAAACGAATGATCTCAACCTCGCGGAGAGTTGGCTGGGCTTGCGAATGCTCCGTAGGCTCCGATTGATTCCCGGTCGTGAGGAAGCTCCTCAGTACGATGTCAGATACTCTGGGGGTCAGAAACAGCTTACCCCCAGAAACGCTTTTCACCGCTTTTACAAGCTGCGTTGCCAGATCGGATTTTAAGACGTAGCCAAGGGCTCCGGCATCGAGGACCCGGCGCACCATCTGGTCGGACTCGTGCATGGTAAGGACAACAACTTGGGTAGTTGGGACTGACTCTCGAATCTGGCGGGTGGCCTGAAGCCCGCCCAAATCGGGCATGCTGATATCGAGGATAGCTACGTCCGGTTTCAGCCTATTCGCTTTTTCTACTGCTTCCAGGCCGTTCATGGCCTCGCCGACGACGGTCCAACCGCGTCGAGCGCGAAGGACTCCGCGTATACCGCGCCGTACGAGCTCGTGGTCGTCCGCCACCAGGATACGAAGTCTCTTCTTGCTTCTAGTCATCTGCCGGTATCGTCACGCGCACCGTGGTGCCGCCGCTGCTGGATTCAATATCAAGCTGCCCGCCGATGAGCTTCACTCGCTCGTGCATGCTCGGGATGCCAACCCCAGGTCCGAAGGATAATTTCCCGTTTTGTCTCCGCAGGTTTCCGGGAATTCCACTCCCTTTGTCGCTGATTTCCAATGTGATCTTTTTCGGGTCGCGCTCAATTCGTATCTTGGCCCGGACACTTCCCGAATGCCGCTGGATGTTGGTGAGACTTTCTTGAACGACGCGGAACAGAGCCAACTCGACACCTGGCTTCATCCGTCCGAGACGCGGCGATATCTCTAGTTCAACCTCGATTCCGGTTCGCTCGGCGAACCCTTTCACGTAATGACGAAACGCATCCTCCAGTCCGGCTTCGTCCAACATCGGTGGGTGCAATAAATAGGAGAGCGTACGTACTTCGCGAATGCACTGATCCGCCAACGCTAGACACTCGGTAGCGAGCTTGCGCAACTTCCTGCCGGACGAAGGGATTGAAGCGTGCAGCTGACTGAGAGTGCTTGCCAGGGCGACAAGATCCTGGCCAGTGGAGTCGTGCAAGTCCCTGGCAATCCTACGTCGCTCCTCGTCCTGCAATCGCAAAAGGTGGCCTGAAAGGCGTCGCACCTCCTCTTCAGACCGCTTGCGATCGGTGATATCCCGAATGAAGCCTGTGAAGATGGAGCGACCTTCCTTCCTGACTTCCCCGAAGGACACTTCGATGGGGAATTCGCCTCTGTTCTTGTGCAATCCAACCAACTCTGTTCCTTGCCAGTTGATGTGGCGTTGACCTGTCGCGAGATAGCGTTCGAGGCTCGCTCCATGCAACTCGCGCATGAACGCGGGCATTAGCATCGTCAAGGGCTGCCCGATTAATTCGGCGGATTCGTAACCGAAGATCCTGATTGTGGCGGGGTTGACAAACAGGATTTTACCGTTCCCGTCGATGCTGACGACCGCCTCGGTCGCAGTGTCCACAACTATGCGGTGTTGCTCCTCGATCTGCCGACGCGCATCCTCCGCCCGCTTCAGATCTTCGATATCAGTGTTCGTCCCATACCATCTGACAATTCGCCCGTCAGCATCGCGCAGCGGCATGCCCCGCGACAAAAACCAACGATACTGTCCGTCGGCTTGCCGATGACGTTCCTCTTGCTCGTAAGGGGTCCCCACGGTCACTGACTCGTGCCAGGCTCTTAGCACCCGCTCCCGATCATCAGGATGGAGCATGCTCTGCCAGCCCTCACCTTGCAGTTCTTCCAGCCTCAGTCCCATGTAAGACCGCCAACGGGCGTTGCAATAGTCCAGGGTGCCGTCAGGCGGGCCGCTCCAGATCTGCTGCGGAATCGCATCGAGCAACGTCCGCGACTGACTTTCGGCCCGTTTGCGGTCTTCAATATCGATGCATACTCCGTACCACTTAACGAGGTTTCCCTGCTCGTCGCGCAAAGGCGCGCTGCGAACCAGGAACCAGCGATATTCTCCGTCAGCCCGCCGCAACCGCAATTCATCCTCGAAGGGTTCTCCGGCAGCCATATCCGCGAGCCACTTTTCCATGATTCTTGGAAGATCTTCGTGATGAACTGCGCGTGTGGGGTCTTCAATTTCCTTCTCAAAAGAGAGTCCCGTATAGTCCAGCCAACGCTGATTGATGAAATCAACGACGCCATCAGGCCGAACGGTCCAGGCCATCGTGGGAATTGTGTTGATAACAAGCCTGACGCGATCTTCGGCCCTTTTCAGATCTTCGATGTCGCTGGTCGTTCCATACCATTTGACGACGTTACTCTGCCCGTCTCGCAGCGGCACGGCGCGAATTAGGAACCAGCGATACTGTCCGTCAGCCCGGCGGAGACGCGCCTCTTTCTCAAAGGGTTTCTCGGCTGCCAAAGCCGCGCGCCATTCCTCCATCAGACGGTCGTCGGGATGGAACGCGTTCGCCCAGCCCCAGCCCAGACCGTGCTCCAAGGAAAGGCCCGTGTATTCCCGAAATTGTCGATTGAGGAAATCAGCCGAGCCATCAGGCAATTTGCGCCAGACTATTGTGGGGATTGTGTCAATAATGAGCCGCAGGCGCTCTTCGAAAACATTCGACGCTTCGTCAGCATCGCTGTGGCGCTTGTTGACCCCGGTTTGGCTCATGGTGTCCTCCACCAGACCCGACCTAGCAAGTTGTCAGTGCATGTGCTCCTCTTAGTAGTTGCAAGGGCCTGTATTTCAATCGCAGGCCACTACTTTAAGGTACCTCCGCTTCGCTGCGCCGATGGTACTCCAATCCCGGGGAAATGGCTCGCAGTCTCGTCAAGCCGGGTCGGGTTGCGTTCGTCGGATTCAATGTTAGAGCGGAGACCGGTGGATTAGCGTGAGCCTGCTCGCGCGTCTCGGAAGTGTGAGCTGCAAGCCGATACGTAACTGGCCGTACGTAGTTCTCGGCATTGCACACCAGCAACTTCGCGGTCCATAAAAGAGTACCGGTGGGAGGATCTTCACGCGGGGTCGATCCGGATGATTTCTCCGGCGAGCGCCGATCCCCAATTCACCCGGTGGAATGCGTTTGATAGGTGTGAACTTGATCAGTGCAAACAAGCCAAGAGTTCGAGGCCGGCTCCCAAATTCTGGGCGGCCCTCTGCCTCTCTCGCGGCTCCAAAACCGTCCGGTCGCAAAGGGGATTCCGTCTTGGAAGAATTCTTGATCTGCACAAACAGGAACTGTCGATTCGTGGTCTCACTTCGGGAAGGCAACAAACTCTTGAGTCGCTCGGACCTTATTTTCAGCGCATGTCCGGAATGCAATCACAAATGGTCAGGGCGGTGCCCATTCTGTGTCCGGACTCTGGAGGTGGCATGGCGAAACCAAATCCCCCGCTGTGCTCATTGCAGCAAACCGCTGAAACCGGAAACGCATGTGGACTAGCAACCCCACCTGGCTTAGCGCCAGGGATAAAGACACAAAACCTGCAATCCTCACTCTTCCTTGAAGCGCTTCGGGAATCGATGAAGAGCACGTTCGGACCGAGGACCTCGTCGCTCCGGATGTGTGACGCATGGGTGCAAGCCCGCGGACGCGGCTACTTGGAAGCGTATAAATGCAGCTTGATCATCCACTCTTTGAACTGACCAGCATTCGGAACAAGCTAGCGAATCTCGTTGATGCTGGCATGCAAGGACTCAGAAACAATTTCGCTCGATGAACTTCTCCGGACGGATTGTTCTAAAACGGAGCGCATCATACCTGCTCGTCAGTCAGTTTTACGTGGCAAAAAGCTGCGCACCTTTGATCAAATCCAGGTGATCGCGGCACTGCGTGTGGCTGCCGGCGATAGCGCTCCTAATCCTGTTCACCGAGAGTTTGGACATAGGTCTTGCCGTATGGATAGAAGAGTTCCTTGCGGCCTTGCTGCCACGCCGCTTTGAGTTCGGGTGTCGTGATGTCCCAGTCCGGCCGGCATTTCTTGGTAACAACACGTAGGTCCTGGCGGAGATCTTCCAGAGTGGGCCGGCCGAAAAACCAGTAGCCGTTGTAGATCTTATAAATGACCAGACCAGGCTCGAGGACAATCACGTGGGGGATCATGGGATTGTTGACAGGATCAGTGTATTCGGCGATGTCCAGATCTTTTTGGACGACACGCCCCGCGTCGGAGAGGAAAGGCCAGTGGGCACCGACTCCGCTGCGATATTCATTCGTCTGAGTGATATTGTCGGTGCTAATCGTAACCAGGCGGCAATAGGCAACCTCGAGCTCACGATGGAGTTCGACAAGTCCCTCAGCTTGCCGGCGGTCCTTGGGGCAAAAACCTCCGCGGCTGAGGACGAGAACCATTGGATGTTGTCCTTGCAGCTCGGAGAGCTTTCGGCGTTTAGCGATGTGGTCGGAAAGCTCATAGTCGGGGAAGATAGACCCTGGAACAATGTCAGATCGCATAGTGGTCTCCTCGCCGTTGGATGCGCGTCGCCCGGATTGCGTGGCGATCGTAGCTAGCAGGCGTTCTGGTAGCGGCCTCGCCTACCTGCCGGGCTAGCAACCCTAGACCTGAAAAGGCCTCGGGCCAACGCAGCGATTTTATCTGCAACCGTGTACGATGCGTCGATAAAACCCTCGATGCGGTGCCGGTGGCATGCCCGAATGTTTTCTAGCCCGGCCAGTCGCTATGTCCGAAGTCCCGCTTAATCGGGCGAAACAGGTGGCGGCGGTCGGAAAGCTCAAGAGCCCCTGAAGCTCCTTGACGTCTGGTCCCGCGCAACCAACGCTCAAATCCCGCGGCATAGGACCTCCTCAAGGCATGCAACACTTTTCGGCGACTCTACCCGAGGCGTGACGCGGATCGCGGCAGCCTGAAACGCCAAGGCTTTACGGCCCGCAGGGTAAATCGCCGTAATCGGACGAATACCCCTGAATCCATTCACTTGGTCTTGCCCGGACCCCAGAGAGCGCGGCCGGGTTTGCCGCCGGTGTGTTCGCCGTCCCTCAGAACCTGAACGCCGTTGACGAAAACATCTCGGATGCCGATGGCATATTGCAGGGGCTGCTCGAAGGTAGCACGGTCGGCGATCGTTTGCGGATCGAAAACCACTATGTCTGCAAACATGCCTTCCTTGATAAATCCGCGGTGATCGAGCCCGAGGTTTGTAGCGGGCAATCCCGAAAGCCGGTGCACGGCTTCTGCAAGGGAAATGACTTTTTCTTCACGGACGTATTTGCCGAGCAAACGCGCGAAGTTGCCATAGGCGCGTGGATGCGTGGAAAATTTAAGGAACACCCCTTCCGGGGCCATAGACGCTGCATCTGAGCCGAATGAGACCCATGGCTGGCGAATTTGTTTCCTGACGTTTTGCTCGTCCATCATGAAATAGACCGTGCCGACACGCGAATGGTCTTCTAAGACCAGATCCATGATGGTCTCGATGGGATCTTTGCCGCGCAGGCGCGCAACTTCGGCTAGCGTCTTTCCCGTTAGCGGCTTGAGCGCGTCTGATTTGAACGCGACGAGCAGGATTTGGTCGGGCGAGCCGGCCAGCATATACAGATTTTCCCAATCGTTTGACGGCGTGCGCATCGCGTCGGCTATTTTCTTTCGAGTTTCTGGGTCTTGCAGGCGCTTGTAGGCAGCCTCGGCACCTCCGTCGTAAACCCACGGTGGCATACACGAATTGAGCCCCGTCGCCCCAGCGGTATAGGTATACATGTCGGCGGTGATTTTCAGCCCTTGGCGACGGGCATCTTCAATCATGGCAATCACTTGATCGAGCTTGGGCCAGTTCGTCTGCCCGGAAGCCTTCAAGTGGTAGATTTCGGCCGGAAGACCTGCTTCACGGCTGATGCGAATGGTTTCTTCGACCGCCTGGGTGAGCTGATTGGCTTCGCTGCGAATGTGCGCGATGTATTTACCATGGTACTTGGCTGCAACCTTTGACAGCTCGATCAATTCGTCGGTCTTAGCGAACGTCGCAGGCGGATAGATGAGCGCTGTAGTCACGCCGAGGGCCCCGGCTTCCATTTCCTGACGTACCAGCTCGCGCATTTTGTCGAGCTGCCCGGGAGTCGGAGGCTTATCTTCGAGTCCGATGACGTACTCGCGGATGGTGGGTGCGCCGATGAACGAAGCGAAATTTTGGGACACGCCGCGCTTTTCGAGGTAGGTGAGGTACTCGGCCAGAGTTGTCCAAGCAATTTCGTACTTTATGTCCCCTTGCTGGTCCAGGCGGCGCTTCTTCATCTCATCGGTGAGCGGCCCCATCGAACTTTCGCCGAAAATTTGCGTGGTAACCCCTTGTTTGAGTTCACCCAACGAGCGGCCATCGGCAATCAGAGACACCTCGGAGTGAGAGAGCATGTTGATAAAACCAGGAGCGACGGCTAGGTCGGTCGCATCAATGATGGATTTGGCGTGCGCACTCTTCAGGTGACCGATCGCCACCATCCGATCACCCCGAATGCCGACGTCGTCGCGGCGTGGTGACTGGCCCGTCCCGTCGTAAACCATGCCACCTTTGATCAAGACATCGAAAGAATCCGCGCGCGATGATGTTTGGGCCACACAAATGCCTGACGCGATATGTACCGCGGAGGCGATCAGTGCAGCCGCTAAGGCAAAGAATCTATATCGTCTGATCATCCTGTTTGTGCTCCCCTTCCTGGTCGCCTACAGGACTCCACAAGCCAAACAGAGATTTCCAGTCGAGCGCTAGTCCTGCCGAGCGCATCTATGTTAATGCTAACGGCCCATTTAGAACTAAACCACTTGGATCACGTTTGGATCACGTTAGACCAAATTAGGATTTGGGATCGGCGGGCCGGGTCCGGCGATAGCAACGGCAATGGCAATCAGGAAGAGAAACGTAGGGACAGTTCTCATTGGTGCACCCCTAGCGCTCGGAACAATAAGGCCATCGGGTGCTAATGGCAACTGGAACCGAGTCAGCAGTGGGTGGGCGTTGGTCTTGCCTCAGTGGTCTTCTACTACCAACTTCATTTTCTACCCGCATTGCTCCAACAAGTAGAGCATCAAGTGTGGTCCAACAGGTGAGTCGGCGCCTCCCGGTGGTCATCTGTCTTTCCCTCCGCGTAGAGTTGGAAGCGACATTTCTTTCATCAGGTATCCCGCAAAAATGAAAAACGTATTGGCCTACCTGACTGAACGGGACGGTCGTATTTTGATTTGGTATCCGAAAACTGGTCCACCGCAAAATATTGCGTCCCCACGAAAGCGTGATCGCGGATATTCGTCGCCAACCGCAGCAGCGCAACTATCGAAAGAACTACACTCAGGAGAATCTTCTTGGTTCAACTCATCGGTTCGCACACACCCAGCTAACCCGGGAACTGCGCCTTCACGCTCTTCTTGTTGAAAAAATAGAGCCAGAAACCACCAAGCGCAGCGAGCAGTCCGTAGAAGGCCATCATCTCAGCTCGCATATTTACCTGGTAATTGCTTTCCGGAGGATACCGACTGATGATACCGGCATAAGGGTCCATGACCATTTCCAGCGCCGCGGGAATGACCACGACGAGCAAGATGCCACCGAAAACCAACATCGAAGTTCTGGCCCATTCTTTCTGTTGATGATTCCCACCCCTGACGCAATTCCCCACCCCCCAATCCGATAGAGATATCAACGCTGGCATCACGTAATAACCAAAAACTCCGCCAGCGGGACTCATCCAGCTCGTTTTAGAAAGGATGTCTATTGACGCTATCAGCGCACCCAACAACATCGCGACTGCGCTGCCAATGAAAATCACCACAGCCGAAAAAATGTTACCGGCGGTACGCGCCATTGGTCACCTTGACCTTTGCCCACGTACATACCACGTCCTTGCTTTGAAGCCGGCCAACTAAAGAGCCCAAGCGCATGGCGAAGGAAATTGCGTTTGGCCCTATTTCTGTTCCCCTTCTCGGGGTAAGTCCGGTAACGGCTGTGGGTCACTCCACTTCCGTTGGCTACCGGAAACCTCAGACGATTCAGTCAGCTCCTCGGGGTACGCCCCGAAAACTGGATGTGCTAGGGTTACTTGCGTGACGCCGAGGATGACGCTTGTCGCGCTATGGAGCTTACTGTCCATATCTTTCGCACATGCCCAAAGGCGCCCGGTGGAAGCCGCCTTCGCGGCAGTGCCCTTTCAGCAATGGGTGGCGGAAGGCGCGAAAGCGGAGCTCCCATGGCACCCGCGAATTATTGCGCCCAAACTCACTTTGCACCAGAGGATTGCCGTGCAGGTGGAGGTGGAGCTTGATGGAAAGGAGCTGGTGAAGCGTTGTTGCGGCGGCCAGGCGGTGGCGCTGGTGGAAATCAACGACGAGCAAGGTCGCATCTACCGAAACTACGGAGGGAAGGACTTGAAAGACGTCACACCGGGCACCAGCGAGTACAACGTTAGCATATCGTGGCAGATCTTCTTGCTGCCCGGCGAGTACACGGCAACGATTGCGTTCTATTATAGCGGTCGAAACGCGCACAGCCTCACTACACAGCGAGTGCATGTCGGATCGTTGAAGCATGAGCCATTGCCGGGATCGTGGCGTAATCTGCCCGCAGTCGAATTCTGTGATCCACAGCCGGAAGGGCTCGACGCATTTCTACTGCCGAATATCGCAGGACGCCTGCACCTCCCCGCAAAAGCGAGCCGACAAATCCATTTGGAAATTCTCGAGAACGTAACGCCGTATCCGAGCGAGCGGCGCCGGCCCAGCCTGTATACGGATCGGCTCGGCGTGTTCCTGCCAATTCTGAAAACCTTCGGGCAGTTGGAGATTGAGAATGGCACGGTTGGGGTGTCGCTGCTCGAGTTCACACGCCGGAGGGTGATTTTCGAACAGCAGGATATTGAAAAAGGGCAAATATCCTGGACGAATTTGAAGGATGCCATGGCGGCAAACTCCGTAACCGCCGTCGATGTGCACGATCTTGCGCAAGGAGAGCGGTTCGGTGAATTTTTCCGGAGCGAAATGGAGCGACGGTTAGACGAAGCCGGAGGCGGCGGAGGCATGCGAGTTTTCGTCGTCATCAGCGGGCCGATGGATCTCGGGACGAGAATGCCGGTCGAAATCGTTCCGCCGGCAGGGGACAATTTTGCTGTGTTCTACCTGCGGTGCGATTTCCTTCGGACCTCGGCTATCGTGAAGCAAACTCCGTTTTTCGCCGGGCCGGTCGAACGGAGCGGGCAAAATATGGAGCGATTGGAGGACGGCGTTGGTAAGGCGCTAAGAAAATTGAAGCCGAGAGTGTTCCCAGTAGACTCCGCCCAGGGTGTGCGCGAAGCAATCGCCACGATTTTGAGTGACACTTCACGGATGTAGGGCAGGTGCCCCACACGACCTCCTCTTGCGCAGCCGCTTTCCTCTTTGGTTGTCATCTTCCCCTTTTGCATGCCGTTGCAGTCACGGGACCGAACCCACGCGCACCTATGCGATCCGCGCGAGGCGCTTGAAAAGCAGACGGCAACGCCTGATGAACTGGATCATCGAACATCTGAAATGGTGGGATCGGCACATGTCCGACTACCGGGGACCAGCCGCACAACACCACTGTCTAGCAGTCCGCTGTCGTCGCACCAAACCACAATCTAGGTAAACTGGGGACTATGAAACGTGTGGTCATCCTAGGTCGCGGAGCGCAGGCCAATCGACTCTCGCGACGTTTCGAGATGGTCCGAGCTACTGTGCAACCTCTCGCGTAACAGCCGCCCTCTGGTCGACTCCGGAAGGCTGGGACGAGCGGCGCGTCGAGCAGGCCGCACTCGCAGTTGCAGCAGCATCGCCATCTGACGTTGCAGTTGGCTTGGGAAGAATACCGGCAGGTGCATCCGGAAGGATACGGCTACAGTCGCTTCTGCGGGCTCTACCAACGTTGGCGCAGGAAGCAGGATGTAGTTCTTCGCCAAGTACATAAGCCTGGCGAGAAGGGTTTCGTGGACTGGGCCGGTGCAACGATTCCGGTGCACGATCCGGTTTCCGGCGAATCTGGCCAGCGTCGTTGTTCGGGATGGTGTTGGGCACGAGTTCCTACACTCATGCCGAAGCAAGCCACCCGAGACCAGCAGTTGGCTGCCTGGATCAGCGCTCACATCCATGCTTTTGAATACTTTTCTCGGTGCCCAGACTCCTGGCCCCGGTGCTCGCCTGGAGTTGAAGGAGGATGAGCAAATCTCCACGAACGGCGTCTGGCCGCGCCGCCCCAACTCGACCGATAACTCCGAATATCCCTGCCTGAACAGCCAAATACCCTCGTTCGCTCACAGATGGGTTGACAAAGGCGATTGCGTGGGCCGCACTGACCACTCGACTACTCAGACCTTTGGGGGGCAACCCAACGATCACTTTTTTAAGGGCAGCTTAGACCGTTCTATTCCTCACGTAATGTATTGGCTGGGTCGATTTTCGCAATTCTTAGAGTTGGCAGAGTTGTCGCTAGGAGCGTCACCAGCACAAGGGTGAGCACCACAGTTGCTAGGGTTGGCGCATCGTAGATGCCAACGCCGTAGAGCACGCTTCGCATTACTCGCAATGCTCCCGCGCAAAGAGCTAGTCCCAGAAAAAGGCCTAAAACTGAGGCCCCTGCGCCGGAACGACCGATTTGCACCATGGCCTGACTCACCGTCGAGCCTAGTGCCATGCGGATGCCAATTTCGCGGGTCCTTTGCGCGACTATGTTAGCAACCAGGGCGAAGATACCGACGGCGCTCAGCAGCAGAGCCAGTGCCGCCAATGCTCCCAGGAGCGCTACTTCGACGCGCTGCGTCGCCAGGGTTTTCGCCAGCAGGTCGCGCATGCTGTAGAAGCCCGAGAAGGGCAGATTGGGATCGGCACTTGCGATTGCGCGTTGCATCTGGTCAGTCAATCCCTCCACCGGACCAGCTGTGCGGACGATCCAGTCCGGTTGAAACCATACATGCACTAGCGAGAGTTCCTGCGCCTTCAGTTGTGCGGCAGGAATGTACATCCCCTGCTCGCTCATCAGCGGAGCGCCCTCATACAGACCAGAAGAAACGGAGACATCGGCGACCTCGCCCACGATGAGTGTGTCTTTGTCGATATAGCGGCCCACGGGATTGGTTCCGCCGTAGAACTTGCGGGTGAAAGCTTGGTTCACCACTGCCACGTGCTGCGCGTTTGGGCCGTCGGCATCGGTAAAGATGCGGCCAGCAAGCAAAGGCATCTGCAATGTGCCGAAATATCCGGGCGTGACATAGACCACATCCGTCCCATCCTGCTGCCCGGCCTCTTTGCCGTCGCTGAGGGTGACCCCGCTATTTAATGTGCGCTCGTAAGGAAGGCTCAGTCCGACGGCGGCATTTTGCACGCCGGGAATCTTGCCCATAGCGGCCGTGCCCTCGTCCAGTAGCTTTCTGAAGGCTGCGGGATCGTGGAAGCGGACGTCATCGAGAGAGGCCTTTGCGACAATCACTCCGTTCGGATTGAACCCTGGCGGGAGCGTCTCCAAGTGGACCAGGGTGCGGATGAGCAGTCCGGAGGCGGCCAGCAGAACGACCGTAAGGGCGACCTCGCCGGCGATCAGCCCTTGGCGGAGGACCACGCTGCTGCCACTGGCCACGGCACGACTGGCCATCGAAGAACGCAAGTCCACACTCCGAGCTGTGAGCGCGGGGAGCATTCCAAACAGGACGCTCGTCAACAGCGAGACGGCGAGCGTGAAGGCCATCACGCGGGCATCGAGCGGGACATGCGCGACAGGAAGAAAGTGCTCGGGCAAGAGCAACAGCAGGCTACGTAGAGCGGCGAGGCCCATACCGATGCTAACCACTCCGCCCACGAGTGCCAACAGCAGGTTTTCGATCCAGAACTGCTTCTGGATCTGCCAACGCGAGGCTCCCAACGCCAGACGGGTGGCCACTTCCGGAGCGCGACGCAGCATACGGACTAGCGTCAGCCCAGCCAGGTTGGCGCAGGCGATGAGAAGTATGAAGCCGGCAGCCAGCATGAGCGAAAGAACTTGGGGACGAAGCGAGTCGGTCTCGCCTTTCTGAAGCGGGACGGAATAGTAAGTCACCTGCGCGCCGGGGCTGTTCTGTAGTTCATACCGATGGGCACGGACGGACCAGACGCGGTTGATTTCGGCGTCGGCCTGCTGCCACGTCGCGCCATCGCGCAGACGGGTAATGCACTCAAAGTTCGTTCCGCTCCCTTCACCCCCGCGGCTGGGCTGGAGCGCGGTATATAGATCGGCGTTCAGGGGTGTCGTTGAGCTTTCGGGGAGCACCCCGATGACCGTGTATGGCTCGCCTTTCAACTGAATGGATTGGCCGAGAATGTTGGGATTAGAGCTGTAAGTATTTCGCCACAAACCGTAACTCAGGATGACGACCTTCGGCCCGCGCGGACGGTCCTCGTCCTCTGAGAAGTTGCGGCCCAGTATAGTTTGAAGGGCCAGCACGTCGAAGTAGTGGGCCGAAATGCGTCCCGCGCGGAGATACTGCCCATGGGATCCCAATCCGAGATTGACACCTGAAGTTCCTGTACTTGAAGCAGCCGATATCAGTGAGGGGACATTGTCGCGCAGCAGTTCCCATTGCTCACCATTTAGGCCGTGCCGCTCATCGGAGGGATGGGAGCCGGTGACTCGCGTGTAAATCGTGCCCATCCGTTCGGGATGGGAGTAGGGAAGGCTCTTCAGCATGAGCACATTCACCAAGGAGAAAATCGCGGTGTTTGCGCCGATGGAGAGAGCGAGGGTGATGATGACCGTCGCGGTAAACCCGGGATTACGCCAAAGCTGGCGGGCTGCAAACCAAAGATGCTGCCTAATCTCCATAGTCCATCCTCCTTGCCGATAGAACTGACGCCCAATCCCCTCTAGAAAGTACGTCGACAACTTGGCCTAAGTTTCGCTCCGGCTGATTTTGATTTGATCATTTAGTCCTCTACGGGTAGAAGATGCCGCCGTTGCGGGTCTACTCTTCTGCGTTGCTCCGCGAGTGACGCGGTGATCGCAAGCTATTTCATTCCCGATCTGGCAAGTCCGCGAACCTGACATATCCAGTTTGGCCGACGCCCTTTAGGCGATTGCATTGTGTTTCGGCAGAAGGGGAGGGTACACCGGAGCTATACGGGAAAATGGACCTGAGCAAGCACGTGCTTTTTCAGTCGGTTTGGATGGTAGGGACGGTGGGGATCGTACCCTTCCTCCGGAGAATGAATCGCAATGCCGCGGAAAGATCTTTCCCTGGCACGAATGTAGTTTCTTCGAGATTATGACCTTGAATGTGCGCAATCCGATGTCACGTTCGTACGGTATCACTCGCCGAAAATCTTCTATTGTTCCTCTATGTCCGAGGCAAAAAAGCGGGTGGTCCGGCCTGAGGGCCGCGGGGGAACATTTGGAGTGGGCATCGTTTCCGGCGGTGCCACTGCTGTGAAAGTGGATGTCTATCGGTACGTTCTATTTTCTAACGGCCCAGGCCATGCCGTCCGGCTGTCCCAATGGGGCGATTTCTCCTGTAACCATGAGGCTCTTCAAATCCACGATGGCGACCTTGTTCCCGCCGCTTACAGCCACGAAAGCGCGGGAACCATCGGGGTCCATAAGGATTCCAGCAGCGCCGCCTCCCAGACTCAATTGCTTCACCTCCTTGCGGCTTGCGACATCGAGCACAACAAGATTGGCCGCGGACGCTGGCGCGCCAGGTCCGAACATTCCCAAACCAGAAACCAGCACTAGCTTTCCATCTGGCGTGAACTTGAGCCGATTCGCGCCCTTCACAGAAATCGGCACAGTCTGAATTACTTTCTTGGTGGCGAAGTCAATGATGCTCGCCGTTCCGTCCTGGGCGTTGCCCGTCCATATCTCCTTGCCGTCAGGCGACACATCGAATCCCTCGGAACCCCGGCCTACCGGAACGTTGCTCACTTCCCACGCTTTTTGATTGCCGCGCCCCGGCTGTGGTCCGCCCTGCGGTGCACCTGGAGGAGGCGTTGCGCCCGGCGGCGGCGCGAATCCCATGTTTGGCTGCGAAACCAATTCGATGATGCTGATCGTCGCGGAGCTGACGTTCGAGGTTACAATCTTGTCCAGACTTGGAGCCACCCAGACCATGTGAGTCCTATCCTGGCCGGTGCCCATAACCCAGTCGATCTCTTTCGTCGAAGGATTGTAACGCCCGATCACCTTATTGGTCTCCGCAGTGAAATAAAGTTCGCTACCCGCGAAGTCCAATCCATGCGCTCCGTGAAGCGCGCCCAGATCGATAGGGGCCAGCGCCTTCTGCGCCACCAGATCGACCACAGAGATCCTATGCAGCGAGCTTTGCGCCCCGCCATAGTTCGTGATGTACGCTAGCTTTCCGTCCGCCGAAGCAGTCACCTCGTGCGGGTCCTGCCCTGCTGGCGCCTTCGCCACTGTTTTCAAGCTTACCGGATCGATAATGTCGAGCTGAGTGCCGTTCTTCTCTAGGATCAAGAGCGCCTTGGAGGGTGTCTGCGCCGTAGCACCTAGACCCATCAGCAAGAATGAACCCACGCACCCAATCATTGATTTGAAAACCCTGTGAAGTTCCATTCGATTTCCCCCCTGCTGGTTTTTCCCAGCAAGCCAAACAGACGCTCTGTGCACGGTACGCTACTCCTGCACCCAACACAACGGGCCTGCCACCCGAGCACGCCACAGCCACAGCAGTATTTTTCAGGCGGCTCGGTTTGCGTTCTAGTGGGCGATAAGTTCAGCTTTCCCGTACATGTGAAATTGCCGATCGGCACTTGATGTCCGGTTGCCGCTGCGTTAATCGGGCGCTGTGAAGGTATTCGGTCTCTCAGAATCTGGCGGAAGCGTGGGGGAGTCGAACTCCGTCAGAGTTGGCCTGTTACAAAAAAAGAAGAGAGAAAGAGTATTCCGTTTCGAGCCTTTTCTCGCAGATTTGTGTGAGAAGGAAACAGTCACTGTCGCTGCGGGTGCGGTCGCTCGAAGTAGACTAGATGCGACTCACCGACCTCTCATTTGTTCTCACCACAAAATGCCGGCAGATTCGCGCTCAACAATCCGCATCCTCGTTGAATTTCGTCCTCGATCAGCTTGCACGAGTTTTGCGAGTTGCACGGCGAATGCGTTGCTGACGATACTTGCAGGCACTGCCTCACCAACTCATTCGCCACCTGCTTGCCCACGGTCTTCTCGCAACTCTTCCCTGAGGAATCCCCCGCGCCTAGTTCGCTTTCCGCCTGCACTAGGAACTCCCCGTTGCAACCCCGACCCACCCAGACACCCCTGCGATCGTACCCCCACGTCGAACCTTCCATACATGGCGCCGTACCTGTCTGTCTCGTCAGTTGCACTTTGGCCCCCTGCGTATCCACCTCGCAATAATTCTTTCTCCCGTCGAACGAGGCGCAGCTTATCTTCTGGCTCTTGCCCACGGCTTTCCCATAGCCGGCTGGATGCCCTGGTACGCCCACCACAAAATCCGCGTCGCATCCTTTATCTACCCATATCCCGCGCGTATCGTGTCCCCAGGAGGAGCCTTCCTTGCACTTCGCGTCGCTCCGTTGTCTCACGAGTTGCACCCCGTTGCTGGTATCCGCCGGGCAAACTTTTCGTCGGCCATCGTCCGACGCACACGTTATGCTCCCTCCACTACGCTCGCCGCGGGCGTCGCCGCCGTCTTCGGCGCGCCCCAAAGTAAACTCACCGCCGCATCCCTTGTCCACCCAGATTCCTTCTTCGTCGTAGCCCCACGACTCGCCCTGTTTGCACGGCGCCTGGCTGCGCTGCCGCACCAGTCGCGCTCCATGCCTCGTGTCCGCCGCGCAGTAGTGCTTCTCCCCGTCGTCCGAAGAACATGGAATGCTCTGGCCCTGGCGCTCCTGCGCTGCCTGTCTGGCCAATGCGCCACGGCCAAGAGCTGAGAGGGCCGCCACGAAAACAAAAATATACCGGCAAATTCGCATGCGATTCTCCTGTGATTGTTTGAGCGAGAAAGAAGTAGGCGAGGACGCCATCTTTGTTAAATGTGCGAGCCTGCCGGGGATCCATGGCGCTCCCTAGGCTGGGTAGACCGGAATTTCCATTTTAACCTTCCGGCCGACCGATAACGTACAGGCAATCCCGCCATCATGCAATGCTCCAGTCAGGACTTAGCCTGCAAGCTGCCCCTCTTCGTGCCCCTCTTCGTTGACTTGCCATTTGGCGCAACCTAAGATGTGCGCCAAATGGCGGACTCCTCATCGCTCATTGGACAGACCATCTCGCACTACCGCGTTCTGGATCGACTCGGGGGCGGGGGGATGGGAGAGGTGTATAAGGCGGAGGATGTCCGTCTGCACCGGATGGTCGCGCTGAAGTTTTTGATCGGCGACATGGCTCAGGACACTTTTGCGCTGGAGCGGTTCCAGAGAGAGGCACAAGCAGCTTCCGCGTTGAACCATCCAAACATCTGCACCATTTATGACGCGAACATAGAAGGCGGCTACCGATTTATCGCGATGGAGTATCTTGACGGAGTTACGCTGAGGCATCTTATCGCGCATAAACCCCCGATCCGTCGATAACGAGGACGTGTGGCAGCTCGGTGGTTGGCGAAGAGGGTGTTAGAGCAGATGGATAGGCTTTAAAACCACAACGACAAGAGAAGGCGTGTACTCAGGAATTGGCACCTGCA
>Ga0210394_10000282_pt1 | contig 118565 bp, 97 predicted proteins | sample IncBWC12MmetaG_FD_160121 | JGI IMG/M metagenome (GOLD analysis project Ga0210394, IMG submission 160121) | Forest soil microbial communities from Barre Woods Harvard Forest LTER site, Petersham, Massachusetts, United States - Inc-BW-C-12-M | ecosystem: Environmental > Terrestrial > Soil >...
CAGATCGAAGGCGCTGGCATGCGAGCTCAACAGGATGCCGTTGGGGGTGGTCGCGGCCGCGGCGGCGTAGGTAAACGGCGTGAGGTCGCGCGCGCCGTCGAAGGTGATGGCGAATGATGTGGTCGTTGTAGTCGTGGTCGGTGTCGTGGGTGTCGTGGTCGGTGTCGTGGTGTTGGTTGTCGTCGCCGTGAGGGTCGTGCCCGTGGTGGTCGTCGAGGTGCCGGCCAATGCGGCGCCGACATTTCCTACCGGCACCTTGAGCGTGCCCTGGATGCCGATGCCCTTGTCTGGATTGAGCAGCTCGAGCGGCAACTGGTGCGTCATGCTGGCGCTGTCGACGTAGTCCGCCTCCGCGTTGTAGACCGCGCCCGCGGTATGCGCCGAACTCGTCAAGGCCGCGGCCGCATCCACCGGGATCAGCCGAACCTGCGAGTAGGTTCCCGGGGCGAGCTTCAGTCCGGTGACGAGGCTGCCGAGGTTGCCGCCGGACTCCGTCACCAGGTCAACCGTGGCCGGGGTCGACAGGGGAAACTTGACCCAACCGCCGTCGTCGGGACCCGCGATCGCGCTGGTGTTGAACCACACTTCCTGAGCGGTGATCCACACGTGCGAGTATTGCGCGGGGGCGTTGCCGGTCACCGACACGTCGGTGCGCGTCGAGCAGCCGGCCACGGCGCAGCACAAACCCCCGATCGAGACGGCCAGTGCGACAGGCATCCGGTTCATGGAAACGATGATGTCCCAACTGGCCGGGCCTCGCAACGCGGGAGCGGCCGGTCCAGTGTGTCGAATTGTGGTCGCGTTCCTCAGCTCTGGCGGGTAAATTGGACGCGCCCGGGCAAAGTCTTGTACAGTCCGCGGCGCTAGACGTCCTACAGTGCTCGGTCAGCACCCGTTTCGCTCGCAGTCCGTGCCTCACCGGCGCACTTCGATTTACCATTAACTCCAAGCCTCGCGTCTGACCGCCGCAGCCGAAAGTGCTGCCGGGCGAGTTCGACAACAGAGGTTTTCCTTAACATGTCATTTACCAATCTTGGGCTGAAGCCCGAGCTATCGCGTGCCGTGGCCGAAAAGGGCTACGTCACCCCTACCCCCATCCAGCGTGAGGCCATCCCCGCGGTGCTCGCCGGTCGCGATGTGCTGGCCGGCGCGCAGACCGGCACCGGCAAGACGGCGGCGTTGTCTTGCCGATCCTGCAGAACCTGGCCTTGCACCAGGCAGGCGCGCCGCGGGCGCTGGTGCTGACGCCGACGCGCGAGCTCGCGGCGCAGGTCGCCGAGAGCTCCCGCGACTACGGCCGCCATACCGGGCTGCGCACCGTCGTGATTTTCGGTGGCGTGAGCGAGAAGCCCCAGATCGAGGCGCTGCGCACCGGATGCGACGTGCTGGTGGCCACGCCGGGGCGGCTGCTCGATCTCGCACAGCGACGGCTACTCGACCTGCGCCAGGTGCGGTGCTGCGTGCTGGACGAGGCCGACCGCATGCTCGACATGGGTTTCATTCATGCCATCCGCCAGATCCTGAAACTCCTGCCGCGCGAGCGCCAGAATCTCATGTTCTCGGCGACCTACTCCGAGGATATCCGCGAGCTCGCGGGCCGATACCTGCGCAATCCGGTGGCGATCGAGGTCGCAGCGCGCAACGCACCGGCCGAGCGCATCGAGCAGCACGTCTATCGCGTGCCGCAGGAGCACAAGCGGCATCTGCTGGCGCACCTCATCAACAGCGGCAACTGGCACCAGGTGCTGGTGTTTACGCGCACCAAACATGGCGCCAACCGGCTGACACAGCAGCTCCAAGACAGCGGCGTTCGCGCCGCCGCGATCCACGGCAACAAGAGCCAGGCGGCGCGCGTGCGGGCGCTCACGGATTTCAAGGAGAACCGCATCACGGCGCTGGTGGCGACCGAGGTCGCCGCCCGCGGGCTCGATATCAAGGAGTTGCCGCACGTGGTCAACTACGAGCTGCCGAACGTGCCCGAAGACTACGTGCACCGCATCGGTCGCACGGCGCGTGCCGGCGGTTCCGGTTCGGCCGTCTCCCTGGTGTCGCCGGAGGAGGCGCCGTTGCTGCGCGAGATAGAGAAAGTGCTGCGGCACTCGCTGCCGGTGGCGGCCTTGCCGGCCTATCCCGTGACCGCAGCCCCTGCCGACCGCGCGCCGCTCGCGCGCGTGGCCGCGGTCGCCGGTGCTCATCGCCACGACGGGCGCCGCTGGCAAGCGGGTCCACGCCCGGGGCGCCGTCCGCCATCGCGCAGTCGCGTGGCGGGGCCGTCCGCCTCCTTCCCGCGCGCGCGCCGGCCGGTGTAGCCTCAGCGCATGAGACCCGTGTGGTCCCTGGGCGGCTGGCTCCTGCTTGCATGGGCGGCCGCGACTCCATGCGCCCAGGCGCACGCGCACCTGCAGGCCAGTATCCCCCGCGATGGCAGCACCCTCGGCACGGCGCCGGCCGCACTCGTGCTGCAGTTCTCGGAAGCCGCGCGCCTGACCGCGCTGTGGATCGAGAAGAGTGGCGCTGAGAAGCAGAAGTTGACGCCGCTCCCACCGGAGCCGCAGAGCAGGATTGCGGTGCCGCTGCCGAAACTGGCTCCCGGGGACTATGTCGTCAGCTGGCGGGTTGTCGGAAGCGACGGTCACGTGGTGCCGGGTAAGATCCGCTTCACACTGAGTCGATGACCGATCTCGCCTGGGTCGCACTGCGCGCCGCGAGTCTGGTGCTGCTGTTCCAGGCGGCGGGCGCGGCGCTGTTCACCGCGGCCTTTGCACATCGGCTCACCCGATCCGCGCCCGCTGTCCGCCGTACGGGCGTGCGCGCGGCGGCCGGGGCGCTAACGGTGCTCGCGGTGCAGTACCTCTTCGAGCCGGTGCACCTGGCGGGGGAGTGGGCCGGCATCGCCGACGCGTCTCTTCACCGGCTGGTTCTGAGCTCTTCCACCGGCGCTGCGCTCGCGGTGCGGGCCGCCGGTCTTGCGGGCGTGGCGATCGGGTTGCGGCGCGACGGTTTGGTCGCGAAGATCACGGGGGTTGCCGGTTGCCTCGCCGCGGTGGGCTCGTTCACGTTGACGGGACACACGGCGCTCGATGCGCACCGCCTGTGGCTCGCGCCGCTGCTGCTGGTTCATCTCATCCTCGTCGCGTTCTGGTTCGGTTCACTGTGGCCGCTGCGGCAGCTGTGCGCCCTGGAACCGCGCGAGCAGGCAGCACGCGTGATCGAGGCGTTTTCATCCGGCGCGCTGGGGCTCGTGCCGCTGATCCCGCTCGCGGGCGCCGGTATTGCCGCGGTGCTGCTGCCGGATTTCGCCGCGCTGCTGGCGCCCTATGGCCTGCTGCTCAGCGCCAAGCTGATGCTGTTCGCGGCACTCATGGCTTTCGCCGCGCTCAACAAGCTGCGGCTGGCCCCCGCGCTGGGGCGCGGGGAGCCCGGTGCGCTGCCCCGGTTCCGGCGCGCGGTGGCCGCGGAATATGTCCTCATCTGCGCGGTGTTCGCCGTGACGGCCGTGCTGACGGGGTTCTTTTCGCCCGCGCCAGCCGAACGCGACCCGACTGAGGGTCCCCCGGCTACGGCGCACGCATGATGGCGCGGCGTACGTCGGCGAGCGGGGCGCTGTCGGAGAGCCGAACGGAGGAGCCTTCGGGCTCGATGCCCAGCTGTTGCCACAGGCTCGTCAGATCGGGCGTGACGGGCTTGTCTTTCATCTGCGCATACAGATCCTCGAGCGTGGTGGTGCCGACCGCACCGTCGCCGGTGCGCAGGACGCGCTCGATGGGCCAGTCCGCGGCAAGCCCGCCGCTGGCGCGCACCACGGCGCGCAGCGCGTCCTGTAACCCGACGCGATTGTGCGACTGCTTGCGGATCTCGACGTCCGCCAGCAGACAGAACATGGCGCCGCCCCAGTAGGTGCGCCCCCACGTGTGAGTGTGGTCGAGTCCGCGGTCTTCAGGTTGCGGCATTCCGCGGGGCATCTGCCGGATCTCTTCCGACCACACGTCCGCTTCACTGCGGTTACCGGCCTGCACGCGCGCGACTCCCTCGACGTAGGTCGCCAGTCCCTCCGACAGCCAGGCGTGCGCCTCTCCGGTATCCGGAAGAGCGAGATGGGTCATCTCGTGCACCAGCACCCAGTCCGCCAGCAGCTGCGCCTCAGTCACCTCGCGCCCGAGCTGCACGCGAATGAACGCGTCGGGGTTTGCGAAGCTCTTGCCCCCCTGCACTCCGTCACCGGCTTGCGCGATCACCTGCACGGTGACCCGGGTGGTTGGAAAGCGACCGTAGTAGCCGGCCACGATGTTCGCCGAACGGCGTATCCATCCCCGCACCGCATCGCCGCCGTCGCGAAAGGCGCCCGGCTCGAACTCGACTCTGATGGCCGCGCCGTCGACCGTGATGTCGTTGGCGGTGGTCGGGGCCGCGAATGCGGTCGGCGCGCCGAGCGCCAGGTGCGCGATGGCTGCCGCGGCGGCGGCGGCGGCGGCGGTGGCCCGTGCGCGCTCCATCTGCGGCCCTTCAGCGCGCCGTCTGCCCGAACAGCACGCGCCGGGCCTCTTCGGTGAGGGTGGTCCGGGTGTTGACGGAAGGGTTGACGGAGGCCGCCCTTTCGTAGGCGCGCACGGTGGCCGGACGGTCGTGGATGGCCTGGAACCAGCGCTTCAGGTGCGGGAAATCCTCGAGCTTCTGTCCCTGCCTCTCGTGTGGCACGACCCACGGGTAGGCCGCGACATCGGCGATCGAGTACTCACCGGCGACGAACGCGCGGTCGGCGAGACGCTTGTTCAGTACCCCGTAGAGGCGGTTCGTCTCCTTGAGGTAGCGCTCGATGGCGTAAGGAATCGGCTCGGGTGCGTAGCGGGAGAAGTGATGGTTCTGTCCGGCCATGGGGCCCAGGCCCGCCACCTGCCAGAACAGCCACTGAAGCACCTCCACGCGCCCGCGCAGGTCCGGCGGCAGCAGCCGGCCGGTCTTCTCGGCGAGGTACAGCAAAATCGCGCCCGACTCAAACACGGACAGCGGTGCTCCGCCTTCGCGGGGGTCGTGATCGACGATCGCCGGGATGCGGTTATTCGGAGCGATGGCGAGGAACGCCGGATCGAACTGTGCCCCGGTATTGATGTTCACCGGCACGATCCGGTAGGGGAGCCCCGTCTCCTCGAGGAACATCGTGATCTTGTGTCCGTTCGGCGTGGTCCAGTAATAAAGGTCGATCATGATCCGCACCTCCGGCACGGACACCCTGGCACGCTCCCGGGTAGATGCGCGAGGCCCTTACGGGTTGGCGCGGGGTCCGCCTTTCGCGGTATTGATATGGTACAGGCGCCCATGACCCTTGGGGCCCGCAACTCGTGACGCCGATGACCCTTGAGCGCTCCGGACTATGTGCGCAGCTCGCAGACGCAGGTTACGCGTGGGTGCCGGCGGCTGAGGCGCGCGCCACGCTGCGGCTTGACCTCGCGGGTCTCGAGGCCCTGCGCGACAGCTGGGACCGGTTGCCGCGCGATGCGTACCTGCGCGATGGCGGCAACTACCGCGCGCGCCGGCACAGCTGCTGGGTGCAGACCCCGGCCGCCGGCCTGCTGGAGGCGGTGCCGCACCGGCCTCACTGGCAGCCGACCTCCTACAACGCCCTGCATGGCGGACTGACGCGCTGGTTCGAGCCCGTGGAACCGGCGGTACTGAACGCGCCGGCGTGGCGACAGCTGCTGAGCTCCGTGGGCGAGCTGTTTGCGCAGGTTCGCGCCGCGCCGCGCTGGTTCATCGAGGCGCACCAGTTCCGCATCGACACCGCAGGCGGCATCGGCCGTCCGACGCCCGAGGGCGCGCATCGCGATGGTGTGGATTTCGTCGCCGTGGTTCTGGTCGGGCGGCGCAACATCTTCGGTGGCGAGACGCGCGTGTTTGACGCGCGCGGCGCCTCCGGTGTGCGCTTTACCATGCAGGAGCCCTGGTCGATGCTGCTGATGGATGACGCGCGCGTGATTCACGAGACCACTCCGATCCAGCCGCGAGGCAAGGATGGCGTGCGCGACACGCTGGTGCTGACCTACCGGGAAGGGGGATTTCAGGCGCCGGACACGCCGCCGGCCTGAGCACGCAGGTCCTCAGGCGCCGTCCCCGTCCCGCGATGAGCGCCCGGCGATCCAGGTTTCGAGGACTTTGAGCCCCTCGTCGGCGAGTACCAGATCCGCCCGTAAGCCCGGAGCGATGCGGCCGGTGTCATGCGCCAGGCCGAGGAACTCGGCCGGCCCCTGGCTGGCCATGCGGACCGCCTCCGGAAGCGACAGCCCCAGCATGGAGATGGCATTGCGCACGCAGGTCGCCATGTCGATGTTGGAGCCGGCGAGCCTGCCGTCCTCGTCCAGGCAGGTGCTGCCACTGACGGTGATGCGACGTCCCTGCAGCTCGAAGGAGTCGTTGTTGGTGCCAACGCTCGGCATGGCGTCGGTGACCAGCATGAAGCGATCGTGAGGCTTGCAGCGCAATGCGATGCGCAGCACCACCGGATCGGTGTGTGCGCCATCGACGATGATGCCGCACCAGCTGGTGGGATCTTCGAGCGCGGCGCCCACGGCGCCGGGCTCGCGCCCCGTCAGCTGCGACATGGCATTGAACAGATGCGTGAACCCGGTGAGGCCGTGGCGCAGCGCGATGCTGATCTCGGCATAAGTGGCGTTGGTGTGTCCCGCGGAGACCACGACCCCGGCCGCGACCAGTTTTTCGATGATCTGCGGCGTGGTCACTTCCGGGGCCAGGGTGACCAGCGTGCGGCCGCCGCGCAGCGAGGTGAGGAGCCCCAGCGCGCTCGCATCCAGCTCGCGCAGCTTTGCCGGATCGTGCACGCCCTTGCGCGCGAGACTGAGGTACGGGCCCTCGATGTGAATGCCCAGTACGCCCGGAACGCCGGCCTCGATGGCGCCGCGCACCGCCGCGATGGCGCGCGCCATGATGTCCAGATCGGTGCTGATCAGCGTGGGCAGAAAGCCGGTGGTGCCGAAGCGGCGATGGGCACGGCCGATGGCGCGGATGGACTCCACGCTCGGCGCATCGTTGAACAGCACGCCACCGCCGCCGTTGACCTGCGAGTCGATGAAGCCCGGCAGCAGCAGCTGCCCGCCAAGGTCGCGCCGCTCGGCGCGCCGCGCGCGCCGCTCGGAAGGGGCGACGATATCGAGAATGCGACCGTCGGCAAGCAGTACGCAGCGGCCTTCCACGAGTCGGTTCTCGCGCAGCACCCGGCCATTGACCAGCGCCACGCTCATCAGAGGGTCTCGGTCACCTTGTGGAGGTGCGGCGGTCGGTCCGGGTCATGACCGCGCGCCAGGGACAGCGCATTCGCCATGCGGTAGAAGCTCTGTGCGAACAGCAACGGCTCGATGGCCGGATGTGCGCCTTCGGTGGGCAGGATGGTCGCGCCCGCAGCGGCTGCGCCGGCGAGCAGCACGTCCGCGCCGCGCGCGGCCAGCTCGGTCGCCAGCTGTGCGACGCCGGCGCGGCTCTCGTCGTTCTGCGTGAAGATGAGCAGCGGAAAGCCCGCACCCACCAGCGCCATGGGGCCGTGGCGCAACTCCGCGGCGCTCACCGCCTCCGCATGCAGTCCGCAGGTCTCCTTTAACTTGAGCGCAGCCTCCTGCGCTACGCCCAACCCCAGGCCGCGCCCGATGACGTACAGGTTGTTCGCCGGCGTGAGATGTGTGACCGCCGCGCTCCAGTCGAGCTGCCACGCACGCTCGAGCAGTTCCGGCGCCTGCTGCAGGGCGGCCGCCAGCTGCACATCGCGCGTCCAGTTCGCGACCAGGTGCACGATCGCCGCGAGCGAGGCGATGTAGGACTTGGTCGCCGCAACGCTGCGCTCGGTGCCGGCGCGCAGCGGGATCAGGTCGTCAGCAAGTTGCGCGAGCGGTGAGTCTTCCGCATTCACCAGCGCCACGATATGCGCGCCGGCCGCGCGCGCACTGCTCACCGATGCGAGGAGATCGGGGCTCGCCCCCGACTGCGAGATCGCCAGCACCACCGCACCGGCCAGATCCGGCTGCGCCTCGTAGACCGAGCTCACCGACGGTGCGGCCGAGGAGGTGAGCAACCCCAAGCGCGTTTCGATGAGGTAGCGGGCAAAGGTGGCGGCGTGATCGGAGCTGCCGCGCGCGCAGGTGACGACGGCGCGTGGGGGCGCTTGTCGCAGCCGGTCGCTGAGTCGCGCCATGCGCTCCGCGTTGGCCTGCAGCTGCTCGCGCACCGCATCCGGCGCCTGGGCCGCCTCGCGATACATGCGCGTGCTCGCCGGCGTCGCGTTCACGAGGAGACGCTGAGCTCGGCGACGAAATCGTAGATGTCGCCACGAAAATAGGACTGAGTGAACTCCGCGGCGCGGCCGTCGTCGAGAAATCCAACCCGCTCGACCAGCAGCCCCGCGTCACGCTCCTTGGCCTGCAGCAGTTTCGCCTGCTCGGCGCTGAACAGCACCGCGCGCAATCGCTGCAGCGCGCGCACCGGACGATTGCCGGCGCGCTCGAGTGCCACATACAGCGATGACTCCACCGCCTCGACCGAGGGCAGGCAGGAGGCGAGGATGGTCGCGTACTCGAGCGCCATCGGCGCATCGTCTGCGAAGCGGATGCGGTGGAAGCGGTACACGGGCGTGCCGGGACTGGCGCGCAGCGTGAGCGCTTCTTCGGGTGTGACCGTGCCCGTGGACTTGCGCAGCCACACGCTGCGCGGGTTGCGGCCGCGCGCCCGCATGTCCTCCGAGAAGGACGTCAGCTTGGAGAAGTTCTTCTCGACGCGCGCGCGTACGAAAGTTCCCGAGCCCTGACGCCGCACCAACATGCCTTCGTTCACCAGTCCCTCGATCGCCTTGCGCACCGTGATGCGCGAAACACTGAAGTCCCCCGCGAGATCGCGCTCCGGTGGCAGAGCATCGTCGGGACCTAACACGCGCGACTCAATCGCCTGGCGCAAGGCGCGCTGCAGTTGTTGGTAGAGCGGCAGGCTGCTCGTTTCGTCGAGCTTACCGACCGCCTGTGACAGCGTCGTCAAGGTGGCTCTCCAACCAGTACGACATGCGGCGTCATACTACCATTACAAGACCAGTCTGTTGCTAGAGGGACACATTTGAAATCTCAACTAATTGAAATAAATGCATTAAATTGCATTCTGGGGTGACTGGTATCGACGGGTATGGAATTCTGCAAGCACTGGTATTATATTGGCACGTAAGTGGTCTCAGTAGGGAAACCCGCGCGGACGCTGCACAGCGAGCGATCCAGCGTTGATCTCGCGGGAGTTGGGCCACGGTGTGAACGGGCATCGGCTAACGACAACATCCGGGGTGGGTAAATCATGAGAATTGCAAGGTCGACGTTGATCGGAACGGCGGTCGCCATGGCTCTGTTCGGTCGCAATGGTGCAGTTCACGCGCAGACGAGCGGCGATCAGACGACCTCGGGTCAGAATGAGCTGCAAGAAGTCGTCGTCACCGGCATCCGCTTCTCACTCGAGCAGTCGATCGTACAGAAGCGTGCCGCCACCTCGGTCGTGGACGTCGTGACTGCCGAAGACATCGGCAAGATGCCGGACAAGAACATCGCCGATTCGCTGCAGCGTGTTCCGGGTGTGACGATCAGCTCGGCTGGCGCCAACGAAGGCGGCTTCGACGAAGCTGACCGCGTCAGTATGCGTGGCACGAATCCAAGCCTCACGCAGACCCTGATCAACGGCCACAGCGTCGCTTCCGGTGACTGGTTCGTGCTCGACCAGGTCGGCAACACGGTCGGTCGCAGCGTCAGCTACACGCTGCTGCCCTCGGAGCTTGTCAGCAGGATAGTCGTACATAAGAGCTCGGAAGCCTCGCTCGTCGAGGGGGGTGTCGCCGGGTCAGTCGATATCATTACGCGCAAGCCTCTGGAGTTTAAGCAGGAGACGACGCTCGAGGCGTCCGCCGGCGCGGCGTACGCGGATCTGCCCAGCAGGACCGATCCGCAGTTCAGTGCACTCGGCAACTGGATCAACGCCGATCACACCCTCGGCGTTATGCTGCAAGCGTTTTCCGAAACCCGCCATCTGCGTCGCGACGGACAGGAGCAGCTGGGATACGAGAGCATCGTCGCCGGCAGCCCGATCGCCCTCGCGCATCCGGATCTCTCCGGCGTGCAGTACCCGGTGCTGATCGGCTCGGCCCTCTTCCAGCAGCGGCGCCAGCGCAATGGTGGACTGGTCGATGTTGAATGGCAGCCTAGCGATGCCCTCACTCTGGATGGGTCATACTTCTCCTCGAAGCTCGAGGCGACCAACGTCAACGACAACTATCTCCTGTGGGGCACGCACATTCTCGGCGGCGGCAAGGGCCAGGCGCCGCTGCCCGGTTACGTCATAACCAACAACACCCTGACGAAGGCCACGTTCGCGGCAGTGCCGGGCACCGCATACGGTGTCTACGATCAGATCTCGCGTCCCGACGAGAGCTCGAGCACCAATTTCGGCAATCTGGACGTCAAGCTCCGCGCCAGTGATGCCCTGAGTTTCTTCGGGCAGCTGGGCGTGTCGCGCGGCCACGGACGCACCCCGACGCAGGATGTGCTCGAGACCAATCCGGGAATCGGCACCGGTGCCGCGTACTCTCTGAACGGCATCAACAGCGGCCCGAGCTGGAATCTCGGCAACACCGTCAACACCACGCCCACCCCGGCCAGCGGTCCGGTCGCCTTCGGCTGGATCTTCGGTGACCAGAACGTCGACACCGTCGACAAGGAGTGGTGGACCAAGCTCGACGCCGAATACGCGATGCACAGCGGCTCGTTCACCGGATTCAAGTTTGGCGCCCGTTTCGCGTCGCACCAGCGCGACTCCGCCGGCGTGATCGGGCAGGGCCCGGGGCCGGGAGCCAGCAATCCCGCCAACTTCCCGGTTGGCTTCCAGAACTATCCGACCAACTACGGCTACGGGCTCGGCGGCACTTACCCGAACCAGATCTGGTACTACACCCCGGAGCAGCTCGCCGCCTATGACTCGCAGTTCACCAACCGCGACCCGGTTACGCGCGCCGACTTTAATTCGGATTACGGGCTAAACGAGAAAGACACCGCGGCCTACGTGCAAGGGAACTTCAGCGGCGATGGCTGGAGCGCCAACGTCGGCGTTCGCTTCGTGCGCACGGAGGAGAGCGCTCTCAACAACGTGATCGTCAGCGGCTTGTCCAACCCAGCGCCGGGCACCGTCCCGCCTGGTACCGTCACCGGCTCAGCGTTCGGCTCGTACCTGCCGGTCACGACCGACCACACCTACAACGACGTGCTGCCGAGCGCCAACCTGAAGCTGGATCTTACCAAGGACCTGGTGGCGCGCTTTGCGGCGGCGCAGACCATGACACGGCCAGACTATTCGGCCCTGTCGGGGCCCATCTCGCTGGGCGCAGGACCGCAGAACCCGGGAGACCCGCCCGGCAGCGGTTCGGGCAGCAACCCGGATCTCAAGCCCATCAAGTCGGATAACCTCGACGCGGGGCTCGAATGGTACTTCGCGCCGCGTTCGCTGCTATCGGCCACCGTGTTCTATATGAAGCTGAAGGACTACGTCACATTTGGGACGGTCACCAAGGAATTCGCGACCTTCAATACCGGGCATCCCAATGGATTCCCGGCACCATACATTCTCACCGTGCCGGTCAATGCCGACGGGCGTGTGAGCGGTGTCGAAGTCGCGTATCAGCAGGCGCTCACCCGCAACTTCGGTGTGGCCGCCAACTACACCTACGCGGATGGCAAACAGACCTCGCAGGTGACCAACGGCGATGACCGACTCGTGGGCACGTCCAAGAACACCTTCAACGTCAGCGGCTACTACGAAACCGCGCACTTCAGCGCGCGCGTCGCGTACACCTACCGCTCGGAGTTCTTCAGCGGCCTTGACCGCAACACGGCGTTCTCGCAGGGCAGGGTCGGCACACTGGCCGCCTCGCTCGGCTACCAGGTTAACGAGGTGTTCTCGGTGACGCTCGACGGGCAGAACCTGAACAATCCGACACTCAAGTACTTCGCGCTGAACGAGTCGCAGCCGCGAGCCTTCTACAAGAACGGCTCGCAGTACTACCTGAACCTGCGCTTCAAGTTCTGATCGCGGAACCGAGGGCCGGGCGGGCGAGCGGCGACTGCTCACACAGACTTGGCGGCCGCGTCGCGGGACGGGTAACGTGGAGTGCCCATGACGACCGCCACGCTGTTCAACTACTCCTATAGCCCGACGACCGGCCGAAACCTCCATGCCGCGCCGCCGCCAGTGCGGCGCATCGTGATTGTGGGCGGCGGCACGGCCGGCTGGATGACGGCGCTGATTCTGGCGCGCTCGCTGATCGAGAAGGGCGTAGAGATCACGCTGCTGGAATCGCCGGCGGTCGGGATCATCGGAGTCGGGGAAGGCTCCACGCCCTGGCTGCGGGGCTTCTTCGACAGTCTCGGTATCGAGGAAGCCGAGTGGATGCCCGCGTGCCACGCGACCTACAAATGCGGCATCGCCTTCGACGGCTGGTCCACCAAGCCCGGATTCGAGCGCTACTTCCACCCGTTCGCATCGATGCTGGACAACCTGACCATGAAGCAGTTTGTCCACAACGTCGAGGCGCGGATCAACGGCGCGGACCTGCACGCGCATCCGGACCGTTTCTTCATCGCCGCGCGCCTGGCCGCCGGCCGCCGCGCCCCGAAGGCCCGCGAGAATTTCCCGTTCGACATCTGGCACGGGTATCACTTCGACGCGGTCCTGCTCGGGCAATTCCTCCACAAGAAGGCGCTCGAGCGCGGGGTGCGCTACAAGAGCTGTCACGTGACTCACGCAACCCTCGACGCCGACGGGGCGATCGCCTCGGTCGCCACCCAGGAGGGCGAGACGATCGCGGCGGATCTGTTCGTCGATTGCAGCGGCTTTGCAGGCCTCTTGATCGACAAGGCACTGCACACGCCGTACATCAGTTTCGCGAGCAATCTGTTCAACGATGCGGCGGTGGCCATTCCGTCGCCGATCGGGGCATCGATCCCTTCGGAAACCGTGTCCAGCGCGCTCAGGCACGGTTGGGCCTGGAAGATCCCGCTCACCAGTCGCTACGGCAACGGGTACGTGTACAGCAGCCAATTCTGCTCGGCGGATGAAGCGGAGACCGAACTGCGCCAGCACCTGGGTCTGCTCGCGTCGGATGCGCCGGCGCGGCACCTGAAGATGAAGATCGGGCGTGTAACGAAGCACTGGAACAAGAACTGCCTCGCCGTGGGACTATCGCAGGGATTCATCGAGCCCCTGGAGGCAACCGCGCTGCTTTTCATCCAGCAGACGGCAGCCGCGTTCGTCGAGTTCCTCGAGCAGGCAGACCTGAGCGAGCAGGCCCACGAGCGCTTCAATCAGCGCGTCAACGAGCACTTCGAAGGCACGCGCGACTACATCGTCACGCACTACAAGACCAACACGCGGCAGGATACCGAGTACTGGCGTGCCAATGCCGCCAACCGCAATCTCTCCGATGACCTGCAGAAGCTCTACTCGATGTGGATGGCGGGCAAGAGCATCGCGCCCGCGGTCGGCCAGCAGGTGCTCGGCAAGGGCTATCCGGTGTTCTCGTGGTATTCGATCATGGCCGGCATGGGAATCTTCCCCGACAGCCACGACCTGCGTCCGCCGACGCCGCAGGAGGCGCGCTTCAGCATGGCGGAGATCGACAACCTGCTCGAGCGCAGCTCGGCGAATTACCCGGACCACCGCGACGCGCTCGGCAGCATCGCACCGCGCCGCACCGACGCCTCGCTGCAGATCTACTTCTGGTAGTCACGCCCCATCGTGTCCCAACCCCGCACAGCGATCCGTGAATTCTCGACGCTCGACGCTGACGCCATCCGCAGCGAGGTGATTGCGTCCGGTCGCCCCGCGGTGCTGCGTGGATTCGTCAACGCCTGGCCGGCCGTGACTGTCGGGCGCCGTTCACCGGCCGCCGTGGTCGAGTATCTGCGCCGCTTCGACAACGGCGGCCTGGTCGACGCCATCATGACACCGCCCGAGGTCGGGGGACGCGTGTTCTACAACGAGGCCATGAGCGGCTTCAATTTCGCGCGCAACCGGCTGCCGATCACGGCGGTCGCGGAACAGGTGCTGCGCTACGGGGCGTTCGCGCGCGCGCCGGCGGTAGCCGCGCAGAGTGCGCTGATACGCGACTGCCTGCCGGGATTCTCCGCGGAGAATCCGCTCAGCGTCCTCGACAGCGCCGTGCTGCCGCGCATCTGGCTCGGCACGGCGATCACCACGCCCACGCACCTCGATGAATGGAACAACATCGGTTGCGTGGTAAGCGGTCGGCGGCGATTCACGCTGTTTCCGCCTGAGCAGATCGCGAACCTCTACATCGGACCCCTCGACTTCGCGCCGACTGGCGCGCCGATGAGCCTGGTGCGGCTGCACGAGCCGGACTTCGAGCGCTTTCCGCGATTTCGTGAGGCGCTGACGGCGGCAGTCACCGCCGAACTCGGACCCGGCGATGCGATCTTCATCCCAGCCCTGTGGTGGCATCACGTCGAGTCACTCGAGCCGTTTAACCTGCTGGTCAACTACTGGTGGCACGCGGCGGGCGGGGCCGAGATCGGCAGCGCGGCGGGATTCGACAGCCTCCTGCACGCCATCCTTAACCTGCGCACGTTGCCGGCTCCGGTACGCGAGGCGTGGCGGGCATTGTTCGATTATTACGTGTTCGGCACGCCCGGTGACGTGAGCGCTCACATCCCGGAGCAGCGCCGGGGCGTCCTGGGCGACATCACGCCAGTCGACGCCGAGCGCCTGCGGGTCGGGCTCGCACAACGCATGCAGACACGCAAGTGACGCACCGCGGGCGACTGGCCCTCGCCTGCGCCGCGGCCGCCGCCTGGCTGACCGCGGGCGAAGCCACCGCTGCCGCGGCGCCATCCACGCCCGCCGATGTCATTCCCGCCCCGGCGCACCTCGTTGCCGGCGCTGGCACGTTCGCCGTCCGCGAGCGCACCCGGGTCCTGATCCCGCCGGATCCCGCGGCCGCAGGCAGCGCGCTGTACTTCGTGGATCTCATGCGCAGGAGCCACCCCAGCTGGCTTGACGTGATCGAGCGCGGCGGCGCGCCGGCGCGAGCCATCGCGTTCCGTCTCGAGCCGACACACCCGGGCGCGAGCCCTGAGAGCTACCAGATCGTGGTGTCGCCGCAGCGGGTCGTGGTGTCGGCGGGCGATACGCGCGGCTTGTTCTACGGCGCCGTCACTCTGTGGCAACTGTGCACCGCGAACGCCGCCGCAGCCGGGGGCATCACGCTGCCCGCCCTGCGCATCGTCGATGCGCCCCGTTTCCGCTGGCGAGGTCTGATGCTGGACTCGGCGCGCCATTTTCAATCGCCGGCGTTCATCATGCGTTATATCGACTGGATGGCACTGCACAAGCTCAACGTGCTGGGCTGGCATCTGACCGATGACCAGGGCTGGCGGCTCGAGATAAGAAAGTATCCGCGCCTGACCGGCGTCGGCGCCTGGCGCGTACCGGCGGGTCGGGCGGCGGCGCGTGATATCGATCCGGCGACCGGCCGCGCGCGCCTGTACGGCGGCTTTTATACCCAGGATGACGTGCGCCGCATTGTCGCGCACGCCGCGGCGCGCAACGTGACTATCGTGCCGGAGATCGACATGCCCGGTCACGCGAGCGCGGCCATCGTCGCCTACCCGCAGCTCGGTGTGACCAGTGAGCCGCCGCAGGCGGTGCCGGCCGACTGGGGCGTCTACCCGAATCTCTTCAACGTGGAGGAGTCCACGTTTGGCTTCCTGGAGGACGTACTCGCGGAAGTCATGGAGCTGTTCCCGGGGCAGTACATCCACGTGGGCGGCGATGAGGCGGTGAAGGACCAATGGCAGGCGTCGGCGCGTATGCAGGCACGCATGCGCGCGCTGGGCGTGCCGAGCGAGGCGGCGCTGCAGGGATATTTCACGCACCGGCTGGGTGAGTACTTGCGCGCGCACGGACGGCGGCTGGTGGGGTGGGACGAGATTCTCGAAGGCGGCGTGCCCGCGGATGCAACGGTCATGTCATGGCGCGGGGTGCAGGGCGCGATCGCGGCGGCCGCTGCCGGCCATGATGCGGTGTTATCGCCGGACCCCACGCTCTACCTTGACAGCCGCCAGGGCCGCTCGCCGGGCGAGCCCCCGGGCCGCGGACAGGTCGAGACCCTCGCGGACGTGTATCACTTCGATCCCCTGCCGGGGCCCTTGTCGGGCGACCAGCAGCACGTGCTCGGACTGCAGGCGAATCTGTGGACCGAACACGTGCGCACCGAGGAGCGTGCCGCCTACATGACCTGGCCGCGCGCCGCCGCGCTCGCCGAGATAGGCTGGTCGCCCGCCGCGCGGCTGGACTGGCCGGATTTCCTGCAGCGGCTGCCGGCGGAGTTTGCTCGTTTGCGCCTGCTCGGCATTCACTATTCGGATGATGTATTCGCGCCGCCGCGCACCGTGGGGCCGGGCGAGCGCCACATGAGCCAGGATCTGAAGACCTGCACCGATAAGCTCGTCCTGTCGCTCGAGGATGACGCGCCCATCGAAGGCGAGCGCGCGGTGTTCCTCATCGACATCATGAACCCCTGCTGGATTCTGCCGGGCGTTGATCTGTCGCATGCGGCGACGCTGACCGCGGCAGTAGGCCAGGTGCCGTTCAACTTCCAGATCGGCAAGGACATCGAGGCCATCAAACTCAAGCCGCCGCGTACGCCCGCGGGCGAGCTCGAGGTGCGCCGGGACACCTGTGAAGGTGAGCCCATTGCGGTACTGCCGCTCGCACCGGCTGCCGACAACGACGCGGTGACGGTGCTGCCGGCGGTGCCTCTGTCGAGTTCGGGTGGGCCGCACGACCTGTGTTTCACGTTCACTCAGCGCACGCTCGATCCGATGTGGGCGATCGACTGGGTGCAGCTCGCGCCATGACTCGCACGGGCACGACGATCCTGCTGGCGCCGCTCGCGGGCTGGAGCACCCCGCTCGATGAGGCGCCCGATGAGGTGTTTGCCGCCCGCATCCTGGGTGACGGCGTGGCCATCGACCCGACCTCGGCCACGCTCTGCGCCCCCTGCGACGGGGAGCTGATCGTGATCGCCGCGGCGCGGCACGCCGTGACGCTGCGCACTCCGGAGGGGTGCGAGGTGCTGCTGCACGTCGGCATCGACAGCGTGGCACTCGGGGGGCAGGGTTTCGAGCTGCACGCGCAGCAGGGCGCCCGGGTAAGAGCGGGCGAGCCGCTCCTCAGCTTCGATCTCGATCTCGTGGCGCGGCGTGCCCGCAGCGTCCTCACCCCCGTGATCGCCGGCGCCGACGGCGGCTTTCGCATTGTGCGCCGGAGCAGCGGATGCGAGGTCGCGGTCGGGGACTTCCTTCTGGAAGTCGCCGCGCAGGTCGCCGACGTGCTTGCGCCGGCTGCGGCAGCCGGTGCGACCGCGGTGCGACGCTCCCGGATCGGTTTCGAGCACGGCATTCACGCGCGGCCGGCGGCGCTGCTCGCGGCCTCGGTGAGGAGTCTCGCCGCGGACGTGCGCATCGCGGCGCACGGGCGCGAGGCCAATGCGCGCAGCATCGTGGCGCTGATGGCGCTCGGCGTCGAGCCCGGCGAGGAGATCGAGATCCGGGCGAGCGGGCCCGATGCGCAGGCCGCAGTGCAGGCGCTGGCTGCCGCGGTGTCGGGGGCGCTGTCGTGAAGGCCTTGCTCGCGAGTCTGCAGAAGGTGGGCGGCGCCTTGATGCTGCCCATCGCGGTGCTGCCGATCGCGGGTCTGCTGCTGCGTCTGGGGCAGCCGGATCTGCTCGATTCGGCGTCGGTGGCCGCGGCGGGCGAGGCCATCTTCTCGAACCTCGGCCTGTTGTTCGCGATCGGCGTGGCAGTGGGGCTGGCGCGCGAGAATCACGGCGCGGCGGGGCTTGCGGCCGTGGTGGCCTATCTGGTCGCGACCAAAGGCGCCGAGGTTCTGATCAGCGTGCCCGCGAGCGCGGTCGCCGATCTCGCAGGCCGCGCCCGCGATCTCGGGGTCGCCGCCTACAAGGCCAAGGAGCTCTCCAAGCTCAGTGTGCCGGTGGGCATCCTCTCGGGTCTGACTGCCGGGGCGCTTTACAACCGCTTCTACAACATCAGACTGCCGAGTTACCTCGCCTTCTTCGGCGGGCGGCGTTTCGTGCCGATTGCGAGTGGTTTCGCGGGCCTGGTGCTGGCGGGCGCGTTCGGCACGCAGTGGCAGCACCTGGAGCAGGGCATGGACGCGCTCAGCCGCTCGGTGCTGCACGCCGGCGCGCTGGGCCTGTTCGCCTACGGCGTGCTCAACCGCGTGCTGATCGTGACCGGCCTGCATCACATCATCAACAACATTGCCTGGTTCCTGCTCGGGGACTACCACGGCGTCACCGGCGATCTGAAGCGCTTCTTTGCCGGCGATCCGAGCGCCGGCGCGTTCATGTCGGGCTTCTTTCCGGTGATGATGTTTGGTTTGCCGGCCGCCTGTCTCGCCATGTATCACACCGCGCTCCCCGAGCGGCGCCGCGCGGTCAGCGGACTGCTTGCTTCCATCGCGCTGACTTCGATCCTCACCGGCGTCACCGAGCCGATCGAGTTCACCTTCATCTTCCTGGCGCCGGTGCTGTACGCCGTGCACGCGCTGCTCACCGGCGTGGCATTCATCATCATGAACGCCCTGCAGGTGCGGCTCGGTTTCGGCTTCTCCGCGGGCCTGTTCGACTATGTGCTGAACTTCAGCCGCGCCACGCGGCCGTTGTGGCTGCTGCCGGTGGGCGCGCTGTATTTCGCGCTCTACTACGGACTGTTCCGCCTCGTCATTGTCAGGCTCGATCTGAAGACCCCGGGACGCGACGCCCTCGAGAGCCCCGTGGCGGCGCTGCCGGCGCTACCGCTCGAGCGCGCGCGCGCCTGGATCAGCGCTCTCGGCGGCGCCGCCAACCTCGTGTCGGTAGACGCCTGCACCACGCGCCTGCGGTTGTTGGTTGCGAACCAGGCGGCAGTCGATGAGGGTGCGCTGAAGCAACTCGGCGTCCGGGGTGTGGTGCGACCGTCAGCCAACACGCTGCAGGTGGTGATCGGCACCCTTGCCGACCAGGTCGCCGGAGAGATCCGCAGCGCGCTGCACGGGTCTGCGAGCTCCGCCGCCGTGCCGGGCACCGCCGCCCCGGCGCTTGCCACGCTGGCGCCGGACGCGGTCGCGGCGCCGGCCGTGGATGCGCAGAAGCTCCTGGCCGCGCTCGGCGGACGCGCCAACGTGCGCGCGGTGGAGGCCGCAGCGAGTCGGCTGCGCGTGAGCGTGAGCGATGCCGCGCTCATCGACCGCGATGCCATTCGCGGCCTTGGGCTGCGCGGCACGGCGATACCGGTCGCGGGCTGCGTGCACGTGATCGTGGGTCCCGCCGCGAACGCGGCGTGTGCGGCGCTCAGGAGGCTACTGGGGTAGGGGCGGTAGGGCCCGTGGGTTGAGATACCCATGGCGCGAACATTCAAGCCCCCGGCTGCAGGGCAGGGCTGGATGTTCTTTGCGGCCGTTTCCGCGTACCCTACATGAGATAAAAACGTGCCGGGAGCGAACTTCAAGTCGCGGTGGCATACCTAAAACTATAAAGATGAGAGGGATTGGAAGATGCTCATTCTCACACGCCGGGTTGGCGAAACCGTCATGATCGGCGACGACGTGACCATCACGGTTCTGGGGGTCAAAGGGAATCAGGTACGGGTCGGCATCAATGCGCCGAAGAGCGTGGCCGTTCACCGGGAAGAGATCTACGAGCGCATCAAGCGCGAGCAGCAGTCGTCGGACGTGCCGGAGAACAAGGCGGCCGACTACGCACCCGTCTGAGTCGCCGCGCGAGCCTTAAGTCAGCGGAAGCTCGGTAGCAGCGGGGCGACGAGCGACTGTACCTCGGAGCGGCGCACGGTGGCGGCGGCGTCCGCGATATCGGGCGCGAGCAGCCGGTCGCTCTGCGCGAAAGGCACTTTCAGCCGCAGCGCGCTGTGGGCGTGCTGCAGGCGCGGGGAAGTCTTGAGCGGCGCCCTGAAGTCCACGCCCTGGCACGCGGCGAGAAATTCGAGCGCGACGATGTTCAGCGCGTTGCCCGCCATGGCGAGGAGCCGCCGCGCGCCGTGCGTCGCCATGCTCACGTGGTCCTCCTGGTTCGCGGAGGTGGGAATGCTGTCGACGCTCGCCGGGTGGCACAGCATGCGGTTCTCGGCGACCAGCGCGGCGGCCGTCACCTGCGCCATCATGAAGCCGGAGTTCACGCCGCTGTCGGGAGCGAGGAACGGCGGCAGTCCGCTCATCTTCGGGTCGACGAGCAGCGCCAGGCGACGCTCGGTGATCGAGCCCACCTCCGCGCACGCGAGCGCGAGGATGTCGGCCGCGAACGCCACCGGCTCGGCATGAAAATTCCCGCCCGATAGCACCTCGCCGGTGTCCGGAAAGATCAGCGGGTTGTCGGTGACGGCGTTGGCCTCGATGCTGAGCGTGGCCGCCTGTTGCGTGATCAGGTCGAGGCACGCGCCCATCACCTGCGGCTGGCAGCGCAGCGAGTACGGATCCTGCACCCGCGTGCAGGTGCGGTGCGATTCGCGGATCTCGCTGCCGGAGAGCAGCTCGCGGTACACCTGTGCCACGCGCGCCTGACCGTCCTGGCCGCGCAGGTGGTGGATGCGCGAATCGAACGGCGCATCGCTTCCCAGCAGTGCATCGACCGACAGCGCGCCGCTCACCACCGCGCCCGCAAACACCGTTTCGATTTCGAACAGCCCGGCGAGCGCCAGTGCGGTCGACACCTGGGTGCCGTTGAGCAGCGCCAATCCCTCCTTGGGTCCGAGCGTGAGCGGTGCCAGCGCTTCCTGTGCCAGCGCTTCCGCCGCCGGCAACACCTCGCCGTGGCGGCGGACATCCCCGAGACCCAGCAGCGCCAGCGACAGGTGCGCGAGTGGCGCGAGATCTCCGGACGCCCCGACCGAGCCCTGCGCCGGTACGCATGGGCACAGGCCGGCGTTGATGAGTCGTTCGAGAAAGCGTGCCAGCTCCGTGCTCACCCCGGAGAAGCCCTGCAGCAGGCTCGCGAGCTTCAGCACCAGCGTGAGGCGCACGATCGCGTCGTCGAGCAGCGGGCCGACCCCGGAGCTGTGCGACAGGATGATGTTCCGCTGCAGCAGGGTGCGCTGCGCGGCCGGGATGCGCGTGTTCGCGAGCAGGCCGAAGCCGGTGTTGATGCCGTAAGCGGGCGTATCGGCCGCCGCGAGCCGCGCGGTGACGGCGTGGGCCTCGCGCACGGCGCCGAGTGCCGCCGCGTCGATCTGTACGCTGACCGGGCCCTCGTACACGCGTCGCAGGTCGGCGAGGCGCAGCGGCCGGGAGCCAAGCTTCAGAGAGTCGGGTTCGGCCATCGCAGCACCTCTGCCGCGCGCACCACCGTCCGGCGCGGGTTAAAGCCAATCCAGTACCCGAGCTCCTCGATGGAGCGCAGGTTCCACACCACGAAGTCGGCCGCCTGGCCGGGAGCGAGCGCGCCGCGTTCGCCCTGCAGCCCGAGCGCGCGCGCCGCATGACGCGTGACGCCCAGCAGCGCTTCCTCCGCCGTCAGGCCGAACAGCCGCGTCGCCATGCTCATCGCGAGCAGCAGTGAGGCGCCGGGGGCGGAGCCGGGATTGCAGTCGCTGGCGATGGCGAGCGCGGCTTGGTGCGCGCGCAGCGCCGCAAGCGGCGGCTTGCGCTCGGCGCCGAGGCAGTAGAACGCTACCGGCAACAGCACCGCCACGGTGCCGGCGCGCGCGAGCGCTGCCGCTTCCCGCTCGCCCGCGTACTCCAGATGATCGCACGACAGCGCGCCCTGGCGGGCGGCCATCAGCGTGCCGCCGAGGTTGCTGAGCTGCTCGGCGTGCATCTTGATCGGCAACCCGAGCGCGCGCGCCGCCGCGAACAGCCGCTCGGCCTGGGCGACGCTGAAGGCGATGTTCTCGCAGAATATGTCCACGGCATCGACCAGTCCCTGCGCGCACAACTCCGGCAGCCACTCGCGCGCGATTGTCCCGATGTACTCATCGGCGCGACCGTGGTATTCCGGCGGCAGCGTATGGGCGGCGAGCAGCGTGGTGCGCACGGTCACCGGAAACGCGCGGCCGAGGTGGCGCGCCACGCGCAGCATCTTCGCTTCATCCGCCAGCGTCAGGCCGTAGCCGGATTTGATCTCGATGGTGGTTACGCCCTCGGTGAGCAGCGCCGCCAGCCTTGGTGCGCTCTCATCGAACAGCTGCTCCTCGCTCGCGGCACGCACCGCGCGCACGGTGGCGAGAATGCCGCCGCCGGCGCGCGCGATTTCCTCGTACGAGCGGCCGCGCAGGCGCTCGGCGTACTCGTTGGCGCGGGTGCCGGCGAACACCAGGTGCGTATGACAGTCGATGAGACCGGGTGTGACCCAGGCGCCCGCCAGGTCATGGACTTCATCCGCGGCACCCGCCGGCAGCGCCGCCTCGTCCCCCACCCACTCGATGCGCCCGGCGCGGGTCGTGAGCGCACCGCGCGCGATAACACGTGCGGCCGCGTCACAAGTGACGAGCTGCGCGTTGCGCCAGAGCTTGAGCGGTTCGGACGGGCGGGCCACTCTGGCCGCTCAGCCTGGCAGGAACGGCAGGTTGAGGTGCTGCGCGCGGGCACACTCGATCGCGCTCTCGTAGCCGGCGTCCGCATGCCGCATGACGCCGCTCGCTGGATCGTTCCACAACACGCGCTCGATGCGGCGCGCCGCCGCGGGCGTGCCGTCGCACACGATGACGACGCCGGCGTGCTGCGAGTAGCCGATGCCGACGCCGCCGCCGTGATGGATCGACACCCAGGTCGCGCCGCTGGCGGTGTTGAGCAGTGCATTGAGCAGCGGCCAGTCCGCCACGGCATCGGAGCCGTCGCGCATCGCTTCGGTCTCGCGGTTCGGGCTGGCCACCGAGCCGGAATCCAGGTGATCGCGGCCGATGACAATCGGCGCCTTGAGCTCTCCAAGCGAGACCATCTCGTTGAACGCGAGGCCGAGTCGGTGCCGGTCACCCAGTCCCACCCAGCAGATGCGCGCCGGGAGTCCCTGGAACTGGATGCGCTCGCGCGCCATGTCCAGCCAATGATGCAGGTGCGCGTCATCCGGCAGCAATTCCCTGACCTTCGCGTCGGTGCGGTAGATGTCCTCGGGGTCGCCCGACAACGCCACCCAGCGAAACGGCCCCAGACCGCGGCAGAACAGCGGCCGCACGTACGCGGGCACGAAGCCCGGAAACGCAAACGCGTCCTTGACGCCGGCGTCGAAGGCCACCTGGCGCAGGTTGTTGCCGTAGTCGAAGACCGGAATCTTCAGCTTCTGGAAGGCGAGCATCGCCTCGACGTGCCGTGCCATCGAGGCGCGCGCCTCCTGCGCCACCTGCGCCGGGTTCTCGAGGCGCAGCCGGTCCCACTTCTCGAGCGTCCACGCTTGCGGCAGATAACCGTTGACGGGATCGTGGGCCGAGGTCTGGTCCGTCACGACATCGGGCCGCACGCCGCGACGCAGCAGCTCCGGCAGCACCTCGCAGGCGTTGCCGAGCAGGCCCACCGACACGGGCTTGCCGGCGCGCCGCGCGCGCTCGAGGCTCTGCAGGGCCTCATCCAGGCTCCCGGCCTGGATGTCGAGGTAGCGCGTCTGCAGGCGTTTCGCGATGTGCTCCGGGCGGCACTCCACCGCGAGCATCGAGGCTCCCGCCATGGTCGCGGCGAGCGGCTGCGCACCGCCCATGCCGCCCAGGCCCGCGGTGAGGATCCACTTGCCGGCGAGGTTGCCGCCGAAGTGCTGGCGGCCCATCTCCACGAAGGTCTCGTAGGTCCCCTGCACGATGCCCTGGCTGCCGATGTAGATCCACGAACCGGCCGTCATCTGGCCGAACATCATCAGTCCCTTGCGGTCGAGCGCGTTGAAGTGCTCCCAGTCGGCCCAGCGCGCCACCAGGTTGGAGTTGGCCAGCAGCACGCGCGGCGCGTCCGTGTGCGTACGAAATACTCCGACCGGCTTGCCCGACTGGATCAGCAGCGTCTCATCGTCTTTCAGGGCGCGCAGCGCGGTCACGATCTGATCGAAGCACTGCCAGTTGCGGGCCGCCTTGCCGATGCCGCCGTAGACCACCAGGTCCTGCGGCCGCTCTGCGACCTCCGGATCCAGGTTGTTCATCAGCATGCGCAGCGCCGCCTCGCTCAACCAGCTGTGGCAGCTCAGGTTCGATCCGCGCGGAGCGCGCAGCGGCGGGCGAGGGGCGGGCTCGGACATGGCGTTACCTCGGCTGGCAGCTCGCGGCCAGCTCGTAGCGGGAACCGGGATGATAAAGGTCGGCGACGCTGGCGATGCGGCCGTGGGAGAAGGTACGGCGCATGATGAGCAGGCAGGCCTCGCCGGCCTCGAGCCTCAGCAGGCGCCGTATGCGCCGCTCCGGCACCAGCGCGCGCACGATGTGCTCGGCGCGCTGCAGCGGCGCCACGCGGATCAGGAACTCGTGGGGCGTGGTGCGGGAGAAGTCGTTGCGCAGGTAGCCGGGCGCGACCTGCGGGTTGACGTAGCGCTCCTCGACCTGCAGCGGCGCAGCGTCCTCGAAGTGGGTGAGGAGAGAGTAATCGAGCTGCGCGCCGGGCTTGACCCCGCAGCGTTCGGCGAGCTCACGCGAGGCGCTCACCGAGTCAAGCGCGAGGACCTTGACGCGATACTCGTGGCCGCGCGCACGGATCTCATCGGCGATGTTGCGCACCTCGAGCGGATGGGCATGCACACGCTGCTCGGCGACGAAGGTGCCGACGCCCGCCACCCGCACCAGCACCCCGTCGGCCGCGAGCTCACGCAGGGCGCGGTTCGCGGTCATGCGCGACACGGTCAGCGTGCGCGTAAGCTCGTTCTCGGACGGCACGCGCTCGCCGGCGCGCAGGGTGCCGCCCGCGATCCGCTCGAGAATGAAGTCCTTGACCTGAAGGTAGCGCGCGGCGGCCTGCGGTAACGACACGGTAGCGCCCTGGCGGGATCCTTGTAGGGGCGCTATGCTGGCATCGGCGGGACTACTTGTCTATACAGGTCCAGGGTGGAGGCGCCCAGGGTGCGCCGGCGGCGGCGTATGGCTGTTCCCTGGCCGCCCTGATTTCCGGTAGAATGCGCGGCCCCCACGGGCTGAACGCCGCGCGGGGACGGGTGGCGGGTGTCGCGCGGGTCAGAGGTTCGACGCGTGGCGCCCCCGAAAGAGGTGTGACCGGAAAGCCCCCCGCGGGGCTTTTTGTTTTTGGTGGGCCTTGAGGCCCATTTTTGTTTGGCGAGCGGGCCTTTGGGTTCCGAAAGAGGCCGTGACGGTAATGTTGCGGGAGCGGTTGAGCGCACTGATCGAGCCGCTGCTCGGGAGGCTGGGCTTCGAGCTGGTGGAGCTCGAGTACGCTCCCGGCCACGCGCGCGCCGTGGTGCGGCTCTTTATTGATCGGGAAGCGGGCGTGGCCCTGGAGGACTGTGAGCGGGTGAGCCGCGAGGTTGCGGCGCTGCTGGACGTCGAGGACCCGATCCCCTGCGCCTACACCCTCGAGGTGTCGTCGCCGGGTTTTGATCGGCTGCTGCGCACCCAGGCGCATTTCGGGCGCTTCGTCGGCTCGCGGGTGTTCGTGGAGTTGAAGGAGCCGCGCGCCGGGCGCCGGCGCTACACCGGCAAGCTGCTGACGGTTGACGATACCGGCATCGCGCTCGAGGTCGACCGTGAGCGTGTGGCGGTGGCATTCGCGGAGATTGGTAAGGCCAGGCTTGCGTCTTAAGAGGTACGCAGCACAGTGAACAAAGAAATTCTGATGGTGGTCGACGCCGTGTCCAACGAGAAGGGCGTCGACAAGGAAGTGATCTTCGAGGCGCTCGAAGCCGCGCTCGCGGCCGCAACCCGCAAGAAGCACGGCGAGGAGTGGGACGCGCGCGTGTCGATCGACCGCAAGAGCGGCGACTACGACACCTTCCGGCGCTGGAAGGTGTTCGCCGACGACTCCAAGGAGCTCGAGGTCCCGGAGCGCGAGCTGCGCCTCGACGATGCCCTCGAGCTCGACCCGCAGGCGCAGGTGGGCGGCTACGTCGAACAGCCGATCGAGTCGGTGGCCTTCGGGCGCATCGCGGCCCAGCAGGCGAAGCAGGTGATCGTGCAGAAGGTGCGCGAAGCCGAGCGCGCCCAGGTCGTCGACGCTTACCGCGAGCGCGTGGGGACCCTGGTGAGCGGGGTGGTGAAGCGCGTCGACCGCAACGGCATTTACATCGATCTGGGCGGCAACGCCGAAGGTTTCGTGCCGCGCACCGACATGATCCCGCGCGAGCAGGCCAAGCCGCAGGACCGCATCAAAGCCTTCCTCAAGGAAGTGCGCTCCGAGCCGCGTGGCCCGCAGCTGTTCCTCACCCGCACCGCGCCCGAGTTCCTCATCGAGCTGTTCAAGCTCGAGGTCCCGGAGGTCGGGCAGGGTCTCATCCAGATACTGGGCGCGGCGCGTGATCCGGGCGTGCGCGCCAAGATCGCGGTGAAGAGCAACGACCCGCGGATCGATCCGGTCGGCGCCTGCGTCGGCATGCGCGGCTCGCGCGTGCAGGCGGTCTCCAACGAGATCGCGGGCGAGCGCGTCGACATCATCCCGTATGTCGACAACCCGGCGCAGTTCGTGATCAACGCCATGTCCCCCGCCGAGGTCATGTCCATCGTCGTGGACGAGGACTCGCACAGCATGGACATCGCCGTGTCCGAGGAGAAGCTCTCGCAGGCCATCGGCCGCGGTGGCCAGAACATCCGTCTCGCGAGCCAGCTCACGGGGTGGGATCTGAACGTGATGACCGAATCCGACGCCGAGGCGAAGAGCGAGACGGAGGCCAAGGAGCTGGTGCAGAACTTCATGAAGCAGCTCGACGTCGACGAGGACGTGGCGACCATCCTGGCGCAGGAGGGTTTCTCCACCATCGAGGAGATCGCCTACGTGCCGCAGGCGGAGCTGGCCGCCATCGAGGAGTTCGACGAGGACATCGTCAAGGAGCTGCGCAACCGCGCGCGCGACATGCTGCTCACGCAGGCGATCGCCAGCGAGGAGACGCTCGATCAGTCGATGCCGGCTGATGATCTGCTGCTGCTCGAGGGCATGAGCCCGGACCTGGCGCTGACGCTCGCGCGGCGCGGCGTGCGCACCCGCGAGGATCTCGCCGAGCAGTCGGTGGATGAGCTGGCCGACATCGAAGGGCTGGCCGCCGACAAGGCGGCCAAGCTCATCATGACCGCACGCGCGCCGTGGTTCGAAGCGGGTAACTGACAGGACGAGGGTTCAAGCGTATGGCCGAAGTGAGCGTTTCCCAGTTTGCCGAGGTTCTCAAGGTGCCGGTGGACCGGCTGCTGGTGCAGCTCGACCAGGCGGGCATCAAGGTGTCGGGTCCGGACGCGCGCATCAGCGACGACGCCAAACTCGAGCTGCTCACGCACCTGCGCCGCAGCCACGGCAGCGACGCCGATAGCGACGGCGCGCCGCGCAAGATCACCCTCCGGCGCAAGACCCAGAGCGAGCTGAAGCTCGCCAGCGTGCAGGGGCGCGCGCGCACCGTCAATGTCGAGGTGCGCCGCAAACGCACCTACATCAAGCGCGACGTGCTCGAGGAGCAGGCGCGCGCCCAGCAGGACGAGATCGACCACCGCCGCCAGGAAGCTGAAGCGGTGGCGCGCGCGGAGAATGAGCGCGCCGAAGCCGAGCGCCGCGAGCGCGAGCGGCTCGAAGCGGAGAACCGCCGCCGCGTCGAGGAGGAGGACGCGCGCCGCCGGGCGCAGGAGGACGCGCACCGGGTGGCCGAACAGCGCAGCCGCGACGATGAGGCGCGGCGCACCCGCGAGCGCGAGGAGCACGAGCGGCACACCGGCGAGCGTGAGCGGCCGCAGGCGATCACCCCGCCGCCAGCGGCGGCGCCGCGCGAACGCCCGAGCGCCGCTGTGGTCGTCGCGCCGGTGGCGGACGACAAGCAGCACACCCGCTATGGCCGCCAGGAGCTGCACGTCACCGGGGATGTCAGCTCGCGCTACAAGAAGAAGCGCCGCGCCAAGGCGCGGCCGGTGCAGGCGTCCGCCGAAGGACGTCATGGATTCGAGATGCCGACCGCGCCGGTGGTGCGCGAGGTCGGCATCGGTGAGACGGTCACGGTGGCGGAGCTGGCGCAGAAGATGGCCGTCAAGGCGACCGAGGTCATCAAGTCGCTGATGAACATGGGCGTGATGGCCACCATCAATCAGCCGATCGACCAGGACACCGCGGTGCTGGTGGTCGAGGAGATGGGTCACACCCCCAAGGTGCTCAAGGAGAACCAGATCGAGCAGGACCTGCAGGGCGCGCAGGCCGAGGCGGAGGTGGCGCCGCGCCCACCGGTCGTCACCGTCATGGGTCACGTCGATCATGGCAAGACGTCGCTCCTCGATTACATCCGCAGCACCAAGGTCGCAGCGGGCGAGGCCGGCGGCATCACCCAGCACATCGGCGCCTATCACGTCGAGACCCCGAAGGGCGTCATCACCTTCCTCGATACCCCCGGTCACGCCGCGTTTACCGCCATGCGTGCGCGCGGCGCCAAGGCCACCGACATCGTGGTGCTGGTGGTCGCCGCCGACGACGGCGTGATGCCGCAGACCATCGAGGCCATCCAGCACGCACGCGCGGCCAACGTGCCGATCGTTGTGGCCGTGAACAAGGTCGACAAGAGCGACGCGGACCCCGACCGCGTGCGCACCGAGCTGTCCAAGCAGGAGGTCATTGCCGAGGAGTGGGGCGGGCAGAACATGTTCGTCAGCGTATCGGCGCGCACCGGTGCTGGTGTCGACAAGCTGCTCGAAGCGATCCTGCTGCAGGCGGAAGTGCTGGAGTTGCGCGCGCCGCGCAACGGGCTCGCTTCCGGGGTGGTAATCGAATCGAGCGTGGAAAAAGGGCGCGGCGCCGTGGCGACCGTGCTGGTGAAGAAAGGCACGCTGCGCATGGGTGACCCGATCATCGCCGGTTCCGAGTTCGGGCGCGTGCGCGCGATGTTCGACGAGAACGGCAAGCAGGTAGCGGAGGCCCCGCCGTCCATGCCGGTGGTGGTGCTCGGCCTGTCGAGCGCCCCCAACGCGGGCGATGAGCTGCTGGCCGTGGAGAGCGAGCGCAAGGCGCGCGAAGTGGCGCTGTACCGCCAGGGCAAGTTCCGCGACGTGAAGCTGGCACGCACCAGCACCCGTGCCGAGGATGCGTTCTCGCAGATGGGCGAGGAGAAGGCCGGCCTGGTGTCGGTGCTGATCAAGGCCGACGTGCAAGGCAGCGCCGAGGCGTTGCGCGATGCGCTCACCAAGCTGTCCACCGAGGAGGTGCAGGTGAAGGTGATCTCGAGCGGCCTGGGCGGTATCACCGAGTCGGATGTGCAGCTCGCCGCGGCCTCCAAGGCGCTGGTCATCGGCTTCAACGTGCGTGCCGATGCCGGCGCGCGCGATGCGGTCAAGGAGACCGGCGTCGAGGTGCGCTACTACAGCATCATTTACGAAGCCATCGACGACGTGAAGCAGATGATGTCCGGCATGCTGCAACCGGAGGTCAAGGAGCAGATCGTGGGCGTGGCGCAGGTGCGCGAGGTGTTCCGCTCGAGCAAGTTCGGGGTGGTGGCGGGCTGCCTGGTGACGGAGGGCGTCGTCAAGCGCAACAATCCGATCCGCGTGCTGCGCGACAACGTGGTGATTTTCGAGGGCGCGCTCGAGTCGCTGCGCCGCTTCAAGGACGACGTGGGCGAGGTGCGCGCCGGCACCGAGTGCGGCATCGGCGTGAAGAACTACCAGGACGTGCGCGTCGGCGATCAGATCGAATGCTTCGCGCGCGTCGAGGTCGCGAGAACGCTGCAGTAATGCCGCAAGCCCGCACCCAACGCATCGAGTCGGAGATCCAGCGTGTGCTCGCGGCGCTGATCGCGCGCGAGGTTAAGGATCCGCGCGTGGGCAACGTGACCATCACGGCGGTCAGCGTCGCGGCCGACATGGGCACGGCGCGCGTGTTCTTCACCCCGTTTGCATCGCGCCACACCCCCGAGGAGGTGCACATCGGACTCAGCCACGCCGCCGGGTTCCTGCGCGGGGAGCTCGGCCGGCGGCTGTCGCTGCGGCACGCGCCACGACTGGAATTTGTATTCGATGAGAGCGTCGAGGGCGCGGCCCGCCTCAGCAGCCTCATCGAGCGCGCCGTCGCCGGCGACCGTGCCGGCGCCGCCGCGGCCCCCGCGCCCGAGCCTGACTCCGAGCCGCCTGCCGGCGCCGATCCGTCGCGGCGCTGAAAGCGCACGCTCATGCCCAGCGGCATCCTGCTGCTCGACAAGCCGCGCGGCCTGTCGTCGAACGCGGCGTTGCAGCGTGTGCGCGCGCTCCTCTCGCGGCAGAAGGCAGGACATGTCGGCAGCCTCGACCCGCTCGCCACCGGCATGCTGCCGATTTGCCTCGGGGAGGCCACCAAGGTCGCAGGAGAGATCCTCGCCGGCCGCAAGCGCTACCGCTTTACGGTGGCACTCGGCGCCGCGACCGCAACCGGCGATGCCGAAGGCGCGGTCACGACAACGGCGCCGGTGCCGCCGTGCGAGCGCGCGGCGGTCGATGCGCTGCTGGACAGGTTTCGCGGCTCTCAGACACAGATCCCGCCGATGTACTCGGCCCTCAAACGCGCCGGACAGCCGCTGTACAAACTCGCCCGCGCCGGCGTGACCGTGGCGCGCGCGGCGCGCGACATCGAGCTGTTCGAGCTGGCGCTGCTGGCACTTGGGCCCGCGAGCCTCGAGCTCGAGGCACTGTGCTCCAAGGGTACCTACATTCGCGTATTGGCCGAGGATCTGGCGGCGGCGCTCGGCACCTGCGGCCACGTCACGGCGCTGCGGCGTCTGTACGTGGAGCCCTTTGAGAGCGAGCCGATGCATACGCTGGAGTCACTGGCCGAGACGCGCGCCCGCGGCGCCTGGCCCCAGTTGCTGTCCACCGACTGGCCGCTCGGGCACCTGACTGCGGTTCGCCTGGCGAGCAGCGAGGCGCAACGCCTGCTCAGCGGTCAGAGCGTCATGGCGGACGTGGCCGGTGCGCCTGTGACGGTGCGCTTGTACGATGAGGCGGGTACGTTCCTCGGCCTCGGCGAGGCCGACGGACGCGGCGCGGTACGACCGCGCAGGCTCCTCAACCCCGCGTCCTGAGCTTCAGTGCCCGTGCACCGTCAGCGAAGGATCGAGCAGCCGCAACGCCTGAGCGGTGGTGGGCTGTCCGGTTCGCTGGATGTCCTCCTGGGTATAGGTCCGGCCGAATCCGGCGCAGTCATGCTCTTTCACCGGAATGCGCGTCGCGGTATCCGCGACGCAGCCCCCCGTGGGCGCGGGCGCAACCAATGCGGTGCTCGCCGGCTCGCGGGTCGGGGAGGGGGTCGTGCACCCCACGAGCGCCAGGACCAGGCCGGCGCCTATAACGAGTTCCTTCAGCATGGCAGTCACCTCGTAAGAATCCTGCGCCGGAACGCATAGTCGCGCAAGCACCCTCACGGTTCGACAGCCGTTCCCGGCTTGAGTGCGCTGCCGCGCACGCCTCAGCCGCGCTGCCGCCGCTGTGCCGCCGCCGATTCTTGCGCCGGCTGCAGGAACTGGCGCTCCAGTTCCGCCGCCGACAGCGGTCGGGACAGCAGAAACCCCTGCGCCTCGTGGCAGCCGCGCCCGCGCAGCCACTCGAGTTGCCCCGGACGCTCGATGCCCTCGGCGGTCACCGTAATGCCCAGACTCTCGCCCAGCGACAGGATGGCGTTGGCGATGGCGGCATCGCTCGCCGAGCGGTCCACGTCGCGCACGAACGCCTTGTCTATCTTGATGCGGTCGGGAGGGAAGCGGGTGATGTACGCGAGCGAGGAATAGCCGGTGCCGAAATCATCGAGCGCAATCCGGCAGCCGAGCTCGCGCAGCCGCTTGAGCGCGTTGCGCCCGGCGGCGGAGTCCTTGACCAGCAGCGACTCGGTGATCTCGACCTCGATCAGCGAGGCGGGAACCCCCGCGGCGGCCGCTTCGGTCCAGATGACGTGCGCCGGATCGCCGTGCAACAGGTCCTTGCCCGACACGTTGATGGCCACCGGGACAGTGAAGCCCCGATCCATCCAGTCGCGCAGCTGCCGGCACACCGCGCGCACCACCCAGCTGCCCAGGTCGAGGATGAGGCCGCTGTCCTCGGCGATCTCGATGAAGCGCAGCGGCGGGATCTCACCGTGCTCCGCATCGCACCAGCGCAGAAGCGCCTCCACCCCGGCGAGCTGATTGTCGTGCAGGCGGAACTTCGGCTGAAACACCAGGCTGAGACGATCCTCGGCCACTGCGCGGCGCAGGCGCGCCTCGAGCTCGAGCCAGTTTGCCAGCCGGCTGCTCATCGCGGGGGTGTAGACCGCGACCGACTCCGCGGCGCCGGACTTGGCCTGGTACATCGCGGTGTCGGCGTGCTTGAGCACCGTGGCGACATCGGCGCCGTCGTCCGGGTAGACGGCCAGTCCGATGCTGGGCGCCGGGTAGAACTCCAGGCCGTCGTAGACGATGGGCTGCTTGAACGCGGTCGCGCACGCATCCGCGATGCGAATGGCGCGCGCGCGCGCCGCCGCGTGCCGCAGCAGGATGACGAACTCGTCCCCGCCGAAGCGGGCCACCGCCAGGTGCTGGTCTTCGGCCTTGAAGCCCTCGAGTATGCCGCTGAGCTTGGCGGCGACGTCGCGCAGGACCGCATCCCCCACCGAGTGCCCGAAGGTGTCGTTCACTCGCTTGAAGCTGTTCAGGTCCAGATAGATGATCGCGACCGACTCCTGCAGCTGCGCCGCATCGCGCACCAGCCGCTCGGCGGTCTCGATGCAGCACTGTCGATTCGGCAGTCCGGTGAGCGGGTCGAAGTAGGCGAGCCGCTCGATGCGCTCGGCGGCGGCGGCATTGCGCAGGATGTATTCGAGCCGCCGCGGCAACAGCGCCCAGTTGACGGGCTTGGAGATGAAGTCCGTCGCCCCCGCTTCGAAGGCGCGGGTGATGGCGGGCGAATCCTCGTGGCCGGTCACCATCACGATCGGCACGGTGGCGAAGCGCGACTCCGCCCGCAGCCGGCGGCACACCGAGTTGCCATCCATGCCGGGCATGTCGACATCGAGCAGCACGATCGCGACGTCCTGCGACAAGGCGGCGTCCAGCGCGGCCGTGCCGTTGTCAAAGGCGAGCGGCTTAAGGCCGCCGGCACTCGCGGCTTCGGCGAGCAGCAGCCGGCCGAGATCCTCATCGTCGGCGATGATCGCGACCGGCGCCGTGGCGCGCGCGTCGCTCATGCGCTCGCTCGCAGACGCTGCGCCGACAGCGCTTCGATGAGGGTCGGGTGCGCCGCCGCGAGCCGCTCGTACAGCTCCCGGGCACGTTGCGCCTCGCCGTCGGCGCACAGCCGCTCGAGCTCGCGAACGTCGCGGGCGAAGGCGCTGGCGCCGACGTTGGCGGCGCTCGAGGCGAACTTGTGGCAGACGGCCGCGGCTGCGATGAGGTCCGCGGCGTCCAGGGCGGCGGCGAGCTGCGCCAGCGCCTGCGCGGACCCGGCCTGATACAGATCAACGAGCTTCGAGTACAGGTCGGTCCGTTCATCGCCGCGCAGGCGCCGCAGCGTAGCCACGGCCGCGGCGTCCACGCTCGCGAGTGGCTCGCTCGGGGTGCTCGCGCCAGGCGCGACGGCGCCGCGCGCGCAGAAGCGGCGCACCACCTGCGCGCACTCCTCCAGCGTGTACGGCTTGGTGAGCATGTCGTCCATGCCCGCCGTGAGGCACGCGTCGCGATAGTTGGCTGCATCGTGCGCCGTGAGTGCCACGATCGGCACCCGGGCGGTTGCCGCGCCGCGCTGCCGGATCAGGGCCGTGGTCGCGAAGCCGTCCATGACCGGCATGCTCAGGTCCATGAGGATCAGGTCGAAGCGCTCGGCGGCATTGCGGGCCACGGCCTCGGCGCCGTCCTTGACCCACACCGACGTACACCCCAGAGCCATGAGGTAGCCCTGGGCGACCGCCGCATTCACCGGCTCGTCCTCCACCAGCAGCACGTGCGCGTTCAAGGCTGCGCCCCCGGGCGCCGCAGCCGGCGCATCCGCCGCGTGCGGCGTACGACCGCTCGCCGCCGCGAGGGCGTCGTACAGGGCGCCGCGCTGGACGGGTTTGAGAACCACCGCCTGGCTCTCAAGGCCCGCCAGATCCGGTGAATCGAGCTCGGCCGCGGTGGCGATCACGATCAGCTGCGGACGGCGCGCCTTGACGACGCCGAGGCGCGACCTGAGGTAATCGCGCTGACTGCTCGCGTCGGCGAGGACCAGGTCTTCGGGGCCCTCGCGGGTGGTCGCGTTGTCGGGGATTACCGTGAGGCCGAGCGCGCGGGCGTGCCGCGCAAGGGATTCGGCCAACGCGGGGCGCCGGGTCAGAATGCGCACGCGGCGCTGCGGCCACAGCGGGGCCGGCGCGGCCAGTGCCGGCCCGGCCGGAAGCTGCAGGCGCAGATGAAATGTCGAGCCGGCCTGTGGCCGGCTGTCGACGCTGATGCTGCCGCCCATGAGCTGGGCGAGCTCGCGGCAGATGGCGAGCCCGAGCCCGCTGCCGCCGAAGCGCCGGGTAGTCGACTCGTCCGCCTGGGTGAACGGCTCGAAGATCTTGCCGATCGTAGCCGCGTCCATGCCGATTCCCGTGTCGCTCACCGAGATCTCGAGGCTCGCCGGGTGGACGTCCGCCTTGACGATCACCTCGCCCTGGGCGGTGAACTTGACGGCGTTGCCGATCAGATTCATGAGGATCTGCCGCACGCGCAGCGCATCACCCAGGAGCGAGCAGTGCTCGCGCGCCGGCGGCCACACGATCAGTTCGATCCCCTTCGCCTGGGCGGCGCCCGCGAACAGGCTGGTGCACTCCTCGAGCACCTGGCCGAGATCGAACGGCAGCTCCTCGAGCGCGATCTTGCCGACGTTGATCTTCGACAGATCGAGCAGGTCGTTGACGATCTGCAGCAGCACCCGCGCGGAGGAGCGGATGGTCTCGGTGAGCCGCGCCTGCGTCGAGGACAGCGGCGTGCGCGTGAGGAGCTCCGTCATGCCGACCACGCCGTTCATCGGCGTGCGCAGCTCGTGGCTCATGCGATCGAGGAAGTTGCTCTTCGCCTGCACGGCTTCCGCGAGCTGGCGGTTGCTTTCGGTGAGTTCCCGGGTGCGCAGCTCGACTTCCGACTCGAGACGCTGCCGCGCGCTGACGACGCGCTGGAACTTGAGCCGCTGCAGGCGCACGCGATAGGCGAGTGCGGCGAGGGCCGCGAGCGCGTAGGCGAGGCAGGCCCACCACGATTTCCACGGGGCCGGCTGGCGATGGATGGTCAGTCGCAGCGGCGTGCGGCTCCAGACCGAATCGGAATTCGCCGCCCGCACCTCGAGCACATGATCGCCGGCCTCGAGATTGGTGAGCGTGATGCGGCGCTGCGTGCCGAGGTCGAGCCAGCGATCGGTCAGACCCGTCATGCGGTAAGCGAGGCGATTGCGCTTGGGCGAGGTGAAGTCGAGCGCGCCAAAGTCGAGTGACAGGATGTTGGCCTGATAGCCGAGTTCGATGCGCTCCAGCAGCCAGTAGGGTCTGGGGCCGGGCGCCGGCACTCCCAGGACTTCGACCCGCGTCAGCGCCACGTGCGGCGGCTGGCGATTCTCCGTGAGTCGCGCAGGATCGAAGATGTTGAAGCCGCCGGGACCCCCGAAGCACAGCCGCCCATCACGCAGGCGATGAAACGCGCCGAAGTTGAACTCCTCGCCCTGCAGGCCGTGCTCGCGGTGGTAGGTCTTGATACCGCCGGTCTCGGGGTCGTAGCGCACCAGGCCGGCGTCCGAGCTCAGCCAGATGCGTCCGCCGGCGTCCGCCACCACTCCGTACACGGTGTCGCTCGACAAGCCCTCCTCACGCGACAGCACCTTGAAGCGGATCGCATCCGGTGTCGCCGCGGATCCTTGCACCAGCGCGAGGCCGCCGCCGTCGGTCGCCACCCACACCCGGTCCCGGGCATCGATCGCCAGAGCGTATACCGTGTTCGCGGGCAACGAACCCGGGTCGCGCGCGTCATGGCGGAACACCTTGACGACCGTGCCGTCGGCGCGCGCCAGGTCGAGCCCGCCGCCATCGGTCCCCATCCACACGTTGCCGTGCGAGTCTTCCGCAATCGCGGTGACGTGCGGGGAGCTGAGCGCGCCGGGCGCTGCTGAACCGTAAGGCAACTGGCGGATGCGTCCGCTCGCGGGGTCGAGCACGTTCGCTCCGCCGCCGTGAGTGCCGATCCAGATCGCACCGTTGCGCGCCTCGAAGATCGTCATGATGCCCGCGGCGCTGAGGGAGCGCGGATCCCCCGGCTTCACTCCTATGAATTGCAGCCGCCCGTCGGGCGAGAGTTTGCGCAGCCCGCTCTCCCGCGTTCCGATCCACAGGGTGCCCTGGTGATCCTGGCGCAGTGACATCACGCGCGCATCGCCGAGGGCGTTGTGCCGGCCGGTGATGGCGTCGATGTTAGTGCTCCAGCCGCTGTCATCGTCGTACCAGGTGAGGCCGCCACCGAGTGAGGCGATCCAGACCTTGTTGTTGGGCGCGTCCGCAAAGGCGGTCACCAGCTTGTCCCCCAGCCACTCCGGGCGGTGGCCGCCGAGCTCCCAGCTGCGGGGATTCCAGCGGCTGACACCGCCGGCGCGCGTTCCGATCCACACCAGGCCGGTTGCATCCTGGTACAGCGACATGACGAAGGAGTCGCGCAGCGAGCCGGCATCGCTCGGGTCGTACCGGTAGTGGATGAACTGGCTCGCCGGGCGGTTGAGCATATCCAGCCCGCCTGCGGTGCCGACCCACAGATGACCGGCCTGATCCTCCAGGATCGCGCGCACGTCGTCGCTGGCGAGCGAGGCCGCCTGCGCCGCATCATGCCGGAAGACCTGCGTCACCTGGCCCTCGCGATCCATGCGGTCAAGACCCCCGTCGAAGGTGCCGACCCAGAGGGCGCCGCTCTGGTCCTCGAGCACCCGGGAGACCTGATTGCCGCTCAGGGAGCGCGGATTGCCGGGCTCGTGACGATAATGGATGAACGCGCGCTGCTCGGGTTGCCAGCGGTCGAGCCCGACTTCCGTGCCGACCCACAGCAGCCCCGAACGGTCGAGCGCCAGAGTGGAAATCCGGTCGTCGCTGAGCGAGTTCGCATCGTTGGGATCATGGCGCAGGTGCTCGATGCGGCCGGATGCCGGCTCGAGAATGTCGATGCCCGCATCGGTTGTTCCCACCCAAACGCGATTGCGCGCATCGACCAGCACGGTGTGCACGGCGTCGCTGGCGAGTGAGCCGGCTTGCTTGGGATCGTGGCGGTAGACGGTGAAGCTGTCGGTGGCGCGCTGCCAGCGGGCCAGGCCCCCGTCCTTGATGGCGATCCACAGATCGTGGTGGCCGTCCTCGACAATGGTCTGGATGTAGTTGCGCGGCAGCCCGCCGCGGGCACTGCGCGAGTAGGCGTAGCGGAACAGCTCATGGCCGTCGTAGCGCACCAGGCCGTCTTCGGTGGCGAGCCACACGAAGCCCTGGGAATCCTGCAGGGTCGCAAATACTGTCCCCTGCGGCAGGCCGTCCGCGGTCGTCAGGTGCTCGAGAATGAGCGGCGCGTCCGCGGCGCGCGCGCCGGCACACGCTCCCAGCAGGCACGCCGCTGCGACGATCAGCGTCGCAGGGCGGATGCCGCCAAGGGTGTTCGTGCTCACGCGCGTAACATGCACGAGGCCGGCCCTCGATGTGTTGACCGACTTCAGGGCGCGCCGCTGCCAGTCTCAAGTTTACGAGAGCTGCGTCACAGTCCGCTTACTGGTTCGGCACCCAGTCCACGATGGAGGCCGGCGAGGTGGCGCTGGTGCCGGAACTCGAGCTGGTCCACCACGGAACCGACTTGCTCCAGGTGTAGCCCTTGCTCCAGGTGTAGCCCTTGCTCCAGGTGTAACCCTTGCTCCAGGTGTAACCCTTGCTCCAGGTGTAGCCGCTGCTCCAGAGGTAGCCCTCGCTCCAGTTGAAACCCTGGCTCCACGGATAGGCCTGCGACCACCAGAGGCCGTCGCCGGAGGCGGGCGTACCCCAGGTCGAGCCGTACAGATTCATGATGTAGTAGTTGCCGTGGGAGTCCTGGTTGGCCGGACCGCCGAAGTGCTCGGTGCCCGCCAGGTCCGCGGCGATGTTCAGACCCTGATTGGCACAACCGGTCGCGGAGCTGTTGACCGCGGCGACGGCGTTGATGAGGCCCGCGCCCTGCTGGAAGACGCTGTACGCCAGCTTGCCGGAAGAATTGACAGCGGGACGCCCCGAGGCGAGCAGGCGGCACTTGACATTGTCGGGCGTGAGCGTCGGATCCGACTGCAGCATCAGCGCGACCACTCCCGAGGTTACCGCCGCCGCCTGCGAGGTACCCGACATCGTGAAGAGCTGCTCGACGGGCAACATGGAGTTGGGATCGATGTTTGCCAGATAGCTGCTGCCCGACATCGAGGCGACCATGTGGCCGCCGGGCGCCACCATCTCGGGCTTTACGAAGCCCTCGTAGGTCGGTCCGGTGGAAGAAAACGAGGCGAGGCGATCGTCGCTGCCATCGTAGGGGGTGTAGTTGTCGGTCAGCGCGCCGACCGTGATCACGTAGGGCACGTTGCCGGGAACGTCGATCGTCATCGCGCTCGGTCCCTCGTTGCCGGCGGCGGTCACGACCACGATGCCGGCGCGCCACGCCGCCATCACCGCCTGATTGAGCGGGTCGTACCAGTAGAACGACTGCGGCGGTGCACCGAACGACAGGTTCAGCACCCGGATGTTGTATTTCTGCTTGTTGGCGACGATCCAGTTCAGGCCCGCGATCACATCGACATAGCGGCCCGCGCCCGTGCCATCGAAGGCACGCACGATGACGAGGTTCGCCTGGGGCGCGATGCTGAGATACCCCCCGCCGAGGTTCTGGGCGCCGCCAGCGGCGATGGAGGTGATATGCGTGCCGTGTCCGTAGGGATCGCCGCTCACGGCGCCCGTGCCTCCGTTGGTCACGTCGCGCGTCGCGAGCACGCGCGCGCCGTAGTTCTGCAGGGTGTCCTCCCACAGGCCGGTGTCGAGCACGGCAATGGTCACGCCCCTGCCGGTGATGCCCGCCTTCTGCAGGGTGTCGGCGCCGACCAGCATCGGATAGTTCGTCTGGTAGGTGAGCGTCAGGGCGAGAACGCCGGAACCGTCCTTAGTAGCGGTGGCGGCGCTCAAACCCCCGACGATCGGAGCGGTGACCGGACTGAGGACCGGCGTCACGGTCGCTACCACCGGCGCGGCCACGGCGGTCACCACCGTGCCGACCGGGCTGCTCGCCACCGTATTGTTGACCGAACTCACCAGCGTGTTGGTGGTGGAGACCACGGGCGCAGTCAATGCGCTGAGCAGGCAGGCGCGCGTCGTCACCGCGCGGTCCTGGAACAGGCGCACGCCGGTGCGCGTGCGCAGATGCTCGATCTGCCAGGGGTTGAGGTAGGCGGACACGCCGTGGATGATGTCGAGCTCCTGCTCGACCCGGGCGCCGACGCCAGCGACGCCGCGACGCGCGGCGGCGACGCTCGCAGCCTGCACAATCCACAGTGCCGGCGCCGCGGTCTGCGCGGCCGAGGGGCGCACGGGCGCCGCTGCCGTGACCGGTGCGGCAGCGGCCAGCGCTGCCATCGACAACAGCGCGATCAACATCGAACCGGTTGCATGACGAATTCGCATCCCGAGGTTCCTTGTAATTGGCGGATCCAGGCGATGCGCATTGTCAGGGGGTTGTGACGTCCGTCCCAGTCGAGCTCAACTCACCGCAGTGCTCGCGCTACGTGACGCGTGTCGCATAACCGGTCGGTCAAATCGCCCGGCGCGCAGCGCGGCCGGGGCGCGAGGCTCACCTCAGGCCCGGGCCGCCGCGCGCGCAGCTGTTGTTATGTCAGCCGCGGCGTCCCGGAACAGGTCGCCGCTGCCGAGCCGGCAGCCGATCGCAAGCAGCGCGTCGCGCTGCTGTGGATCGTCCACGCCGGTCGCGATCGGCGTGAGACCCAGCGCGGCAGCCATGCCGATGCCGGCGCGACACACCTTGCGTGCCACCGCGTCGCTGCGCAGCGCTGTCACCCAGGCGCGATCGAGCTGCAATCCCCAGATCGGGGCGCGCGCCAGCAGGTCGAGCGAGCCCATGCCGCGGCCCACTTCGTCGACCACCAGCTGCACGCCGAGTTGTCCGAGGCACTGCAGGTTGACCGCGTCGCGCGCAATGAGCGCGCGCTCCGAGATGCGCAGCTCGAGCCGCGCGGCGGGCACGGCGCCCTCGGCCAGGAAGCGGCCGATATCCGCCGCGAAATCCTCGTGCAGCACGTGATGCCGCAGAGCTCCGAATGACAGGCGCACGTCCGCGTCCGCGGTCGCCGCGAGAACGGCGAAATCCTCCCGGAGGCCGGTGAGGACGGCGCGCGACAGCAGCGTCGCGAGACCGGTAGTTTCCGCAACTTTCAGGAATTCCGCAGCACGAATCTCCCCGCGCAGCGGGTGCTGCCAGTGCAGGTAGCCGACCCAGGCGACCAGACGAGCGCTCGCAAGGTCGTGACGGCCGACGTAGCGCAGACGGATGTCACGGTTGTCGATGGCGTCGCGCAATTCGCGCGCGATGTCGAGCCGCGCCAGGGACCGCAGTCGCAAGGTGTCGGTGAAGAAGCACACCTCGGACGATCCGCAGCGCCGCGCTTCGGTGGCGGCGGCGCGCGCGTGATCGAGGAGCAGCTTCGGCGAGGAGGCATCCTGGCCCAGCACCGCAACGCCCGCATAGGGCGTCAGATGGAACTCGGCACCGGCGGTCGCGACGGGCTCGCGCAAGCTGGCGCACACACTTGCGAGGCAGGCGCCGATGGCATCACGGTCCGAGCTCTCGAGCACCACCGCCAGCAGACTCTCGCTCAACTGTCCCAGGTACCACCAGGACTTCCCGCTGCCCGAGTCGGTGGACTGAGTCGGCAGCCGCAGGATCGCCGCGCTCATGATCTGCTCTGAGACTTTGGTGGCGATGATCTGTGCGATATCGGCGATGCCGTCGACGTGGATGACGGCAACGGCGAGCGGCATCTCGCGCAGCGCAGCCACGGACATCGATTCCTTGAAACGGCGCAGGAAGCCGCGGCGGTCGAGCTGCGGCCGCGGGCGCTCATCCGTGGCGTCCAGCGCATCGTCCTGCGCACCCGCTGCAGCGGCGCGCACGACACACAGCGCGCGCTCGGGACCGTGGGCGCTGGCGCGCGCCTCATAGGCGCATCCGCCTTCCTCAAAGCGCGCGTCCGCCGTCGTGCGCGAGGCGATCGCCCTGCGCGTGAGCTGCCTGAGGAGGCCCGCTACCGGTCGCGACCAGACGCCCTCGAGTCGCTGGCCGGTGACATCCCGCGACGGCCGCAGGCCGGGCACGCCGTGCCCGCCGCCACACTGAAGGACGACGCCGTCGCGTCGCACGACCACCACGAGATCCGGCAGCCCTTCGATCAGCGCATCCGCAGGTTTGGACAGGCCCGTCATCCCTCGCATCCTAGGGACGCGCACGAGCACAGTCCTCGACGCACGTCACGGGTGCCGGCACACGCCGCATGCGTACGCCGGGCAAGCAAATCTACGCCGCGGTCCGAAACGGCAGGCAAACGGTGACGATGAGACCGCTGCCGTATGCCGGCTCCGAAAGCTCGATGTCACCGGCCAGGAGTTCGACGACGCGCCCGACAATCGAAAGACCCAGGCCGCTGCCGCCGGGCGAGCTGCCCGGTATGCGGTAGAAGCGCTCGAAGGCGCGCGTGCGTTGCTCGCTGGGAATCCCCGGTCCATCATCGCTGATCGATAGCACTACGGACCGCTCGCCGGTCGTCACGTCGAGTGCGACGCGACCCCGCTCACCCACGTGGCGAATGGAGTTCTCCAGCAGATTGCGGAGCAGCAGGTAGAGCACCTCCGGGGAGCCCGGCATCACTTCCAGGCAGCCCGAGACCGTGACCTGGACCTGCTTCTCGCGCGCAGCCTGCGCCAGGTCCTCGATGACCAGATCGATGACGACCTTGGCAGGCGTGGTCTGACCGGCGCCGGCTGCCGATCCGGGCTCGAGCCGTGCCAGCGACAACAGCTGGCTCATCAGGTGCGTGGTGCGGTCGATGTTCGCCTGCAGCTTCTCGAGCGCGCGCCGTGCTTCGGAGGCCGTGGTGGCACGGGCGGCGACCTGCGCCTGCGCGCGCAGCGCGGCGAGCGGGGTGCGCAGTTCATGCGCAGCGTCCGCGGTGAAGCGTCGTTCGCGCGCCAGAATCTCCGCGTGCCGGGACAGCAGCCCATTGAGCGCAACTCCCAACGCATGCGTCTCGACCGGCATCTCCGCCGTGTTGACCGCCGAAAGATCATCGGCCCCGCGGCCGGCCAGATCCGCCGCGATGCGTCGCACCGGGCGGAAAGCGCGCTCCGTCACCACACCGATGAGCGCGGTCAGGAGCACCAGCGCAAACAGCAGCGGCAGGGCCACCGCCCGCAGTGTGCGCGACAGCAGAGTATCCCGGTACTCGAGCGGCTCGGCGATGTGGATGACCAGCGGGGTTGCGCTGGAGCTCAGTGAGTACACCCGCCAGGAGCGGCCCTCGAGCACGGTGTTGGAGTAACCCGGACCGTCGCCGCCGGCGAGCCTGGCAAGCGGCGCCCCCGGGGATCGGTACAGCAGCTGATTCGAGCGCGTGGCGATCTGATAGACGACGTCGAACTGCACTGGCTGGTCGCTGTTGCTGAGCGATGCGGGTACGACGGTCTCGCCCTCGCGGTATTCGTGATCGGCATAGCGCAGGGCGAGCGCCGCCTGCTGCTGCAGCAACTCGTCGAATTGCCTGGCCGTGCTCGTCGCGACCGCGCGGTAGACGAGCAGCCCAAGAATCATGAAGACCAGGCAGGCCGCGCCCACCACGGCGATCGCCATGCGCCGGCGCAGCGACCAGGGCCGCTCGGTGCTAACGGGCGATCTCGACGCGATAGCCGCGTCCCTTGAGATTGGTGATGAAGCGCGGACCGAGCTTGCGCCGCAGGTTGTGGATGTGGACCTCGATTGCGTTGCTGGCGATGTCATCCTCGAATCCATACAGCTCCTCCTCGATCTCGGCGCGAGTCACCAGGCAGCCGGCCTTGCGCATCAGAAGCTCGACCACCGCGTACTCGCGAGCGGTCAGTCCGACGGGCTCGCCCTGGCAGGTGACCACGCGCTGACGCAGGTCGAGCACCACCTCTCCCACGATGAGCATCGACTCGGCACACCCGAGCGCCCGGCGCGTTATGGCGCGCAGCCGCGCCCCGAGCTCATCGATGTCGAAGGGCTTGATCAGGTAGTCGTCCGCGCCGGCGTCGAGACCGGCGATGCGGTCCGTGACGCGATCGCGTGCCGTCACGATGACAACCGGGGTGGTTTCGCCGTTGTGACGCAGCCAGCGCAGCACCGCAAATCCGTCGCTGCTCGGCAGCCCCAGATCCAGGACCAGCGCGCTGAAGCTCGCCGTCGACAAGGCCGCGAGCGCGGCACCGCTGTCGCGTACCCAATCGACGACATAGCTCTCCTGACGCAGTCCGTCCCGGACGGCCTCGCCGAGCATTTCGTCATCCTCGACCAACAGAATTCGCACCGCGCTATCCCGACCCGGTTGTCCGCCATTTCATTACCGCGTTGCTTAAGTGTGCCTTAAGCGTGACCTTCTATCCTCATCGCGTCACGGTCACCAGGGCGAGGTCTGCGCATGCTGATGCGACGCCTGCCGGCGCTCGTCCGAGTGATGGTCCTGCTCCCCGTGTTGGCATCGCCGGCCGCGAGCGCGGCGAGCGCAGACGACCTGCTCGACATCGACGCATTCAGGGGGCAGGTCGTGTATGTCGATTTCTGGGCATCCTGGAGCGCACCTTGCCGGCGCTCGTTTCCCTGGATGAGCCGCATGCAGGGCGAGCTGGGTCCGGACGGTTTCATCGTCATCGCGATCAACGTAGATCACGTGCATGCCGACGCCGAGCGGTTCCTTCAGGACCACATCCCGCGCTTTGGCATCGTCTTCGACCCGGACGGTCTGCTCGCCGGGAAGTTCGGCGTCAAGGGCATCCCGACCAGCTTTCTGATCGACCGCGGCGGCCAGATTCAATGGAAGCACGAGGGATTTCAGCTCAGGGATCGCGAGGTCCTGGCGCGACAGATTCGCTCGCTGGTGCTGGCGCATTGACGTGCAGCTTGTGGCAGGCCGGCTCGGCCGGGTACAATCCCGCGCTTGCCAAAAGGGCTCTTAAGACAAGTAGTTAGGACTATCGCGCAATGGCTTTAACCAGCGAGAAAAAGGGCGGGATTCTCGCGCAGTTCCGCCGCGGACCAGCCGACACCGGCTCCCCGGAAGTACAGGTCGCGCTGCTCTCCGAGCGCATCAACGGCCTCGGCGAGCACTTCACCGCGCACAAGCGTGATCACTCCTCGCGGCGCGGGCTGGTCAAGCTCGTGAACCAGCGCCGCAAGCTCCTCGATTACCTCAGAGCCACGCAACCCCAGAAGTACCAGGAGCTCGTCGAGCGACTGGGGCTTCGCCGTTGAAAACCCAAGGGCCGCCGTCATCCGTGCGGCCTTTGTGTTTTTGTGCCTGAACCTTCCACTTTCGAGGATTGACCCTTGAGCGTCGTCAGCAAGTCATTTTCTTATGGGCAGCATACGGTCACCATCGACACGGGTGAGATCGCCCGTCAGGCGGAGGGCGCGGTGCGCGTCTCCATGGGCGACACCGTGGTGCTGGTCACCGCCTGCGCACAGCAGACCGCGGCCCCGGGCCGGGATTTCTTCCCCCTGACCGTCAACTACATCGAGAAGACCTACGCCGCGGGACGAATCCCCGGCGGGTTCTTCAAGCGCGAAGGCCGGCCGACCGAAAAGGAGACGCTGACTTCGCGGCTCATCGACCGTCCGATCCGGCCGCTGTTCCCGGATGGCTTCCGCAACGACGTGCAGGTGGTGGCGACGGTGTTGTCGATGGACCCGGACATCGATGCGGACATCCCCGCGCTGCTGGGCGCTTCGGCGGCGCTGGCGCTGTCGGGCATTCCTTTCAGCGGTCCCATTGGCGCCGCCCGCGTCGGCTGGAAGGACGGCCGCTATGTGCTCAACCCGACGGCCAGCGAGCTCGCCCAGTCGCAGCTGCATCTGGTGGTGGCCGGTACCGAGCACGCGGTGCTGATGGTCGAGTCGGAAGCCAAGGGCCTGTCCGAGGAGGTCATGCTGGGTGCGGTCGTATTCGGACATGAGCAGATGCAGGTCGCCATCCGCGCCGTCAAGGAGCTCGCCACCCAGGTGGGCAAGCCGCGCTGGACCTGGCAGTCGCCAGTGGAGAACCCGGAGCTGACGAGCGCGGTCACCCTGCATGCGCAGGCGGCGCTGGCCCAGGCCTATACCATCACCGAGAAACAGCAGCGACACGCGCGCCTCGGCGAGATCAAGACCCAGACCCTCGCGACGCTCGCCGGCGGCGAGCACCCCAAGTGGAGCGCGGAAACGGTCGAGAGCGTGCTGTTCAGGCTCGAGAGCAACATCGTGCGCCAGCGCATCCTCAACGGCGAGCCGCGCATCGACGGGCGCGACACGCGCACCGTGCGCCCGATCACCGTCAAGGTCGGTGTGCTGCCGCGCACCCACGGCTCGGCGCTGTTCACCCGCGGCGAAACCCAGGCGCTGGTGCTGACCACTCTCGGCACCACGCGCGATGCGCAGATCGTCGACGCTCTGGAAGGCGAGCGCCGCGAGCCGTTCATGCTGCATTACAACTTCCCGCCGTTCTCGGTGGGCGAGACCGGCATGATGGGCGCGCCGAAACGACGCGAAATCGGTCACGGCAATCTCGCGCGCCGCGGCGTGAAGGCGGTGATGCCGGATATGACCGCCTTCCCGTACGTGATCCGTGTGGTGTCGGAAATCCTCGAGTCCAACGGCTCAAGCTCCATGGCGAGCGTGTGCGGCACCTCGCTCGCGCTCATGGACGCCGGGGTCCCGATCAAGGCGCCCGTGGCCGGTATCGCCATGGGCCTGGTGCTCGAAGGCAGCCGCTATCAGGTGCTCACTGACATCCTCGGCGATGAGGATCACCTCGGCGACATGGATTTCAAGGTCGCCGGCACCCGCGACGGCGTGACCGCACTGCAGATGGACATCAAGGTCGAGGGTGTCACGCCCGAGATCATGCGCGTCGCGCTCGAGCAGGCCCGCGCCGCTCGCTTGCACATCCTCGAGGAAATGAACCGCGTCATCCGCGAGCCGCGCGCCAAGATGTCCGAGTGGGCGCCGTCGATCATCACGCTCAAGATCGATCCGGAGAAGATCCGCGACGTCATCGGCAAGGGCGGCGCGGTCATCCGCCAGATCACCGAAGAGACCGGCACCACCATCGACATCGAGAGCGACGGCACGGTCAAGATCGCCTCGGTGTCAGGTGCCGCCGGGCGCGAGGCGCAGCGGCGCGTCGAGCTCATCACCGCCGACGTCGAGGTCGGTCAGATCTACGAAGGCAAGGTCGCGCGTCTGATGGATTTCGGCGCTTTCGTGACCATCCTGCCCGGCCGCGACGGCCTGGTGCACATCTCGCAGATTTCCAATGAACGCGTCGAGCGTGTCAGCGACAAGCTCAAGGAAGGCGACGTGATTCGCGTGAAGGTGCTCGAGGTCGACCGCCAGGGGCGCATCCGCCTGTCGATGCGCGACGTCGAGGCCGGCTGAGCTCAGCCCGGGCCTTCAAGCCGGCGGCGGTCCGCGCCCGGCGTTCTCGTTCGCGAACAGTTTCAGGCTCTGCTCGAGGTAGCTGCCGACCATGCTGCGCATGGCGTCGCCGTAGGAGCGGATGACCTGCGAGAGGAAGTCGCAGCTCATGAGGGGCTCGCCGTCGTGTTCCTGCTCGGCGATGACCTGCAGCAGGATCGAACGGGTGATGTCCCCTTGAGTCTTCTTGTCGATGACCACAAAGTCGACGCGCTCGATCACCAGCCGGCGGATGTCCGCGAGCGTGATGTAGCGGCTTTCGACCGTATCGTACAACCGCCTGTTCGGATACTTCTTAATAGTGCGCGGTTCGCTCATGACAGGTCCCTCACTATGGGTTGTTTGTGCACCTTCCTTAGTGCAGGGCGTCTGCATATACCATATTACATTGGCACCGCGAACCCAAACGGAAAGTCGACGCTTCTCTCAGGAACGGCCTGCGGGCGCAGCGCGCACCTGCCGTACGCCCTGGAACCGGTCCAGATCCCAATGGGCGCAGGCCCACTCGAGTACCGTTCGGGGTGACTCGAGCTCAAGCGTAACTGGAGGTTCCTGCCCCAGCAGGGCGAGGGCTTCCTGCAGCTGGCGGCCCGGTTGGGCCGGATCCAGGGCGACGGAGCGCCTGGACTTGGCGAGCTTTGCGCCACCGGGCTCGGTGATCAGAGGCAGGTGCGCGTAGCGGGGGGTCGGCAGCTGCAACGCCCCCTGCAGGGCCAGCTGCCAGGGCGTGCTGTCCAGCAGGTCCGCGCCGCGCACCACATCGGTCACGCCCTGCAGCGCATCGTCCACCACCACCGCCAGCTGGTAGGCGAACGCACCGTCGCGCCGCCGGATGATGACGTCCCCGCGCTCGCGCAGCGGGAAGCGGCAGACCCCCTGCACCCGATCCTGGAAGGACACGACGCGGTCTTCGACCCTGAAGCGCGTGGCGGTGGGTCCGCGGCGCGTGGGGCCGTCGCGGCACGTCCCCGGATAACCGCCCTCGGGGGTGCGCTCGCGGCGCGAGCAACTGCACTGGAAGGTGAGGCCGAGCTCGGTGAGAGCCTGCTGCGCGTGCGTGTAGTGTTCTGTGCGGGCGCTCTGGTACTCGACGGCGCCGTCCCAGTGCAGGGCAAAGCCCTCGAGCGTATGGAGCATCTCGTCCGCGCACCCGGGTATCACCCGCGCCGCATCGAGATCCTCCATCCTGAGGAGCCAGCGGCCGCCGCGGCTGCGGGCATCGACGAAGCTGCCCACGGCGGCGACCAGCGAGCCGAGGTGCAGCGATCCGGTCGGGGAGGGCGCGAAGCGCCCGACATACCCTGGGCTCGCGGCGGATGGGCGCGCGCTCAAGCTCGCGAGCGCTAGCGATAGCGGTCGTCGCGGTCGCCGTACTGGCGCTCGCGCCGTTCTCGGCGCTCCTGGGCTTCGATGCTGAGGGTGGCGACGGGGCGTGCTTCCAGGCGCTTGATGCCGATCTCCTCGCCGGTCTCGAGGCAGTAGCCGTAAGAGCCGTCCTCGATGCGCTTCAACGCGTCGTCGATCTTGCGGATCAGCTTGCGTTCGCGGTCGCGCGTGCGCAGCTCGAGGCTGAACTCTTCTTCCTGGGTGGCGCGGTCGTTGGGATCTGGGAAGTTCGCCGCCTCGTCCTTCATGTGAGTGACCGTACGATCCACCTCCACCATGAGGTCGCGCTTCCAGCTGTTGAGAATGAAGCGGAAGTGCTCGAGCTGCTGCTTGCTCATGTACTGTTCGCCGCGCTTGACGATGTACGGCTGTACGTTGCGCGGACCGGCCAGCAGGCTCCCCGGCTCGATCGTCTCGCCATCGTCGCCATCGGCATTCACGGCGGGCGCCGCCGCAGAGCGGCTCGCGGTGATCATCGTCGCGGTGGCCGGAGGTGGCGCCGTCGCAGCGCCCGCGCGCAGCGGCTTTCTCGGCTCGACCGGCGGCTCACCCCCGGTGGCGGGCACAGCCGCCAGCGGCTTTTTCGGCGCCGCCACGGTCTTGCGCGCATGCGCCACCGCTGCCCTGACACGTGGCGGCTCGGCCTTGCGGCCGACCGCCTTTCTCACCGCCGGCCGGCTTGCCGCCCTCTTGCCCTTTGCGGACTTAGGCGCTGGTCTTTTGGCCGGCATCAATGGCTCCTCAAAACAGCATCAGCCTCGTGAAGAACGCGCGATTATACCGGCCGACCCCGGGCTGTACAGGTGTTCTGGCGCAGGGCGGCGCGAAGCTCAGGTAGCGCGGTGGTCAGGGCAGGACGGCGGCCGGGGCAGCCCAGGCGTTTTGTCGTCGCTCGGCGACAACGGTCGTGTAGATTCCGCCGCGCACGTTGAAGCGCGCGGTCAGCTTCAGGAAACGCGTCTGCAGTGTGGCCTGCAGATGATCGGCAATCTCGTTGGTCACGGCCTCGTGATACGCGCCGCGGTCACGGAACGACCAGATGTACAGCTTCAGGGATTTCAGTTCCACGCACATCCGGTCGGGCACGTACTCGAGGTCGAGTGTCGCAAAGTCCGGCTGCCCGGTGCGCGGACACAGGCAGGTGAACTCGGGGATCTGCATACGGATCGTGTAGTCACGATCGGTGGCGGGGTTGGCGAACGTCTCGAGCTGCGTTGTGGGCCTCTCGGGCATATTCCACTACACTACACCATCCTCGAAGGCCGCCCAGGGCGGAAGCAAAGTACGATGCGGCTGACCAAGATCAAGCTTGCCGGCTTCAAGTCCTTCGTCGACCCCACACAAATCAGCTTCCCCAGTAATCTCACCGGTGTCGTTGGCCCCAACGGCTGCGGCAAGTCGAACGTCATCGACGCCGTACGCTGGGTGATGGGCGAACTGTCCGCCAAGACTCTGCGCGGCGACAACATGGCGGACGTGGTGTTCAACGGCTCGGCCGCGCGCAAGCCGGTCGGCAGCGCCTCGGTGGAACTGGTGTTCGACAACGCGGACGGCAAGATCGGCGGCGCCTACGCCAACTACAGCGAGATTTCACTCAAGCGCAACGTGGCGCGTGATGACACCTCGGCGTACTTCATCAATAGCGTGCGTTGCCGGCGCAAGGACATCACCAACCTGTTTCTCGGCACCGGTCTGGGCTCGCGCAGCTACGCCATCATCGAGCAGGGCATGATCTCGCGCGTCATCGACGCCAAGGCCGAGGACATGCGCGCCTTCGTCGAGGAGGCGGCCGGTGTCTCGCGCTACAAGGAGCGGCGCAAGGAGACCGAGGCGCGCGTCGCCGAGACCCGCGAGAATCTCGAGCGGCTGCAGGACGTGCGCGATGAGGTCGAAAAACAGATCCGCCACCTGCAACGCCAGGCGGCGAGCGCGCGGCGTTACCAGGCGCTGAAGGAGCAGGAACGGCGCCTGGCCGCGGAGCTGCTGGCGCTGCGCCTGCGCGATCTCGACAGCGGTGCGGAAGTGCACGATGCGGCGGTGCGCGAGCGCGAACTAGCCATGCAGGGCGCGCTCGCCGAGCAGCGCGCCGCCGAGGCCGCGATCGAGAAGCAGCGTGCGGTGCACGCCGGGCACAGCGAGCGACTGTCGGCCGTTCAGGGCCGCTACTACGAGGTCGGTGCCGACATCTCGCGCCTCGAGCAGTCGCTCGAGCACACGCGCGAATTGCGCGAGCGGCAACGCGCCGATCTCGAGCAGGCCCACGCCACGCTCGCTGATCTGGGCGCGGACATCGAGCGCGATGCGCGCCAGGTGGAGGCGCTGCGGGCGGAGATCGAGCGGCTCACGCCCGCGCGCGAGGCGGCGCAGCACGCCGAGCAGCACTCGGGCGCCGCCCTGGAGGCGAGCGAGCACGCGCTGCAGGACTGGCAGCAGCGCTGGGAAGCGCACGCCCAGGCGGTGAGCGCCGCGGATCAGACCGCGCAGGTCGAGCGGGCGCGCATCGAGCAGCTGGAAAATCAGTTGCGGCAGCTGAGCGCGCAGGCTGAGCGCGTGGCCGGGGAGCAGCACACTCTGAGCGCGCAGGAGGGGAGCGAGCAGCTCGCGCAGCTTGCGCTGCAGGAAGCGCAGGCGCGCAGCGCGAGCGAGCAGCTCGCCGGGGCGCTCACGGCGGCCCAGGCGCACCTGCAGGCGCAGCGCGCCGCGCAGTGGGCAGCCGAGCAGCACCTGGAGCAGGCGCGCGGTGCGCGCGAGGAGGCGCGCACCGAGCTCACCTCGCTCGAGGCCCTGCAGGCAGCGGCCCTCTCCGACCATGCCGGGCAGGCGGGTGAGTGGCTGCGCGGTGCCGGGCTCGCGGCGCGGCCGCGGCTCGCGGCAGCACTCGAGGTCGAGAGCGGCTGGGAGCGGGCTGTTGAAACCGTCCTCGGCGACTATCTCGAGGCCGTATGCGTCGAGCGGCTGGAGGAAGTGTCGGCGGCGCTGACCGGGCTTGCGACCGGCCGGGTCACGCTGGTGGAGAGCGGCAGCGCGGCGCCGGGGGGTGGCCTGGCGGCCACGCTCGCCGCGCACGTCACGGGCCCGGCGGCGGTCAGCGCGCGGCTCGCCGGAGTGTTGACGGCCGAGTCCCTCCAGGACGCTTTGCGCGCACGCACGGCGCTCCCCGAGGGACGCTCTTTCATCACGCGCGAGGGCGAATGGGTCGGGCGGGACTGGCTGCGCGTCAGCCGCGGACCGGACCCGCGCGCGGGCGTGCTCGAGCGCGAGCATCGTCTCAAGGCGCTGCGCGTCGCCGCCACGGCGGCCGCTGAGCAGGTCGCGCAGGCGGAGGGCGAACTGGGCGCGGCGCGCGAGCGCCTGGCGCAGGCGGAAGAGAGTCGCGAGCAGGCGCAGGCGGCGATCCAGGGAGCCCAGCAGAAACACGCCGGTCTTCTCGGCACGCTCGAGGCAGGCCGTGCGCGCGCCGAGGAATCGAGCGCGCGGGGCGAGCGCTTAGCCCAGGACGCCGGCGAGGTGGCGCACGAGCGCGCCGCGACCCAGGAGGCGCTCACACGCGCCGCGGCGGAGCTGGCGCGCGCGCGGGCGCTATCCGCCGAACTGGAGGGGCGCCAGCGCGTGCTCGGCGGCGAGCGCGAGCAGCGGCGCGCGGCGCTCAACGCGGCGCGCGCTGAGGCACAGACGGCGCAATTGGCGGCCCGCGACCTGCACGTGGGCGTCGAGTCGCGCCGTTCGGCGGAGAGCTCGATGGCGGTGGGCTTGAGCCGCATGAGCGAGCAGCGCGAGCAGCTCACGCGACGGCGTGCGGAGCTCGAACAGGAGCTCGCCTCGGGCGATGAGCCGATTCTGAAGACCCAGGCGCGCCTGGATGACACGCTGGCGCTGCGTCTCAAGGTGGAAGCGGAACTGGCGGTGGCGCGCGGCGCGCTCGAGGAGGCCGATGCATCCCTGCGGTCTCTCGATGAGCAGCGCCTGGCGGCTGAACGGCGCGTGAGCGCGGCGCGCGAGACCATGGACGCGGCGCGCCTCGCGGCGCAGGAGACTCATGTGCGGCGTGCGGCCCTGGCCGAGCAGTTCGCGGAGACCCGCTGCCAGCTCCCCGAAGTGCTGGCGAACCTTGACGCGGCGGCGAACGTCCCGGGCTGGGAGCAGTCGCTCGGCGAGGCGCGCGCCGACATCGAGCGGCTCGGTCAGGTCAATCTCGCCGCCATCGACGAGCTCAAGGATCACACGCAGCGCAAGGAGTACCTGGACAGCCAGTTTGCCGACCTCACGGCGGCGCTGGCGACGCTCGATGAGGCCATGCGGCGCATCGATAAGGAGACCCGCACGCGCTTCGAGGACACCTTCGAGCGCATCAACGCCGGCTTGCGCGACAAGTTCCCGCGCCTGTTCGGAGGCGGGCACGCGTACCTGGAGCTGGTGGGCGAGGACAAGCTCACCGCCGGCGTGGCCGTCATGGCGCGGCCGCCGGGCAAGAAGAACAGCACCATCCACCTCCTGTCCGGCGGCGAGAAGGCGCTCACCGCGGTGGCCCTGGTGTTCTCCATTTTCGATCTCAACCCGGCGCCGTTCTGTCTGCTCGACGAGGTCGATGCGCCGCTCGATGAGCACAACGTCGGGCGATTCTGCGATATCGTGCGCGATATGTCGGCGCGCGTGCAGTTCGTGTTCATCACTCACAACAAGAGCACCATGGAGCTCGCCTCGCAGTTGATCGGCGTAACCATGAACGAACCGGGCGTGTCGCGCCTGGTCACGGTCGACGTCGACGAGGCCGTGCGGCTGGCGGCGGTCTGAGCGCGCCCGGTGTCCACGACATGATGTCGGAGCTGCGCTGGACTCTGCTGATACTCGGGGTGGTGTTCATCGCGGCTCTCGCCTGGTGGGAGCGGCATCGCCCGCGCCAGGCGAGCCGCAGCAGCACCGCGGAACGCACTGCAGCGCGCGAGCCGGCCGCGGACGCAGCGCCGCGCACGCTGCGTGAGCCGACTCTCACCCTGCCGCAGATGCGCGCCCGCGATCCGCTGGCGACGCACGATCTGCCGGTCGTCGAAGTCGCGCCCGATGTGCCCGCCGTGCCGGTGCTGGGACCCGCGCCGCCCGCTGGCGGGCACGTGAGGCCCGGGGACGCGCCGGCGGAGCCGGGCGCGCCCGCCGCGACCGAATTCGAATTCGCCGCCGACGATGCGGCCGCCGGTGAAGCGGCGGCGATGGACGCGGTTCACGGCGTGCCCGCGGGCGTGCCGCTCGAGTCGCTTCCGAGCCTGCCGCCGGCTGCCGCGCCGCTGGTCGACTGGCCGCCGGACGAGCGCCGCCGCATCGTGGCACTGCGGCTGGTTGCGCCGCTGCCCGAGCGCTTCGCGGGCCGTTCGTTGCGCCAGGCGCTGGCGGCGGAAGGCTTCGTGCTCGGCCGCTTTGCGATCTTCCACAAGCCCGACGAGGAACAGCGCGCGGTGTTGAGCGCCGCGAGTCTCACCCGGCCGGGTACCTTCGACGTCGAAACGATGGACTCGCAGCACTACGGCGGCCTGTCGCTGTTCGCGGTGCTGCCGGGACCGAAGCCCCCGCCGCAGGCCTTCGACGAACTGGTCGTCGCCGCGCGCAACCTCAACGAGCGCCTGTGCGGGATCCTGCAGGACGAGCAGGGCAGCCCCCTGACCGCCGCGCGCATCGCGCTGCTGCGTGAGCGGCTGAGTGCCGGGGCGCCTTCGTGACAGAGGCGGCGGCAGCGCGCGCTGCCGGGTTGCGTGCGCAGCTGGCGCAACACGATTACCACTACTACGTACTCGATGAGCCGCTGATTCCCGACGCCGAGTACGACCGGCTGATGCAGGAGTTGCGCGCGCTGGAAGCGGCGCACCCCGAGCTGATCACGCCGGACTCCCCGACGCAACGCGTGTCGGGGACGCCGGGCGCCAGCTTCGGCGAGGTGGTGCACAAGGTGCCGATGCTGTCGCTCGATAACGCCTTCACCGAGGAGGATCTGCAGGCGTTCGACCGGCGCATCCATGAGCGCCTCGGCGTCGCCGGCGAGCTCGACTACGTTGCGGAACCCAAGTTCGACGGGCTGGCGGCGACGGTGATTTACCGTGACGGCCTGCTCGAGCGCGCGGCCACCCGCGGCGATGGCGTCAGGGGCGAAGACGTCACCGCCAACGTGCGCACCATCCGCGCCGTGCCGCAGCGCCTGCGCGGGCAGGCGCCGGCGCTGCTCGAGGCGCGCGGCGAGATCTTCATGCCGCTGGCGCGGTTCGAGCACATGAACGAACAGGCGCGCGCACGCGGCGAGAAGGTGTTCGTGAATCCGCGCAACGCGGCTGCCGGGAGCCTGCGGCAGCTGGATGCGCGCATCACCGCCGCGCGGCCGCTGGCGGCGTTCTTCTATGGCCTCGGGGCGCTGGAGGGCGCCAGCCTCCCGGAGCGCCAGGGGCAGCTGCTGCAGTGGCTGCGCACGCTGGGGTTGCCGGTGTGCCCGGACACGCGGGAGGCGCGCGGAGTTGCGGGGTGTCTCGCGTACTATCGCGAAATGGGCGAGCGGCGCAGCTCGCTCCCCTATCAGATCGACGGCGTGGTCTACAAGCTCGACCGGCGCGCCGACCAGGAGCGCCTCGGATTCCTGTCGCGGGCCCCACGCTGGGCGATTGCCCACAAGTTTCCCGCCGACGAGGCACTCACCGTCGTGAAAGAAATCGAGTTTCAGGTCGGGCGCACCGGGGCGCTCACCCCGGTAGCGCGCCTGGCACCCGTGTTCGTGAGCGGTGTGACGGTGAGCAACGTCACCCTGCACAACATCGACGAGGTGCACCGCAAGGACGTGCGGGTCGGCGACACCGTGGTGGTGCGCCGTGCCGGCGATGTAATCCCCGAAGTGGTCAGCGTCATCCTGGACAAACGTCCACAGCAGGCCGTACCCGTACAGCTGCCGCAGTCCTGTCCGGTGTGCGGCTCGCAGGTGTTGCGCGTGGAAGGCGAGGCGGTGGCGCGTTGTACCGGCGGGTTCACCTGCCGCGCGCAGCGCCAGGAGGCGCTCAGACACTTCGCCAGCCGTCGTGCGCTCGATATCGAAGGCCTGGGCGACAAGCTCATCGAGCAGCTGGTGGAGCGCGAGCAGGTGAGCTCGCCCGCCGACCTGTACGCGCTGACGCTGCCGCAGCTGACGCAGCTCGAGCGCATGGGAGAGAAGTCGGCCGCGAACCTGCTGGCCGCCATCGAGAAGAGCAGGAACACGACGCTGCCGCGGCTGCTGTACGGGCTCGGCATCCGCGAAGTGGGCGAGGCAACCGCGCTCGCGCTGGCGCGGCACTTCGGCACGATCGAGCGGCTGGTGGGCGGAGACGAGAGCGCGATCCGGCAGGTTCCCGACGTGGGCCCGGTGGTCGCCGCGCACGTCGCCGCGTTCTTCGCATCGGACGAGCATCGGAGGGTTATCAAGGCCTTACGCGATAAAGGTGTGAAATGGCCTGATATCGAGCCGGCGGCCGCGACGGCGGGGCCGCCGGCGCTCTCCGGACGCACGGTCGTCATCACCGGCACGCTCGGGAGCATGAGCCGCGAGCAGGCGCAGGAGGCGCTCACCGCGCGCGGCGCCCGGGTGTCGGGGAGCGTATCGAAGAAGACCAGCTTCGTCGTCGCAGGGAGCGAGGCGGGCTCGAAGCTCGCGAAGGCCCGCGAGCTGGGTGTGCCGGTGCTCGATGAGCAGCAGCTCATCGCCCTGCTCGGCGGCGAGAGCGGCGGCTGACCCGAGCGCGCACTGTCACGCGCGCGCCTCCGGCGCTAGCGACGGCCGGCGCGCGCCCGGCGGCGAGCGAATCGCAGCCGCGCTTCAGCCTTTCGGTGCGGGCGCGGCAGCGGGGGCTGGCGCAACGGCGGGCGGCGGTGTCGCAGCGGGCGCCGGCGCCGCCGCCGCAGCGGGCTTCGGTGCAGTAGCGGGCGCGCCCGGGGCCTGTCCGGCGGCCGGCTTGTCGAGGAGCTTCTCGATCTTGGCCTCGTGCATCAGCTCGTCCGAGTAGCTGCGGAACTTCTTGTTCTGCACCACTTGCTCGAGCCGCTGGCGCACCTGATCGAACGGGGGCGGTGTCAGCTCGCGCGTGTCGAGCAGTTGGATGACGTGCCAGCCGTACTGCGTCTGTACCGGCTTGTGCGTGTATTCCCCGGCCTTGAGCGCCATCACGGCGCCGGAGAATTCCGCCACCATGCGGTCGGGCGTGAACCAGCCGAGATCGCCGCCCTTGTCCTTGGAGGAATCCATCGATTCCTGCTTCGCGAGCGCGTCGAACTTCTCGCCCTTGTCCAGGCGCGCGACGATCTTCTCAGCGAACGGCTCGGTGGCCACCAGGATGTGACGCGCGTGGTATTCCTGCTTGGGCATGTCGGCGATCTGCGTCTCGTATTCCGCGCGCAGCTCCTGCTCGGTGGGCTTGCGGTCCTTCAGGTAGCGATCCGACACCGCCTGCTGCAGCACGTTGAGGCGCGACAGCTCGAGGAGCGCGGCGCTGTCGCCGCTCTTGTCGAGACCTTCCTTGACCGCCTGCGCGCCCACGAGCCGGGCGCGGATCAGGTTGTCGAGTGCCAGCTCACGCTGCTGCGGGGTGAGTTCCGCGGAAGTCTTGCCCGTGATCCCCTTGATGTAGAACTCATAGAAATCCCGGCTGATGGGGCTGCCGTTCACGGTCGCGACCGGCGGCGAGGTGTCGCCGGTCGTCCCGGCGGTCTTGGGCTGGCAGGCGCCGAGCGCAGCCAGGGCAGCCAGCAGGAGGATACGGGAGTGGTTCATACTGAGCTTCCGGTAAAGGTTGATTGTTGGAACGGTGGGTTCGCGGTCAGATGCCTTCTTCGGGGGTGCGCGCGATGATGTTCAGGGCGTGCACCGCTCCGCTCATGAGGGGCGCGACCGCGGCATAGACCAGCCGGTGACGCTCGAGCTGGCTGCGGCCGCGGAAGGCATCCGACACCAGCGTGACGCGAAAGTGACCGCCGCCGCGCGCGCCGGGGTGGCCGGCGTGGCGCGCGCTGTCGTCGACGATCTCGAGCGCGGCGGGCGCGAGCGCGCGCTCGATCGCGCTCCGCATCTGCACCATGACCGACTCACCCATGGGGAGTTCCGGGTTCGGCGCGCAGGGCGCCCGGGCGGGTGCTGAGCCACAGCACCTGCAGGGCGACGAACGCGAAGGTGAGGAGCGTAAGTCCGAACATCTTGAAGTTGACCCAGGCGCGCTCGCTGGCGTAGTGCGCTACCGCAAGGTTGAGTGCGCCGAGCGCGGCATAGAACGCCGCCGACCACAGGTTGAGCCGTCGCCACAACGCAGCGCTCACCTGCAGCCGCTCCTCGAGCGCCGGAGCGAGGACGCGCTGCGTGAGCGTGCGCTCGCCGATCCAGAAACTCGCGATGAAGGCGCCGCTCACCGCCCAGAAGAGCACGGTCGGCTTCCACTGGATAAAGAGCCGATTGTGCAGCAGCAGCGTCGCTGCGCCCAGAATCAGCACCAGCACCGCCGACACCGCATGCAGCGGCGGGATGCGCCGTTGCCGCAACCAGTCGAGGGCGAGCAGCGCGACCATCGCAACCATGAGCACCGCGGTGGCCGCGTACAGCCCGCGCAGACGATAGGTCACGAAGAACGCCACGAGCGGCGCCAAGCCGGTAAGAGCCTGCATGGGGGCGGTGCGCGAGGGTCCTTTAAGTCGAGGGTGTACGCCGCAAACGGCCGCGTATATTGTCACGCGCCGCGCGTAACTTCCATTGGCATAGGGTTTTGGCCGAGTACCTCAAGCTGCACCCCGTTGATCCGCAGCTGCGGCTCATCCGCCGCGCGGCGGAGCTGGTGCGCGCCGGCGGCGTCATTGCCTATCCGACCGATTCCTGTTACGCGCTCGGCTGGCACATCGGCGACAAGGGCGCGCTGGAGCGCGTGCGCCGCATCCGCCAGGCCGACCGTCATCACCACTTCACCCTGGTGTGCGCGAATCTTGCGGAGGTCGGGCGCTTCGCGCGGCTCGACACCTGGCAGTTCCGCATACTGCGCGCCTGCCTGCCCGGCCCGTACACGTTCCTGCTGCGCGCCACACGCGAGACGCCGCGTCGCCTGCAGCACGCGCGACGGCGCACCATCGGCGTGCGCATCCCCGACCATCCGGTGCCGCGTCTGCTGCTCGCCGAGCTGGGCGAGCCGCTGATGAGCTCCACCCTGATCCTGCCTGCGGATCCGCAGCCGCTGACCGAAGGGCGCGAGATCCAGGCGCGACTCGAGCACGAGATTGATGCGGTACTCGATGGCGGGGACTGCGGCATCGAGCCGACGACGGTGGTCGATCTGTCAGTGAGGCCGCCGGTGATCGTGCGCAAGGGCAAGGGCGATCTCGGCCCGATCACGGGGCGTGCGCTATAATTGCGTTCGTGAGCCACAGCCTTATCGTCGTGGGCCGCGCGCGCCTGCCGCGCCCGGCCGCCAACCCCCGCCCCGCATCCGCTCCCGCAGCCCCGCTGCGGCGACCCACGTGAGTTCGCCGGCGCCGGCGCGGCGCGTCCTGTCCGGCATGCGGCCCACCGGTCGGCTGCACCTCGGCAACTATCACGGCGCGCTGCGCAGCTGGGTGGAACTGCAGTACCAGTACGAGTGTTTCTTCTTCGTGGCCGACTGGCACATGCTGACGACCGGCTACGACGATACCCTGCACCTGCAGGAGCACGTACGCGACGTGCTCATCGACTGGCTGGCGGCCGGCCTCAATCCCGGGGTCGCGACGCTGTTCATCCAGTCGCACGTGCCCGAGCACGCGGAGCTGCACCTGCTGCTGTCGATGATCACCCCGCTCGGGTGGCTCGAGCGCGTACCCAGTTACAAGGATCAGCAGGAGCAGCTGAAGGAAAAGGATCTCGCCACCTACGGCTTCCTCGGCTACCCGCTGCTGCAGAGCGCCGACATCCTGGTGTACCGTGCCGCCTACGTGCCGGTGGGCGAGGATCAGGTGGCGCATGTGGAGCTCACCCGCGAAACCGCGCGGCGCTTCAACCACCTCTACGGACGTGAGCCGGACTTCGAGGCGAAGGCGGAGCGCGCCGTGAAGAGCCTCGGTGGACGCAACACCACCAACTACCGGCAATTGCGCCGCAAGTTCCAGGAGACCGGCGATACCGAATCGCTGCAGCGCGCCCGGGCGCTGGTGCAGAGCAACAACCGCATCACGGTGGCCGATCGCGAGCGGCTGTTGGGGTTTCTCGAAGGCACCGGGGTGACGATCCTGCCGGAGCCGCAGGTGTTGCTCACCGCGACGCCGAAGGTCCCGGGGCTGGATGGCCGCAAGATGTCGAAGTCCTACGGCAACACTATCGGGCTGCGCGAAGAGCCCGATCAGGTAGTGCAGAAGCTGCGTGCCATGCAGACCGATCCGGCGCGCGTGCGGCGCAACGATCCGGGCGACCCGGAGAAGTGTCCGGTGTGGGACCTGCACAAGATCTATTCCGACGACAGCACCCGCAAGTGGGTGAACGAGGGTTGCCGCAGCGCCGGGATCGGCTGCCTGGAATGCAAGCAGCCGCTGATCGACCGGATCGTGGAGGAGATCGGCGGCATGCGCCGGCGCGCCCAGGAGTTCGAGGACAACCCCGAGCTGGTGCGCGGGATCGTCGCCGAGGGCGCCGACAAGGCGCGCGAGGTCGCGCGCCAGACCCTGGATGAAGTCCGGCGCACCATGCATCTGCGCCCCGACTGACAGCGCACGTGACGGAACACACATGAAGCAAAAGCCGGAACTGAGGATCGTGGTCTCCAACACCCCGCCGCAGCCGGCTGCCCCGGATGCGCCGCCGCAGCAGGCGGAGATGCCGTTCGCGGTCGTGAACGGGGAGCCGATCTCGCAGCTGCCACGCGACCTGTACATTCCGCCGCAGGCCCTGGAGGTGTTTCTCGAGGCCTTCGAAGGCCCCCTCGATCTGCTGCTGTATCTCATCCGTCGGCAGAACCTGAACATACTCGATATCCCGCTGGCGGAGATCACGCGCCAGTACATGCAGTACATCGAGCTCATGCAGGACCTGCAGCTGGAGCTCGCGGGGGAGTATCTGGTGATGGCGGCGACGCTTGCGGAGCTCAAGTCGCGCATGCTGCTGCCGCGGCCCAGGCTCGATGAGGATGGGGAGCAGGACCCGCGCGCGGAGCTGGTACGGAGGCTGCAGGAGTACGAGCGCTTCAAACGTGCCGCCGCCGGGATCGACGAGCTGCCGCGCCTGGAGCGCGACGTGTGGCCGACCTCAGCGGAGCTCAAGGAACGCCAGCTGCTGCGCACGCTGCCGCACATCGCGCTGCAGGAAATGCTGGTCGCATTCAAGGATGTCGTGGTGCGTGCGCAGATGTTCGCCCACCATCACATTCAGCGCGAGCGGCTGTCGGTGGGCGAGCGCATGAGCGAGATCCTCGCAGCCCTCGGTGAGCGCGCGGGCTTCGTGCCGTTCCAGCAGCTGTTCCGGCCCGCAGAAGGGCGCATGGGTGTCACCATCACCTTCGCCGCGATTCTCGAGCTCATGCGCGAGGGGTTGATCGACATCGTGCAGGCGCAGGCCTACGCGCCGCTGCACGTGCGCGCCTCCTATCCGGGCCCCATGCTGCGCGTCGTGACCGACAACACCGAAGCTGCGGCGCGCGCCGATGAGGATCTCTCATGAGTGAGTCATACGTCAGGAACGTCATCGAGGCGGCGCTGCTGGCGGCGGGCGCGCCGCTGCCGGTGGCGGAGCTCACGCGGCTGTTCGACGACAGTGCGCGCCCCAGCGCGCAACAGGTGCGTGCGGCGCTCGCCGCCCTGGCGGCGGAGTACTCGGGGCGTGGCATCGAGCTGAAGGAGACGGCCAGCGGCTTTCGCATCCAGGTGCGGCGCGAGCTGGCGGCGGAAATCTCCCGTCTGTGGCCGGAACGCGCGCCGCGTTACTCGCGGGCGCTGCTGGAGACCCTGGCGCTGATCGCCTACCGCCAGCCGATCACGCGCGCCGAGATCGAGGCGGTGCGCGGCGTCGCCGTCAACCCCAACATCATCAGGACCGTGATCGAGCGCAACTGGGTGCGCGTGGTCGGTCATCGCGACGTTCCCGGCCACCCGGAACTGCTCGGCACGACGCGCGAGTTCCTCGACTATTTCAGCTTGAAGAGCCTCGATGAGCTGCCGCCGCTCGCTGAAGTTCAGGCCATGGCCGACATCAACCTGCAGCTGGGGCTGGCGGGCGAGGACGCGGCGGCGGCGGCGCCGGAGCCGGCCGCGCAGAGCGAGGCGGGTACCGACACCGCCGACGGCGACGAGAGCCTCGAGGACGACGAGCTCTCCGCCGAGGGCGGCAGCACGCGCGAGCTCGTGGCCGGGGCCCGCGATCTGGACGCCTGATGCCGCGCAGCCCGGCGCGCACCGGCGGCGGGCGTCGTGCCGGTCACAGACGCTCGCGCGCCCCCGCGGCGGCGCGCCCCCGCGCGCCGCTCGAAGCCGCTGTGCAGGCCGAGCGGCTGCAGAAGGTGCTCGCCCGCGCCGGGCTCGCGTCACGGCGCGAAGCGGAAGCCTGGATCCGCGCCGGCCGCCTCACCATCAACGGAACCGTGGCAGAGCTCGGCGCGCGGGTCGCCCCGCGCGACCAGGTGCGCCTCGACGGACGCCTGGTGCGCGCGCGCGCAGCCGTCGCGGGGGTGCGGGCATTCGTCTGTCATCGCTCACCGGGCGAACCCTTGCGGACCCCTGCGCTGCCCGCTGGTGAGCCCGGGGCGGAAAAAACACCGCGGGCGGCGCTGCTCGAGCGTCTGCCGCGCCGCGCGGGACGGCGCTTCATCCCGGTGAGTCCCATGCCACGCGTGGATGGCGGCCTCGAGCTCGTCACCTCCGACGGCGAGCTTGCGATGCGGCTGCAGCGCGCGGTGCACGCGCTGCTGAGCGAATTCGGGGTACGGGTGCGCGGTGAACTGAATGCCGGGCAGCTCGAGGGCATTCGCGGCGGGGCGCTCGACAGCGGCGCACGCCTCACGGTCGAGCGCTGCGAGGCCGCCGGCGGGGAGGCCGCCAATCGCTGGTATACGCTCGGGGTCCGCGGCGCGAGCGGCAAGGAGGTGCGGCAGCTGTTCGAGCGCCACGGTGCACTCGTGAGCCGCGTGTTGCGCACCCAGCTCGGACCGGTGAGGCTCGAGCGCTCGCTGGCACGGGGTCAGTTTCGCGAGCTCACCCAGGAGGAGGCGCGCGCGCTGGTGCCGGACTACCCCGCGACGGGCGAGGGCTGAGCATCGAAGGATCTGCCGCTGACTCCGCGGCTCGCCGGACCCAACAGCGCGATGTAGGGACCCGTGAGCGCCTCCGGCAGGGGCAGGGTCTCGATGTCCTCCGCCGGGTAGGCCTGGCGGCGCATGGCGGTGCGCGCGCGTCCGGGGTTCAGCGCGTTTACGCGTACCTGGCTGATGCCTTCCAGTTCCGCGGACAGCACCTGCGACAGGCCTTCGACGGCAAATTTGGACACCGCGTACGCGCCCCAGTAGGCGCGGCCGTGGCGGCCCACGGCGCTGGCCGTGAATACCACGGAGGCATCCGCGGACTTCTTCAGCGCCGGCAGCAGCACCTGCGTCAGCGCAAAGGCGGCGGTGACATTGACGTGCAGCACGCGGCACCAGGTGGGCACGTCGTAATGCTCGATGGGCGACAAGCTGCCGAGCAGCGCTGCGTTGTGCAGCAGGCCATCGAGGCGCCCGTAGCGCTCGAGCACCGCATCCGCTACCCGGTCGTAGTCCGCGGCCAGCGCCGGCTCCAGGTCGAGCACCGCGATGCTGGCTTCGGGCGCGCGGCTGGCGGCGATCTCGGCGTGCACGGCTTCGAGCTTGCGCACGTTGCGGCCGATCAGAATGACACTCGCCTGATGCCGGGCGCAGGCGAGCGCCACCGCGCGGCCGAGCCCCGCGCCCGCGCCGGTGATGGCGATCACGCGGCCGGCCAGCTCAGCGGCGGCTGCGAGGTGTGTGCGGGGATCGAACGCGGCACTCACGCGGGTGAAAACCTCCCTTTAGTCCGCCCGCAGCGCTAAGCGGCCGGCATCGGCCCGACGCGCCGCGCGCCACGCGCGCCAGGCATCGAGCGGGGCGTGATGGTCGCCCGAGGTGATGGCGCCGGGCAAGGCGTGCTGCGCCCGCCGCGAGTGGCCACAAGCGAGCGCCGCCCAGACCAGAAGGCCCCGCAGCGGTGCTTGCTGGTGGCGCGCCAACCTGGCGACGCTCGCGGCCAGCGCCGCGCGCACCTGCCGATGCCGCTCGCGCACCAGCCCGGCAAGCTCCGCCGCCCACGGCGGCTGGGCGAGGGTCTGCGGGAGTGCGTGCGCGCGCGCGAGCTCATCGAGCGGCAGCCGCAGCCGGCCGGCGCGCGCATCGCGCGCCAGAGCATTGAGCATCTCGATCTCGCGCAGCCCGCGGCCCAGGGCGCGGCAGCTGTCGGGGGCGATCCCGGGGAGCGCGAACCGCGCCAACGGCTCGACCAGCGCCGCGCTCCAGCGCTCGCAATACGCCGTCAGCTCGCGACGGGTGTCGAAGGTGGCCCCCGCCAGATCCCACATGGCCGTGTCGACCAGTCCGGTGAGTCCGGCGAGTGGCGCGAGATCGCCGGGCGCGAAGCTTGCGGCCAGCTCGCGTGTGAGCGGATGCGCCGGCCGCCCCTGCGCGCAGCGCTCGCACTCATCGCGCCACCAGCCGAGGCGCACATGCGCGACCTGGTGATCGAGCCCCGCGCTCAGACTCGCGGCGATTTCGTTCTCGATGCCGCACAACGCCGCCAGCAGCGGGCGGTGCGCCAGCGGGGAGTAGAGCCAGGCCAGGACGCGCGTCGGCGGCCACTCAGGCCTTACGGGCATTGCTCGCGCCCGCGCTCCCGGCGGGCTTGACGCCGGCGGGTCCGTCCGCCGTGGCGGGCGGCTCAGCCTCGGTGGGCGGCTCGGCCACGGTGGGCGTGCCGGGGTTGCGCACCAGCTGCCCGATCGGCTCGAGCTCCGCGAGCGGCGCGTCCGCGGTGACGCCCAGCTCGCTGAAGCGTCGCGCCTGCGGCAGCACCTGGCGCTCGAGTGAGCCGACGGCCGCGTTGTAGGCTTCCACCGCGCTGCCGAGACGCTGTCCCATGCGGCCGAGATGTCCGTTGAAGGTTCCGAGCCGCCGGTACAGCTCCTGGCCCAGGTCGCGGATCAGCGCCGCGTTGTGCGCCACGGCCGACTGCCGCCAGCCGTAGGCCACCGCCTTGAGGAGCGCGATGAGGGTCGAGGGCGTGGCAATGATCACGCTCTGGCCGAGCGCGGTCTCGAGCAGCTCCGGGCGCTCGGCGAGCGCCGCGGACAGAAACTGATCGCCGGGCAGGAACAGCACGGCAAACTCCGGGCTGCGCTCGAACTGCGTCCAGTAGGTCTTGGACGCGAGCTCCCGTACGCGCGTCTCGACCTGTTGGGCGTGTCGCTTGAGCGCCTGCTGGCGCTCCTCGTCCGTGGGCGCCTCGAGGGAGGCGAGATACGCGTCGAGTGGCGTCTTGGCATCGATCACCAGGTCGCGCGCATCGGGCATGTGTACGACCAGATCCGGACGCAACGCGCCTTCCTCGCCCACCACCTGCAGCTGCTCGGTGAAGTCGCAGTGCTCGCTGAGGCCGGCGAGCTCCACCAGGCGGCGCAGTGTCAGCTCGCCCCAACGGCCGCGCACCTCCGGGCGGCGCAGCGCGGTGACCAGATTGCGCGTCTCGCGCTGCAGCTGCGCCTGGCCGCCGGCGAGCGTCTCGATCTGGGTGCGCAGGGTCGTGAAGGCGTCGCGGCGCTCGCGCTCCAGTGCCTGCACCTGCGCCTCGGTGCGCTCGAGCGCGACGCGCAGCGGCTCCACCAGGTGCGCGATGGCCAGCTCGCGTTCCTTGAGTGCGCCCTCGGCGACGACCTGGTCGCGCCCGAGCGCTTCGCGCGACAGGCGCAGGAACAACTCGCTGTTGGTGCGTAGTGTCTCCCCGGCGAGGGAATCGAACGCGGCGCGCAGGCGCGTCTCGGACTGCTCGAGCAGCTTCAGCCGGTCCGCGTCCTGCAGGACGCTCGATTCCAGGCGCACCTGCGCGGCGGCCAGCTCGATCCGCAGCGCCTCGATGCGCCACACGGCGCGCAGCTGCGCCACCAGCGCGCCCAGCACCGCGCCGGTGGCGAGCGCGGCCACGGCAACGATGACGATGACGAGGCTGCTCACCGTTGGAAATGCGCCAGGTAGTTCACGGCGACATTGCCGCTCAGGGCCACGCGCTCGGTGAAGGGGTTGAGCTCGATGCCAGCCATGGCACTCAAGGTGAGCCCCGCGGCGCGCGCCCAGCGCGCCAGCTCCGCCGGCCGGATGAGGCGCTCGTACTCGTGGGTGCCGCGCGGGATCAGATTGAGCAGGTATTCCGCCCCGACGATCGCCAGCAGGAAGGATCTGAGGTTGCGGTTGAGGGTCGAGACGAACAGGGCGCCGCCGGGCCGCAGCAGGCGCGCGAGCGTCGCCGTCATGGCCGCGGGCTCGGGGACGTGCTCGAGCATTTCCATGCAGGTGACCACATCAAAGCCGGCCGGTTCGGCCGCCGCCATCTCCTCCGCGCCGACCAGGCGGTAATCCACGGCGAGTGCGGATTCGGCAGCGTGCAGACGCGCGACCTCGATCATGCCGGGCGCCAGGTCGATGGCGGTGACGCGCGCCCCGGCGCGCGTCAGTGCCTCAGCCAGCAGGCCCCCGCCGCAGCCCACGTCCAATACGCGGCTGCCCGCGAGAGCCGCGCGCTCCGCGATGAACTGCGCACGCACCGGATTCAACAGGTGCAGGGGACGAAACTCCCCGCGCGGATCCCAGAACGCCGCAGCGCCGGCCTCGAACTTCGCCAATTCCGCGCCATCGGCGTTCACGCGGCGGCCTCCATCCGTATGCGTTGTGCCCAGCACGCGGGGAGCGCAGCGAGCTCGTCTTCGTCGAACACCGCGAGGCGCGCAGCGCGCACGGCGACCCGCCCGGCCGTCCAGACGTCGCTCACTTGCGCGCGGGTGGCGCCGAAGACGATGGCGTCCTGGATTGCCGCGGCCGGCTGGCAGGCGAGTGCTCCGAGATCGATGCAGGTGAGATCGGCGGCCTTGCCAGGCTCGATCGATCCGATCTGTGCCTGCAGACCCAGCACCGTGGCGCCGCCGAGCGTCGCCATGTGCAACGCCTCCCCGGCCGCGAGGCCGGAGTGCAGCGCCGCGCTGCGCGCCTCCGCCAGCACGTCGAGCGCACCGGCGACGGCCGGGCTGTCGGTGCCGAGTCCGGTGCGGTTGCCCTCGAGCGCCACGACCGGTGAGCGTGCGCCGAGGCGCAGATCCGCCTGCGGGCAGGCGATGAGACTCGCGCCGTGGCGCGCCAGAAGTTCCAGATCTGCGCCGTCGCAGACACCGGCACCGACCGCGGTGAACCCCGGGCGCAGCAGGCCGAGCGCATGGAGCTGACGCAGGGGACGGACAGCGCGTTGCGCGCGCGCGCTGTCCTGCACGCCGGCAGCGGCGAGCGCGCGCACCGCCGGCTCCGCAGCGTCGGCAGAGTCTGCGGGACCGGCCAGCTCCGCCAGATGCACGGCGACACGGGCGTCGAGCTCATCGGCCACGCGCCGCACGCGCATCAGCAGCGCCTCGCTCATGCCGTGCAGCGTCAGCGGCGCGAAATACAACCCGATGCGTGAATCCGAGCGGTACTCGTCCCAGAGTCGTTCGGCCCGGGCCAGGTGCGCGGTGGCGTTCTCGGCCCAGGGCGTGGGAGCCTCCGCCACCGGCAGACCGATGGCCGCGCGCATGTGCGCCGCAGCGGCGGCGCGCGCGGCTTCCTCCGGAAACAGGCTCAGGTCCGCGAAGCAGGTGATCCCGGCACGCAGCATCTCGGCTAGCCCCAAGCGGGTCCCGTCGCGCACGAAGTCCGCGCTCAGGCAACGCTGTTCTACCGGAGCCAGGGTTTCGGTCAGCCAGCGCCGCCGCGGGCCGCGCACCGGCAAGCCGCGCAGCAGCGTGTGACAGGCGCGCGTGTGGGCGTTCACCAGGCCCGGCAGCAGCGCATGCCGTTCGCGCACCACGCGCTCGCGGATCTCGAAGCGTGCGCGCAGTTGCGCCGCGGGACCTACGGCGAGGATGCGTCCGGCGGACAGCGCCACCGCGTGATCGGCGAGCGCGGTGTTGGCGGGCGCGATCGGCAGCAGCCAGCGGGGCTCGATCAGCAGGTCGGCGCATTCCCTGGTGGACACACGTTCTCTTGGGTGGACAGCGTTTCGCAGTATATCGGTGCCTGCCTGAGTGCGCGCGCTGCGCGGACCTAAGTGCGGATAAGCCGCGCGCTGCGGCAAAGCGCCGGCCCGCGAGGTGCTTCGTGGTAGACTTGGCCTTTTATTTCACCGCAGTTTAATGGCTGAGATCGCCCGCGAAGTCCTGTCGGTCAGTCTCGAAGACGAGATGCGGCACTCGTATCTCGACTATGCAATGAGCGTGATCGTCGGGCGGGCACTGCCTGACGTGCGCGACGGCCTCAAGCCCGTGCACCGCCGCGTGCTGCATGCCATGCGCGAGCTCGGCAACGACTGGAACAAGGCGTACAAGAAGTCCGCGCGCGTGGTCGGGGACGTGATCGGCAAGTACCATCCGCACGGCGACACCGCGGTATACGACACCATCGTGCGCCTGGCGCAGCCTTTTTCCATGCGCTACCTGCTGGTCGATGGCCAGGGCAATTTCGGCTCGGTGGACGGCGACACGGCGGCCGCCATGCGCTACACCGAAGTGCGCATGTCGCGCATCGCGCACGAGCTGCTGGCGGACATCGACAAGGAAACGGTCGATTTCACGCCCAACTACGACGAGTCCGAGCTCGAGCCCTCGGTCCTGCCGACGCGCGTCCCGAACCTGCTGGTCAATGGGCAGACCGGCATCGCCGTGGGCATGGCGACCAACATCCCGCCGCACAATCTCACCGAGACCGTCAACGCGTGTCTCGCGCTGCTGGATGATCCGGCGCTGCCGCTGGCAGCGCTGATGCAGCACATGCCGGGGCCGGACTTTCCCACCGGCGGCATCATCAACGGCGCGCAGGAAATCGCCACCGCCTACCGCACCGGCCGCGGCCGACTGTCGGTGCGCGCGCGCGTGAGCATCGAGGACGTCGGCAGGGGCGATCGCCAGGCGATCGTGGTCACCGAGCTTCCCTACCAGGTCAACAAGGCGCGTCTCATCGAGCGCATCGCCCAGCTGGTGCGCGAGAAGCTGATCGACGGCATCGCCGGCGACGGCCTGCGTGACGAGTCCGACAAGGACGGCATGCGCATCGTCATCGAGCTGCGGCGCGGCGAGGTCAGCGAGATCGTGCTCAACAACCTGTATGCGCAAACGCCCATGGAGACGGTGTTCGGCATCAACATGGTGGCACTGCAGGACGGCCAGCCGAAGCTGATGTCGCTGAAGGAGATGCTGGAGGCTTTCATCCGGCATCGCCGCGAAGTCGTCACGCGGCGCACCATCTACGACCTCGCCAAGGCGCGCGAGCGGGCGCATATCCTCGAAGGCCTGGCCGTGGCGCTCGCCAACATCGACGCGGTGATTGCGCTCATCAAGGCTGCCGCCTCACCCCCCGAGGCCCGTACGGCGCTGCTGGCGCGCGCCTGGCCGCCGGGCGTCGTCACCGCTTTGCTGGAGCGTGCCGGCTCCATTTCCACCCGGCCCAAGGGTCTGCCCGCCGAGTTAGGCCTCGGCGCCGGGGTTTATCGGCTGTCGGAGGCTCAGGCGCAGGCCATTCTGGACATGCGCCTGCATCGCCTCACGGGCCTGGAGCAGGACAAGATCGTCGCCGAATACCGCGAGCTGCTCGAGAGTATCCGCGACCTGAGTGACATTCTCGCCCGTCCCGAGCGGCTGACGCAGGTGGTGCGTTCCGAGCTCCTCGAGATCCGCGAGGCGTATGGCGATGCGCGCCGTACCGAGATCAACCGCGATCACCTGGATCTCACCACCGAGGACCTGATCGAGCCGCAGGACGTGGTGGTGACGCTGTCGCACGCCGGTTACGCCAAGAGCCAGCCGCTCACCGAGTACCAGACGCAGCGCCGCGGCGGGCGCGGCAAGACCGCCACCGCGGTCAAGGACGAGGATTTCGTCGAGAAGCTGTTCGTCGCGCATACCCACGACACCGTGTTGTGCTTTTCCAACCGTGGCAAGGTGTACTGGCTCAAGGTATACGAGCTGCCGCAGGCCGGACGCGGCGCGCGCGGCAAGCCGATGGTGAACCTGTTGCCGCTCGAGGAAGGCGAGAAGATCAACGCGCTGTTGCCGGTCAAGCAGTACGACGAGCAGCACTTCGTGTTCATGGCCACGCGCGCCGGCACGGTGAAGAAGACTCCGCTGGCGGCGTTCTCAAGGCCGCGTTCCAGCGGCATCATTGCGGTCGACCTGCACGACAACGATCAGCTGGTCGGGGTGGCGATCACCGACGGCGAGCGCGAGATCATGCTGGTGTCGAGCGGCGGCAAGGCCATCCGCTTCCACGAGGACGAAGTGCGCTACATGGGGCGTGAGGCGGCCGGCGTGCGCGGCATCCGTCTGGGAGCCGGCCAGGATCTGATCGCGCTGATCGTGGTGGGTGAGGGTCACGTGCTGACGGCCTCGGCCGCGGGCTACGGCAAGCGCACGCCGCTGGCGGACTTTCCGCCGCACGGCCGCGGCGGCCAGGGAGTGATTGCGCTGCAGACCTCCGACCGTAACGGCGTCACGGTCGCGGCGCTGCAGGTCATGCCGGGGCAGGAGATCATGCTCATCAGCTCCACCGGCACGCTGGTGCGTACCACGGTGGATGAGATCTCCGTGCAGGGACGCAACACCCAGGGCGTACGGCTCATCCGGCTCGGGGAAGGCGAGCGGCTGGTCGGCATCGGGCGCGTCGAGAGTCTGGAGAACGGCGAGGAGGAGCCCCTCGCCGAGCGTGGTCCGCAGGCCGACGCAGGCGAGCCGGCCGCAGAGACCTAGGCTTGCGCGTATTCAATTTCGCTGCGGGGCCGGCCACGCTGCCTGTGGAAGTCCTCGAACAGGTCCGCGAGGAGCTGACCGACTGGCATGGCTGCGGCATGTCGGTGATGGAAGTGAGCCATCGCAACAAGGCCTTTGTTGCCGTAGCTCAGGAAGCCGAGCAACTGCTGCGCGAGCTGCTCGCCGTTCCGCAGCACTACAAGGTGCTGTTCCTGCAGGGCGGCGCAACCGGCCAGTTCGCCGCCATCCCGATGAACCTCGCGCGCGCAGACTCCAGCGTCGATTACCTGAATACCGGCGTGTGGTCGAAGAAAGCGCTCGGCGAGGCCCGGCGCCTGACCGGCAAGGTCAACATCGCCGCCGATGAGGCGGCGTCGAACTACACCACCGTGCCGGCGCCGGACGCGCTCACCCTCGGCGCGCACGCGGCTTACGTCCATTACACGCCCAACGAGACCATCGGCGGGGTGGAGTTTCCGTACGTCCCCGACACCGCGGGGGTGCCGCTGGTGGCCGACATGTCCTCAACCATTCTGTCGCGCCCCATAGCGGTCTCGAAGTTTGCTCTCATCTACGCGGGTGCCCAGAAGAACATCGGTCCCGCGGGACTCGTCGTGGTCATCGTGCACCAGGACCTCACCGGTAAGGCGCGCCCGGGTACGCCGGCGGTGTGGGACTACAAGGCGATGGCCGATGAGGGTTCGATGCTCAACACCCCGCCCACTTTCGCGTGGTACTGCGCGGGGCTGGTGTTTCGATGGCTGAAGGCACAGGGCGGGCTGGCCGCGATCGCCGAGCGCAATCGTGCCAAGGCGCAGCTGCTGTATGAGACGATCGATGCGTCCGGTTTTTACACGAACCCGGTGGCGGTGTCATGCCGCTCCTGGATGAATGTGCCGTTCACGCTCGCGGCGCCCGAGCTCGACCGCGCCTTTCTCGCCGCAGCGCACGAGGCCGGGCTGATGAGCCTCGAGGGTCACCGCTCCGCGGGCGGCATGCGCGCGAGCCTCTACAACGCCATGCCGCTCGCCGGGGTGCAGGCCCTGGTGGCTTTCATGAAGGAATTTGAGCGCCGCCACGGCTGACATCGCATGACCTATCGTATTCTCACCCTCAACGACATCAGCCCCCGGGGCCTGGCGCGACTGCCGCGCGAGCGCTACGAAGTGGGCGCCGCGGTGACGCACCCGGACGCCATCCTGCTGCGCTCCGCCGACCTGCACGACTCGGCGGTGGCTGCCGGCGTGCGCGCCATCGGCCGCGTCGGCGTAGGCGTCAACAACATCCCGGTCGCGCAGATGAGCCGGCGCGGCATTGCGGTGTTCAACGCGCCGGGCGCCAATGCCAACGCGGTCAAGGAGCTGGTGCTCGCAGGGTTGTTGCTGGCGGCGCGCAACATCGGGCCGGCGTGGCTGTTCGCGCGCGCACTGGGCGGCGATGACGAGGCCATCGAGGCGGCGGTCGAGAAGGGCAAGAAGAACTTCGTGGGCTTCGAGCTGCCTGGACGCACGCTCGGAGTGGTGGGCCTCGGCGCCATCGGCGTCGAGGTGGCGAACTCCGCCCTGGCGCTCGGGATGAGGGTGCTCGGCTACGATCCGCAGCTCACGGTGCAGCGCGCCTGGCAGCTGTCCTCGAGCGTCGAGCAGGCGCTGTCGCTCGAGGACCTGTTCACGCGCGCGGATGCGATTACGGTGCACGTGCCGCTGAACGAGCACACCCAGGCGCTGGTGAACGGTGCGCGTCTGGCGCTCGCGAAGCACGACGCCACCCTGCTCAATTTCGCGCGCGCCGCCATCGTCGATGAGCGGGCCGTGCTGGCGGCCCTCGATGCCGGTCGCCTGCATGCCTACGTGTGCGACTTCCCCAACCGCGCGCTCAAGGACCACGCCAGAGTGGTAACCCTGCCGCACCTCGGCGCCTCCACCGGCGAGGCCGAAGAGAACTGCGCCATCATGGTCGCGGAGCAGTTGCGCGACTTTCTCGAGAACGGCAACATCCGCAATAGCGTCAACTACCCGGAAGCAGTGCTGCCGCGGGTGCCGAACACCACGCGCTTGAGCGTCGCCAACCGCAACGTGCCCAACATGGTGGGCCAGATTTCCACCTGCCTCGCCGCCCGCGGGATCAACATCGCCGACCTGCTGAACAAGTCGCGCGGTGAATTCGCCTACACGCTCATCGACGCCGACGGTGCGGTCGGCGAGGACCTGCTGACGAGCCTGCGCGCCATCGACGGCGTGCTGTCGGCGCGCATCGTCTGACGGCAGCCCCTTGGGAACGCTCGTCCATGGCCCGTAAGATCAGCAAGCCGGCGCGCGCCGTGCGGCGGCGTGCGCGCGCCGCGGCCACGCCGGGCGCGCCGGCGAGCGAGCGGGCGTCCGCGCCGCAGCGGCTGGACCTGGAGCAGGTGCGCGGCCGCATCGACGCGGTCGATGAACAGATTCACGGGCTGATCAACGAACGCGCGCGCCTGGCGCAGCAGGTGGGGATTTCCAAGGGCAGCGACGGCCGCACGGTGGATTTCTATCGCCCGGAGCGCGAGGCGCAGGTGCTGCGGCTGGCGCGGGCGCGCAACGCGGGACCGTTGCGCGACGCGGAGGTGCTGCGCCTGTTCCGCGAGATCATGTCGGCGTGTCTCGCGCAGCAGGAGCCGCTCAAAGTGGCGTTCCTCGGTCCCGAGGGCACCTTCACGCAAACCGCGGTGCTCAATCATTTCGGGCACTCGGTGCGCGCCCTGCCGCTCGCCTCGATCGATGAGGTGTTTCACGAGGTGGAAGCGGCGAGCGCCGATTTCGGGGTCGTGCCCATCGAGAACTCCACCGAGGGCACGGTCAATCACACGCTGGATCGGTTCCTCACCTCGCCGCTGAAGATCTGCGGCGAGGTGGAGCTGCGTGTGCGCCATCACCTGATGGGCGCCATGAGCGCGCTGGCGCGCATCGAGCGCGTCTGTTCCCACCCGCAGTCACTCGGCCAGTGCCGGCAGTGGCTCGAGGAGCATCTGCCGGGTGTCGAGCAGGTGCCGGTATCCAGCAACGCCGAGGGCGCGCGGCGCGCGCGCGACGAGAAGGGCAGTGCGGCGATTGCGGGCGAGACCGCCGCAGAGGTCTACGGCCTCAAGATCCTGGCCGCGGAGATCGAGGATCGCGCCGACAACACCACGCGCTTTCTGGTGCTGGGGCGGAAGCTCTTCACGCCGAGCGGCGAGGATCGCACCACGCTGCTGGTCTCCGTGGGCCACACCGATGCGCCCGGGGCGCTGTACCGGCTGCTCGAGCCGCTCGCGCGCCACCGCGTGTCCCTCACGCGCATCGAATCGCGGCCGTCGCGGCGGCGCAAGTGGGATTACGTGTTCTTCATGGACCTCGAGGGCCACGCCGATGAGCCCCACGTCGCCAAGGCGCTGGCGGCGCTGAAAAAGCGCGCCTCGCTGTTTCGCGTGCTCGGCTCCTATCCGCGGGCGGTGCAATGAGCGAACCCGGCGGCGCCCGTTATCGCGTCAGGCCCGGCGGCAGCGTGAGCGGCACGCTCACGGTGCCGGGCGACAAGTCGATCTCGCACCGCGCGCTCATGCTCGGCGCGCTCGCCGAGGGCGACACGCACATCAGTGGCTTTCTGGCCGGCGAGGATTGCCTCGCCACGGCGCGGGCGCTGCAGGGACTCGGGGTGCACATCGAGCGGCCGCAAGACACGCAGGTGCTGGTGCACGGTGTGGGCGCACACGGCCTCGCGGCGCCGCAGGCGCCGCTCGACCTGGGCAACGCCGGCACCGCCATGCGCCTGATGATGGGACTGCTGGCGCCGCAGACATTCGACTCGACGCTGGTCGGCGATGCGTCGCTCATGCGCCGGCCGATGGAGCGCGTCGCCGTGCCGCTGCAGATGATGGGAGCGCGCATCCAGACGCAGAACGGTCGGCCGCCAGTGCGGATTCGTGGTACGCCGCATCTGCGGGCCATTCACTACAGTCTGCCGGTGGCGAGCGCGCAGGTGAAATCCGCGGTCCTGCTGGCCGGACTCGCCGCCAGCGGGCGCACGCACCTGACGGAGCCGGTGCCCTCGCGCGATCACACCGAGCGCATGCTCGGCGCCTTCGGGGTGCAGCTGGAGCACGAGGGGCGCACCATCGCGATGGAAGGCGGGCAGACGCTGCGCGGCACGCGGGTAGCGGTGCCCGCGGATTTCTCCTCGGCCGCGTTTTTACTGGTGGCGGGGTGCCTCGCGGCCGATCGTCCTCTGACTCTCATCAACATCGGCGTGAACCCGACGCGTATCGGTCTCATCGAGCTGCTGCGGCGCATGGGAGCGGACATCCGCCTGCACCCTCACACCGCGCCGGGTGGGCCGACGCCTGAGCCGGTCGCCGACATCGAGGTTCACCGCAGCCCCTTGCACGGCATCACCGTGCCCGAGGCGCTGATTCCCGGGTCGATCGATGAGTTTCCCGTGTTCTTCATCGCCGCCGCCTGTGCCAGCGGCGAGACCCTGGTTCGCGGGGCACTCGAGCTGCGCGTCAAGGAGAGCGACCGGCTCGCCGCCATGGCCGCGGGACTGGGCCAGCTCGGCGTCGAGCACCAGCTGCTGCCCGATGGCCTGTGGATCCGCGGCGCGGAAGCGCTCACCGGCGGCACCATCGACAGCTGCGGCGATCACCGCGTCGCCATGGCGTTCGCGGTCGCGGCGCTGAGGGCCCGCGCGCCCATCGAGATCCAGGACGTCGCCAATGTCGCGACCTCGTTTCCAGGGTTTGTAGGCACGGCGCGCGCGGCGGGCTTGGCCGTCGAGGCGCTCTGACGGAGCCTGATCAGGATGCCCCGCTCGCCAAGCTGTCCCATCGTCACCATTGACGGCCCGAGCGGCTCGGGCAAGGGCACCATCAGCCGCGCGGTCGCGCGGCATGCCGGCTGGCATCTGCTCGACAGCGGGGCGCTGTATCGCCTGGTGGCGCTCGCCGGCGTGGCCGCGGGTGCCGCGAGCGAGGACGCGCAGCGCCACGCCGAGCTCGCCGCGCGCATGGAGGTAGCATTCGGTTCGGGCCCGGACGGTAGCGAGCGCGTATGGCTCGATGGGCGGGATGTGACCGGAGCGATCCGCACCGAAACCGCGGGCCAGGGGGCTTCACGGGTGGCGGCCTGGCCGGCGGTGCGCGCGGCGTTGCTCGAGCGCCAAAGGGCCTTCGCGAGACCGCCCGGACTGGTGGCCGACGGCCGGGATATGGGCACCGTGGTCTTCCCCCAGGCGGACCTGAAGATATTCCTGACCGCGACCCTCGAGGAGAGGGCCCTGCGCCGCCATAAGCAGTATAAGCAGTTGAAAGACAAGGGGTCCGATGTTAGCCTTCCCGCCCTTTCGCGCGAGATAGCCGAGCGGGACCTAAGGGATCAGACCCGTCAGGTCGCCCCGTTGAGACCTGCGCCCGACGCCTGCGTGATCGACTCGACCGGCCTTGAGGTCGAGGCAGTCGTGGGACGGGTGCTGGAACTTATGGCCGCTCGTCGATTGTGGCGCTGAAGCCGCTCGTCGCGAAAGCTACGGAAGGTGATTCGAGGTTGGCACGCGCAGGATGCGGGTGCCCGGTGCTTTTTCCCTGGGCCGCGGGATGAGGGTCCAGTGCAGGCACGCGACTGCGCGTGCAAAGTGAAGGTATGACAGAAAGTTTCGCCCAGCTCTTCGAGCAGAGTCTCGCCAATCAGCGCATCCGCCCGGGGATGATCCTCACCGGGCTCGTCATCGACGTCACCAGCGACGTCGTGATCGTCAATGTAGGCCTCAAGTCCGAGGCCGTGATTCCCCTCGAGCAGTTCAAGAACGAACGCGGCGAGGTGGAGGTCAAAGCCGGCGACGAGGTGGAGGTCGCTCTCGATTCGGTCGAGGACGGCACCGGCGAAACGCGCCTGTCGCGCGAGAAGGCCAAGCGCGCGCGCACCTGGACGCGCCTCGAAGAGGCCTTCAACAAGTCCGAGATCGTGACCGGCGTCATCACGGGGCGCGTCAAGGGCGGCTTCACCGTGGAGATCGAAAACGTGCGGGCATTCCTGCCCGGGTCGCTGGTGGACGTGCGCCCGGTGCGCGACACCTCCTATCTGGAAGGCAAGCCGCTCGAGTTCAAGGTCATCAAGCTCGATCAGAAGCGCAATAACGTCGTGGTGTCGCGCCGCGCCGTGGTTGAGCAGGAGTTTTCCGCCGAGCGCAGCGCGCTCATGGAGAACCTGCAGGAAGGCGCAGTGGTGCGCGGCACGGTCAAGAACCTCACCGACTACGGCGCGTTCGTTGATCTCGGCGGGATCGACGGCCTGCTGCACATCACCGACATGGCGTGGAAGCGCGTCAAGCATCCCTCCGAGGTCGTCAAGGTGGGCGACGAGGTCGAGGTGCGCATTCTCAAGTTCGACCGCGAGCGCTCGCGCGTGAGCCTGGGGCTCAAGCAGTTGGGCGCCGATCCGTGGCAGAACATCGCGCGCCGCTATCCGCCGAGCACGCGCGTGTTCGGTAAGGTCACCAACATCGCCGACTATGGCGCGTTCGTGGAGATCGAAGACGGCGTCGAGGGCCTGGTGCACGTCTCGGAGATGGACTGGACCAACAAGAACGTCAATCCGGCCAAGGTGGTGCACACCGGCCAGGAAGTCGAGGTGATGGTGCTCGACGTGGACGAGGAGCGCCGTCGCATATCGCTCGGTCTCAAGCAGTGCCAGGCCAACCCGTGGAAGGAGTTCGCCGAGAATTACAACAAGGGCGACAAGGTGGCGGGCCAGATCAAGTCGATCACCGACTTCGGCATTTTCATAGGTCTGCAGGGCAACATCGACGGGCTGGTGCACCTGTCGGATATCTCCTGGGACCAGCCGGGCGAAGAGGCGGTGCGCAACTACCAGAAGGGCCAGCAGCTCGAGGCCATGGTGCTGTCGATCGACCCGGAGCGCGAGCGCATTTCGCTCGGCATCAAACAGCTGGCGAAGGACCCGTTCTCAGCCTATATCGCCGATAACCCCAAGGGCACGATCGTCAAGGGTGTGGTGAAAGAGGTCGATGCGCGCGGCGCGATCATCGATCTCGGCAACGGCGTCGAGGGCCAGCTGCGCGCGTCCGAGCTCGGCCGCGATCGCGTGGAGGATGCCCGCGCGGTCCTCAAGGTAGGCGACGAGCTCGAGGCGAAGTTCACCGGCGTCGACCGCAAGTCGCGCACCATCTCGCTGTCGATCAAGGCCAAGGAAGCTCACGAGGAGGCCGAGGCGGTGCAGAGCTACCGCTCGGAAACGGCGCCTTCGGGTGGTACCACCCTCGGGGATCTGCTGAAGGAGCACATCGGTTCCGGCGAGCGCTGAAGCAGCATGACCAAGTCGGAACTCATCGAGATCATTACCGCCAAGCAGAAGCATCTGCCGGCGAAGGATGTCGAGCTGGCACTGAAGCAGATTCTGGAGATCATGAGCGATGCGCTCTCGCAGGGGGAGCGCATCGAGATCCGCGGCTTTGGCAGTTTCTCGCTGCACTTCCGTCCGCCCCGCCAGGGGCGCAACCCCAAGACCGGCGAGGCGGTCGCGCTCTCGGGTAAGCATGTCCCGCACTTCAAGCCCGGCAAGGATCTGCGCGAGCGGGTGAACGACGGCGCCGACCGGCCGATCCGCGACTGAGCCTCGAGCGCGTCTCACGCGCGAGGCGCGGCCGCGGCGCGGACCTGATATCGTCAGCCAAGTGTTCGAGCTGCCTCCACTGTTCCTGGCGCTGGCCTTCATACTCGTCGGTCTCGCCGCATATTTTCTCGGCCGCCGTAACGGCGCGGCGCGCACCGTGCGCCTGCCGCGCGACTACTACGTCGGCCTCGACCATCTCATCAACGACCGTTTCGATCACGCCGCGGAGATCTTCGCCCGCATGGCCGAGGCGGGTGGCGATGCCGCCGAGATCCAGTTTGCGCTGGGAAGCCTGTTCCGGCGCCGCGGGGAGGTCGATCGGGCGATCGCCATCCATTCGCGCCTGCGCGATCACGGCGGCGCCGGGTTGCGCGACAAGGCGGCGTTCGAACTGGCGCTCGACTACCAGAGCGCGGGACTCATGGATCGCGCCGAGCGCGTCCTCGAGGAGCTCGCGGCCTCGCGCGAATATCGGCACGCCGCGCTCGATCGCCTCGTGAGCATCTACGAAACCCAGGGCGACTGGGCCAAGGCGCTCAAGGTGTTTCACGAGCTGCCGCCCGCCGTGCAGCTCGAGCGCGGCCGGATTGCGGCCCACTACCTGTGCGAGCTCGCGGAATACGCGCTGGTGCAGGGCGACAGCGAGCGCGCGCGCACGCTGCTGCGCCAGGCGCGCACGCATCAGCCGGCGTTGCCGCGCGCGGACATCCTCACCGCGCGGATCAGCGAGCGGGCGGGCGATGCCGGCGGCGCATTGCTGCTGTACCTGCATGCCCTGGAAATGTCGCCGGGCCTCGCGCTCGAGATCATTCCCCCGGTTCTCGCCATCGCGCGCCAGACCGGGCGCGGGGATATGTTGAATGAGCTGAGCAGTCGGCTGCGACAGAGCGGTCAGATCACCCCGCGGCAGCTGGCATGGCTGCTCGCCACGGCGGTGCCGCCCGCGGAGGTGGCGGTGCTTGCGGGCATTACCGCGGAGTTCGGCGCCGGCGTGGAGTCGACTGCCGAGGCGAGCTCGCTCGGCGCGCTGCTGACCCGCATCGGCGACGCCGGCGGCCGCTACCAGTGCGATGATTGCGGGCTCAACAGCGTTGGCTGGTACTGGCGCTGCCCGAAATGCCGCTCCTGGGACAGCATGCGGCCGGCGGTCTTCAAGTGGGCCGAGCGCACCGATCAGGCCGTCGTAAGGGCCTCGTGAGGCCGCGGCGAGGAGAATCCCGATGAGGACGAGCTTCAAGTCCGCCATCCGTACCGCCGTGTTTCCGGTGGCCGGGCGCGGCACGCGCTTTCTTCCCGCGACCAAGGCGAGTCCGAAGGAAATGCTGCCGGTGGTCGACAAGCCGCTGATCCAGTACGCGGTCGAGGAAGCCCTGGCCGCGGGCGCGCAGCGCCTGGTGTTCATCACCGGCGCTTCCAAGCGGGCCATCGAGGATCATTTCGACTCCGACCAGGAACTCGAACTGATGCTCGAGCACCAGGGCAAGAGTGACCTGCTCAACCAGCTGCGCAGCGTGCTGCCTTCCTACGCGTCGTGCATCTACATCCGGCAGCCGGCGCCGTTGGGGCTGGGTCATGCGGTGTTATGCGCGCAGCCCGCCGTGGGCGCCGAGCCATTCTTCGTGCATCTCGCGGACGATCTGATTCGCAGCGACGTCGCCTGCCTGGCGCAGATGGCGCAGGTCTACCAGGCCAAGCGCGCCAGCGTCCTCGGGGTGCAGGTGGTGCCGCGCCAGGACACCGAGAAGTACGGCATCGTCGCGGTGGAGGCCGACCGCGCGGTGACCAGCCGCGTGCGCAGCATCGTCGAGAAGCCCAAGCCCGCCGTGGCGCCCTCGAACCTTGCCGTCGTTGGCCGCTATGTGCTCGCTCCGGCAATCTTCGAGCACCTGGAGAAGCTCGGCTCCGGCGCCGGTGGCGAGATTCAGCTCACCGACGGCATCGGCGCGCTGCTGCTCGAGGAAGCGGTGTACGCCTATCGCTTCAGCGGCAAGCGCTATGACTGCGGCAGCAAGCTCGGCTACCTGCAGGCGACGGTCGAATACGCGCTCGGTCACCCGGAGCTCGGGCGCAGCTTTCGCAAGTACCTGCAGGGTCTGGACATTGCGGCCAGCGCTACCGCGGGCGGGCGCCGCGGCGTCGCCGGCAACGGCGGCGCGCTCGAGGGCGACGCTGCGACCCCGCGTCGTGCTGCCGCGGGCGCACGCCGCAAACGCCCCAACCGCAAAGCTCAGCCGGCGCTGCGCAAGTCCCCGTAACGCGGCGTCAGATCACTGCTCAGGGCAACCACACCGTGACCAGCGCGCCACCGCCGGGGCGGTTGGCGACACTCAGGCGCCCGCCGTGCGCCTCGACGATTTCGCGGCACAGCGTCAGTCCGAGGCCCGTGCCGGTGGGCTTGGTGGAATAGAACGGCAGCAGCGCATCACGCAGCGTGCTCTCACTGAGGCCGCTGCCGCGATCCCCGATCTCGACCCTGAACCCGGGGGCGGCGCCGTGCACACCGACGGTGATCTCATCGGGCGGGGAGCCGGACTCGGCCGCGTTCTTCAGCAGATTGATCATCACCTGCTCGAACTGCCTGGCATCGAAGCTCGCCGGCTGATCCGGTACGGGCCCGTCGAGGCGAAAGGGCATGGTGCCCTCCAGACGCGCCAGGAACTGCGCCCAGGACACGGCGGCGGGCCGCGGTTGCGGCAGCTTGGCGAAGCGCGCATAGCCGTCGATGAAGGTCGCCAGGTGCGCGGCGCGTTCGCCGATGGTCTCGAAGACGCGGGTCAGCTGCGCGGTGTCGGGCTCGCGCGCCAGCAGCTGCCCGGAGTGCGCGAGGGATGTGATCGGCGCCAGCGAGTTGTTGAGCTCGTGCGCGATGACGCGGATGACCTTTCTCCACACCGCCACCTCCTGCGCCGCCAGCTCGCGTGTCAGCTGCTTCAGGAGCACCAGCCGATGCGGTCGTGCGTTGAGCAGGAAGCCGCGTTGCGAGAGGTGATACACCTGCGGTTCGCCGCCCACCTCCATGGTGAACAGTGTGTCGCCGCGGCCGGCCAGCGCTTCGCGCAACGGCGCGGGCGAGTCCGCCAGCACCGCGGCAAAGTCCAGGCCTTCAAGCTTGCGCCCGGCGCGCAGCAGCTGCCGCGCGGCCACGTTGCTGTAGACAATCCGGCTGGCAGCATCCGTCAGCACCATGCTCAGCGGGGTGGTCTGAATGACCGTATCGAGCAGCAGTTCGCGCTGGTACAGATCGAGCCGCTCGCGGCGCAGCAGCTCGCCGAGGGAGTTGTAGGCGCTCACGAGCCCCGTGAGCTCGGCGTCGGATGTGGCGCGGACACTCACACTGAAATCGTGATCCCGCAGGCTGAGGATGCCGTCGCGCACCGCGCGCAGCACCCGCACCCACGGATGGGTCAGCCGTCGCGCGAGCCACAGCAGCAGCGGCGCGACCGCGAGCACGCCTGTCAGTGCCGCGGGCAACGGTGCCAACCAGCGCGTTGCCACGGCAGTGAGGGCCGCCGCCAGCGTGGTGCTGAGCGCCAGCGCGGCCGCGGCGCGCCCCGCGAGCGACCAACGCGCCATCACGGTGCGGACGCAGACCGGGGCGCCTCCGTCTTGAGACCGAGTTTTTCCATGCGGCGATAGAGTGCCTGACGGGACAGCCCGAGGTCACGCGCGGCATGCGCGATCACGCCGCGGGCGCGCTCCAGCGCCTGTTCCACGCTGGCGCGATCGAGCTCCGGTTCCTCGACTGCCGCCGGCGGGGCCGCCGGCAGGTTCAGGGCGGGCACCCCGATGGCGCGCTCGCTCGACAGCAGGCAGGCGCGCCGAATGGCGTTCTGCAACTCACGCACGTTGCCAGGCCAGGGGTAACGAGTGAGCGCCTCGGCGGCCTCGGGCGTGAGCTGAAACCCCGGTTCGAGAAAGTAACGCGCCAGAGGCAGGATGTCCTCGCGGCGCTCGGCGAGCGCCAGCACTTCCAGCTCGATGACGTTCAGGCGGTAGAACAGGTCCTCGCGAAAGGCGCCGGCGCGGATTGCCTGGCGCAGGTTGGTGTTGGTGGCCGCAATGACGCGCACGTGCGTGCGGCGCGTGCTGTTGGATCCGAGGCGCTCGAACTCGCCGGTCTGCAGTACCCGCAGCAGCTTCGCCTGCCCGGGGCCGCCGAGCGTGCCGAGCTCATCGAGAAACAGTGTGCCGCCGTCGGCGGCTTCGAATCGGCCGGCGCGCACGCGCGCGCCGGTGAAGGCGCCGGCCTCGGTACCGAACAGCTCCGCTTCGATCAGCTCGTTGGGCAGCGCACCGAGATTGACCTTGAGGTAAGGCCGGTCGGCGCGTTCGGAGTTCGCCTGCACGATGTCCGCCAGCACCTCCTTGCCGGCGCCGTTCGGGCCGGTGATCAGCACCGGAACGTCGGCGTGCGCCACCTGGGTCGCCATGGCGACGAGGCTGTGCATGGCCTCGCTCTCGTACACGATACCGCGCAGGTCAAAGTGCCCGGCGAGCGTGGCGCGCGCCTCGCGGCGCCGGGCGCGCAGCGCCTCGGCTTCGGCCCGCGCGCTGCGCAGGTCAAGGAGGTTGCGCACGCTGGTGAGCAGACGCGCATCGTCCCAGGGCTTGGCGACGTAATCCGCGGCACCCGCCCTGACCAGCTCGACCGCAGTTTCCAGATGCGTCCAGGCGGTGAGCAGGATGATCGGTACGTGCGCAAAGCGGGCGCGAATCTCGCGAAACAGGCCGATGCCTTCCTCACCGCTGGTGACCTCGCGGTGGAAATTCATGTCCTGGATCACGAGGTCCACGGCGTCGCGTTCCAGTGCGGCAAGCCCCGCCGCCGGCGATGCAGCCGCGAGCACCCGCGCCCCGTGCAGGGACAGCAGCACGTCGAAGGCGGTGCGCACGGCCTCGCTGTCGTCGATGACGAGAATGGTGCGGCCGGCGAGGCTCGCGCGCAGCGAGCCGTGCGAGTCCCGGTTCATGGCCATGATGCTAACACCAGCGGCCGGCTGCGCGGCCGTGCAGCGCGTTCACACCGTGCGCGTCGCCACCGAGGGGGGTACGGCGGCGGCGCGTCGCGCCGGCTGCCAGGCGGCGAGTTGTCCGATGGCCCACAACAACAGCACCCCTCCGACCAGATAGTACAGATCCAGACGCGGCAGGGCGTACTGCAGCGACAGCCAGTAGCCGGTGCCGAGCGCCAGCGCGCAGCCGACGAGGACTCCGCTGCTGGTGATCAGCCCGTTCTCGATGAGGAAGTAGCGCACGATGTCGCGACGCCGCGCCCCGACCGCGCGGCGCGTGCCGATCTGCTTGGTGCGGGCGCTGACGTTGAAGGTGGCGAGCGCGAAAACTCCTAAGCAGGTCACCGCGATCAGAAGAGCGGTGACTGTCGCGAGGAAAATCTCCATCGCGCGGTCACCGAGATAGCTGAGATCCTTGAAATAGGTGAGCGGTCGCACCCAGTGGATGACACGGTCAGGATTGGACTTGGCCAGGTGCGCCTCGACCATACGCATCAGCGCGTCGCGCTGGCCCGGCCGGGTGCGCACCATGTAGTCGAGCGCGCCGAAAAACGTCGCTGGCAGGCGCGGCACGAGGAATACCCAGTCCGCGTGTTGGTTGTACGGCCACGAGCCCATGAGCGGATCGACGACGCCGATGACGGTGGCCGCCTGGTTCAGGGAGTCGTACACGCGCTTGCCGAGCGGACTCTGATGCGGAAACAGGCGCTCTGCCAGGGCGCGGCTCACGATGATCTGCGGCACGAAGCGCGCGGCGTCGGTCCTGGTGAGCGGCGGCGTGATCTCATCGTGCCGGAAGTTGCGGCCGGCGACGAGGCGCACCCCGAGCGTATCCAGGGCCTGCTCGTCGACCTCGAAGTAGTTGAAGTTGTCGGTGCGCTGCGCGTCCGGGCGGGTGACGAGCGGAAAGCTGCTGCCGCCTCCGGAGAGCGGTACCGCGTTCAGTGGCGTCGCCGCGATGACGCCGGGCAGGCCGCGCAGGTAAGCGAGATCCTCGCGGATCGAGGGTACAGCCTGGTAGTGGTCGGTGAAGCCGGCGCTGGAGATCACGAAGATGTTGGCCACGTCGATCCCGGTCGGACGGCGGATCTTCTCGACACGCTGCATGACGATGTAGAGCGCGTTCACCAGCACCGCGAGCGCTATGGCGATCTGCATGGCCACCAGCACCGCGCCGGTGCGGTTGCGCAGCAGCGCCGAGAGGATCGGACGGACATTGAGGCTCATGGAGTCAACTCCTTCACTGGCTTTTCAGATACACGGCCGGCGGCAGCCGGCCGACGCGCCACGCCGGGTAGAGGCCTGCGGCCAGCGTGGCCGCGAGCGCCAGCAGCACCGCCCACAGGACCCCGACGAAATCGAGATGCGTCAGTTCCTGGTAGCCGCCGCGATGCCCCAGGTGCGCCGCCGCGTACAGGTGGTGGACGGCGGCCAGCCCGAGCGCCGCCAGCGCCAGGCCGAGCAGGGCGCCGAGCACGGACAGTGCGCCGACCTCGATGAGATGCTGGATGAAGATCTGGCGGCGGCTCGCGCCGAGTGCGCGCCGCACGCCCGTGATCGCGGCGCCGTTCAGGAACTTGGCCAGCAGCAGGCCCACCGTGTTGATGAGGCAGACGGCCAGAAACGCAAAGGCCAGCCCCACGAGCACGCGGTTGTCGTTGTCGACGACCTCACGGTCGCGCAGCCACTGCCCGACGTTCGTGAGGCGGTTGTTCAGCGGCCGCGGGAAGCGCCCGGCCTGGCGCTGCTGCCCCCAATAGCCGTCGATGAACGACTGCATGCGGCCGCGCGTCGCCGCGTCCGGCAGCTCCACCCACATCTGCAGCCAGATGCAATCGGAGGCGACGAAGTCCTTGAAGTTGTCGATCTTCTCCGGCCTCCAGCAGTCGGTGTCCTCGTTGTTCAGCAGTTCCAGGTCCACGCCCCAGCGGAACGGAATGTAGGCGCCGTCGGGCGGGTCGAAGTTGCCGCCGTTCAGGTCGTAGTACCGCGGGCGCGGGAACCAGTCGTCCAGCACGCCGATGACGCGGAACTCATGATCGTTCCAGCGCAGCGTGCGGCCGACGCTGTTGGCGCCACCGAACAATTTGTCGTTCTCCTCACGTGACAGCACGAGCACCGGTTGCGGCGGGCTGTCGGCCGAGGCGCTCCAGCCGTTGCCATACAGGAAGGGCGCCTCGAACATGGAGAAGAAGTCCGCGGTGGTGAGACGCGTGCCCACGCGCTGCGCTGCCGCCGAGCCGGCGCCACTGATGACGCCGTCGGTGCTGTACATCACTACCTTGCGCTCGGGGATGTTCGAGGCAAAGAGGTACTGCGTGTCCTTGTAGGTCATTTGCGGCGGCGGCAGCTTCGGCTGCGCGCGGTACGGCGTGTTGGGATCCCAGTTGTCCATGGTCACCGTGTACAGCCGGTCGTTCTTCCACCAGATGGGATTGCCCGACATCGCGTGATACACGGTGAGCGTCATGACGCACACGGCGATGCCGAGGGCGATCGCGATCACCATGAGCGCCGTCAGTCCGGGATTGCGGCGGAAGCTCTTGAGGGCGAGGTGCGTGTAGTAGCCGAACATGATGGCTCCTTGAGTCCCTGCGGCTTGGCGCGATCAGGCGCGCGCCACTTCGGCGCCGGCGTTGCGTGGCTCGTAGGCGCGGAAGTCCGAGATCTGGCCGTCGACCAGGTGCACGTTGCGTTGCGCGCGGCGCGCCAGCTCCGGGTCGTGGGTCACGAGCAGGATGGTGGTGCCCATCTCGTTGATCTGCTCGAGCAGGTCCATGACCTGGCGGGCCATCAGCGAGTCGAGGTTGCCGGTCGGTTCGTCCGCCAGCAGGAACGCCGGATCACCGGCGATCGCCCGGGCAATGGCGACACGCTGCTGCTGGCCACCGGAGAGCTGCGCGGGCATGTGCCTGGCGCGCGAGGTGAGCCCGACCAGATCGAGGGCGCTGTTGATGCGCTCGCGGCGGTCGGCGCCGGTGAGGCGCCGGTAGCGCAGCGGCACGTCGACGTTGTCATGGACGTTGAGGTCGGGTATGAGATTGAAGCTCTGGAAGATGAAGCCGATGCGCTCGTTGCGCAGCCGTGAGCGCGCGTCATCGGACAGCCGCTGCACGTCGTTTCCGTCGAGCTCATAGCTGCCGGTCTCGAAACTCTCCAGCAGGCCCGCCACGTTCAGAAAGGTCGTCTTGCCGGATCCCGAGGGTCCGGTCACGGCGATGAATTCGCCCGCGGTCACCCGCAGCGAGAAGCTGCGCAGCGCGTAGGTCTCGATCAGGTCGGTGCGGTAGATCTTGCTGACATCCTGCATTTTGAGCATCGTGGATCCCTCAGTTTGCAATGGCGACCTCGGATGCCTGGTTTGAATCCCGCATATCCGAGATGATGACGGTGTCACCCGCCGTGAGGCCGCGGATGACTTCAATTTCCGATACTGACGCGGCGCCCAGCACCACCGGCACGCGCTGCGCGCGGTTGCCGTGCACCAGGTACAGGGCGCGGCTGGCGGCATCGATGTACGAGCCGCGTTCGAATTTCAGTACGCTGTCGCGCTCGTCCAGCACGATACGCACCGCGGCGCGCTCGTTCTGGCGCAGGCCCGGCGGCTGCTGACCCCGGAACTTCACCCGCCCGATGACCTGGTTCTGGCGCACCTCCGGAGAAATCGCGGTGACGGTGCCGGGGACCGTGCGCCCCTCGAGGGTGATTTCCGCGCCCATGCCCGCCTTGATGTCCCCGGCATAGGATTCGGCGACCTGGAATTCGATCTCGAAGGCGGACAGGTCCACGACCGTAACCAGCGGCGCGTTAGCCGGTACCCGGCTCTTCTGCGGTTGCGCCAGATTCGCCACCAGGCCGTCGACGGGTGACAGAACGGTGAGCTGTGCGACGCGCTCCTTGAGAGCTGCCACCACCAGCGCCTGGCGGTCGCGCTCCAGGCGCCGGGTGCGCAGGTCGAGCGCCAGACTGTCGCGCTCCAGGGTGGCGCTGTCGCGCGCGTGGTCGAAGTTGAGCTGCGCCGTGGAGACGTCGTCAATCGAGCGCTGGTAGTCGCGTTCGCTGATGACGCGCTGATCCCAGGCCCACTGCGAGCGCTTGCGCTCGCGCTCCGCGGCCTTGATCGCGACCTGGGCGAGGTCGGCTTGCTGCTGGCTGGTGAGGATCTGGCGACGGATCTCGATCTCCTGGCGGGCGAGGGCGGCGTCCAGGCTCTGGAGTGTGGCGGTTTCCCGCTGGTACTCGTTGCCGAGTTCGGGACTGTCGAGCGTCGCCAGCGGCTGGCCTTTCCTGACGGCATCTCCCGCGTGCGCGCTGTAGCTCACGGTAGCGGGTGCGATCGCGAACAGAGTCGGATTCACTGCCGCGACCACCGTGCCTTCCGCGGCGACATCACGCACGAAGTGCCCGCGCGCGACCTGGGCGAAGCGCAGCCGCTCGCGCGAGATCACCTGACCGCTGCCGAGCCAGCCGTGGACGGCCCAGGCGAACACCAGCACCAGGAGAGCGGCGCCCAGGCCCAGTGCGTAACGGACGCGCCGCTGGCGCCATCCGGACGCAGAGCCGGCAAGGGGCGCGTCCTGGGCTTGTGTGCCGCGGAAGCGGGCGGGATCGGTCACTGCCTCGGGAATACTTTTGAGCTGCGCGAGCTTCATGTGCCTGCTTTTGCATCTTGCGTGCCAGGATGGGCGAGGCGCGGCGGGCGGCGTTCAAGCGACTGAGTGCGCAGGGAATCCAGCGCTGGCGAGCGGACCGGACGCAAGTGCCGGGTGTCCGCACCCGGACGTGCGGACACGCGCGGACACGGGTCGGACGAATGGCCGGACACCGCTTGCCGCTTGCGCGCCTGGACCGCAGGCGCGCACAGTGGGCGCCCCTGACAAGGAGGTGCCAATGGCTACTCGTCGTTCGACCGATGTCCCCACCAATCCCCCGGTACGGACCGACACACCGCGCCCGGGCGCGCGGGCGCGCAGGTCACCCGCTGAGCCTGAGCGGGTTGGGCTGACCGCCGAAGCGCGGCGCGCGATGATTGCGGAAGGTGCGTACCTGCGCGCGGAGCGGCGTGGCTTTGCGCCCGGTCACGAGACCGAGGACTGGGTGGCTGCCGAGGCGGAGGTCGACGCTCTGCTCAAGGTGGGACACGGGGGCTCGTCGCAGTAGCTGCGGCGGGCGGCGCGCCCGCCGGTCGCGCCAGCGGCGGCCGCAGCCCGTTCGAGTACAACACGCGCCCGTCGGGGCAGACGAATACTGCGTCGTACTCGGGCATGCGGTTGATGATCTCGAGCGCTTTCTGCGGACCCAGTACGAAGGCGGTCTTCGACATCCCGTCGGTCTGCGTCGCGGTGGGAGCCAGGATCGTGGCGCTGCGCACCTGGCTTGCCGAGTGACCCGTGCGCGGGTCGATGATGTGGTGGTAGCGCACGCCGTTCTCGTCGAAATAGCGTTCGTAGTCTCCCGAGGTCGACATGGCGGCGTCGGACAGCGGGATGCGCATAACCACCTTCTTCGGATTGTCCGGATGACGGATGGCCACCAGCCACGGCCGTCCCATGTGATCACCGATGATGCGACTGTCACCACCCGCGGTCACGACCGCGTGTTGGATTCCGCGCGTCTTCAGGATTTGTACACCACGATCGACGGCGTAGCCTTTGCCGATGCCACCCAGGTCGATGCGCATGCCGGGATGCTCGAAGCGCACGCTGTGATGCTCTTCGTCAAGCAACATGTTGCGCCAGTTGACGGCCGGCAGTGCCTTGCTGATCTGGTCTTGCGTCGGATGGATATGGCGGCGGTAGTCGTACAGGTAGCCGACGCTCGCATAGGTGATGTCGAACGCGCCTTCGGTGATCTGCGAGTAATGCGTCGACAGCTTGATGAGATCGAACAGCTCCTTGTCCACCTGGACCGGCTCGCTGTTGGCGTGCGCGTTGATCTGCGACAACTGACTCTCGGGCTTGTAGTGACTCATGAGCGTATCGATGCGGCGCATTTCCGCCATGACCGCTTCGATCGCGGCATTACCCTTGACCGGATCATCTGCCCAGAGCTGCACGTACACGCGCGTGCCCATGATCGCTTCGGTGCGCTCCATCCAGGCAGCCCGAGCGGCATGCGGCACGGCAGTCGCGAGCGCGAGAAGACTCAGCAGCCAGGCGTTGCGCGCGGTCATCGGATCCGATCCTACTGCATGAGCGCTGGCGGCTGATACCGTCGCCGCGGGGATTACGGTATTCTTGCCGCCCTTGAAACGGGCCGCCGTTGGAACGGCCGATTGCCTTGGGGAGAAAGCACATGAATATCGCAAAACTCAACACCGTGATGTTCGGCGCGATATGGGTTGCCGCCATGATGGCTGCGCCTGCGGTTTCCACGGCGCAGGACAGCAGCGCGAAGCCGGTGGCGTGCAAGGACGGAACGACGGCGGCGCACGGCGGTCGTGGCGCATGCAGTGGACACGGCGGCGTCGACAAGTCCGCGTCCGCAAGCAGCGCCAGCGCCGGGTCGGCACGCGCTGCGGCGCCCGCGGCGGCGGCGGCAGCACCCGCGGCTCCGGCAACACCCGTAGCAGCGGCTCCGGCCGCCAAGTCCATGCCGCCCGCGCAGGCGGCTGCCGGGGGTGGCCCGGGACAAGTGTGGGTCAACACCAGCAGCAACGTCTACCACTGCCACAACGACAGGTGGTATGGCAAGACCAAACAAGGGCAGTACATGAGCGAGGCTCAGGCGAAAGCGGCCGGCGCCCGTCCGGATCACGGCAAGCCCTGCTCCTGAGGCTGACATGGTGACACGCCGCGAGCTGCTGCTCGCCACAGCGGGCGCCTGCCTGCTCGAGCCGGTGTGGGCAGGCGAGGCGGCCGACGCGCTTACGGCTCTGCCGGGCAAGAAGCCTCTCATCCGGCGCGCCTTCCGGCCACCCAACTTCGAGACACCGCTTGCGGATCTCGCGGCGCCTTTCACGCGCAACGACGCGTTTTTCGTGCGCTATCACCTGGCAGTCATTCCACGGGTGGATCCAGCCACCTGGCGCTTGCAGATCGCCGGCGCGAGCGCCCAGCGCCCGCTCACTGTGTCCCTGAAAGAGCTCAGAGGCGGCTTCGAGCACGTCAGCGTGGCCGCGGTCAATCAATGCGCCGGCAATCGGCGCGGACTGTTCACGCCGCGAGTGCCCGGGGTACAGTGGGGCAATGGTGCGATGGGCAACGCGCTGTGGCGAGGCGTGCGGCTGCGCGATGTATTGCACCGGGCCGGCGTGGCACCCGACGCGCTGGAAGTCGTGTTCGACGGTGCGGATTCCCCGATACTGCCGGCGACCCCGGATTTCCTGAAGAGCCTGCCCATCGAGCGCGCGCTCGATGAGAACACGCTCATCGCATTCGAGATGAATGGCCAGCCGTTGCCGCACTGGAACGGCGCTCCCGCGCGGCTGATCGTGCCGGGCTGGGTCGGAACCTACTGGGTGAAGCATCTCACCGAGATTCGAATCGAGCCGCAGGCGTTCGACGGGTTCTGGATGAAGGCCGCCTACCGGGTGCCGACCGGAGCGTTTCCCGGCAGCCGCTTCACCAGTCAGGAGAACGCTGAAACGACGGCGGTGACCGAGCTGATGGTGAACTCACTCATCACCAGCCATGTCTCGGGCGCGCGCCTGCGGCGCGGCGAACGGGTGGAGCTCGCCGGCCAGGCGTGGGACAGCGGCGCCGGCATCGAGGGGGTGGAGGTTTCCGCTGACCGCGGACAGAGCTGGCGCGACGCCACGCTGCAGCGTGATCTGGGACGCTTTGCGTGGCGCGAGTTCCGCTTTGCCCTCGACACCTCGAAGGTCGGTCCGGTGGAAGTGGCGGTGCGGGCGCGCAGCCGCAGCGGAGCGAAGCAACCCGACAAACTGACCCCCAATCCATCCGGTTACCACGACAACATCGTGCAGACCGTGAGCCTGGAGGTCGTATGAAAGGTGCTCGCAGGCTGGCGCCCCTGGTGCTGACATCGCTGGCGCTGGCCGGCACCTGTGGGCTGCTATGGGCGGCGGCCGGCGAGGACTCGATTCAGCTCAAGGACGCTCCCGGGCGCGACCTGACCACGGGCCGCTGCATCATCTGCCACAGCCTGGAGTACATACCGAGTAACGCGCCGGCCATGAACCGCGCGGCGTGGCAGAAGACCATTCAGAAGATGAAGGACCGCTTCGGAGCGCCGATCACGGACGAGGAGGCGAAGCAGATTCTCGACTACCTGGACGGCAGCTACTCCGGCAAGTCGTAGCTTTCAGACTGAAGCGGCTCAAGACTGAAGCGGTTCAGTTGCGGGCCGAAAACGTGTCGCAGTCGGCGATCGAGCCGCCGTCGAGCCCGCGCCTGAACCAGCTCACGCGCTGCGCCGCAGTGCCGTGCGTGAACGATTCGGGCACCACGTAACCCTGAGCGCGCTTCTGCAGCGTGTCGTCACCCACCGCGGCGGCGGCGCGCAGCGCCGAGGCCACATCGCCCTGCTCGAGAATGTGCTTGGTTTCGTCGGCGTTCTTCGCCCAGACGCCGGCATAGCAGTCAGCCTGCAGCTCCAGTCTCACCGACAGTTGGTTTGCCTGCGCCTGCGATCCCTGCTCCTGCGCAGCGTGCACCCGGGCGCCGATGCCGAGCAGGTTCTGCACGTGATGGCCCACTTCGTGCGCGAGCACATACGCCTGGGCGAACAGACCGGGCGCCTGGAACTCGTCCGCGAGTTGCTGATAGAAATCCAGATCGAGATACACCTTGCGGTCGGCCGGACAATAGAACGGGCCGACGGCCGAGTTCGCCGAGCCGCAGGCCGATGGCATCTGGCCGCGGTACAGGACCAGGGTCGGCGGGACGTATCTCAGGCCCTGAGCCTGGAAGATCGCTCCCCACGCGTCCTCGGTCTCGCCGAGCACGGCCGCGATGAACCGGCCCTGTTCGTCCTGCGGAGTTCCGCTCGGAGCCGAAGCCACCGACGACTGCGTCGGCAGCGCGCTGACCAGGCCCATGATGAGCCGCGGATCGATCCCAAAGAAATACCCGGCCGCCAGCGCCAGCAGCGTACCGCCCACGCCGAGCCTCAGCCCCGCACCGCCGCCGGTGCTGCCGCGGACGTCCTCGACGTTGGTGCTTTGGCGAAGATCGTCCCAGCGCACGCCGTTCTCCCCATGGCACTCTCGGCCCCGTATACCGCAGCGTTACGGGGGAAAGCAAGGCGACAACCGGCAGCGCAGACACAGCGGCTGTGGCGAGTAAGATGCTGAGCAAGACTGCGGGAGTTGTCGAATGGCTGATCCTCCGTTTGCCGTCACAGGCATCGATCACATCGTGCTGCGGGTGCGCGCCCTGCCGAGCGCCTTAGGTTTCTACCGCGACGTCCTCGGGTGCAGTGTGGAACGCCAGCAGCCCGAGCTGGGCCTTACGCAGCTGCGGGCGGGGCGCAGTCTCATTGACCTGGTGACGCTCGACGGACCGCTGGGTCGGGCGCCGGAACCGGCGACGCCCGGTCCCGGAGGACCCAACGTCGATCATTTCTGCCTGGCGCTCGCGCCGTTCCGCGAACGGGACTTGTCCGCGTGGCTGGCGGCGTTCGGCGTTGAAGTCATCGCACCGGCCTTGCGCTACGGCGCTGAAGGCGAGGGGCGCTCGTTCTACGTCGAAGACCCCGACGGCAACCGGATCGAGCTGAAGGGTGCGCGCGAGGGGAGGGAGCCGTGAGTCTTTCAGGCAAGACACTCTTTATTACCGGTGCCAGCCGCGGAATCGGGCTGGCCATCGCGCTGCGGGCCGCGCGCGACGGAGCGAATATCGCGATCGCCGCCAAGACCACCGCGCCGCATCCGAAGCTCGCGGGGACCATCTACAGCGCCGCCGAGGACATCGAGCGTGCCGGCGGCAAGGCGTTGCCGCTGGCGGTCGACGTGCGTGACGAGGCGAGCATCGCTGCGGCGGCGCGCGAGTGCGCGCAGAAGTTCGGCGGCATCGACATCTGCATCAACAACGCCTCGGCTATCAATCTCGCGACGACCGAGCAGATCGACATGCGCCGCTACGATCTCATCCAGCAGATCAACACCCGCGGCACCTTCGTCACCTCGCGTGCCTGCATACCGTATCTCAAGCAGGCGTCGAATCCGCATGTGCTGACCCTCTCGCCGCCGCTCGACCTGCAGCCGAAATGGTTTGCCGGGCACCTGGCCTACTCGCTGTCGAAGTACGGCATGTCGCTGTGCATGCTGGGACTGGCGCAGGAGTACCGCACCGCCGGCATCGCCTGCAACGCGCTGTGGCCGCGCACCACGATCGCGACCGCCGCGGTGGAATTCGCTCTGGGCGGTGCCGCCATGATGCGCCGCTCACGTAAGCCCGAGATCGTGGCGGATGCCGCCTACGTGATCCTCAACAAACCAGCGCGCGAATGCACCGGACAGTTCTTCATCGACGACAGCGTCCTGTACGAGGCCGGGGTGCGGGACTTCGAGGCCTACAGTGTTGAGCCGGGCGGCACGCTGCTGGCAGACCTGTTCATCGACCGCAGTGCGAGTGCGCCGCCCGGAGTGAAGCTCGAGTTTCTGCGCTGAATGAAGGTGTCCCCATGAGTGCCGAGCCTTCCGTGAATCGCCGCATCGTGCTCGCGCGCCGGCCCAAGGGCGCTCCAGGCGCGGAGGACTTCCGCCTCGAGAGACAGCCAGTGCCGGCGGCAGGTCCCAATCAGGTTCTGCTGCGCACCCGCTGCCTGTCCCTCGATCCCTACATGCGGGGCCGCATGAACGAGGCACGCTCGTACGCGCCACCCGTGGCGCTCGGCGCGCCCATGACCGGGCAGACCGTGAGCGTGGTGGAAGCTTCCAACATTTCCGCTTTCAAAGTGGGTGATCTGGTGCTCGCCAACGTTGGCTGGCAGGACTACGGCCTGTCGGACGGGAGCGATCTGGTCAGGATCGATGCCGCGATGCCGCGGCCCTCGTACGCCCTCGGGGTGCTCGGCATGCCGGGGCTCACGGCCTACGTGGGATTGCTCGATATCGGACAGCCCAAGGCGGGCGAGACGGTCGTCGTGGCTGCCGCCACCGGTGCGGTCGGATCGGTCGTGGGGCAGATCGCCCGGATCAAGGGGTGCCGCGCAATCGGTGTCGCCGGCGGCCGCGAGAAGTGCGAGTACGCGCTTAAAACACTGGGGTTCGATGAGTGCCTCGATCACCATGAGGCCGAGCTGCCACGGCGACTCGCGGCTGCCTGCCCGAATGGCATCGATGTGTACTTCGAGAGCGTCGGGGGCGCGGTTCTCGGCGCCGTCCTGCCGTTGCTCAATATCGGGGCGCGGGTGCCGCTGTGCGGCCTCATCGCCTGGTACAACCTCGAAAGGCTTCCTGAAGGGGGCGACCGCACGCCGCTGCTGCTGACGACGATGCTGCGCCAGCGGGTGAAGGTGCAGGGATTCATCATCTTCGATCACTACAAGCGCGCCCCGGCCTTCCACGAGGACATGAGCGGATGGTTGCGCGAAGGTAGGGTGCACTACCGCGAAGAAGTCATCGACGGACTGGAGAACGCTCCGCAGGGTCTCATGAGGCTGCTGCGCGGCGAGAATTTCGGCAAGCTTATCGTGCGTGTGTCGGGCAGCTGACGCCCATGAAGGACGTGCTGAAGGTCTCGTGGGTATTCGACGTCATCTCACCGTTCGCCTATCTGGCCTTCCCGCAGCTGTCGCGCTTGCCCGCTCACGTCAGCGTCGAGTTCGTTCCGGTGCTGTTCGCGGGATTGCTGCAACACTTCGGGCAGCTGGGACCGGCGGAAATTCCCTCCAAGCGACGCTTCACCTACCGCTTTGCCCTGTGGCGGGCGCGCCAGTTGGGACTGCCGATGCGCATGCCTCCGGCGCATCCTTTCAACCCGCTGGCCGCCCTGCGCCTGATCATCGCCGCGGGCAGCGATCAACGTGCCGCAGGGACCGTTCTTGAGGCCGTGTATCGCGAGGGGCGCGACGTGGCCGATGCTGCAGTGATTGCCGCGCTCGCCCGTGAGCTGGGCGTCGCCGACCCGCAGGCGGTGCTGGGCGATGCGACGGTCAAACAACGCCTGCGCGACAATACCAACTGGGCGAGCTCGCACGGAATATTCGGTGTGCCGACTCTCGTGATCGGCGACGAGCTCTTCTGGGGGCACGACGCGTTCGACATGGCGCTCGAGTATCTGCGGCATCCGGATGCCTTTCGGGATCCGGACATGCAGGCGGCGGACACTCTGCCGGTCGGGGTGACGCGCACCCGGTGAGTACGGTTACCGACCCGGCGGGGCAGTCATTCCACAGGTGGCAACCTTGCAGCCGCTGGCTGCGACATTACTGTACACGAGGTCGTTCTGAGGGAACTGCCGGTTGCGGGCGCCAGTCAGGCGCCCGCGGCCTGGCGCGTGAAGGGTGCGCCGGCCGTTCCCATTGCCCAGGCGCGCAGCAGTTGCACCTGCAGGCGCAGCTGCTCGATCTGCCGCTCTGCCGGCCAGTCGCCGGCGTTCGCTACCGCGCTCGCGGTGAGTCCGTTGATGAAGGTGACGAGCGAGCGCAGCACCTGTTCGCGTTTTGCCGGCGACCACTGCGACCACTCCGACCAGGACTGCGCCAGGCAGCGTTCGAACAGACGCATGTATTCGCGGTGCACCCAGGTGTTGATGCGCTTGAGGCGCTTGTCGGTGCTGACCTGGCCCCAGAAGGTGGTCCAGAAGGCGCACTCGGTGCGTCGATGCTCGTCGACAGGCAGGGCCTCGGTGAGCAGAGCCAGGAGATCCGGCCGGGCCGTCGCTGCCGCGGGCTGTGTCAGGCGCTCGTCGATGCGCCGCAGAATGAGCCGCAAGGCGGCGATGATGATGTCCTGCTTGGTATCGAAGTAGTGTGCCAGCATGCCGGTGGTGTAACCGGCCGCGCGTGCGATTCGCACCATGCTGGCCCGGTCGAAACCATGTTCGGCCACCACCCGACAGGCGACCAGGGCAATCTCGTCCCGGCGCCGCGCATGATCGACGATCTTGGGCATGAGGCGATGGTACTGACAATTACGCGCTCTGTGCAGTTGCCCCGTCGTCCGGGTCGAGGCCCGTGTCCGCGGCGGCCGCCCGCTGCCTGTCGCGGTGAAGATCGATCGAGCGGCAGGCGAGCAGGTAGATGCCGGCGGACACCGGCAGGCCGACCAGCATGGCGATATCGGCACCGCCGAGCGCGCGCGCGATGGGACCGGTGTACATCCCGGAGCTGAAGAACGGGATCATGACGATGAAGCCCACCAGGTAGGCGAGCAGGCCACGCCAGTTCCAGCGCCCGTACATGCCGCTGGGATTGAAGATCTCGCGAATCGAATAGTGGCCTTTGCGCACGACGTAGAAGTCGACAAGGTTGATCGCCGTCCACGGAGTGAAGAGGTAGAGGAGCAGGGCGAGCAGATCCTCGAAGCGGTTGACGAAGTTGCTGGAGGAACTCAAGGCAATCACGGTGCTGGCGACGTAGGCCACGGCGAGGCTCGTCAGGCGCTTGGCCACCGTGCAACGCAACGGCCTCACCGTGTCGGCAACGGAGAGCAGCGTCAGCGACGCGCCGTAGAAGTTCAGTGCCGATATCGTGACCAGGCCGAGGAGCGCGCCGACCAGCAACACCCTGCCCAGGCCGGGAAGCACGATATCTGCCGCATGTTGCATGGCGGCGGCCACATCGAGCCTCGGGGCCGCGGCCGCCGCCACCGTGCCCACCAGCATCATCCAGGCACCACCGACGAAGGCCCCGAGGTAGGTCCACCAGAATGATGCCCGGACCCCGACGTCGCGCGGCAGGTAGCGGGAATAATCCGACACATAGATCGACCAGCTCAGCTGGTAGGAGGCCGCGGCGAACAACTGCGCCAGGAACGGCACGCCGCGAAACCCCGCCGGATCCCACTGCGCAGCGGGGAACTTGAGGAGAAACAGCCCGCCGACCGAAAACACCGTGAGCATGGCGATCATCAGGTAGGCGAAGCCGCGCTGCGCGAGATGGATCTTGTCGTAACCGACCGCGGCCAGGGCGAGGGCGATGAGCGCGAACACGATGATGGCGGCAGGCGAGGTGGGTGAGATCGAGGCGCTGAGTTGATGCAGGGCCTGCGCGGCGAGCACCTGGTTGAATGCGTTGTAGCCGATGTAGGCCACCATGGCGACCGCCCACACCAGCAGCGCGCCGCTGTAACCGAACTGCGGCCGCGACTGGATCATCTGCGGCAGGCCCAGCTGCGGCCCCTGCGTGGAGTGGAACGCCATGAAGAACGTGCCCAGCAGGCACCCCGCCACGACCGCAACCGCGGTCCACAGCAGGTTGCCCCCGAGGGTAATGCCGAGCACGCCGACGGCGAGCGTGGCGAGGTGCGCGTCACCGGAGAACCACACCGGCCACAGGTGCCAGACCTTGCCGTGCCGCTCGGCGAGCGGCACGTAGTCGATCGAGCGCGTTTCGATGAGCGTGCCGCTGCCCATGTGGTCCGCCAGTCTCTTGGGTTTCTATAATATTATGACGTCAACATTATAAAAGCGACTGGCGTCGTGGCACGACCTCGTAGCCGGGGATCTTGGGTTCGTCATCGACCATCTGTGCCGGGAATCCCTCCCCCAGGACACGCACTGCGCAGGCGTCCTCGAGACGCCGGATGATGTTCGGGGAAAACTCGCGCTCGCCGTAGCGACGTGCACCGTCCCTGAATATGCCGAGCACCAGCGGGGAGAGCTCCAGCGGCACCTCGTGATCCCTGGCCAGGGCGTCAAACAGTCCCACATCCTTGACGACCAGGTCCATGGTGAAGTTGATATCGCGGCTGCCGTTCAGGATCACCTGCGACTCGGTCTCATGCACGAATGAGTTTCCGGAGGAGATGCGGATACCCTCGTAGGTCGTGTTCATATCGAGGCCCGCCACCTTGGCGACCGTAAGCGCCTCGGCAAGGGCCGCGAGATGCACCGTGCACAGGTAGTTGGTGAGGACTTTGAGCATGGAAGCTGAGCCGACAGGACCGGTGTGCAGGATCCTCTGACCCAGAATCGACAGCACCGGCAGGACACGCTCGAAGGCCGCACGCGTGCCGCCGGCGAATATCGAGATGTTGCCGGTGGCGGCGCGGTGGCAGCCGCCGGACACGGGGCAATCCATCGCCGTGGCGCCCCGTTCCTCGACCCGCGCGGCCAGGCGCCGGGCCTCGGCGTGATCAGTAGTGCTCATTTCGAGCCAGATCTTGCCGGCAGCGAGGCCGGCGAGAACACCGTCGGGCTGCTCCATGACCTGCGCAGAAACGGCCGGCGAGGGCAGGCAGGTGATCACCAGATCGACGCCTGCGGCGAGCTCCCTGGGGGAGTTCGCTGGCTTTGCGCCACGGGCGACGAACGACGCCACGCGCTCCGGATCCAGGTCCCGCACCGTCAGCTCGATCCCGTGGCGCAGCAGGTTGCCGGCGAGTTGGCCGCCGACATTGCCCAGGCCGATGAAGCCGACGCGCAGGTCACTCATGTGAAGGGCTCCAGTCACAAGAACACGGTAGCCTATCACCGCAAGTGCCCGGTTCGGACACACCCATGACACCGCCACCGGGACCGTGATCAGAACTTGATCAAGACACCTGCCCCCCAGACCACTTCACGCGTGCGCAGATCCGGAGACCAGATGCCGCCCTGGTTTGCGCAACCGTCGGCCGCGATCGGCGTACCGTTAGTGCAGACGAGGCTTGCGGGCACACCGGTATTGCCCAGGGGAGGCGTCACGCCGCCCGGGCCGCTCCAGTAGGGAACGTCCGAATGCCGGAACGTGGCTTCGGTCCACCAGGTGATCCAGTCTTTCGGCATGTACTGGAAATTAAGCTGCAGATCCCACTGGTAGAGTCTCTGCCCGGGATTCTCGGTGAAGTACGGCGTACCGGTCGCGGCGGTGGCGCCGTTGATCGGCGGAAGCAGGGCGAGGTAGCGACCAGGATTATTCATGAAGCCGCCACCGATCGTCACCGCGTACAGGTCGTGATCGAACCAGGTCCGGTCGTAGGCCATGACGCCGAAGAAATTGGCCTTGTTGGGCCCGTGCGAGCAGTGGACGCCGCCGCCGTATTCGCAGCCGATGTCCCAGGTCACGGACGTCGCCATCTTCGATACGCCCGCGCCCCCGCTTCCCCTGGCATCGAAGTATTTCCATTCGATGCTATCGTCCTCGTGAATGCGTGTGACATGGGCGTAGTTGATGAAGGGGGCGTTGGGGTTGGGCGCGCCGATCGCGGCGTTGGGATTTCCTCCATTGTTGGGGATACCACTGCCCGTGGCGAGATTGTCTTGCCCGAGGCTGTAGCTGTTGAAGACCAGCTTGAACGAGTCATTCGGGATCCACAGGATCTGACCGCCGAAGCCCGGATGGCTGTTGAACTTCGCGTACGACTGCCAGCCGTTGATGAGCCAGGGCTCGATCTTGAGGGTCTGTGTCGGGAACCACTGCACCCGCAGTCCGTTGAAGAACCAGGGCGTATTCGATGAGACGAAGGACGGTTGATAGGTCCAGTTGTCAAAGTTGTAGTAGCTGAACAGGCCGATGTACGAGACGAAGACGCCTGCGTCGACATTGAGTCCATGGTTCACGTCCCAGTGATAGCCGGCATTGGCTTCCGAAAAGTATTTGTAGGCGCCTTGCAGGTCCCATTGACCGACTCCGGAGCTAGCGTCATTGCGCGGTGTGGTTACGGCAAACAATCCGAACATTGACAGGAAGCGGGCGCGCACGTTGTTCCAGTGGAAGTCGCCGCCAAAGCTGACCTGCTCGATCTGGAATTCACCAGAACGGAATTCCTCGGTCGAGCCGACGATCGTGTGATCCACCGGGTGGTTGAAGTCTTGCAGATAGTTCACGTCGAAGCGGATCTCGGGCGTGAAGAACTTAGTGTCGAAGATCGGCGCCTTTTCGCGCGGGGTGCCGTTCATCCAGCCGATATCGCCAACCGCAAACGGGGTTTGGGTGTCGACTTCAGGCGCGGCCTCAGGCGCCTGGAGAGCCGGGGACACGCCCTGAGCGACGGCCGCAGGAGCGGCTCCCGCGGCTGCGACCGGGGCGGGTGCGCCGGCCGGTACGTTCATCACCACGTCATGCCGGGTGGCCTTGCTCGCGATCACCTCCAGCGCAGGCAGCGCGACTGGCTGGTACCCAGCCGCATCCAGAGTGAGAGACCAGGCGCCGGGCGGGAGGTCGGCAAACGAATAAACGCCGTCGCTGCCGGAGACGGTGGCGCGAATGGCTGCACCATCCGCTCTGAGCGCCGTCACCGTGACCCCTGCAACGGGGAGTTTTGCCGCATTGGTGACGACGCCCACGATCGCTCCAGGCGGGGCCGCCCGGGCGACCGGCAGGATGAGCGCCGCGGCCAGAATGGCCAGCGCAAGTCTTCGCGGGTGGGTCTGAGGTTTCATGGCGCAAGGCAGCGGCCTGCACGGCCGAATCGAGGCTCATCGTATCGACTGCAGAGATCGTGCCCAGACCAAAAGCTGTTAAGAAAAGACGGCGCGCGTGAGGCTTGCGCAACGCACGTCGCAGTGGCGCGGCTGTCTAGGCGATTGGAGCCTTGAGGCTGCGAGTGAGGAGTCGATCATCGCCCAGGCGTGTTACGCACGCGGCGAATCCCTCAGTGGGTGCGTGCCATTTCAACTCGTCAACGTTGCCGAAGAGCCGGGCGTCAGTCTTGAGGGTCGCCAGTTCCTTGAAAAGGAGCGCCAGCTCGCGCCGCTCGCCGAGCACACTCGCTGGAAAGTCTTCAATACGACCGTAGCGACTGACGAGACGTGCCGCGGTCGTTTTACCGATCCCCGCCAAACCTGGATACCCGTCTGCGGCGTCACCGACGAGGGCGAGGAAGTCCGGGATCAGGTGAGGCGCCACACCGAATTTCTCGTGGACACCCTGCGCATCGCGAATGACCTTCGTCTTGCGGTCCACCTGAACCACCCGCTCGCCGCGGACGCATTGCGCCAGATCCTTGTCCGGTGTCCAGATGCATACCTTCTGCACCCGGTCATCTTCGGCGGCGAACCGCGCCGCGGAGGCGAGCGCATCGTCGGCTTCCAGCTCGACCATGGGCCACACGGCCACTCCCATGGCGGCGAGTGCATCTTCGAGCGGATGAAACTGCGCGAACAGTGCTGGCTCGATGCCGTCGCCGGTCTTGTAGTCCGACCAAAGATCATTACGGAAGGATTCGATGACGTGATCGGTCGCCACGCCGAGATGCGTCGCCCCCTCTTCGATCATCTGCAGCACGGTATGCAGCACGCCGCTTACCGCGCCGAAGGGTCGATCGTTGCCTTTGTTGAAGCGGCGCAGGCCGTAGAAATGGCGGAACAGCTCGTAGGTGCCATCAATGAGATGAACGATCACGATGTATTCCGGTCAAGTGAGGCTGGATCGGCTGTTACGCCCTCGTGCGCATGCGCAAGGACTCCCAGCTGGCGTCGGCTATCCAACCACCATCGACCGGCAGCGCAATGCCGTTCACGAAGCCGCTCTGCTCGGCATCCGTGAGGAAAGCGATCGCTGCCGTCACATCGTGGGGTTGGGCAAAACGCGCCACCGGCACGCGGTTGACTATATCCCGCTCCGAGTACGCGCCACTGCCTTGATCGGCAGTGTCCATTTCGGTTTTGATCCAGCCTGGACAGACCGCGTTAACCCGCACGCCGCGCCCGCCCCACTCTGCGGCGAGTGTCCGCGTGAGTCCGATCAGACCATGCTTGGACGCACAGTAGGCACTACGGTGGCTGATCCCTGCGAGGCCCGCCACCGATGCGACATTGACGATGCTGCCGGTGCGCCGCTGCAACATCTGGGCGCCCAGATACTTGCACAGCAGAAACGGGCCGAGCAGGTTGACGTTCATCACTCTTTGCCACTGAGCCGCCGTCGTTTCTTCCGCAGGCGCGATCATGCTGATGCCGGCGTTGTTCACCAACACATCGGCGGCGCCGCATTCGCTTGAAATCTGCATCGCCAGCTGTTGCACGAACGACTCCGACGATACGTCCCCGCTGATTCCATCAACATGGAGGCCGGCGGCTCGCAAGCGCGCCAGCTGGTCATCAACGGCTTGAACGTCGATCAGAACGACTCGGAAGGCGCGTTGCGCCAACATCGAAACAGTGGCCAGCCCGAGGCCCTGGGCTGCTCCGGTCACTACCGCCGTTTTCATCTTGGTAGACCGTGCGCCGGCAGGCGTCCCTGCAGGGCCATGGAAATCAACGCCGCACCGCCGACGATCATATTCACACCGAGCAGCACGCCGAGTGCCCACACCGCCGTCCCCGGCAGGCCGGCCAGGAGGATCACGGCGAGCACCAGGTCGAGGAGGCCGCTCGCCAGCATCCAGCCCCAGCCGGCCGAGAAGCTCTTGCGGTGCTCGGTCGCGTAAAAGATGGATACGACGCCTTCCGCCATAAGGAAAGCGATCAGAACCGCCGTCAGTGACAGGGTTCCCAGCACCGGCCTGGCGAGCAGCAGTACGCCCGCAACGAGTCCGATGAGCGCTGACAGCAGCGACCAGCCGAAACCCGGTGCGTGACGCGCGCGAATGGTGGTTACCAGGCCCATGGCGCCACTCAGCAGCAGGATCCAGCCGAAAATCAGCGTCGCTGCCAGCGAGGCGACGGCAGGCAGAAGGATCGCAAGCATGCCTAGCACAATCAGCAGGATTCCCTCAACCAGGAACAGAACCCAGTGCTTGTGAATCGTCGCGCTGACGGCGGCGGCAACCCGTTCGACGTCGGTCGTCTGGTTCATAGCCATGAACGTGTCTCCCAGTGATCGGATTGGAACCTGGAATCATTCGCAGTGCCCCGGGGCCGACTGGGGCAGCCTGGCGAGCGCGCCGTCGGCGCCCGCGCTGCGCGCGGGAAGCCTACGCCGACACCCAACGACCGTCCACGCCCCGGGCTTTAGATTCCATGTGCAGGTGCACAGGGCCGGCCGTGGAACCTGGAACGTGAATGGACTGCGCAGTTCCTGGCTGCCCGCGAGAACTGCGTCACGCCAGAGTCCTTTTTTGCTGGCCGGCCTGGCGATTTAGCCTCAAATTCGCCCTGCGGCGGCTGACTCAACCCGCAGCCGAGCGTCCAGTCAGCCGACGGAATCGCTTACCAGATATCCGACGTGGACACAAAAGTACTACCTGCACCCTCGATTCGATTCGGAGCGGCACCACGCTGGGTTGATGTGCTCTTCATCGGGCTTGTGATTTACGTCATCACCGGCACGGTCTGGATGCTTACCGGTTTCGGCGGAGCGCAGGTCACCCACTACGTCGGACTATTATCCGACGCGCCGGCCGCGCTCGCGAGCGTCATTGTTGCCGCTGCCACGGCACGCCATACACCCCGTGGTGCGCTGCGAACGGGGTGGATCTGGCTGGCGGTCGCGCTGGCTGTGTATTTCGTCGGCGTCGCCATCGGAACCATTTCCTGGCTGCGAGGCCACGATCCGTTCCCGGGTCCCGCCGACCTTTTCTACTGCGCATTTTATCCGGTGCTGGCGGCGGCGGCGCTGTTTCTGATACGAGCGGCGGCCGTACGCGTACCGTGGATCCAACTGTCATTGGACGCAACGATTTTCGTTGTTGGTTTCGGCGCGTTCTTCTGGTTCCTGGTGATCCGCCCCGCGGCGTTGCATGCCGAAGTCGACTTGCTCAAGCAAGCCCTGAGTCTGGCGTACCTTGGGCTCGACTGCGTTCTCCTGCTCATGTTGGGGGTGCTGGTCCTCACCGGCGCCGGCAACGTCGGCGGCTGGCGCGTTCCTTTTCTGCTCCTGAGCGGATTTGCGCTCATGTTTCTCGGCGACATCCTCTGGTCACTCGCCAAGGTGCGCGGCTACTACTTGCCGGGCGGTTTTCAGGACGTGCTGTACCTGACCTGCTACGCGCCGGTGGCCGCCGCTGGGCGCGCACAGATGCGTACGATTGTGGTACCGGCGCGTGCAGTGTCGAACGCCTCAGACGCTGTGGCGCGTTCGCTCCCCTATGCGGCGATGCTCGCAGCGTTTCTGGTGCTGGTGTATTTCGCCCGCGGCGACATCGGCGGCCCGACGACCGTGATGACCATGATCGTGTTCGCACTCACGCTGCTGTTCATGGTCCGGCAGGGTGTGGTTTTGCGCGGGGATGCATTGCTGCGCGAGCGCAGGGCGGCTCGCATGGTCGAGGAACGATACGCATCGCTGATAGCGAATGCCTCCGACGTCATTATGATCGTCGCCGCCGACGGCATTCTGCGTTTCGTGTCGCCCGCTTGCGAGCGCACCCTGGGGCTCAAGCCGGAAGAGATCACCGGCAAGAGTCTTCCCGACCTGTGGGTCGGCGAGGACAGCGAAAAAGTGAGAATGTTCCTGGCCGAGGTCGCGGCGGCGCGCTCAGGTACGGTCGGCCCGGTCGAACTTCGCATTGAACGAGGCGCGAGGCGCTGCGTGATCGAGGGCGTCGGCAGTAATCTGACGGAAGATCCAGCGGTACAGGGTCTGGCGCTCAATTTTCGGGATATCAGCGAGCGCAAGGCGCTCGAAGAACAGCTGCGGCAGCTGGCTTTCCACGATCCACTGACGCTTCTTGCAAATAGAAACCTGTTCCGCGATCGGGTGCAACACGCACTGACTCTGGCCCAGTCTGGACAGAGTTCGGTTGCGGTCATGTTCCTGGACCTCGATAACTTCAAGAACATCAACGATTCACTCGGTCATGATGCCGGCGATTGTCTGCTGCAGGCGGTCGCACAGCGGATCGTCAAGACGACCCGTTCCTCGGACACCGTTGCGCGGCTCGGCGGAGACGAGTTCGCCGTTCTGCTGGAGGGGATCGCAGCGATTGCAGACGTGAACCGATTGGCCGACGCGCTGATCGAGACGCTGGATTTGCCGTTCACGCTCGATGGCATTCAGGTACGCGTTGCAGCGAGCATCGGCGTCGCCTTCTCCACGCCCGAAGGCAGTGCCGAGGCGCTGCTGAGCAACGCGGACCTCGCCATGTACCACGCCAAGGCAGCGGGCAAGAACCGCCACGTGACATTTAAGCCGCAAATGCAGGACGTGCTGCACGAACGCTTGCGCCTCGAGGCGGATATCGGTCGTGCGCTCGCCAATCAGGAATTCTTTCTCGAGTATCAACCGATAGTTGACCTCGGAACAAGGAGCCTTCTCGGTGTGGAAGCACTGGTGCGCTGGAGGCACCCTGAGGCCGGCATATTGATGCCCGGCCGGTTCATCCAGGTGGCGGAGGAGTGCGGCCAGATCGTCAAGCTGGGCCGCTGGGTCCTGAAGCAGGCATGCCTTGATCTGTGTGCGTGGCGCAGATCCATAGCCGGCGGGGCCGGATTGCGGCTTGCCGTGAATATCTCGGGCCGCCACTTGCAACACGGCGAACTGGTGGATGACGTGGCGCAGGCGCTGCAGGAATCCGGACTTGAGCCGGGCAATCTGGTCATCGAATTGACCGAGAGCACGACCATGTACAACACCGATGCAAACCTCGAGCGATTCCAGCGCTTGAAGGCGCTCGGCGTCAGGCTGGCGATCGACGATTTCGGCACGGGTTACTCGTCGTTGTCCTACCTTCACCGCTTCCCGATCGACATTCTGAAGATCGACCGTTCTTTTGTAAGCCGTCTGACCAACTCCGACAACGGGCCCGAGCTCGCACGCGCCGTCATCACGCTGGGCGAGACGCTCGGACTCGATACAGTCGCAGAGGGAATCGAGCTCGAACCCCAGGTCGCCGCCCTGCTGGCGCTGGGCTGCGTCGCCGGGCAAGGTTTTCTGTTCGCAAAGGCCGGCTCCCTCGAGCAGCTATCGACGAGTTCGTTCGTCGCCCGTCGTAAGGCGCTATGGACGGCGCAGGCAGGGCGTGAAGAGCTGTCCGCGACGGGTCGGTTCAAGGCTCTAAGGGCACTGGCCCGGCGCGCTGCCGGGGCCGCGTAGGCCCAAGCGTTATTGAGAGCGGGCCGGGGCGAGGCCCAGGCGCTTGCGCGCTTCAGCGGCGGATTGCACTCGTGCGCCCAACAGCTCCACTATCGCAACCGCGCGTTCGACCAGCTGAGCATTGGTCGCAGGCACGCCTTTCTCAAGGTAGATGTTATCCTCCAGACCCACCCGCACATTGCCCCCCAGTAGCACGGCCTGGGCGACCATTGGCATCTGCATCCGGCCGACGCCAAACGCTGACCAATGGACCCCGTGCGGCAGGGCGTCTCGCATCGCCTGCATAGCCGCGGTCGTGGCCGGTGCGCCGTACTTTATGCCGAGACAGAGTTGGAATAAGGCGGGCGCATCGACAAGGCCTTCCGCGATGAGTTGCCTGGCAAGCTCGATGTGCCCGAGTTCGAAGACTTCGATCTCGGGGCGCACGCCCGTCCTGCGGTACTCTCGAGCCATGTACCGCAGGTATCGGGGCGTAGTGCCGTACAGGGCTTCATCGAAGTTCAGCGATCCGCAGTCGAGGCTGGCGATCTCAGGCAGTAATTCGATGATGTGCTCAATGCGCTCACGCGGACCTACGAAGTCAGTCCCGCTGGCGTAATTGAGGGGCGCATCGTCGGGTCCCAGCAACAGATCACCGCCCATGCCACCGGTCAGATTGATGATCACCTCATTGTTCTTGCCGCGGATCCGTTCGAACACCTCCCGATACAGCGCCGGGTCGCGGCTTGGGCCGCCGGATGCCGGATCACGAACATGAAGATGCACGATGGCCGCCCCGGCGGAATGCGCCTCGAGCGCCGACGCGGCGATCTGCCCGGGCGTGACCGGAACGTTCGCGTTCTTTTTGACTGAATCGCCCGAACCCGTGACGGCGCAGGTAATAAACACCGCGCTGGTTAACATCGCTGCAGAGTTCGCATCGGACGCAGCCGTTGTAAGGAATCGCTGACGCTGAGCAGCATCGGCGATGCGCTGTAATTATTCAAGCTTGCCATCCTCGGCAGCTTGCCGTCGTAGCGGCGGCGAGACACGATAGCGGCACGGCAGTCTGATCGACGGGGAGGGCGGGGTGACGACCACCTATGATGCGATCGTTATCGGATCGGGACACAACGGGCTCGTGTGTGGCGCCTACCTCGCCAAGTCCGGTCTGAAGACCCTGGTACTGGAACGGCGCGAGATCGTGGGTGGCGCCGCCGTCACCGAAGAGTTCAGTCCGGGCTTCCGCGCGTCCCGATTTTCCTATGTGATGAGTCTGTTGCATCCGCGCGTCATCAAGGATCTGGAACTCAACTCATTTGGGCTGGAAGTATTGCCGGCCAACGATCTGTTCTGCCCCCTCGGCGCCGACAACTACATCGTCTTCAGTGACGACATCAAGAAAACCCAGGCTGAGTTTGCGCGATTCTCGCGTCACGACGCGGAGATCTATCCGCAGTTCGCACGTTATCTCGAGGAGTCCGCGGCCGTCGTGCGGCAGTTGCTGCTCGAGACACCGGTTGACCCGGTGCGGCGCAGCTGGAGTGGCTTTAAGAAGAGTGCCGCTCTGCTATGGCGTCATCGCACGATTGGCGATGGTGCCTATCGCATGATCGACCTGTTGACTCAGAGTGCCTACGACTATCTGTCTGCCTGGTTCGAGCACGACACGATCAAATGCCTGCTCGCGTACTACGCCTCGATCGGCACCTTTGCCGGCCCGAAGTCCCCCGGCACGGCATACGTGCTCATGCACCACCTGATGGGCGAGCATCAGGGGGCGGGCGGTTGGGGTTTTGTGCGCGGCGGTATGGGCGGTATCACGGCGGCGATCGCGCGCCGTGGAGCTCGCTCTGGCATGCAAATCATGACGCAGGCACCGGTGGCGGAGGTGCTGGTGGACGCAGGCCGTGCGCAGGGCGTGCGCACGGTCGACGGGCGCGAATTCCACGCCCGGGTCGTGGCCTCCAATGCCGCGGCGACCACACTGTTCCGGCGGCTGGTCGCGGCCAGGCACTTGCCTGCGGATCTGTTGCGTGACATCGACACGTTCCGCACGTTTTCGACGGCCTTCAAGATGAACATCGCCGCCCACCAGCCGCCGCGCTATCGGGCCTTCGATGCCGCGCGCGAGCAGTTCAGGTATCCGACCTACGTGCACGTCGCGCCGGGTATCGACTATCTGGAGCGCGCATACGACGATGCCAAGTACGGCTGGTACTCCAGCCGGCCGTTTCTGACCGCGGTCGTGCCTACCATCGTGGATGATTCCCTGGCCCCTGCAGGCAAGCACGTCATCAATGTCTTTGGCGGCCACGCGCCCTATACGCTGCGGGACAATGCCTCGTGGGCCGATGAGAAGCGCAACCTGACGAAGGCGGCGCTCGATGTGCTCGACGAGATGGCGCCCGGGTTTTCCGCACAGGTCATCGATATCGAGACGCTCGTCGCGCCGGACCTCGAGGCCATCGTCGGCTTGCCCCAGGGCCATATCTTCCACGGCGAACTCTCGGCCGATCAGCTGTTCTGGCAGCGTCCTGCACCCCATTGGGCGGACTACCGCACTCCGATAACCGGGCTCTACCAGTGCGGCTCGTCCGCACACCCGGGGGGCGGGGTCTCAGGCATTCCCGGACACAACGCGGCGCGCGAGATTCTCAAGGACTGGAAGCGGCTTTAGGCGAAACCTTGGGTCTTGGGCTTCACTTGCGTCGCATTCGCGCTACGATGTGATGGCGGTCCGCACTCTGGCCTATGATCTCCAGCGCAACCGATCGAATCTCAGCCAATTGTCTATTGAAACGGGACTACGACGCGTGAGCACCGAGCGTTACATCAGGCCTGACATTGCGGGTGAGAATGCTTATGACCCGATGAAGGAGCCGCGCTATACCGAGATTGCCACATTCATGCGTGCTCCTCTGGCAACCACACTTGAAAGTGTGGACATCGGACTGATTGGCGTCCCGACTGATCTCGGCGTCACAAACAGGCCTGGCGCACGACATGGCCCGCGCGAAATACGCAACGCCTCCAGCCTCATGCGGGCATTTAACCTCGGTCTGGGCGTGAATCCGTATGAGCTTTGCCGGATTGCCGATCTCGGTGACGTACGCCTTTCGCATCGGTACGACCTGGAAAAGCAGAACGACGATATCGAGGCTTTCTATCGCAAGGTCAAGGCAGCCGGCGTCATACCGATCAGCGCCGGCGGTGATCACTCCATTACCTACCCCATATTCAGGGCGATTGCTGCCACGGCGCCGATCGGCATGGTGCATATCGACGCTCACACCGACACCTGGGGTGAGTTCTTTGGATCAAAGTTCACTCACGGCGCGCCTTTTCGTCTGGCCGTTGAAGCCGGCGTGCTGGACCCCAAGCGCACGATCCAGATTGGCATTCGCGGCGGCCAGAACTTCATGGATGGCATCGAGTTCTCCCGATCGCACGGCATGCGCGTGGTGTTCATTGAGGAGTTCGCCTCACTGGGCGTTGATCGCGTCATCGCAGAGGCGCGTGCCGTGGTCGGCGATGGACCGACGTACATTTCATTTGACGTAGACGGGCTCGATCCCGTCTACGCACCCGGTACCGGCACCCCCGAGGTGGGCGGCATTACAACATTGGAAGCCCAGCGCCTGTTGCGTGGTTTGCGCGGTCTGAACCTGATCGGGGGTGACGTGGTAGAGGTTGCGCCGCCTTACGACCAGACAGGCAACACTGCATTGGTCGGAGCTACGATGATGTTTGAGATACTGTGCCTGATCGCTGACCGACATTTTGGTGCCGGCAGTGGTGTCGATGCAGCTTAGTAAGCCTTATCTACTCTTTCTCGGCTCCAGCCAATCGATGACGGATTGCAAGACGGCAGCCGGTCTTCGCGATTGGTGTCGTGACGATGTCATCGGACAGATGAGCCTGCCGGGTTGCGCGGTTGATCTGGGCCTGCAATGGTACAACCCGGCTGAGGCGTTTGCGGCCGGCGCCCGCTCGTTCGTAATCGGCGTGGCACCGGTGGGTGGCGCCATTCCGAGGGAGTGGCGGCCCGCGCTGTTGGACGCGGTGGCGGCGGGTCTGGACATCGTCAGCGGCATGCACACCCGACTTGCCTCAGTGCCGGGCCTGGCCGCAGCGGCGCAACGGTGCGGACGTCGTCTCCTCGATGTCAGGCACAGCGACAGGACATTCGCCGTGGCTAGCGGTGTGCGACGCCCCGGTCGGCGTGTGCTGACCGTTGGTACCGACTGCGCCCTCGGCAAGAAATATACTGCGTTGGCGCTGACCTCGGCGCTGCACGCGCGCGGGATCGCTGCGACCTTCCGAGCCACGGGGCAGACAGGCATTATGATTGCGGGTGCCGGCATCGCGATCGACGCGGTGGTCGCTGATTTCGTCGCCGGAGCGGCAGAGTCATTGTCACCCGCCAATGACCCCGCGCACTGGGATGTGATCGAAGGGCAGGGCGCTTTGTTCCACCCCGCCTATGCCGGCGTCACGCTTGGGCTTATTCACGGCTCGCAGCCCGATGCGCTGGTGCTGTGTCACGATCCGTCGCGCCGCTCCATTGACGAATATCCGGATCATCCCATCCCGAGCCTCGAATCGGCCATGAGCCAGTATCTGACCGCCGCCAGGGTTACCAATCCAAATGCAAGGTTCGTGGGAATCAGCCTGAATACCTCGAGCCTGGATGGCGAGTCGCGGCGCAAGCTGATGGCCTCCCTCAGGGCCGACTTCGGTCTACCCGTCGTAGATCCGATACTCGACGGAGCGGGTGCCATCGCAGAGGTACTGGTGGCGGAAATCGGACCGGGCAAAGTGCGATGAAGATCGGGATCGAGGCGGAGAGGTGGCCATACCGGACGCCGTTTCGGATCTCGCGAGGGGTCGAAGAGGCTCTCGATGTGCTGGTGGTAACGCTGCAGGATGAACGAGGGCACCTCGGTCGTGGCGAAGCCGCCGGTGTCGACTATGCGGGTGAGACAATCGACACCATGAGGCAGCAGCTGGCGGCGGTCGGGCGCGCTCTGGCTGCCGGCGTGACACGCGCGCAGTTACAGTATCTGCTTCCACCGGGAGGGGCTCGAAATGCGGTTGATTGTGCCTTGTGGGACCTGGAGGCCAAAGCAACCGGCGTTTCAGTCTGGTCGCGATTAGGCTTCGAACCCCCGCGGCCGGTTGCGACTTGTCTTACGCTCGGCATTGATACGATCGAGGCCATGGGGCGCGCGGCGCGCGCGGTGCGCGGCATGCCGGTGCTGAAGGTAAAGGTGAATGCGCAGCAGCATATCGAGGCTGTGAGATCCGTGCACGAAGCCTGTCCGGATGCCTCGATTCTTGTCGATCCCAATCAGGCGTGGTCCATCGAGCTGCTGAATGAGCTGGCTCCGAAGCTGGTTTCCCTCGGCGTGGTGCTCATCGAGCAGCCGTTGTCGACAGGCGCTGAGGCCGACCTCGGTGACTACCGTGGATCCATTCCCCTGGCAGCTGATGAGTCATGCGCCGATCTGGCATCTCTGGGCTCGCTTTCGCGAGCCTACCGGTACGTCAACATCAAGTTGGACAAGACCGGTGGCCTTACCGAGGCGCTGGCAGTAGCGAGCGCCGCACGTGCCTCGGGTTACCAGATCATGGTCGGGTGTATGGCTGGAACATCACTCGCCATGGCGCCCGGCATGGTGGTCGCGCAACGCGCGACGATCATCGACCTCGACGGGCCGTTGCTGCATGCGCGCGACCGCACACCGGGCATTGAATACCGTAACGGTGTGATGCAAGTCCCGCCCCGGGAGCTTTGGGGTTGAGCGCGCGGGCGCCGCCGCGCATCCGCAAACGGCGGGCGCGACGCTGGAGGGGATCATGAGTGAGGACGCGCGACAACTCCTGGCGAAAGGGCCGCTGACCTCCTTTCAGGTGGCGGCCATCGCGGTGTGCATCGGGCTCAATATGCTCGACGGCTTCGACGTGCTCGCGATGTCCTTCTCCGCTTCCGGCGTCAAGGCGGAGTGGGGACTGCAGCATTCTCAGCTCGGCTATCTCCTGAGTGCCGGGCTGGTCGGCATGGCGCTCGGCTCGCTGTTCCTCGCCCCGTGCGCCGACCGCTGGGGCCGGCGACGGGTCGTGCTGCTGTCGGCGGTGATCGCGGCCGTCGGTATGCTGGGCTCGGTGGCCGCACGCAGTCCCACGGATCTGCTGCTGCTGCGGGGACTGACGGGAATCGGCGTCGGGGGCACGATTGCGAGCGTAGCGGTGGTCGTGTCCGAGTACGCACCCCTTCGCTGGCGCAGCGCGGCGCTCGCGGCCTACGCGACCGGCTACCCGGTCGGCGCCAGCATCGGCGGAGCGCTGACCACGCTCGCGATTCCCCGCTACGGCTGGCGCTCGGCGTTTGCGATCGGTGGTGCGATGTCGCTGCTGCTCTTGCTGGTGGCCTGGCGCCGCCTGCCCGAATCGCTCGACTTCCTCGTGACGCGCCGCCCTCCCGGGGCACTCGAGCGCCTGAACGCGCTGCTCGGCCGCATGAGGCTGCCGGGTGTGAGCGCCCTGCCCGAGGTCGCGGCGGGCAGCGCCAACGCCCGCGTGCCGCTGCGGTTGCTCATGACCCCGACCACGGCACTGGTTTGGATCACGTTCTTCTGCGCGATGGCGGCCTTCTACTTTTTCGTCCTGTGGACGCCGCGGCTTCTCAACGAAGGGGGCCTGACGGTCACGCAGGGATTGAGCGCCGGGGTGCTGCTGAATCTCGGCGGCATCGTGGGTTGCGGCGGATTTGCGGTGATGGCCGCGCGCGCGGACGCGCACCGGCTGCTCCTGGGCTCACTCATCCTTTCGGCGCTGCTGATTGCGGCCTTCGGGGCGGTGGTGCACCGGCTCGAGCTGGCGCTGTGGACGGCGTTGCTCCTCGGCGTGCTCTCGAATGCCGTGATGGCCGGACTCTATGCTGTCGGACCGCCGCTCTACCCGACGGAAGTGCGCGCCACCGGCATGGGCTGGGCGATCGGCATCGGCCGCCTCGGGGCAATCCTGGCGCCACTCGCGAGCGGCGCACTCCTGGACCGGGGCTGGGCGCCGGCGCAGCTGTATTTCCTGTTCAGCGTTCCCTTTGTGATCGCCGCGATTGCAATGCTGGTCATCGGGCCATCCTCTTCGCGCCACGCGGCCGGGATGCTGACCGGCGCCCCTACGGGGAGCGCGAGTACATGAGTGCAAATCGTGCCGGCGGTTGGGGCGTTTGGGGCATGGGAGGTCTGCCTCGCATCGCGCGCGGGGAGGGCAGCTACCTCTATGACACCGCAGGCCGGCGCTACCTCGATGGCTCGGGCGGGCCGGCAGCTTTCAGCATTGGTCACGGCAACCGCGAGGTCAATGCAGCCATCGCCGCGCAGCTCGACAAGGTGGCGTGCGGCTATCGCTACCTCTTCACGAGCGAGCCGCTCGAGGAGCTGACACGGATGCTGCTCCGGCTCTGCGGAGCCGACTTCGGACACATCGTGTACTCCGGCAGCGGCTCGGAGGCGGTCGAATCGGCGCTGAAGGTCGCGCTGCAATATTGGGATGCCCGCGGCGCACCGAAGAAGAGGCGATTCATCGCCCGCGAGCGCTCCTATCACGGCAACACCCTCGGGGCACTCTCCGTGTCGGGGTTTCTGGAGCGGCGGCGACCGTTCGAGGGAAGCCTGCTCGAGGTCTCGTTCGTGTCTGCCGCCAACGCCTACCGTCCCCTGCGCGGGCTCACCGGGGCAGCGCTTACCGCTGCCCTGGCCGAGGAGCTCGATGCACGCATCCGGGAGATGGGCGCGCAGAACGTTGCGGCGTTCATCTTCGAGCCCGTGGTCGGCGCAGCCGGAGGCGCCGTGCCGGCGCCTCCGGGCTATGCGCAGGCAGTGCGCGCTGTGTGCGAGCGGCACGAGGTACTCGCAATCGCCGACGAGGTGATGAGCGGAGCCGGGCGCTGCGGCACGTGGCGCGCGCTGGAGCACGATGGGACAGTCCCGGACATCATGGCGATCGGCAAAGGGCTCGCCGGCGGCTACATCCCGCTCGCGGCAACTCTCCTGCGCAGGGAGATCGGCGAGACGATCGTGTCGCAGCAGGGGGCGATCCTCACCGGGCACACCTATTCGGGACACACCACCGCCTGCGCCGCGGGTCTTGCCGTCCAGCGCATCATCGAGCGTGATTCATTGGTGGCCCGCGTGGGAGTGCGCGGGGAGGTGCTACGCCGCGAGCTGCGCGATGCGCTGCAGCGCTTCGAGGAAGTCGGGGACGTGCGCGGACGCGGCTACCTGAACGGTATCGAGTTTGTGCGCGATCGCACCACCCGCGAGCCCTTCCCGGCGCAGCGTGCGCTCAGTCAGTCAGTCGCCCGCCGCGCGTTCGAGGCCGGGCTGATCGTTTATCCCTGCGCCGGCAACGTCGGCGGCGTCAGCGGCGACACCATCATCGTGGCGCCTCCGTTCAACGCCAGCGAGGCGGAGCTGTCGGAGCTCATCGAGAAGCTCACCGGCGCCGTCGAGCGCACGCTGGCCGCAGGATGAGCTGCCGCGCGCCCGCTAGTCAGAATTTCTGTCCAACCTTCAGCAGGAACGTCCGCGGCTGCGCCGGAATGATGTACGGCTGGCCGCAGGTTGTCGTCGTACACTGCACGAAACGTGTCAGCTGGGCACGCTCGTCGGACACGTTCGTCACAGCGAACTGCACCGACAGGTTATTTCGTTCCACTCCGCCTGAAAGGTCAAAGAGTGCATACGCGGGCATTCTGCCGATGGTCTGCTGATCGATCAGCCGCAGGAGCGGCTCCGTGCTCGACTGGTACGTCCCGGCACCCTGCACGAAGCCCTGCCAGCTTCCGAGCGGGAACGAGTAGCGCGCCACCAGATCCAGCTTGGTCTGCGGAGCGACCGGTAGTCGCGTGCCGGACGGGGCCTCCGGGCCGTTGGGCCCGTTGCCGACGGGATATGTGTTGGTTTGGTTCGGGCAATTCTGGATCAGGTCCGTCGTGCCCGGTATGAAGTTATTTTCCGAGCCTGTTCCCGGGCCACAGTAGTTCGCGGTCGTCACCGCGTGCAGGAAAGTCGCTCCTCCGGACAGCAGCAGGTGGCTGGTCGCGGCCCATTCCAGCTCGGTCTCGACGCCCTTGATTTGGGCCGATGCCGCGTTCTGCACGACCGTCACGCTGTTCGGACCCAGGTACAGGAACTGGAAGTTGTGCCAGTTCTCGAGGAACAGCGCTCCGTTCCAGCGCAAGCGGTGATTGTCCCACTGCGTCTTCCAGCCGAGCTCGTAGTTGGTGAGGACGTCCGCCTTGTACGGCGGGAAGAGCGCCTTCAGCGCCGGGCTGTAAACCCGGTTGACGCCACCCGGCCGGAAGCCCGTGGAGTAGGTCGCGTACATGAGCCGGTCGCGGTCGAACTTGTAACTGACGGTGCCACGATAGGTCCTGCCGCTGTCCTCGACCGTGTCGTTGAGGTTAGTGCACGGCGCGCCGTGGAACGGCTGGTAGTTGATCTGTCCGCCTACGCCCGGCGGTCCGCAGGCCTGCTGGCCTGAATGGTAGCCCGTCTGCGCCTGATAGTTGGCCGAGTAACCATAGAATCCCTGCAGGGAGTTCTTGTACTTGTAGAAGCGGATGCCGCCGGTGAGGGACCAGGCGTTAGTGATGTCCCAGGTCGCCTGTCCGAAAGCGGCCTGATCGCGATCGACGCGCTCCTCGTCGGTCAGCCAGATGGAATTGCCGACCACCCCGGGAATGCTCAGGCTGGGTGCGAAGCCCCCCGCATTGGTGGCGTAGGGGTCGCCGCCCAGGCCCGGTATCGTGTACTGCTCCCAGATCTCGTGCACCTGGCGCTGCGCGAACAGGCCTACGATCGCCTTGACGGGCAGTTCCTGCGGCGTGCTGACCCGGAACTCATGGCTCCACTTGGTGTAGCGGCCTTTGGTGATCACGAATTCCTGTGGCATCACGAAGTCACCGGCCGGATATTTCACGCCGCTGTAGCAATTGGCTAGCGCCGTGGGGTTCGACTGCAGATTCTGGTAGCCGGACTGCGTGACCCAATTGCATCCCGATGCAAAGAACTTGTCGTAGAAATAAGAGTAGTCGCTGTAGTCCGAGATCGAGTGCTGGTTGCGCACCAGCCAGCCGCCGGAATACACGAGGTCGAAGTTACTGACCTTGCCTTCGATGGTCAGCGCGCTCTGTGTGAATGAATCGTGATCGCTCTCGGGCCCGGAGTGCACGAGCGAGAGATCACCGACCGCCGGGTCGTAGCCGAAGAACCCATTAGAACTCATCGTCTGCCCCATGAAAAGCGGGCTCACGGTCCAGTTGTCGCCGAGGTTCAGCCTGCCGGCGATGCGGCCACCTTCGGTGCTGACCGTGTTGTACTGATCGTTGAGGGAGGTGGCATTGTTGAGCGTCAGGCCGGAAGTCGGGAAGGTCCGCACGCCGTCGACGATGCCGGCCGCCACGTTCGTGCCGGCGACGTTCTGGGTGTAGCCGCCGTTGTGCTGGTCCCAGGCGACCAGACGCACCGCCGCCACCGGCGACAGGGGGAAGTTCACATAGCCTTCCGCAAGCCAGCCCTGACCACCATGCATCACGGAAGTAGCACCGACGTTATATGCGGCCGAGAACTTGCTCGGGTCCGGCTTGTTGGTGATGATGCGAATGGTGCCGGCTTCCGAACTGGCGCCGTAGAGTGTGCCCTGGGGACCTTCCAGCACCTCGATGCGCGCGATGTCGTAGACGTGAATGTCGATCGTGCCGTCGATCGTCGTCACAGGCTGCTCATCGAAATAGGTTCCGACGCTCGGCTGGGCTGCCGAGTGATTGCCGTCCTGCCCGCTGACCACGCCGCGCATGTACATGTGCGTGGTGCCGACGCCGGTGCCGCCCTGGCCGAGGCCCTTGACGGTCGTGACACCCGGCAGGTACTTCACGTAGTCGTCGATGTTGACGATGTTCAGCTGTTCGAGCTTCTCGGTGCTGAGCGCCTGGATGCTCAGCGGCACGTCCTGGAGGTTTTCGGCCCGCTTCTGCGCGGTGACCACGACCTCGGCGAGGGCGCCCGTGCCGGCCGTTTCCTGCGCATAGGCCGCTGGCATCGAGGCAAGCAACGCCGAGGCAAGAGGAACGCCCGTGCGGACGATCGCGCGGCGCTTGACCGCTTCGCGCATCAGTTTCCTTCGTCGACTACGCGTCATGGATCGCTCCCCGTTATGATTGTGATACCGGTGGATTCGCAGCCCCGCCAGGCGAATCCAATGTCATCTCTGCCGGCACGCCCGGATAGGCAGCCAGGACCGGACCCAACGCGGCCTTCAGCGGCCCAAGCCAGGCCTCGTAGTGCCGCCAGTGGTCCACGGCCTCGCGGAAGATGGGCTGGCGCACCTGCTCGGAGCTCGCCGTGCGCACCGCCCGCTCGTTGTCGTAAAACCTGAGGCAGGCCTCCTCGAACGGCAACCCGCAGTGAGCAAGCAGCCGTCGCACCTGCGCATCGGTGTCCTCGACCATCGCTTCGTAGAACACGCGGTGCACGCGGCCCGGCAGCACGGCATCGAAATGAGCCATGAGCCCGACGTAGTCGCGGTAATAGCGGCCGAGGTCCTCGAGTCCGTAGGTGAAGCTCTGACCGCGCGCGAAGTGCTGCTTGAAGCACGAGAAACAGCACCCCAGGGGGTGGCGCCGGGCATCGATGATGGTGGCGTTCGGCAGGATGAGATGGATGAGCCCGACATACAGGCAGTTATTCGGCATCTTGTCGATGAAGAACGGCGCATCGGTCTTGCGAAAGATCCGGGTTCCTTCCAGATAGCGTTCACCCAGCGCGCGCAGTTCCGTGCTGGTCAGCGCGGCCACTGCCTCAAAGAAGCCGGTCTCCTCATCCGTGGTGCCCTTGCGGGTGGTGATCTCGCGCGCAATCCGCGGGATGTCCGGCAACTCCATGGTCCCTTCGACGAGCGGGTGGCTCGCGAGAATCTGCTCGAGCAGGGTCGAGCCAGCGCGCGGCAGCCCGAGAATGAAGATCGGGTCCGATGCGATGAGCCCGGAGCTGGCGCGCGCGGCGAAGAATTCCTTGGTGAACAGCGCCTTCGAGCGGCGCACGAAGTCGGCATTCTGCTCGGCGCTGTAGGGGTGCGACCGGCGCCGCAGCGCGTTGCCGGCGGCGTAGTGGACGAAGGACTCTTCGTGCGACGCCGCATCCTCGAGCGCCTTGCCGAGCGAGAATTCGAAGTGCAGACGATCCTCATCACTCAGGTCGTTACGCGCGAGCGCGTCGCGCAGGCAGAGCACGTCGCCTTCCGCAAAGCGGAACGTCTTGAGGTTGGCGAGGCTCCAGTAGGCCTCGCCCAGAGTCGGCTGCGTGGCGATGGCGCGGCGGTAGGCTGCAATGCTGTCGGCCAGGCGACCGCTCGTCTTGAGCGAGTGGCCGTAGCTCATCCAGACCTTCGCCTGCTGTGGAAACTCCTGCAGCACCGCCTCATAGACCCTGGCCGACGCGGCGTAATCGCCCACATTGGCGAGAACCGCGGCCTTGAGGTTGCGATAGCCCGGATTGCGGGGCTCCTTGGCGAGCAGCTGCTCGACGTGCGGCAGCGCCGCCGCCGCTTTGCCCTGGCGGTTGAGCACGGTTGCGTAGTTATGACGGGCCGCATCGAAGCTCGGGGCGAGCTCGAGGCAGCGC
>Ga0210394_10000283_pt1 | contig 118529 bp, 97 predicted proteins | sample IncBWC12MmetaG_FD_160121 | JGI IMG/M metagenome (GOLD analysis project Ga0210394, IMG submission 160121) | Forest soil microbial communities from Barre Woods Harvard Forest LTER site, Petersham, Massachusetts, United States - Inc-BW-C-12-M | ecosystem: Environmental > Terrestrial > Soil >...
TTCCTTATGCACATCCATGCCGATATACTTTTTGCTATCCATTGAGGGCGTTCCTTTCTGTAGGGGGTTCGAGCCGAACACTCAAAACCCTACTCCAAAAGGGGCGCCCTTTTATATTGCGTCGTGCCGGCTCAACCGGTCTATGCAACATCATCCAACGCGTTGATTCGACAACGCTTCCCCAGCAAGAGTGATCTGTTTGGCTGTCCTCCCCTAAAACCTAGCCAGGGTAGTATTTCGGCTGATCTAACCCTAGAGAGCGATTTAGCCTTTGTTTTCAATGCAAGCCGGGTGCGACTTGAGTGTTGCGTCGACCTATTGAGACCACCCGCCTAACCGGACATTGAGAATCGCCGGATCGGCGCTTGTCCTGTAAGGGCCACGTTAATCAGGGCTTGAGCAAATTGTTGCGGTGGGCAAGAATCAGTTAGCTCTTGCAACTCACGCGGAAGAGAAAACAGGCCAGTTCTCACGCCTCGTCTTTGTGTGTTGGTGGCGGTTTCCCAACCGTTCGACCAAACGCTGCAGGGGGAAGAAATAGCAAGACGACCCGGGGATTTTCATAAGGGCAGTGCTCTTTGGGCTGGCATTGCGGGCGAGACGAGGATCCGATGAACCGAAGGGATTTTGTACGGCTTGGATGGGCCACGGTGATCGGGGTGGGGGCAGGAAAGCTACGGCCCGCATGCGCGGAGTCGCTAGCGCTCCGGCACGTTCCGGCGCCGCCACAGCATCCGCAGATGGCGAAGCCGGATCCGAAGGCCACCGGACGCGGGGCGGATTTCACCCTGCGCATCGCACCCACGATCGTTGAGCTGGCGCCGCAGGTGGTCATCAGCACGACCGGGTACAACAACAAGGTTCCCGGTCCGCTCCTGCGGGTGCGCGAGGGCCAGCCGGTCAGCGTCGAGGTTGTGAATGAGACAGACGTTCCCGAGTACGTGCATTGGCATGGGCTATTGATTCCGCCGGAAGTGGATGGGGCGGAGGAAGAAGGCACGCCCGCGGTCCCGCCCCACGGCCGGAGGCGGTATGAATTCGTGGCCAAGCCGGCGGGCACGCGATGGTACCACTCGCATACCGCAGCCATGCTGGACCTGCATCGGGGCTCCTACACCGGGCAGTTCGGTTTTTTCATGATCGATGCCGCGAATGCCCCGGGGCTTTACGACCAAGAGGTCTTTCTGGCGCTGCGTGAATGGGAGCCTTTTCTGACCACGGCGGACCCGGACCAGGAGGAGCGGGATCCCAACGATCCGATGCCCGAAAAACCTGCCATTCCGGACGCGCGTCCCAACGGGCTGGAAGTAGGCGCTCCTCTTTACTCGATTAACGACAAAATCCTAGGCGCGGGGGATCCCCTCCGCGTGCGGCCAGGTGAGCGCGTCCTGATGCACCTGCTCAATGCCAGCGCTTCGCAAATTCATCGAATAGGTCTTTTCGGTCACCATTTTCAGGTGATCGCTCTCGATGGCAATCCCGTGCCCACGCCTCAGCCGGTCGATGTGATTGAGATCGCCCCAGGCGAGCGCGTGGATGCGATCGTGGAGATGAGCCTGCCGGGCGTTTGGATTTTAGGTGAGATGCGCGATGCCGCCCGGCAATCCGGAATGGGTATCGTGGTGGAGTACGCCAATCAGGCACAGCCGCGCCCGCAATGGCTTCCGCCTGCGAAGCGGCGTTGGGACTACACCATCTTTGGCAAGACCGCGCCGCACCCCGCGCCAGACCAGACCATCGACATGGTCTTCGAAAAAGTGCCGGGTGGGCCCCGCGGGATCAATCACTGGCTCATCAACGGCAAGGAATATCCGCATGAACGGGAATTCATGTTCCGGCAGGGGGGCCGCTACCGGCTGGTGTTTCACAATCGCAGTGACGATTCTCACCCGCTGCACATGCACCGGCACCTGTTCGAGATCGTCGAGATCAACGGCAAGCCGAGTGCCGGCATCAAGAAGGATACGGTGATCGTTCCCGCATTTGGACGCGCCACGGTGGATGTGGTTGCCGACCAGCCGGGCCTGACTCTCTTTCACTGCCATATCCAACAGCACATGGACTTTGGCTTCAGGGCGCTATTTCGCTACGCCTGAGCACGGCGTCGCGTGCAAAACGGCGATGCGGCGACGGTGAAAATGAACACAGGATTTACCTGCCGCGGGGACGGCAAGCTTTTGCGAAAGCCTGACTGATAATATGCAAAGAATTGCAGTCACGAGCTTTTCACAAATTAGTGATACACACGAAATATGGAAGTGATGAAAATCGCCCCTTTGGCAACTGTCCCAACGCAAGTCCAAACGGGAGGAATGGCATGAAGACGATCGGGAGAAGGTTCCGAGCGGCAGCGCTCATTGGCGCAGCTGCCTTGGCGCTGGCATTCGCAGCTGGGGCACGGGCACAGAATCGAGACTCCGACCACGAGGGGGATCGACATTCCAAGGACAACACATGGCCTTACGCAAAGACGGGGCGCTCGCCGGTGCTTGCGGTGGTAGGCGATATCGCATGCCAGCCAGGCGAGGCGGAGCCGACAGGTGAAGCTGGGCATGAACTCTGCATCAACCCCAAGTCCCCATACACCAGCACGTCTCTGTGGCAGTCCCAGGAGGCCACCGCGAATCAGATTGAGGCCATGAAGCCCGACGCCGTCGCGATCACTGGGGATCTGCAATACCAGGTAGGCCAATATTCAGACTTTAAGAACTCGTTCGATTTGACCTATGGCGCTTTCAAATTTCTCCACCGGCCCTCGCCCGGCAACCACGAGTTTTATGACGAGCATAGCGAGACCGGCGTTGCAGGCTACGGCTACTTCTCCTACTACAACGGCTTCCAGGTCGATACCAACGGGAACCCGATCACGACTACGCTCCAAGACCCGTGCCCACCAGCTTTGGCGGCGGCGTGCAACTTTCCGGGCCTTACCACTCCCAACCCCCAACCCATACCGCGGGCAGATGGACAGGCGGGGCACTTCGAGGAGCAGAGCGGAGTCGCAGATGGCTGGTATTCCTACAATCTGGGCACGTGGCACCTTATCTCGCTCAATATAGAGTGCTCGACGCAGCCGGGCGGCTGCTCGAACACAGGCTCCTGGTTTGGAGCCGAACTCGCATGGCTGAAAAAGGATCTCGAGGAGAATCATTCCGCGTGCACAGCCGCCTACTGGCATCAGCCCACGTTCAGCGCCACTAACGGCATCACACCAGAGGGCATTGCCGCTCAGGCCTTTTGGCAACTGCTCTACGAACACAAAGCCGACCTGGTGCTGAACGGACACGACCACCTCTATGCCCACTATCGCCCCCTTGACCCCTCGGGGAATTACGACCCCAAAAATGGCATCCGTGAATTTATCGTGGGTACCGGCGGCGAGACCCTCGATCCGGTCGTCACAACCAACACGACAACCGCCGATCCTACCGGCAACCCGAGCTTCAACGCTTTGAATCTCGAGGCGGGGTCAACTGGGAACTTCTGGGGTGTGATGGCACTGACGCTTGATCCGAACGGCTACAAGTGGAATTTCGAGTCGGCACTGCAAGCTCCTGTGGCGCCTGCAGGGACACCGACTACTTTCACCGACAAGGGCGTCGGCCACTGCCACGGTGGGCCCAATTGGGATGGCGACAAATAGGGTGGGTAGCAATAACAACCAATAACCAGCTCGGCTTCGCGGCGTTATCAATGACGTTTCGTTCGGCACGTATCCCCCACCCTTCGCGCCTCGCGAAGGGTGGGGGATTTTCTTTAGCTCGTCTGCAGGCGCTGCTTCCTTGCGGAAGGTTATGCTGCACCTTGGCTTAGAGCGTTGCTATTGCGCGAGGAATTGCTTTAGAACAATGCCCTCAGGTTCGTTTGCGCGAGATCCAGGATTTCATCACCCTTGCCGCTGAGCATGGCTTTTACGAGATAGATTCCGAAGCCTTTCGCCTGCTCGAAGTCAATGGTAGGCGGAAAAGAAAGCTCGTTTTTGGCAACTTTAACACTGACCAACGCTGGACCAGGATGGGCAAGCGCAGCGCGGACAGATTCCTCAAGATCTTCCGGGTCATCCACATTGCGGCCGAAGATTCCGGAAGCATCGGCGAGTTTGGCAAAGTCTGGATTGACGAGGTCGGTGCCGAAGCTGACGATCCCCACCGCCTTCATCTCGAGTTCGACAAAACTGAGTGCGTCGTTCTGGTAGACAACGACTTTCACGGGAGCTTTGAGCTGCCGCAAGGAAAGCAATTCGCCCATCAACATGGCAAGCCCTCCGTCGCCTGAAAGAGAGACGACCTGGCGACCCGGGAAGGTTACCTGCGCTCCGATGGCTTGCGGCAATGCATTGGCCATCGAGCCGTGGTTAAAAGAGCCCAAGAGGCGGCGCTTGCCGTTCATGGTGAGGTATCTGGCAGCCCACACGGTTGGCGTTCCAACGTCGCAAGTAAAAATCGCGTCCTCGGAAGCAAGGCGGTCGAGCACAGCGGTAACGTGCTGCGGATGAATCCGTTTTTGGCCGGGTTCGCCGGTTGCCAGTTCGTCCAACCCTTTGCGAGCCTTTTTGTAATGCGCCTGGGCATCGGCGAGATGAGCGCTGTCTGTCTTCTGCTGGAGCAATGGCAAAAGCGCTCGAAGCGTATCCTGCACTGTTCCCACCAAACCCAGATCGACGGCCGTCCTCCGGCCGATCTGCTCGCCGCGCGAATCAACCTGAATTACTTTTGCGTGCGCCGGATAGAACTGCTGATACGGGAAATCGGTGCCAAGCATGAGCAGTTGATCGCAATGTTCCATTGCGTGGTAGCCCGAGGTAAATCCAAGTAGTCCAGTCATCCCGACGTCATAAGGATTGTCGTATTCGATGAATTCTTTTCCGCGGAGGGCGTGGACAATCGGGGCCTTCAGTTTCTCCGCGACCTGGAGCAGCTCGGCGTGGGCGCCCGCGCATCCCGCACCGCCGAGGATGGTCACTTTTTTGGACGCGTTTAGCATTTCGGCTGCGCGCGCCAACAGGGCGGGATCCGGTATGCTTATCGGCTGCATGGAATCGAGGGTCAGCTTGATGCGGCGAAGTGTCGCTTCCTGGAGGGCCGTATCACCAGCGATTACGATCACGCTCACGCCGCGCTTGGCGATTGCAGTCCTGATCGCTATCTCGAGCACCCTGGGCATCTGGCTCGGATGGGAAATGAACTCGCAGTAGTGGCTGCAATCCTTAAAGATATGGTCGGGTTTGGTCTCCTGAAAATAGTCGCTCCCGAGTTCTTTGCTGGGAATCTGTGCGGCAATCGCCAGCACGGGGACGCGATTGCGATGACAATCGTAGAGGCCGTTGATGAGATGCGTATTCCCTGGTCCACAACTGCCGGCGCACACGGCGAGCTTGCCGGTCAAGTGCGCTTCAGCGCCCGCCGCAAATGCGGCCGCTTCTTCATGGCGCGTATGGATCCAGGCAATCGAAGGGTGTGCTCGAATGGCATCGGTGATTGCGTTTAAGGAGTCGCCCGGGACGCCATACACGCGTTTCACGCCAATGGAAGCGAGCGTTTCCACAATGATGTTCGCTATTTTTGTCGTTGGCATGGCAAGCCTCTCTTCGCTGAATATGAGTGACTACGGGCTTCCGTGGGTGGTCCACACAAACTTCCACCCTATGCTTGCGAGTACTTAAGTCTTCCGATGATCCTCCTCTCCCAGTGGGTGCACGAATATTTCCGGTCCAGGACTTATTGACCGTGGTTGCGTTGCGGGTCGAACAGGCGATTTTGGTTTTGCTGCAGTGCGGTGCAGGCCCATGCCGGAAACGGCCGGGGAATTTCCAATCTCCCCAACGCCAGCCCGCCTGCAGGGTTCATCCTAGTAACCACCCAAGTCCGTTTTAGCGTAAAATCCCTGGACCCGTTCTGTCGCGCGGGGCATCTAAGATTCGTCCAAGACCTGCGGGTGTCCTCCTGCCCGCCACAGGAGCGAATGTGAGCCAGGCGAAAACGCAACTGGACCTCGATCAACTAAGCATCAATACCATACGGACGCTGGCAATCGATGCGGTTCAGCAGGCCAATTCCGGGCATCCCGGTGCGCCGATGGGGCTTGCGCCGGTGGTGTATGAGCTGTGGCAACGGTATTTGCGCTATGACCCGGCGGATCCGACGTGGTTCAACCGCGACCGCTTCGTGCTCTCTGCGGGCCACGCATCGATGCTGCTTTACGCCACGCTGCACCTCACAGGGGTTCGTTCCGTCAATGCGAAGGGCGAAGTTACTAACGAACCCGCGGTTTCGATGGAAGAGATCAAGCGCTTCCGGCAAATCGGCAGCAAGACGCCTGGGCATCCGGAGTCGCATATCACCACCGGTGTGGAGACGACGACCGGACCGCTTGGACAGGGCGCTGGAAACAGCGTGGGGATGGCGATTGCGAGCAAATGGCTGGCGGAAAATTACAACCGGCCCGGATTTGAAATTTTTGATTTCAATGTCTACGCGATTTGTGGAGACGGAGACTTGATGGAGGGAGTGGCGTCGGAGGTTGCGTCACTCGCGGGCCATCTAAAGCTTTCGAATCTTTGCTGGATTTACGACAACAACCGCGTAACGCTGGATGGTCCTGCGGAATGGTCGTTCAGCGAAGACGTGATGACGCGTTTTGTGGGCTACGGCTGGAACGTGACGCGCGTGGCGGACGCGAACGACTTGCGAACGCTGGGTCATGGCTTCGAGACGTTTTTGAAAACGAAAGACCGGCCGACGCTGGTGGTGGTGGACAGCCACATTGGGTATGGATCGCCGCACAAGCAGGATTCCTACGAAGCGCACGGCGAGCCGCTGGGCGAGGCGGAAGTCAAGCTGGTGAAACAGAATTATGGCTGGCCGGAAGATGCGAAGTTTCTGGTGCCGGACGGCGTTTACGATCAGTTTAAGAATGGCGTAGGCAAGCGCGGCGCGGAAGCACACGCGGCGTGGAGTGCGAAGTTCGAGGAGTACAAGAAACAGTTTCCGCAGCAGGCCGATCAACTGAACCGGATGCAGGCCGGACAATTGCCGGACGGCTGGGACAAGGATTTGCCGAGCTTCCCCGCGGACCCCAAGGGCATGGCCACGCGCGAATCTTCGGGAAAAACGCTGAATGCACTGGCGAAAAATATTCCGTGGCTGATGGGCGGTTCGGCGGACCTGGCGAAATCCAACAAGACAAACCTGACGTTTGAAGGCGCGGGGGATTTCTATCCGGATCAGTATCGCGGGCGCAATGTGCACTTCGGCGTGCGCGAACACGGCATGGGAGCGATCGTCAACGGCATGACGCTTTCGAAGCTGCGGGCGTTCAGCGCGACGTTTTTCAACTTCAGCGATTACATGCGCGCCAGCATGCGGCTGGGCGCGCTGATGGAAATTCCGTCGCTTTATATTTTCACGCACGATTCGATTGGCGTGGGAGAAGACGGGCCGACGCACCAACCGATCGAGCAAGTGGCGTCCTTGCGCGCGATGCCAAATATGCTGGTGCTGCGGCCGGGCGATGCGAATGAAGTGGTAGAGGTGTACAAGATCGCTTTGCAACATAAGCATGGACCTTCCACGCTGGTGCTGACGCGGCAAGCCATGCCGACATTTGACCGCACGAAATATGCGCCGGCTTCGGGCGTGGCCAAAGGCGGTTACGTGCTGGCTGACGCGGCTGGCGGAAAACCGGATGTGATCCTAATGGGCAGCGGGAGCGAAGTGTCCCTGTGCATCGAGGCTTACGAAAAACTGAAGGCGGAGGGCATCAAGGCGAGGGTCGTCAGCATGCCCTCGTGGGAAATTTTCGAGCAACAGGATGCCGCTTACAAAGAAAGCGTTTTCCCTGCAAGCGTGGCGGCGCGCGTTTCAGTGGAGATGGCGACGACATTTGGGTGGGAGCGCTACGTCGGCCTCAAAGGCAAAATGATCGGGATGCGAACCTTTGGCGCATCGGCGCCGCTCAAGGATCTGCTGAAGAAATTTGGGTTCGAAGTCGAGAAGGTCGTGGCGGCGGCAAAGGAAGTTCTCGGAAAGTGAGCTGGCAATGAAGATGGTGATTGGCTCGGACCACGCGGGATTTCAATTGAAAGTGGCCATGGGCGATTTGTTGCGCTCACTGGGGCACGAGGTACTGGATGTCGGCGCGTTCAACGAAAACCCGTCCGACTATCCGGACTTTGCCGAGGCGGTGGGCCGGGCGGTACTCGATGGGAAAGCGGAGCGCGGCGTGCTCATCTGCGGCAGTGGCGTAGGCGCAAGCGTGGCGGCCAACAAACTGCCTGGGATTCGCGCGGGGATGTGCCACGACACTTATTCTGCGCACCAGGGCGTGGAACACGACAATATCAACGTGCTGGTGCTGGGCTCGCGCGTGATCGGCGAGAAACTGGCGGAAGAGCTGGTGAAAGCGTTCCTTGGCGCCAAGTTTACGAACGAGGAGCGGCACGTAAGGCGCCTAGGAAAAGTAAGAGCGCTGGAAGCAAAGTTTGGAGCTAGCTTCAAACATTAAAAAAATTTAATGAGGTCCATGGCGCAGGCGCTCCAAGCTTCCGCAGGCGTACAATGGAGTTTGGAAGATTTGTCAGTGAGAAGGAGAAATGGCATGACCACTACAACGACAGTTCCGAGCGTCGGCGCCGGGCAGGAAACGAATCCGCTGAAGGGGCTGCTGGCCTACGGGCAATCGCCCTGGATGGACTACATCCGAAGAGACCTGCTGACCAGCGGCGAGTTGAGCCGGTACATTGATAACGACGGCCTCCGCGGGATGACCTCGAATCCCGCCATTTTTGAGAAAGCCATCACCGGCAGCAAGCTGTACAACGATATCCTCTCCTCGCCCGAGGCGAAGAAGCTCACGGCCAAGGGGCTTTTTGAGAAGATCGCCATCCGTGACGTGCAGGACGCGTGCGATATTTTCAAACCCGTGTATTCGTCGTCGAAACGGCGCGACGGCTACGTCAGCCTGGAAGTCTCGCCAAACCTCGCGAGCGATACCAAGGCGACCATTGAAGAAGCCCGCCGCCTGTGGGGCGCGGTGGCGCGGCCGAATGTGATGATCAAGGTGCCGGGCACTCCGGAAGGGCTGCCGGCGATTCGCCAACTGCTCGAAGAGGGGATCAATATCAACATCACCCTTCTGTTCGCACAGTCTGCGTATGAAAAAGTGGCGGAGGCATTTCTCGCGGCCCTTGAAGCTCGCGCTGCAAAGGGACAGGACATCAGCCACATTGCAAGTGTTGCCAGCTTTTTCGTGAGCCGCATTGATTCGCTGGTGGACAGCAAGATCGATGAAAAACTAAAGAAGGCAAACGCCAGCCAGAAGGCACTGCTGGAGAGCATTCGCGGCAAGGTTGCGATTGCGAATGCGCGACTCACTTACAAGAAGTATCAGGAACTTTTCGGCGGCCCGCGTTGGAAGGCCCTCGCGGCTAAGGGCGCGCAGACGCAGCGACTGCTGTGGGCCAGCACCAGCACGAAAAATCCCAATTACCGCGATGTGCTGTACGTCGAAGAGTTGATCGGCGCGGACACCGTGGACACCATTCCACCGGCGACGTTTGATGCCTTCCGCGATCACGGCAAGTTGCGGCCGAGCCTCACGGAAGACGTCGAGGGCGCGGGAAAGACCATGGCGGGCCTGGAGAAGGCGGGCATCTCCATGAAGGAAGTGACGGAAAAACTTCTGGAGGACGGAGTCAAGCTGTTCGCGGACGCGTTCACGACACTGTTGGCAGCGACGGGCAAAAGCGCTGGAGTGCGCGCGTGAGCGTCAACAAACTAACCTACAAATTGCCACAGTCGCTTGCGGGTGCCGTGGCCGCATCGGTCGAGGATTGGAAGAAGAACAACAAAGTCGCGCGGCTGTGGCAGAAGGATGCTTCGCTGTGGACGGGCACGGACGAAAGCAACTGGCTGGGCTGGCTCACCATCACGGAAGAACAGATCGCGCATATTGAGGCTCTCAAGCAAATTGCCGCGGATATCAAGAAGGCTAAATTCAAACATGCACTGTTGCTGGGCATGGGAGGATCCAGCCTGTGCCCCGAAGTGATGCGCATGACCTTTGGAAAAATCAAAGGCCATCCCGAGCTGCACGTCCTGGATTCCACGGACCCCGCGCAGATCAAAGCGATCGAAGCGAAAGTAGACCTCAAGAGCACCATCTGTATCGTGTCGAGTAAATCCGGAAGCACGCTCGAGCCGAACATTTACAAGCAGTACTTTTTCGAACGCGTGAAAGCCAAGGTGGGCGAGAAGGAAGTTGGCAATCGCTTCATCGCCATCACCGACCCCGGCTCGAAAATGCAGCAGGTCGCGGAAGCGGACAAGTTTCGCAAGATATTTTTCGGAGTGCCGAGCATCGGCGGGCGCTATTCCGCGATTTCCAACTTCGGCATGGTTCCCGCGGCCATCATGGGCGTGAACGTCGAGAAATTCCTGAAAAATACGGAAGAGATGGTCAAGGCTTGCGGCGCATCCAGTGCTGCCGATTCGAATCCGGGCGTCCTGCTCGGAACGATTCTGGGCACCGCCGCGAATCATGGCCGGGACAAACTCACAATCATTACTTCGCCGGGCATTTTCGATCTCGGGGCCTGGCTCGAGCAATTGATCGCCGAATCCACGGGGAAAATCGGAAAAGGCATTATTCCCGTGGACCGCGAACGCCTTGGCAAGCCGGCGGTTTACGGAAACGATCGCGTTTTCGCGTATCTGCGGCTGTCTTCGAAACCGAACAAGGCGCAGGATGCGGCGGTGGCTGCGCTCGAAAAAGCCGGACACCCGGTGGTGCGCATTGCGGTGCCAAACATTTACAACCTCGGCCAGGAATTTTTCCGCTGGGAGATTGCCACGGCCGTCGCCGGCTCCATCATCGGCATCGACGCGTTTAATCAGCCGGACGTCGAAGCCAGCAAGATCGAAACGAAAAAACTGACGAGCCAATACGAGGCGACGGGCAGCCTTCCGCCGGAAGTGCCGTTTTTCGAAGCGAGCGGGATCAAACTTTTCGCGGATGAAAAAAATGCAGTGGCTGTCCATGGCCCGAATCTAGTTGATGTTTTGAAGGCCCATCTTGCGCGGGCCGGGGCGGGCGATTATTTCGCGGTGCTAGGTTACGTCACCATGAACCCCGCGCATGAAAAGGCGTTGCAGGCCATCCGTCACGCGGTCCGCGACAAGAAAAAAGTTGCCAGTGTCCTTGGTTTTGGGCCGCGGTTCCTGCATTCCACTGGACAGGCGTACAAAGGCGGCCCAAACAGCGGCGTGTTTCTGCAGATTACCTGCGATGACGCCAAGGATTTGCCGGTTCCGGGACAAAAATATACGTTTGGAATTGTGAAGGCGGCACAAGCTCGCGGCGATTTTGCCGTGCTTGCCGAACGCGGCCGCCGGGCGTTGCGCGTGCATCTTGGCAAGAATGTGAAGGCGGGACTTGCCGCGCTCGCCAAAGCCGTGCAAAAGGCGATCGTCTAGAGCAGCGCACAGGATTTTTCTCACCTACGACGCAGAGGAGCGGACACGATGCAGCTGGGTATGATTGGACTCGGCAGGATGGGCGCCAACATGGTGCGGCGCCTTCAGAAAAACGGGCACAAGTGCGTCGTGTATGACCGCACCGCCGATTCTGTAAAACAGTTGGAAGGTGAGGGCGCGACGGGATCTACGTCGCTGGATGATTTTGTCAAGAAATTGCAGAAGCCCCGCACCGTTTGGCTGATGGTTCCGGCGGCGGTGGTGGATGCCACGCTGCACGACCTGGTCGGCAAGCTGGAGAAAGATGACGTCGTCATTGATGGCGGAAATTCCTACTACATTGATGACATCCGCCGGGCGAAGGAGCTTTCCGCGAAGGGCGTTCACTACTGCGACGTGGGCACCAGCGGCGGCGTCTGGGGACTGGAGCGTGGCTATTGCCAGATGATTGGCGGCGAAACGGACGTCGTGAAGCGCCTTGATCCGATCTTCAAGACGCTGGCGCCGGGCCGCGATAACGTGGATCGCACGCCTGGGCGCGACAAGGTTCCCGGAACCGCCGAAGAAGGCTATCTCCATTGCGGCCCGTCCGGCGCGGGGCATTTCGTCAAGATGGTGCACAACGGCATTGAATATGGCTTGATGGCAGCGTACGCAGAGGGCCTCAACATCCTGAAACACGCGAATGCCGGCAAATCTCACCGCGAAGCGGACGCGGAAACCACGCCACTGCGGAATCCGGAACATTATCAATACGATTTCAACCTGGCGGATGTCACCGAAGTCTGGCGACGCGGAAGTGTGGTGGCTTCGTGGCTGCTCGACCTAACTGCTATTTCCCTGTTGGAGCAGCCGACGCTCGAGCGATTCTCCGGGCGCGTCTCGGATTCCGGCGAAGGACGCTGGACCATTCTTGCGGCGATCGAATCGACGGCGCCCGCGCCGGTGCTCACCGCTTCTCTGTTCCAGCGCTTTACCTCGCGCGGCGAAGATGACTTCGCGGCGAAAGTGCTGTCCGCGATGCGTTTTCAATTTGGCGGACATATTGAGAAAAAGTCCGGACACTAAAAATTTCGCAAACACTGCCAGGTTCGAAGACAGGAAATTCTAGCGATGATCCCAAACCATCCGGATTCGAATCCCACGGCCGCGCCCTGCATCATGGTTATCTTTGGCGCCACCGGCGATCTGACAAAACGGAAACTGATTCCCGCGCTTTGCAATCTTTCCCAGGACGGCCTTCTTCCAAAGCAGTTCGCCATCGTCGGTTATGCAACCAACGACTACACCACGGAGACCTTCCGAAAGATGCTGGGCGAGGAAATCCCCAAATTTGCCCCTGCTCAACTGGACCTAAAAGTGTGGGAATCGCTCTCCGAGCGGATTTATTATGTTCGGGGAGATTTTCAGGACTCCGAGGCCTACAAGCGGCTGAAGGAACAGATCGAACAAGCGGACAAGACCCATGGCACGCTTGGAAACCGATTTTTCTACTTGGCGGTTGCACCTCGATTTTTTTCTCCGATCGTCAACAAGCTCGGCGAGTGCTGCCTGACGAAGGAGGAAAACAATTCCTGGGCGCGCGTGATCGTCGAAAAGCCGTTCGGCCACGACCTGGAATCGGCGAAACAGCTCAACCATGATCTGCAGCAGGTCCTGACGGAAAATCAGATTTACCGGATCGATCACTACCTGGGCAAAGAGACCGTGCAGAACGTCATGGTCTTTCGCTTCTCCAACAACATCATCGAGCCGCTGTGGAATCGCAACTATGTGGATCACGTGCAAATTACCGCGGCGGAGACCGTCGGCGTGGAGCATCGCGGCGGTTTTTATGAAACGGCCGGCGCTCTTCGCGACATGGTGCCGAATCACCTATTCCAGCTCCTGACCATGACGGCAATGGAGCCGCCCATCTCCTTCGACGCCGATCAAGTCCGCAACAAGCAAGCAGAAGTACTGCACGCCATCCAGCCGCTCAGTCCCGAAGACGTGCTGAAAAACATGGTGCGAGGCCAGTACGGAGTGGGCACCGTGGACGGCCAGCGCGTCGCCGGGTACCGCAGCGAGCCGGATGTTTCACCGGATTCGAATACGGAGACGTTTGTCGCGCTGAAACTGCAGATCGACAACTGGCGCTGGGCAGGCGTGCCGTTCTATTTGCGCACAGGAAAGCGGCTGGCGCAGCGCACCACGGAAATCGTGATCCAGTTTCGCAGGACTCCCTTCGTGCTGTTCCGCAACACCACGGTCAAGAATCTCGAAACCAACCGGCTGGTCATCCATATTCAGCCCGAAGAAGGCATTTCGTTGAGTTTCGGCGCAAAGGTTCCGGGCTCAATCATGAAGCTCGGGTTGGTGAATATGGATTTCGATTACGGCACGTATTTCGGATTGGAACACAGCACGGGGTACGAGCGCCTGTTGCGCGATTGCATGGCGGGCGATCCCACACTCTTCCAGCGCGCGGACATGGTAGAAGCCGGCTGGAATGTGATTCAACCCATTTTGGATGTATGGCGCGCGTTGCCTGCCCGCGGTTTTCCGAATTACGCGGCAGGGTCTTGGGGGCCGATTGAAGCCGACGATTTACTGGAGCGCGATGGGCGCTCCTGGCGGCGCATCGGCGAAGAAGAAGTGGATAAGCGCGGCCGGATTGCCATCCCGGATCGGGCAGGCATCATCACCTGAGAGGAGCAGAGGTGGAGCGCGAAATTCGAATCCTGAGCGACGGAGCGGCGATTGCCCGGCGCGCCGCGCAGGAGTTCGTGCAAGCGGGCGCTTCCGCAGTTCGCGAGAAAGGCACTTTCGATGTGGTGCTTGCTGGAGGCTCAACACCTAAAGCGCTGTATAACCTGCTGGCCACCGATCCATCGCTGCGTTCGCAAGTTCCGTGGGATAAAACGCATTTGTACTTCGGCGACGAACGCCACGTAGGGCCCGAGCACCCGGACAGCAATTTCCGCATGGCCAGGGAGTCGATGATCTCCAAGGTGCCTCTGAAGCCGGAGCAGGTCACGCGGATTAAAGGCGAATACCCGGATGCGGAGCAGGGCGCGCTCGAATACGAAAAGGCTCTGCGCGAAAATTTCAAACTAAAGGATGGAGAGTATCCGCGCTTCGATCTTCTTCTTGTGGGCATGGGTAACGAGGGTCACACGCTGTCGCTCTTCCCCGGAACGAAAGCGCTGCATGCCAATGGGCGAGTGGTTATGCGAAACTGGGTGGGCAAGCTTTACACCGAGCGCATCACGCTCACTGTGCTGGGGGCGAGCAATGCCGCGCGAATCCTATTCATGGTGACGGGCGCGGACAAAGCGCTGGCGTTGAAGGCTGTGCTGGAAGGGCCGTACGAGCCGGAGCAATTGCCCGCGCAATTTCTCCAGCCGAGGGATGGGAAACTATTGTGGCTGGTAGACACGGCTGCGGGCGGCATGCTTTCGATAGGAATTCGAGAATCGTGAGACTACTTAGCAGTCTCGCGTGAGTTGGCCGCTGAGCGGCCACTGGTGAAACGAGGAGAAAGAAATGGCAATCACAGCAGGTCTTGGAAAGATTGAAACGTATCTGGGTGCGAAGGCGGATTCGCTGCTGGGATTCAACTCACCCAAGATCTCGAAGGAGCGGCTGCATCTTCCCGGGCCGGATTTTATCGACCGCGTCTACGCTTCGACGGACCGCAATCTCCGCGTCCTCACGAGTCTGCAGCGGATGTTTGGCCACGGCCGCTTGAACGGGACAGGCTATCTCTCGATTTTACCCGTCGACCAGGGCATTGAGCACTCCGGCGGCGCGAGCTTCGCAAAGAATCCCGACTACTTTGACGGCGGAAACATCGTCAAGCTGGCTATCGAAGGCGGCTGCAACGCCGTGGCCTCCACGTTTGGCGTGCTTGGCTCCGTCGCGCGTAAATACGCCCACAAAATTCCTTTCATCGTGAAGATCAATCACAATGAGCTGCTCACCTATCCCAACAAGGCTGACCAAATCTTCTTTGGCACGGTGCAGCAGGCCTTCGACATGGGCGCGGCTGCCGTCGGCGCCACGATTTATTTCGGCTCGGAGCAGAGCGGACGCCAGATCGTGGAGATTTCCCAAGCTTTCGCGCATGCTCACGAACTCGGGATGGCCACCGTTCTGTGGTGCTACCTCCGCAACAACGCTTTCAAGAAGGACAAGGATTATCATCTCTCCGCCGACCTCACCGGCCAGGCCAATCATCTCGGCGTGACCATCCAGGCCGACATCATCAAGCAAAAGCTGCCGGAAAATAACGGCGGCTATCAGGCGCTCAATATGGGCGATTCCAGTTACGGCAAATTCGACAAGCGCATCTACACCGAACTCAGCAGCGATCATCCCATTGACTTGACGCGCTACCAGGTCGCCAACTGCTACATGGGCCGCGCCGGCTTGATCAACAGCGGCGGCGCTTCCGGAGCCAACGACTTTGAAGAAGCCGTGGCCACCGCCGTCATCAACAAGCGCGCCGGCGGAACTGGCCTCATCTCCGGGCGCAAAGCCTTCCAGCGCCCCATGAAAGAAGGCGTGCAGCTCCTGAACGCCATTCAAGATGTTTACCTGAGTCCTGAGGTCACCGTCGCCTAGAGCTCATTTCTTGCGTTTGCGCACGAAAATGAAAATGAGGGCAGTGAGCACCGCTACAATCACGGCGACAACTGCAACGAGCGCTGGATGTCCATGCTGCAAGAAGATCGTAAGTACATGCCGTCCATAGCGGGCAGCCAGGAACGCGAGGAGAGAGTATCTGACAATTCTCCCGAGCGTCATCGCTAGCAGGAATTTTTTCACGGAATATTGCATCGCTCCCGCGGCAAAGAGAAATGGAACCAAAGGCACGGGCGGCGGCAGTAACGCGGCGATAACGATGGCCCCAAAGCCCCATTGCCCGAAAATCTTGTACACCTTCTTTAGCGTCTTGGCGGGAAACTTGCGTTCCAGCGTTTCCTTGCCTCCTTTGCGAGCAAGCCGATAGGTGACGTAGCCTCCGATCACGGAACCAATCGTGGCCATCAATGCGTAATAAAGCCATAGGTCCGCCGTGCGCGCGGATAAGACGATGGTCAGAACATCCATGCTTCCCGGAAGTGGAATGACCGAACTGTCCAGAAGTCCCAGTGGGATAAAGCCCAATCCACCGAGGTGGAAAATCCAGCGGCGCAGGCCGCGGGCGACCGTGGGTGCGGCGAACGCGAAAATCCGGCGAGCGAGCATTTTTTTCTAGAAAGCACATTCATTCTCGCATGCGCTTGTCTTGAGCGCCGAGCGTTGTTTGCGAGACTTGAGTCACCGGCGCCGTGGGGGCGAAGGGCTCTTTGGCGGCCTGACGTGGAATCATCAGGAACAGTAGAAAATGACGAAGACTTGTCCGCGGCACGGAGAGGATTTTCGCACACTGGAGGTTTTTTTATGCGTGAGTAAGTGCCGCGGAACGCGCGGCTTGCAAGAGTTTGCGAGCGTTCTCGCGGATGTCGCCCTTGCCAAAAACAGCGTTGCCGGCGACTAGCAGCTCCGCCCCTGCGCGCACCACCTCGCCAACGGTTTCCAGCGAAACGCCGCCGTCCACCTCAATGCGGAATCCAAGCCCGAGCGATTCGCGAACCTCCACCAGCGTTTTGATTTTGTGCAGCGCGCCGGGAATGAATTTCTGCCCGCCGAATCCCGGATTCACGGACATCACCAGAACATGGTGAACCAGGTCCAGCACTTCATCCAGCGTGTGCACCGGCGTGGCGGGATTGATCACCACTGCGGGCTTGCAGCCATGCGACTCGATGAGCTGCAGGGTGCGATTAAGATGCACGCAGGCTTCCTGGTGCACGGCGATCCAGTTCGCGCCGGCTTCCGCAAACGCAGGGATGAAGTCGTCGGGATTTTCGATCATCAAATGGCAATCGAGAATGGCGTTGGGAAGCGCTTTTCGGAGGGAGGCCACGACGGGTGGACCGATGGTGATATTTGGGACGAAGTGGCCATCCATCACATCCACGTGAAGCACGGAGCCCCCGCCGTCCAGCGCAGCTTTGGCGTCCTCGCCAAGCCGCGCGAAGTTCGCGGACAAAATCGAAGGTGCCAGTTCAATCGCCATAGGCTTCCGGCGCTCCTCCTGCCTTGAAGAAAGAGATTATACGCGGAACGTCCGCGAGGCTCGCGGAAAAGTGTGGTCTGGGCGACAGTTTGCGCATCACCAAGGGATCGTGCGGCGTTGCTCGCTGCTTTGGCGCGCGAGTTCGAGCAGGCGCATCACGTCCAAAGCGTATTCGGGAGTGACAGCGAGCGCAGCGCTTCCGAGAAGCGCATCGCGCACATTCGCGTAGTAGTCGCGAAAGTCGCAGGCCGCCGAGGGAATGCGCTGCTGCGTAAACGTGTCGCCGGAAAGGACGGTCAGAACGCCCCAATTCTCTTCCGGCTCTGCGCCCCAGGCTTTGTCAGTAGGGATGAATCCGCGTCGAAGATTACCTTCCTGGGGATCAAAGGATTGCTTGACGAAGCTGCCTTGCGTGCCGAGAAGAACAAATCGTGGGCGCGGTGAGGCCGCGAGAATGCTTGACCGCAGCACCGCGCGCATGCCGTGCGGATAATGAAGCATGATATCGAACGCATCGTCAGCGACCGCGCCTTCGCGCTCAATTCGAACGTCAGCAGCCACCGCTTCCGGAAGACCGAATAGCACCAACGCGTGATCGATGAGATGGGGAGCAATATCGAAGAGGATTCCGCTGCCGGGGCGTCGGGTTTCCCGCCAGGCTCCCGGTTTGAGTTGCGGGCGATAGCGGTCGTAGCTGGTTTCGAAGCGAACGATCCGGCCGAGCGTTCCAGCAGCCACCAGCTTCCGAATAGCCTGAAAATCTCCATCGTAGCGGCGGTTTTGATAGACGGTCAGCAGACGGCCCGCATTTTTTGCGATCTGCACTAACGAGGCCGCTTCTTCGAGAGTGACGGTGAAAGGCTTGTCCACAACCACGTCGCGCCCTGCTTCCAGGCATTGCCGCGCGAACGGATAGTGTGTTTCGTTCGGCGTGGCAATTACAATCAGGCGAATCTCGCGGATCGCCAGCAATTCATCCAAAGTACGAGCGATTCGAACGTCAGGATACTTTTCAGCAGCCTCGCTCCCGCTACGCTGAAGAATGGCAGCGAGGTGCAGGCCGGGTACCGCGCGAATCACAGGCGCGTGAAAGGCGCGGCCGGCAAGACCGAATCCAATGAGGCCGACTTCAATCATGGCAAACGATATTTCCTCGAACGCAAACGCTAAAGAATATCGAACATTTCGATTCCCCGCAGAAGGATTTTTCGGAACCGCAAAGTTGCCTGAAAGCTCGGCGTACCGCAGAATGGCAGATTGCCAATGAATGGACAAAACTCAACCGTCAGCGAAGGAAAGGGACATCGCAACCTGTTGATCTTGCTGTTCGTCGGGTTCGTGCCGGTTGGAATAGCGACGGTCATTGTCGGGCCTTTGCTGCCCATGTTCATTCAAAAATGGTCGTTGGATGACAGGCAAGCAGGTTTTTTCTTCACCGTCCAGTTCACGGCGGCGATGATCGGAGTAGGCCTGTCAAGCGCGCTTTCGGCGTGGCGCGGATACCGGCCCGCGCTGATTCTGGGCTATGCGCTCACTGCAGCGGGGCTTGCGGGATTGAACACCAGCAGTCATTTGTTTGCCCTTGTGGCCACCGCGTCGTTTGGGTGCGGTTACGGCCTGGTGATTCCTGGAACCAACCTCTTGGTAGCAGAGGCAGGAGGAAAGCGCAGCGCCTCTTTACTAAACTTTTTGAATTTCACCTGGGGGGTCGGAGCGATCGCCTGCTCTCCGCTGGTTCTGCTGGCGTTGAAGCATATGCGGCTACCTGTGCTACTCCTCGGCCTGGGAGTCTCTGGCGGCCTGATGACTCTGGGGATGGCTCTTGCTTCGTTCGAAGGGGAGAACCCGAGAGAGAGTACAAACGCTTCGGCATCGCGCGTGGCAGACGTTGGGCGCGGCGTCACGATTGCCCTCGCCGCGTTATTTTTCATTTATGTCGGGATGGAAACCAGCGTGGGAGGATGGTCTGCGGAAATCGCCAAGCGCCTGGCGCATGGGTCAAGTGGCATTACGACATTAACCCCGATGTTTTTCTATGCGGGGCTGACGTCGGGACGCGCGCTCGCACCGCTTGTGCTATTGCGCGTGAATGAAAGACGGTTAGTGCTGGGTGCGCTCGTTTTAGCTGCATCGGGAACATCAATCGTGATGGCTTCGAACACCTTCAACACGGCCATACTTGGGGTGTTTTTAGCCGGGCTGGGATGCGCGAGCATCTATCCCATCTATATCGCATGGTTGTCGAAGTGGTATGGCGCCCGCACAAAACGCGTTGGAGGCGTGCTGTTCGCGCTTGCTTCCCTCGGCGGAGCAGCTGGACCCTGGTTGGTCGGAGCCGTCTCCAAGTACTCCGGCAGTTTGCGCCTTGGATTGCTGGTGCCACTTGCTAGCGCGATCATAATGATCTGGCTGGTGCTGCTACTGCGTCGTCAAACGGCGGCGTGAGGTATTCTTAGCCCGTGCCAAATGCCGCATCCTCACAACGCTCGCCGACAACTGGATTGTTGCTGGGACTTGTAATCACGCTGACAGCGGTCGTGGCCTATGCCTCCTACATCACCGTGCAACTCGCGGGTCTGCGAAAACTTCAAAGCGAAATGGTGGACCGGAACCGCAAAGATTCGCTGCAGCTTTTGCGAATTCAGAACGATTTGAACTCCGTCGCGCTGGCGATGCGGGACATGCTTGATACCACGGAGCGTTATCCGCTAACGGCATGGTCAGCACAGTTCGATCGTATTCATCAGGACCTGGATGCGGGACTGAAGCTGGAAGAAAAACTGGCGGTGGTGAATCGCACGCCGGAGCAGCGCCAATATCTCACGCAATCGGTGGCGCAGTTCTGGGACGCCGTAAATCGAATGTTCGCGCTGGCGGAAAGCGGCAAGGATGCGGAAGCGCGAGAACAGATTCGATTGTCGCTGCAAGCGCGGCAGCAAGCGCTCAGTACGGCCGTTTCACGGCTGCTTGTCGAGAACAACGAAGGCGAAGAGCAAGCCGCGGCGCGAATTGCGCAGATTTATGACGGCGTTCAGCGGCAACTTTATATTTTTCTTGCAGCGACATTGATCGCGATCGTCCTGACCAGTCTTTATCTCATTCGCAGCAACCGGCAGATTTTCGCACGGCTCGCGGAACTTTCTGAGCAGCGCAGCGACTTGGCGCAAAAGCTGATCTCCACGCAAGAATCTACCCTGCGGCACATTTCCCGCGAGCTTCACGATGAATTCGGGCAGGTCTTGACGGCTATCGGCTCCATGCTTCGCCGCGCGGGCAATTACATCCCTGAAGGATCGCCTCCGCGAGAAGATTTGAAGGAAGTGCAGGAGATCGCGCAAGCAACCTTGAACAACATCCGGACTCTTTCGCAGGCGCTCCATCCGGTTCTGCTCGAAGAAGCCGGCCTGGAAAGCACGCTCGCCTGGTATATTCCCACAGTGGAGCGGCAAACTGGTCTCGTGCTGCATTATGAGAAAAGTGGGCAATCCTTTCCTGTGGAAACAAGCGCAGGCGTGCATATCTATCGCGTCGCGCAGGAAGCATTGAATAATGTAGGCCGCCATTCTGGAGCGCGAGAGGCCTGGGTCCGGCTTAAATTTTCCCCCGATTCGCTGGAGCTGGAAGTGGAAGATCACGGCACAGGTTTTGTGGCGGAGAAGATGCAGCGCGGAATCGGGTTGGTGGCCATGCGCGAGCGGGCAGAATTGATTGGCGCAACCTTGGTCATTGCGCCGCGGGCGCAAGGCGGCACCGCGGTTCGCCTGAAAATTCCAAAGGAAAAAGCGGAGATTCATGGCTCCTAAAATAACCGTATTGCTTGCGGACGATCACGCGCTGGTGCGCCGTGGATTCCGCCGCATGCTGGAAGACGACCCAGGAATTTCCGTCGTAGGCGAAGCCAGCGACGGCAAAGAAGCCTTGCGGCTCGCCCTCGAATTACGGCCAAAGGTAATCGTCATGGACTGCGCGATGCCGGAACTGAGCGGCATCGAAGCCAGTCGAAAAATTCTAGAGTCGTTTCCCGAAGCCGAGATCCTGATGCTGAGCATGCATTCCGAGGAAACTCTGGTGCGGCAAGCCTTGAATGCCGGCGCGCGCGGTTACGTTCTGAAAAACGCGATGGATCTCGATCTGGTCAGCGCGGTCAAAAGTATCGCGTCAGGCATGACCGTGCTGGACCCGCAGGTGTCCCTCCCCGCCAATTTGAAGGGCGAACGGAGCGGAGGCTTGACGCCGCGTGAATTGGAAATCCTACAACACATCGTGGCCGGAAAATCGAACAAGGAAATCGCCGTTGATCTGAATCTCAGCGCCAATACGGTGGCGGTCCATCGGGCAAATATTATGGACACTCTGGGAATTCACAAAACCGCTGAGCTTGTGGTCTACGCCATTCGAAACGGCCTGGTGAATCTGCCTTGAAGCGGCGCGAGTTCTTGCGGGGCACCTGCGCCGCCGGCATCGCCGCGACCCTTCCCACCGCGCGCGCGCAAACGAATTCGAACTCGGGACTCGCGTTCCGTTTTGCGGACGTCACTTCATCCGCCGGTATCCATTTTCAGCACAACAGCGGCGCGTACGGCGGGAAATTGCTCCCCGAAACGCTCGGCTCCGGTTGCGCGTTTCTGGATTACGACGCGGACGGCTGGCAAGACATCCTGCTAATCAATGGCATGGATTGGCCGGGGCACAAGCGCCAGCGAAGCACGCTGCAACTTTATCGCAACAACCGCAATGGCACGTTCACAGACGTAACCAAAAGCGCGGGCCTCGATCTCGAGATGTACGGGATGGGCGTGGCCGTCGGCGACTACAACAACGACGGATTCCCGGACATTTTCATTTCGTGTGTTGGCCAGAGCCGGCTTTTCCGCAACACAGGCAAAGGCACATTTGTGGACGCGACGGCGAAGAGCGGCCTGCAAAATCACCAGGGCTTTAGCACTTCCGCGCTGTGGTTTGACTATGACCGCGATGGTTTGCTCGATCTGTTCGTCTGCAACTACGTGCGCTGGTCTCCCGAGCACGACGTTTTTTGCAGCCTTGACGGCACTCACAAATCCTACTGCACGCCGGAAGCGTATCGCGGCGACACCTGCTGGCTCTTTCGCAACCGCGGGGACGGCACCTTTGAAGACGTAACCCCCACCAGCGGCATCTTCGACAGCAGCTCAAAATCCCTCGGAGTGGCCATGTTCGATTACGACCAAGATGGCTGGCCCGATCTTCTGGTCGCCAACGATACGCAACCGAACAAGCTGTACAAAAACTTACGCAATGGAAAATTCAGGGACGTAGCCGTGGAAGCGGGACTGGCCTTGAGCACGGAAGGCAAAGCCCGCGCCGGAATGGGCGTGGACACCGGCGACTTCGACAATTCAGGCCGACCGGGCGTGGCCATCACAAATTTCGACAATGAAATGATCGGACTGTTTCGTTCGGTCAGTGCCACCGCTTACGACGACGTCGCCATTCAAGCGGGGGTCGGCGCCGTCTCCAGGAACACGCTGGGATTCGGATGCGCTTTCTTCGACGCCGATCTCGACGGCCTTCTCGATCTGGCCGTTGCAAATGGCCACATCGATGAAACGGTTCGCAATATCCGTGGAAACGTCGGCTACGCGCAGCCGCCCCAACTCTTCCTGAATTTGGGCGGCGGAAATTTCCACGACGTCGCGCAAGGCGTGGGCGGAGGCTTTGAAGCTCCGAAAGTCGGCCGAGGACTGGCCGTCGGCGATTTCGACCGTGACGGAGATTTGGATCTGCTGATGACCACAAACAACGGACCGGCCTATCTCTACCGAAACGATCAGTTGGCCAAGCGCCGCAGCATTCGATTCCAGTTGCGAGGCACAAAATCGAACCGCGACGCCATTGGCGCGACCGTTCGCATCTTCCTCAACGGACAAACCCAGTCCCGGATCGTCCGAGGCGGCTCCAGCTATCTCTCCCAGTCCGAACTGCCCGTCACCTTCGGCCTGGGAATTCGGGACAAGATCGATCGCGCCGTCATCGACTGGCCGAGCGGTCGTACCGAGGAATTCAAGGACCTCGTCGCAGGAAAGGCCTATGACTGTCTGGAAACAAAGGGGATACAGCCGCAGCCAGGCTTCTAATGCTTTTAGAGTATTGCCACCCTTTTCCCCCCGCACTATATATCACGCACAAAGCGCCACCGCCCCCAAAGGAGCCAGGCTTGGCTTGCTTCGGGGCAACCCAAACTGAACTGCGGCCGGATGTTTCTAAGCATCCGGTCGCTGTCGTAATAGACACAATCGCGCGGCTGAATGGAAACGATGGCAATGAGCTCCGTTAATCGGTGGTTATCGCGAAGCCTGATTGCGCTGACGATCAGCGCCCTCTATCTGTATGGATACCCCACGGCAACAATCACGTATGCGCTCGCCGACTTGTTCCATATCGTCCTCGGAATCCTCTTCACCATTCTCCTCGTCTACTACCTGTTGCGTTTGCTTCCGAATGAAACGCTTCTTGCCCGCTTGGGCTGGATTTTCTTGGCTGTCGGAGGAGGCATCGGGATCGTGCTGATCAAAGTCGGCACACCCATCCGGTTGAAATCCTGGCTTTTCGCGCATATTGCGCTGTGCGTCGTCGGCGCACTTTTCCTGGCGACCTCCTGGCTCGCGTCGCGCGGCTGGCTGGGCCACGGCATCGTGCAGCGAGGACTGGGATTTGCCGCGCTGGCGCTTTTGACCGCGGGAATTGCCGCCGGCGCCTGGTGGACCCGCGAGGTCACCTGGAAAAAAGCAAATCGCATCACCAACCCCCTGATGCCGCCCGAAACCATGGACAGCGAAGGCGACGGCCCTCAGGGAAAGTTTTTCCCCAGCTCCGCGCAAACGAAGCACGGCGGCAACATCCCCTCGCAATATTTCATGAAGTCCGATGCCTGCCAGCGCTGTCACGCCGACATCTATAAACAGTGGGACAGCTCGATGCACCATTTCTCTTCCTTCAACAATCAGTGGTACCGCAAGAGCATCGAATACATGCAGGATGTCGCCGGCGTGCGCTCTTCGAAGTGGTGTGCCGGATGCCACGATCCCGCGCTCCTTTACAGCGGCTTGTTCGATACTCCTATCAAGCAAATCGTTGACCGCCCCGAAGCGCGCGCCGGCCTCGGCTGCCTGATGTGCCACAGCATCGTGCAAGTGAAAAGCACCATGGGCCAGGGGGATTTTTTCCTGGAATATCCGAAGCTGCATGAACTCGCAGCCAGTGAAAATCCGCTCGTGCGCAAGTTGCACGACTTCATGGTTCGCCTGAACCCCGAGCCGCACCGCCGCACCTTCCTCAAACCGTTCATGCGCGCGGACACCGCAGAGTTTTGTTCTTCGTGCCACAAAGTTCATCTGGATGTCCCCGTGAATAGCTACCGGTGGATTCGCGGCTTCAATGAATATGACAACTGGCAAGCAAGTGGCGTCTCCGGACAGGGCGCGCGCGCGTTCTACTATCCGAAGTCGCCCATGAATTGCGCCGATTGCCACATGCCGCAGGTGCCTTCGAATGACGATGGAAACTCCAACGGTCTCGTGCATTCTCATCGCTTCCCTGGCGCGAACACCGCCGTGCCCACCGCAAATCAAGATCAGGCGCAATACGAGTTCGCCAAGAAATTCCTTCAGGACAAACAACTGAGCGTGGATATCTTTGCCATTTCTCCAGCAGAGAAGGAAACCAATGCTCCGGTGCGGAGCGCATCGGGAGCCCCGGAACTTTCGACGACCTTTGCCGTTGGCGAAGAATCCGAATCTTCACTTCCCAAAGGTCCGGCCGGCGAAGTCCGCCCAATTACTGCTCCAATTGATCGCGCCGACGCGACCGTGCGGCGCGGCGATGATGAACGCGTGGATGTCGTTATCCGCACGCGCAAAGTCGGCCACTTCTTCCCTGGCGGAACGGTGGACGCGTTCGATGTGTGGATCGAACTGGAGGCCACGGACGAAAAAGGCCAGACGATTTTCTGGAGCGGCAAAGTAGAGGGCGGCGGCAAGGGCCCGGTCGAGCCGGGAGCGCACTTCTATCGCTCGCTGCAAATTGACGCGCACGGCAATCCCGTCAACAAACGCAACGCATGGGCCACACGCTCCGTCGTTTACGTTCGGCTGATCCCGCCGGGCGCTGCAGACACGGTGCACTACCGGCTCCACATTCCGGACAGTGCCGGCGACAAAATCACGCTGCACGCCAAGCTCAACTATCGCAAATTCACTTGGTTCAATACCCACTTCTCGTTTGCGGGCGTTGATGCGGCGCAAAGTGCGCCGGCTAGCAGCGGCGCGGTGACCACAAAAGACTACGACGATCGCAAGTGGGCTTTCACGGGCGACACCTCGCACGTCTCCGGCAATCTCAAAGCAATTCCCGATCTTCCCATCACCATCATTGCCGAGGACACCAAGACGCTCCGCGTCCTTGCACGATCCGCTCCCGTCCCCCAGCCTAAAACGGTCAGCACCAAGGAAGACTGGACGCGCTGGAACGATTACGGAATTGGCCTGTTCTTGCAAGGCGATTTGAAAGCGGCGGCAGCCGCGTTCGAGAAAATTACAGAAGCCGACCCGAAGAATCCCGATGGTTGGACCAATATCGGCCGCGCCTTATTGCAAGAGGGCGACACCGCCGGTGCGCGCAAGGTGCTTGAGAAATCACTGGCTATTAGCCCGCAATTGGCGCGCACGAATTACTTTTACGGGCGTGCGCTTAAAGAAGACGGCGACTACGACGGCGCCATCCAACACCTGCAGATCGTGCTTGCCCAATTCCCGCGCGACCGTGTCGTGCACAATGAACTTGGCCGGGTGCTCTTCCTCCAGAAGCGCTATGCCGACGCGGTGAAGGAATTCGAACAGACGCTCACCATCGATCCCGAAGATTTGCAGGCGCACTACAACCTGATGCTCTGCTACAACGGCCTGGGCAACGACGCGAAAGCCGAAGAGCACAAAGCGCGCTACCTGCGTTTCAAAGCGGATGAATCCGCGCAAGCCATTACCGGGCCGTACCGCCAAATTCATCCCGAGGACAACAATGAGCGACAGGCGATTCACGAACATGTAAGCATCGCGCTTGCCCCGACCCCGCTAAAGAAACCTGCGGCGGCAAGTATTGCCGCAAAAGTCGCAGAGCACGCTAGTGTGAAGCCCGGCAGTGGACAATAATCATCCGCAGCCATTTCTATCAAAACCGAGGGACCCGATGACCTGGATCAAAACTCTTCGCATGGACGAAGACCCGCTGGTGAAGCGCGCGATGGAAGAGGAGCGCAAGCTCTATCCGCCCGAATATCGCACGCCCGCGCCAACGGTGGACCGCGGCGAGGAGAACAGCATCACGTCGTCGCACTCGCTCATCCCAGATGCGCTGTTCCATTCCTTTTCGGCGTATGGCGCCATGTTGTCGCCGGATTTGCCGTTGAAACGGCACCAGCACGAAATGATCGCCACCGTCGTCTCGGTCGCCAACCGATGCCACTATTGAATCGAATCTCACGCAGAGTTTCTGCGTCGGGTCACGTTGGATGAAAGCATGGTGGACGCACTTCGCGAGGACTATCGCACTGCGCCGATCAGTCAACAGGATCGCGTGATGTTGGACTACGTCGTGAAACTGACGAAGGATGCCACGCGTTGTTCGCCCGACGACCATCTCAAATTGCGCGCGGCCGGCTTCGATGACAAAGGAATTCTTCAGATCACATTAATCGCCGCATGGTTCAACTACATCAACAAGGTCGCCGACGCTCTTGGCGTCGGGCGCGACCCAATCGCGAGGCCCGAGTGAAGCGTTCTCTCCTGGCTTTTCTGCTGTGCGTCTCCGCCGCAATTCTCCTTCTGCAAAAGGCCGAGCAGTCCGTTCTGGCGGCGCCCGACGCCCCTTCCGTGACGTTTCGCGACGTTACTCGCCAAGCTGGAATTCGCTTCGTCCATAACAATGGAGCCTTCGGGAAAAAATATCTTCCCGAAACCATGGGACCGGGCGTGGCCTTCATCGACTATGACAACGACGGCTGGCCCGATATTTTTCTCGCCAACGGCATGGACTGGCCCGGCCACGTTCAGAAACATTCCACGCCAAAGCTCTATCACAACAATCACGACGGCACTTTCACTGACGTCACGCACAAAGCAGGCCTGGACGTCGAAATGTTTGGACTTGGCGTGGCCGTGGGTGACTATGACAACGATGGCTACGACGATCTCTTCGTGACCGCCTACGGACAAAACCATCTCTTCCATAACAATGGAAACGGCACGTTTACGGATGTCACGCAAAAATCGGGTCTGCTCGGACCGCAGGAATTCAGCACCAGCGCGGCGTGGGTGGATTACGACAAGGATGGCCATCTCGATCTCGTCGTCGGCAACTACGTGCAGTGGACTCCGGAAACCGATCTCTTTTGCACGCTCGACGGCAAGAGCAAGTCCTATTGCACGCCGGAATCCTACAAAGGCACCTCCGTCCGCCTCTGGCACAGTCGTGGCAACGGCACATTTGAAGACGTAACGCAAAAAGCCGGCCTCGGCGACCCGACCTCAAAAACTCTCGGCATCGCCATGCTCGATTACGACAACGACGGCTGGCCCGATCTCCTGCTTTCGAACGATACGCAACCCAACAAGCTCTACCGCAACAACGGCAACGGCACCTTCACCGAAAAAGCGGTCGTCGCCGGCGTCGCCTTCAGCGAAGACGGAATCGCCCGCGCGGGCATGGGCGTGGATGCCGCGGACTACGACCATTCGGGCCTTCCCAGCCTGCTGATCACCAACTTCGCCAACCAAATGCTCTCGCTCTATCACAACGAAGGAAAAGGACTCTTTATCGATGAGGCTCCGCGCTCGGAGATCGGCCGCAATTCTCTTCTCACTCTGGGATTCGGCTGTTTTTTCTTTGATTACGATCTCGATGGCTGGCCCGACGTCCTCGTAGCCAATGGCCACATTGACGAGGATATTCAGCGCGTGCAGGCCAACGTGAAATACGCCATGCCGCCGCATCTCTTCCGCAACATGGGCAAAGGGAATTTCCAGGAAGTGACAAAATCACTGGGCCCGGCATTCGCAGCGCCACGCGTCGGTCGCGGCGCCGCCTACGCCGACATCAATAACGACGGCCGGGTGGACTTGCTGTTCTCCACCAATGGCGGACCCGCGTATCTCTTCCAAAACGAAGCGCAGGGCAGCGCAGCGCCAAATCGCAGCTTGCGGATCAAACTAATCGGCGCAAAATCCAACCGCGATGGCATCGGAACATCCGTCAAGCTTACGTCCGGTGGAGAAACGCAAACGGAAATGCTTCGCAGCGGCTCCAGCTACCTCTCCGCAAGCGAGCTTGTTCTGACATTCGGCCTCGCGCAGCACGACAAAGCCGACTCCATCGAACTGCGCTGGCCGAGCGGACAAGTCGATAGGCTTTCGAACGTGGCCGCAAGCCAAACCATCACCGTGACCGAAGGGAAAGGCATCACCGTGTCTCGCGCCTACGGCAAGAAAAACTGAACGCCCGGCAAAACATCCAATACAAAAAACAAACGCCCCCAAGTCACTGGGGGCGTTTGTTTTGGTTCAAAGATTTATCCCTAGAACTGGTTCCAGAGGTATTGGTTGTACACCTCGTGGTGGAATTGCACTTCCTGCGCTTTCACGATCGTGCCCAGGGTGCGCGGGCAGCGGTCCGCGGCAGCGCGCTTCAAATCGGCATAGCGGCCTTTGACATCCGCGCCGAAGAGTTTGGTGGTCCACTCGGCTTTTTCGAAGTTTTCAATGGCCGTGTAAATATTGTCCGGCAGAAACCGTTTCGCTGAACGCAGATCCTTGATCTTGGCCGTTTCTCCGTCCAGGCCGGTCTTGAAAATGGAATACATCACCATATACGGATTGGAATCGGGAGCCACCGCACGTACTTCCGTGCGCATACTTTTTTCATTCCCAATCGGGATGCGCACCATGGCCCCGCGGTTGGTGGGCGAGGCGTTAAGCTGGTTCGGCGCCTCGAAGTGCGGGTCCAGGCGGCGATAGGCGTTGACGCTCGAATTGATCAGCAGGCAAATGTCGTTGCCGTGCGTAAGAATGCGGTCCACAAACTCCCAACCGAACTTGCTGAGTTTCTCTTCTCCCTTGGGATCCCAGAACAGGTTCTTGTCGGCCTTGCTCACCGACACGTTGGTGTGCATGCCGCTGCCGTTGACGCCGACGACTGGCTTCGGCAGGAAGCTGGCGGTGAAACCCATGTTGGTGGCCACTTGGCGGCAGATCAATTTATACAGCTGGATCTGGTCGGCGGCCGAAACGACTTCGCCATAGCCGTAGTTGATTTCGAATTGCGAAGGGGCGACTTCCGGGTGATCCTTTTCATTCTGGAAGCCCATCGCTCGCTGCACTTCCGCGGTGGTATCAATAAACGAACGAAGCGGATCGCCGGGGAGCGAATGGTAATAGCCGCCGGTATTGACGTAGTCGAATTTGCCGGTTTCGTGGTAACGGCGCTCGGCGTCGGGGCCGGCGAAAAGAAATCCTTCAATTTCATTGGCCGCGTTCAACGTGTAGCCCTTTTTGTCGAACAGACCGTCGGCGTAGCCCTTCAGCACGCCGCGAATGTCGGCGGAATACGGCGAACCATCCTTATCAATGACGTGTCCGAAGACGAGAACTTTGCCGGATCCAAATACATCCGACGGAGACCAGTAGAACGCGCCCCAATCCATCGCCAGCCGCAGGTCGCTCTCCCGCTGCGCCGTAAACCCGCGAATCGAGGAACCGTCGAACGTCAAATTGTCCCAGCTCTTGATCAAAAACTTCTTGTCGTAGTCCAGCATGTGCAAGCGGCCTTCCAGGTCGCTGAATAGCACCGTTACGGCCTTGATGCGCTTTTCATCCGTCAGGTACTTGATACGGTCTTCCTGGACCTTGTGGGGGGCGACGCGGTTCTTGCGCTGTTCCTTGGCTTTTAGGTTCAACTCCTCCAGCTCATCATAGGGAAGGGATAGAAAATTGCGCAGTTCGTTCGACATGAATCTCCTCAAAGTGGGATAAGGCTCAAGCTTGGGGCAAACTCTTGCCGGCAAGGGACGGCCGGCCCGGCAATAGGGTATCGCGTGGTTCTTCCGACCGTCAATCGAAAGACCTGATGCAATGGATTCAAGAAATTGAACCAGAACCCGTCCAATTTTGCGCAAATTGTGTGGGAAAATATCGGAGATGGGGCAAATTTTGGTAGCGATACCGGGATTCGAACCCGGATTTTAGCCTTGAGAGGGCTACGTCCTAACCCTTAGACGATATCGCCGGAGCCGTGCTTCTGCGGGCCGTCGCCGCAACACGCAGCGCTTCCAGCCATTTTCGCATGTACGATCAGCACGATCAAGCAGAGCAATCCACGACGGCGAGAAATACTAGGGCTCCAGGCGGTCATTCCACTCACGAGAACTTCTTGAGACCCGACAACTCCAGCGCAACCAGCACCGCAAATTCTGAACCGTGTACGAGATACCTGTGCCACAGGCGCCTCGGCTCCACAGACAACCGAAAGAGCCATTCGAACCCGTGTTCACGGATCCAGACCGGCGCGAGCGGGACACGTCCGGTGTGAAAATCAAACGCCGCGCCGACGCCGATCAGCACCGGAACGCTGAGCCGCTTGCGGTGTTCGAACATCCAGCGCTCCTGTTTCGGCGCGCCGAGGCCAACCCACACGATATCCGCGCGCGAGCGTTCGATGTCCGCCACTTGCTCGTGATCTTCCTCCGCCGACAAGGGACGAAACGGCGGGCAGCACGTTCCGGCTACGCGCAGGCCCGGAAATCGCGCGGAAAACCGTGCCGCCAGATCCTCCGCAACTCCCGGCGCGCCACCATAAAAGTAGTGGCGGTAACGCTTCCGTGCCGTCTGTTCGCAAAATGTGGCCATCAATTCCGGCCCATACACGCGCCGCCGCAGGGCAAATCCCTCCCGCTGGCCCATCCACACCAATGGAAAACCATCCGGCACCACGAGATCGGCTCCCGTCAGCATGCGTTTGAAATCGGTGTCATGTTGCGCCTCCATCACGCTGTGCATGTCCGTGACCGCGATAAAGCGGCACACGTCGCGCCGCGCGATCCATTCCTCCATCCGCACGATCACGCCCGGGATCTGTACCGCGGCGACAGGTATTCCCAACACTCCATAGCTGCCCGGCTCGCGCATCGTTTCGGTCAGCGGCATCATGCCGGTGCGCCTCTCCGGTAGTAAGCCGCTAAATTGTTGCCAAGAACGGGGAAGCCCATTGCTCTGACGGTAGCCTCCGGAAACAGCTCCTGCATTTCTCCCGCAGAAAGCAAACGGATTAGTTCATATTTTCGAAGATAGCCGGGAGAATATGGCGCCATTCTCCTCTGCAGGGGAACCGGAAGGAATTGGTAGAAAGGCAAGAGCGTGTGCGGCTCCACCGGAAAGAATTTATTCGGAGTCGCGACAAAATAACCCCGCGAAGCCACTCTCCTCACCTCGTTCGCGAAGAGAACCTGGTCCTGCCACCGTCCGACGTGTTCGATGACCGCATTCGAGAACACCCAGTCGAAGGAATTCGTTTCGAACGGTAAATCCCGGCCGTCGGCCACCATTCTTTTCACGGTGACACCCGGAGGCATATGCATGCATTCCGCATCAAGATTGACGACCACGACCTCGCTGAACCGGCTATACAGCTGCAAGAATTCACCGTCAATTCCAAGCCCTCCTCCCACGTCCAGCAGCCTCCCCGGCGCAGTGCCGTTTCCCACCATGCGCAAAAAAAGATCGGCCTTCTGCCCGCGCAGCTTCCGATGAATCGGTTTCACGTACCGCAAAACTCTGCTTCGAACATTTTCCACGCTCACCATTCATCTCTTCCCTTCCATGACGCGCTCAAAAATTCCCATCAGCCGCTTGTAGTTTTGTTCCGGCCCGTATTTCGAGACGTACTCCTGGCGTCCGGCCTTGCCCAACTGCTGTAACCTGCCGGGATTCCTCCAGGCCCAATCGGCCTTAGTCGCCAATCCGGCCGCGTCACCCGGAGTGACGTGCATACCGGTATCGCCGTCCGTAATCATTTCGGCCATTGATCCCAATCGCGAAGCGATCACCGGCAATCCGCAGGCGAATGCTTCCGCCACCGCGAGCGGAAAGTTCTCGTAGCAAACACTCGGAAGCACCAGAAAACGCGCGCCCAGCATGAGCGAAACGATTTCGCTGGGCGGAAGCTGCCCCTGCAACTCCACGCTCGATAGCTTTCTTGTCTTAATCTCCGCCGCAACCTCTTCCTTTAATGGTCCGTCACCCGCGATACGCAAGGGAATTCTCTCTCCTACGTGGCTCCATGCCTCGAGAAGCACGCGCAATCCTTTTTCCTCCGAGAGTCGCCCTACGTAAAGCGCATATTCACCGGCTCCGCATTTCAGCCCAGGATCGGGATCCACGAAGTTGGGCTTGACCACGATGCGCTCTGCCGGCAGCCCGCCCTCTATAAATTTCCCCCGCGCGAACTCGGACAGCGCAATGTACACGGCGACTTTCTCCCGCCAGGTATTCATCCCGTGATGCACGGCGATCATCGTCGCGACCGCAGCCGTCGCCGCGCGGCTCTCGCGATAGCATCCATGCGCTACCCCCGGCCACGGCACGCTCCGTCCAAGGCACTCTTCGCACACCCGCCCATCCCGCAAAAAATTGGCCCCCGGACAAAGCAACCGGTAGTTATGCAGCGTCTGTACCACCGGCACACCGGCGTCCGCGCACGCGTAATATGCCGCCGGCGAAATGAGCGGAAAAATATTATGAAAATGAACCACATCCGGCCTTTCCCTCGCTGCAAGCGCCGCAATTTCATGCGCCGAACGTCCCGACCATACCGTCTGGATTCCCGCGGCGATGGTGCCCATCGGCCCACGGCCGCGCAGCTCATCATTGTGCCGCCGGTACCGCACCACGCTGTGCCCGTGCGCTTCGAGCAGCCGCGCCTCCGCCTCCACAACGGCGTCCTCCCCGCCGCGCCTCTGATACGCCGCATGGGCCAAGAGAATTTTCACAACGCCTCTTGCATCATTTCGATTCCCTATCTTTCCCGGTACGTCCTGTTTGGCTCTTTCGCTGCAAAGTCCTGCTTCGAGGCGTAGGGCGGACGGTTCAAGTCTCTGCCGGCAAGCTCGAGAATCGCTTCCGCTTGCGAGCTTTCACTAACAAAAGTTGCCCGATCCAAAACGGCATTCTCATTTTCTCCAGGCCTCGAGCGATGAGCGTCGTGGCGCGATTCGAATGGGGCAGCAAACGAGGATCAATCTGCACGGGTCGCGTGCAAAGCACATCGAACAGCTCTGCCATCTCACTTCTCAGCTCGGAGCTCGTGAATCGATGATAGAAAATGCCGTTGGAGTGGACTCCCTCCCTTTTCCTGCCTAACAGCGCGCGCAACGCACTGTAGTAGTACGCAGTGAGGACAAACTCGCCGCCATCGCGGAGTGTCGCGGAAACACTCGAGAAAAAGCGCAGCCTTTGCGCTCTATTTGGAATGTGTTCGAGTAATTGCGTCGCTACGGCCACATCAATCGAGCCGGGCGCCAGCCGCAGCTGCGTTGCATCGCTCCAGATCAATCCCACCTTTGCGCCAGGAGTTAATTTCCCTGCCAGAATCCGGAGGGATTTCTCGGAGAAGTCCACTGCGATGATCGCTCCGGCGAACGGTGCCATCTGACTCGTCAGTCTCCCGGTTCCACAGGCCAGATCCAACATGGTCGAGCAGCGCGTGAAACTCTCCGCCGCGCGGATGGCGGACATTTCAATCGTGTTTTCCCACGGCCTGAATCGCGCGTCGTACTGCCCCGCGCTCCGATCCCTCGCTTCCTGCTCGGTTCGAACGAGCGCCTCAATCTCCTCTTGCCCCGGCAGCAGCCGGAGAATCCCCGATCGTATTTCATAGCGAGCAGTGCATCTGTCGCAATGTACCCAGCCTTGCCGGACGAATGGCGTGGGCTCCGTCAAACGCAGTGCAAGCCGCCCGGAATCTGCCGGGCATAAGACTCGGTCGATTAATTCAGCCGGAAAGCCATATCCTCCGGAATCGTTTTGCTCTTCAACCAGCGCGCCTCCGAAATGTTCGCTCATGTCAGGCCTTCTCGACTCGAAGCGCCTTGTCCCGGATGATCTCGCCTGGCCGCGGAGAAGAACCACGCTATTTTTTGAGTCGCGGAATTCGACAGTCCCCATATTTTTTCTATCCGCAAGAGTTCCGCTCCGCGCCAGACTCGGGCCGCCAGCGGATTCATAAAAACAGTCACCTCGTAAAGCGGATGCGCCACCGCGCCAAACTGTTCCTTATACGGCGAATTGCCCCACAGCAAGTGGTAGCGGGTGATTCCTCGTGCGATGAGATCTTCAATCGTCAACCACAAGCAAACGTTTCCCAGATTTAGCCGGTCATGCTCCGGATCGTGCGCGATGACCACAAGAAAAGCATCTTTGCCATAGACAAAAGACAGAGTTCCCGCGACAAACCGATCCCGATAATGAATCGATTTTAGTGAACCAAATTCACTCGCCAGCCCCCATCGATGTTCCGCAAGCTTCTCCGTCCAGAGGCTCCGCCGTCCTTTTCGATCCATGCGCAATCGGTTCAGCGCTAGTAAATCGCCGTACGACTCCTTTGTTATTCGAAGGCCCGAAGTCTGCTCCACACGCCACTCTTTCTCCCATTCCCTTTTCAGCCGCCGAAGGTAGTACGGCAGGTGCTTGCGGGTCTTGCTCCCTAGTCGGCTCAAATATTCCTCGACGCTCGCGGGAAGTTCGATGCAGTAATCATCCGCACTCCGCCGAAAATGGATTTCCCGACACTCTCCGGGCTGCGCTGTGACAGTTGTGGTTAGCAAAAGTGGAATTCGAATCAGGTCCGCAGGACAATCACAAAAGAGTCTCTGCAGGATCTTGCTCGACGGCTCCACGCGGCCCATCAGCGAAATGCTCTTGAACATCCCGGCCCACTTCTCTTCCCTGTAAAAACAGGCTTCACCGATTTCGCCGTCACCGTCCATGACATAACTCACCCGCTGCGCGGGAGGATCGCAGTACGATTCCGCGAACGCCAGCGTGCTCATCCAATCACTCGCCTGCCAGCGCCGCAATCGCAAGCGAGCCTCACTAGAGAGCTCCGCCAGCGAGCAGTCGCAATAGCAACTCGCCTCACCGTCTGCTTTTCGTTTCTCCACAACGCGTGAAGCTGCCGTGCTCATTTCGGCCGTTCGTGACGCCCTTCCATTTCTCGCGCCACGCACCTATAGTCCCCAAAAGCAGTTCCAGCTTTTTCCACTGCTTCTCTTCCTCGATTTCCCAGGAATGCCCCCAGAGGTGAAACACTCCTCCTCGTTCCGAGGTTCGAATCAACATTTCCATGGCAAGTGCCACCCAGTCCTTGGCAAACAATGCCGCAGGCAAGCTCAACAGGTGAGAACCCTTCATCCGCTTCACCGCGTTCTTCGCATACGTAAGCCGCCCGTGCGGAAACGCGTGGATGGTTGTGGGAATAATCCACAGTCCGCTGACGCACCGCGGCTCCTCAATGGAAAGAAGCTCGACGGTCCTCGCCGCGCGGAAGCCCGCTTCCCGCACCAGCCGAAGCTGGCGGCCATTAAATTTCCCTCCAGGAAAACAAAAAGCGCTGCACTTTTTCCCAGTAGTTTCTTCGACCCAGCGGCGCGACCCCAGCAGCTGCCGGCTCGCTTCCGCATCCGGCACGCGGTCGATGCGCACGTGATCCAAAGTGTGCGCGCCGATTTCGAATGTGCCGCTCAACTCGCGCACCTGCGCCGCGGTCATAACTTGCCGCTGCGAACTGGGCGGCACGTAAAACGTTCCCGTGAGCCCGCACTTCCTCAGCAACTCCGCAATGCGAAAATCCAGTGGGTGCCCGTCGTCCCAGCTTGTGGTCATCAGAAATTTCTTGCCGCCGTTGCCGCCTGCCCCGTTGCTGGCTGCGCTCATGACGCCCGCTCTTCCCCGCGCCAGGCGGCTCGAAGTCCGCCCCGCTGCGGCCCTGCGAGGCACCGCCCGATGCCCTTTCGGAAATTCTCAGCCATCGCTTCAATGGAATATTTCCGCGCGGAGCTCCGCGCCCCTTCCTGTAGAACGCAAAGCTCTTCCGGGTTCCGAAACAATCGAATGGCAGCAGCGGCGTACGCATCCACATCGTGCGCGGTCATCACGCCATTGACGTGCTGCTCGAAGTACTCCATCTCCGGCCCATGAATCGCCACCCTCGTCGTCACCAGCGGCAAGCCCGCCGCAAACGCATCTAATATCGCCAGCCCCACTGCCCCGGGAAGAAGAAACAGATCGGCGATTCCCAGCAATTTCGCTTTTTCCTCTCCAAACTTCGGCCCGGTAAAATGCACCCGCGTGTCCCCGCGCGCGCTTTCCCGGATTTGCTCTTCCTCCGGCCCTCCGCCCACCACGAGCAGATGGAAATCCTTCGCCTTTTCTCGAATTCTCCAACAGGCTTTCAAAAGAAGTGGCAGCGATTTTATTTTCTGAAGCGTGCCCACGAAGATGCCGACCGGTGCAGCGGCAGGAATTCCCATTGAAGCGCGCAACGCCGCTCTCGCATTTGCGTCAAAGCTCTGCAAGCTTTCGCTGATTTGCCGCGTGTCCACGGAATTCTGTACCACCGTAATCTTCGATTCCGGCACGCCCTGGCGCCGCAAATATTCCGCCGCGCCCGCCGTATAGGCAAACCACCAGGTCACCCAATGCAGCGTCCGCTTCTGGTAGCGCCCCAGAAAAAAAGAAGAGCTTCCTTGCTTGTTTTCTCCGTGCCCCCAAAACGCCACGCGTTTAATTCCCATCCGCGAGAGCAGCAGCAGATAGTGCGTCAGCACCAGCCGGTTGGCTTGATCGCTGATCACCAGATCCGCCGAGTGAATTTCCCGCAGCAGCGGCTGGTACAACATGCGCTTTCCGAAAAACCACGAACCTTTCACCTTCAATCCGTACTCGCGCGGCAACTCGCAGTTGTCCTGCTTCGCCAGCTCTTCCTGCGCCGGCCCGCTGTACGCCACTCGAAGTTGCAGTCCCTCTGACCGCAAGCTTTCGTATAGCCGCGCGTAAAACGGAGGCCGGTATTGCTTCATCTGCGCTTCGATAATCAAGACTCGTTTCATTTTTTGCCGTGACACGCGCGCTTTCCTGCTTCGCGCTGGAAATCTCACGCTCTCCTGCTTTCTCTCAACCCGCTTGGATGAACGTGAACACTTCCATCCGCGGGCAAACGTGCCCAATCTTCATCCCGCAGCTTTCCAGCAGCGAAATGGCCCTTCGCGTGTCGCCCGTTCCAAACGCAGAAAGCCGGTGATGAAACTCCACCAGCAGCTGTCCGACCGGAATCTGCGTCCGCGCAAGGTCTTCGATCACTCCGTATTCCGCGCCTTCGATATCCATTTTCAGTACGTCAATGTGCGAGTGCCCTAGCCGCTCCATCGCCGTGCCCAGGCGCATGACGGGAAACCTCGCGGTCTCCCGGCTGTATTGCCGCGCGGAAATCATGGAATGCGACACCCAGTCATTTCTCGGCGGAAGATGGAACACCGCTTCTCCATCCGAATCCGCAATCCCCACTGCGTGGAAATGGAATTGTTCCGGAAGCGCTTGCGTGGCTAGCCACTCTTTCACCTTGGGAGTTGGATCGAACGCTTCAATCTCCGCGCCGAAGTGCTCGATCAGCGATCGGTCGAAGGAAATGTCTTCTCCAATTCCCACCGAGTAGACCACCGCGTCAGATTTCATCATCGATGGCGCAACGTAATATCCGCCGTACTCCGTCCCGAATCGTTCCAGCCGTCGCTGCACTTGCACGTGCGGCAGTGCAAAGTGCCATTGCGGATAGCTTCGAACGTACTTCCGGAACTGGCTCTGGAGATTCATGCAGGTTCCCCTTGGGCGGGAAGAGCGATGGCACACGAAGCGGCCTTCTCCCGCACGCCGATGCTCTTGCATTGTTGAAACCCGATGAGGTACTCGCTCACTCCCACCCAGAACATCAGCCAGATCGAGGTCTGTATCGAGTCGATGACCATGGTCGTCGCGCCATACAAAATGAACGTGGCGGTGATCGAAGCGCACGTGGCTATCAGGATGTTGCGCTCCAGCCCCTGCATGCTCCGTGCGGTTGCCACGGCCCTCCGGAAAAGCCGGATAAAAAACGCGAACAGCAAAATCGTCGCGGGGAGCCCGTAGTGCACCACGGAGTAGAGCGCCAGATTGTGGATTTCCTGCGTCTCCCGCGATTGCGCGTGATACAGATCGGAAAAACCGCCGGTTAAAAGGACTTCCGGGTGCGCTTTGACCAGCCGTATCGCTGACGAAACCATCTCTTCCCGCCCTTGGAACGATCCAAACTGATCCCAGTCCAGAATTCCCTGCGTCAGGAAAAGAAAGCCAAGTAGAGCGACTACGCCCGCCACCACTGCCACGCGCGCAAATTTCTTTTCAGGATGCAGCAGCAGGAATACCAGCGTCATGGAGGCTGTGAATACCACCAGCCCCGATCGAAAGATGGTCAGCAGCAGGCACACGAAGAGAAGCAGGCTCGCAGCAAGGCAAAGAAGTCTACGTGACCTTCCGATTTCGTGTGTAAATACAGACGTGGTCGCAAGGCACAGCGGCAACGAAAGAAAGCACGCGAGATTGTTTGCGCCCGTGTACATCCCAATGGGGAGCGCGTTTCCGGGTGCAAGCGATTCCCCGAAAAGGGAGAGTCTCGCCAGTCCGATCTTGTACTCTTGCCATTCCGCCTCGCCCGCTCCTGCAAACCATAGGAAGTTCCCCGTCTCATATTGCAGAAGGCCCAGTAAGGCGTTCCCCAGCGCTAGCGCGCAAGCCAGTTTGATCAGTGCGTGGACTTGTTGCCGATCCAGCCGGCAGCGCACCAGAAGAAGAAAGAATAGGAACGGCACAATCAAATCGCGGTACACGCTCGCGGCGTGCGCCATGTTCGATTCGAACAAAACGGAAGGAGCGGCGCACACCGCCAGCGCGAGAATCAAAATCGATTCGCGCGGCGTTTCCAGCAGGGTTGCGGATGGCGCTTGTTCCCAGCGGCGAATCGGCCAGACTCCCAGCGCTACCACCACGCACAATTCGGCGAGGTCGATGCTGAAAAGGCTTGGCCGCACGCGATATTCGAACGCGAGTAGAACCGGAAGCAGATAGACGAGCCGTGAGGGGCTCGCGGCAATCCACAACAGAAAGACAGCGCTCGAAAGCGCCACGATGGGAATTGCTATCAGCATCGAGTACGCCACGGTCGGCTCTTCCGGCCGTATTTTCTGTGGCCTTGCCTGGCGTGCTGCGGCCGCAAGACCGCGAAACGGATCACCGCGAACTCCCGGCGGAGCTCGCCGCTGCTTGTTGCCCCTCTTCGCTCGGCTGTGTTCCTGCCAGCCCTTTCACAAAACGACGCAGCCGCTCTTGCGTCTCGCGATCCGGATTGCCAAGGCCCACGGCGCGATACGACATCGCGTCCATGCCGGTGGACCTGCGCAGCATTCGCCAGCCGTCCACAATTACTGGACGCGGCGCGCAACTTGCCGTTTGTTGCAGCACCGCGCGGAATTCCGGCCAGTCCGTGGCCAAAACAATTGCCGCTGCTCCGCGCACGCACTCGGCCAGGCTTGCTGCGTAATGGACGGTATCTCCCAGAACACGCCTCGCACCGTCCAGCGCCACGGGGTCAAACACCGCGACGCTATGGCCGCTGTGCACCAGTTCGTGTGCGATGGCGATGCCCTGCGACTCTTCCACCACGTTGGTATCGGGCTTGTACGCTAGGCCAAGTACGGCTACGCGCTGCGGCGTTCCTTCCGTGACGCGGTTGACCAGCGTCGCCACGCGTCCTGCCTGGCTGCGGTTGACGCGGTCCACCGCGCGTGGCAATTCCGCCGAAACTTGTAGCTCTTCCAGAAGACAGGCCAGCGCCTGGTTGTCGCGCGGGAAGCATGGACCGCCATAGCCCAGCGCGCCCTTCAAGTACCTCGCTCCGATTCTCTGGTCCATCCCGAGCGCGCCTGTCACGGCGTCCACGTCCCCGCCCGGTAAGCGCTCGCAAAGCTCCGCGAGCAGGTTGGCAAAAGTGATCTTCGCGGTGACGTACGTGTTCAACGCTATTTTTGCGAGTTCCGCGTTGATCGCGGACATCCGTGCCACGCGCGCTTCGCATCGCAAGGCGTCCCGGTAAAAGGTCGTCAGCCGTTCCCCCGCCTTCGCGTCGCACTCCCCTACCAGCAGAAAATCCGGATTCAGAAAATCCCGCAGCACGCTGCCCAACGCGATGAATTCCGGCCCGTAACACAGTCCGAATTGCGGCCCACACCGTTTTCCCGAAGATTCTTCCAGCAGCGGCTTCACGAAAAATTCCGTCGAGCCCGGCAGTACCGTGCTCGTCAGCACCAGCAAGTGATATGCGGACTTGGTTCGTAGCGCGCAGCCGATCGCTTGCATCGCTTGGCTGACGTATTCAAGGGAAAATGCTCCTGCGCTGTTGCTGGGCGTGGGAACCACTACGAAGCTGATCTCCGAATTCTGCACGGCCGATTCGAGGTCTTGCGTTCCGCCGAGCAAGCCGTCACAGCTCGCGATCATTTCCGCAAGTCCTGGTTCAAACACCGGCGCCCGTTTTTTCTGCAGGCTTTCCACCGGCGCGGCATTCACGTCCACCCCGGTTGTTGGCACGCCTCGCGACGCCATTGCCGCCGCCATGCAGGCGCCCAGCTTCCCCAATCCGATCACAGACACCCGTGTCTCCATCCGTTCTCCTCTGGAAGGGGTGATTTCCTACTGTTGGCTATGCCGCTCCCAAAAGCGGCAATGAAGATCTAGACCTGAGGCCTCTCCTCGCGTGCTTCCGGCTGTGGCCCCGGCAGTAAGGCTTTGCCCGCTTGCACCAGAGGCTGCACGAATCGGTTCGTGGTGATGGGCTGGATGAAGCAGCGCCGCAGATCGAAGGGAATCGCGCGCCGCCGCACGCCCCGCCGCCTCAAGTGATGCGTGGCGTCGCGCAGCGTGTACGCGTGGCGCAGCCCGCCGCCTAAAATCATATTGCGTTGCGTTTCCAGGCCGTGCCAAACGCCGCGCTCCCCGCCGGGATGATGTCCGCAACTGTGGTTTTGATGGACCGCGGTAATCCGCTCGGTCGCATCCACGACCGGCGCGCCCCGCGTGCGCGCGCGATACAGCAGCCACTCGTCCCACAATCCCCGGCCAATCGCGAATGGCGGGAGCTCGCCCCAGAAGGAACGTGGAAAGACGAAGTAGTCCAGTCCGGTGATCTCGTGCAGCCGGGCTTCACGGTTGATCCGGCCTAGAAAGTGTTGCTCCCAGCCGGCTTCGCCAAAGGCAAGCGGCTCCTCGAGATCCAAATCACGCCGCCGGCCGACGATCAGACTGCCGGCATTCCACGCAAAGATTTCCTTCACGGCGGGAAGGAAATCGCTTAACAACACGATGTCGGCATTCAGGTAGCAGAGATGCGTGGAAGACGAATGCCGTTCGGCTTGGAGAAAGATGCTATTGAGCAGAGGTGTGCCCACCTCGTTACACTCCACCGCCGGAATGTGCAGCGCTCCCACCTCTTTCGCCATCTCGCGCGTTCCTTCGTCGTGGCCCACCAGCAGAATTTCACAGGCGGGACGCAGCGCTGCCCAGCTGCGGATGGCGTTTTGCTGGATGGGGCCGAATTCGTCACGAAACGCTTTCGGAATGGTGAACAGTGTGAGCATCTGGCGATATCCTTTTTCCTGCTATCGGCCTGCCGCCGCGCGGTGCAGCGGTTGCTTCTCCCGGCGTGCGGCTGGGTCTCCGATCGAGAAAACTTCGCCGCGTTTTAGCCGCATGGCTTGCTGCAGCAGGTTCAGCGGCTCCGCGATGAAATGCCGCCGCAGTTTCTCTTCCTGCCACGCGCAAACTTCTTTTTGCAGGTCTTCCGAAGCGCGCACACGGCGCAGACGGCGCGGCAAATCCTGCAGGTCGCCGCAAAGCGTTTCCGGATGGCACAGCAGCCGGTGATAGGCCTTGTCCTGCTCGCCGAAGCACAGGCAACCGAGGCACGCGGCGTCCGCGAGGCCTTGGCCCCCGCCGCTCCTCGTCCCAGGCACAGGTAATATTTCTGCTTTCCCAGTTCCCGCAGATACTCCGCCGCATCGCCCCAACGCGGCGGATCTTCTCCGTGATACAAGCCCATCGAAAACGATCGGAATGCGACCGGGAGTCCCAGCGCTCCCTCCAGCCGCCGCGCGGCATGCTGCGGTGCCGGATGGTCCTGGCCGTTTTTTGCGGGGCTGAACGCCGCCAGCGTCCGCCAATCCGCCCAAACTGCGTCGGAGCGCTCTTTCACTGGAAATACTTCTCGCATTGTTCGCATGTCGCGGACGTAGGGGAACGCAATCGCCTGCGGCAATCTGCCAAGTCCAAATGGGGCGTCCAGCATGTGTGCGAGGAAGAGATCCGCGTTCGCCAGTGGACGCCGGAGCGACTTGCGGTAGCGCCAGTCCCAGTGCTCGTCCACGAAGTAGGCAAAGAGCGTGTCGCGCCCCGCGGGAAATTTCAGGATGGGATCGAGCGTGATCACCAGCTCGTAGGAATCGAACGGAATCTCCTCGGGCGAGGTGACCCGCCGCGTGTGCTTCCGCAGAATTTCCGCCTGGCCCGCATGCTTCAGCACGGAGTCGTAGGTGAATTCGGTATTTATCTGTTGCGGCACAATGTACCAGTCCGCCTCCAGCAGTGTGGTCATCTCCCAGTGCAGCCCCCTGCATGGCCAGAAACGGAACAAGGACTCGGCTCCGCTTTCTTCCCAGCGCAAGCTTGTCCACGGTCCCACTGTATCCAGAAGCTGCTTGACGATCGCGACCTTCATCGCTTTGGTCCCTCAGCTGCGACGGCCGCGTATCGCCGGTGCGTGGGCTTTGCCGCTACCACCATCTGGTCGTAGCTTTCTCCCGGATTCCGCTGCCGCACGCGCCTCGAAGCCGCATCCAGAACGAAAATCTCGTATCCCAAAGTTTCCAGCAGCCACATGATTTCCACCGGATGGTAGTGAAACCCCGCGGTGCACCAGCTGTAGCCTTCATACAAAATCAGCGGCGCATCCTCGCGCGCCAACAGCCCGCGCGCGCCGCGAAACACCAGCAGTTCCGCTCCCTCCACGTCCACCTTCATCACGTCCACGCCGGGAATGTCGTGTTCTGCGATGAACTCATCCAACGTTGTGGCGCGTACCGCCACCGTTCCGACTACTTCGGCGTCTCCGTGGCTCGGATCTTCAAGCGAGTTCAATCCGTCTTTCATCGCCGCATTCACGTACAGGCTCGCTTCGCCGCTGCGCTCGGAAACCGCCATGCTGTACGCGCGGACGCTCGTCAGCCCGTTTTCGTGCAGATTTTTTTTCAAGAATCGCAAACGTCGCCGGGCACGGCTCAAAGGCGTAAATCCGACTTTGCGTCGCTTGCAACGTTTTTCCCGCGGCCACGCTGAACACGCCCACATTTGCCCCGATATCGAAAAACGTCATTCCCGGCTCGAGCATTTTCAAAATGAATTCCAGCTCTGGCCGTTCGAATCGCAACCCCGACCAAATATCGAACGCCACCGCGCCTTGCGGCATCAGCCGGAATGACACCGTTCCGGCTTCCGCGTGGATTGGCGCCGAGCGTTTCAAAATGTTGCGCGCATGAAACGCCGCCACCAGAACGTGCCGGTACGCGAGGAACAGCGGCCGCGTCAGCCGCCGCCGCGCCTTCGCCAGCAGCTCCCCAAACGTAAACGACGAATACGATCGGTGCCACTGCGCCAGCCGCGCTCCCACGTACACCGGCATCTCAATCGGCATAAGCCTCTTCCGTGAACAAAATCTTTGTCGCGCGCACGTCCCGCTGGAAATACCACGCACACGCCGCCACCAGCACCGCCGACATCGCCGCTGCCGCTCCGCAGCCCAGCGGGGGTGTCAAAGTCACGATCATCCGGCTGCCGCCTACCGCCATCAGCCACAAGCTCGCCGCAAAACCCATCGTCCTCAGATCCACTGGCAGCACGTAGTACCGCCGGCTCACCACCGCCATCAGCGCGATGTTGACTCCCAGCGCCCCGGCCCACGCCAGCGCCGCTCCCAGCGCTCCCAGCCGCGGCACCAGCACGGCATTCATTCCCGCGCACGACAACACCCCCACCGTCGCCAGCGCCCCAATCCAGTGCGTCTTGTACGTGAGGTACAGGGGCAAACTGCTCCAATACTCAAACAAACGAAACGCCACCGGCAGCAGCAGCCACGGCAGCAGCGGCACCGCCGCCAAATACGCGCGTCCCGCAAACAGCACCACCAGAAACGGCCCGAACAAAATCATCACCGCAATCAGCAGCATCAGCACGACCAGCGCGTACCCCAGCGTCTTCGTGTACGTCAGCGGCGCGTGCGGCCGGTGCGCGATCGGAAACGCGATCCCCGCCCACGCGCTCCCAAACGGCTGCAAAAATCCCATCGAAATAATGTTGGTAATCTTGATTCCCACCACATACAGCGCGACCTCCGCCAGGCTCTTATCGCTCGCCAGAAAGAATCGTCCCGCGGCATCCAAGAGCAACGCCATGAACGCGCTCCACACCAGCGGCGCGCCGTACTTCAACATCGGCCGCAGCGCCGCCAACCGCATCTTCAGACGCTGCCCCGGCACGCAAAATCCCAGCAGCACCGCGAAGCACGCCGCATCGCCTGCCAGCCAGCTCTCCAAGACTCCCGCGATGCCTCGGTGATGCAGCACCACGAACCAAATCCCGCTTCCGGAAAGAAACACCAACCGCGCCACCGCCGCAGTGACATACGCCGTGGCGCGCTGCGCCGCTTGCAACGCGCAAAACAGCAGCCCCTGCAAATTCCGGAAGACCACCACCGGCAGCAACAGCCATCTCAACTGCTGCAACGCCGCGAACCACCGCAATCCCGATGGCCCCGCCAGCGCTACCAGTAATCCCCCTCCCGCCAGCGCGGCCACCAACGCCGCTGCGCCGCACGATCCCAGCAGCTCCCCGCGCCGCCCCGCTTCCGTTTCCGCATACCACCGCACATACGTCGTGCCCAATCCCAGCTGCGTCGTCGTCACCGCCATGAACAAACTAATCTCCACCAGCGCGTACACCCCGAACTCTTCCGCCGACAAATACCGCGTGTACAACGGCACCAGCACGAAATTTCCCAGCCCCACCAGCGCCGCGCCCATCAAATAAATCGCCGACTGCTGCACCAGCGGCAAAAGCGACGCCAGCAGCGGATGCTCCTCAATCGCCTGCATCCATCGCTTCGGCAGCATCGCGCGCAGAAATGTTGGCACCGTGTTCCCCGCCGCTCCGGAAAAACTCACTGACCTTCTCCTTCGAGAACCACGGCCGCCGTCCGCAGCAGCACTTGCACATCCAGGCGCAAGCTCCACGTCTCGATGTATTTCAAATCCTGTGTCATCGTCGCTTCAAACGATGGATCGCGCCGCGCCGTCACTTGCCACAGCCCCGTCACGCCCGGCTTCACATCCAGCCGCCGCAAATGCTCGATGTTGTAGCGTTCGAAATCGTCCACCGGATGCGGCCGCGGCCCCACCAAACTCATCTCGCCCCGCAACACGTTCACCAGTTGCGGCAGCTCGTCCACGCTGTATTTCCGCAGCCATCGGCCGCAGCGCGTAATGCGCGGATCGTTTTCCATTTTAAAAAATGGCCCGCTGCGCTCGTTCGCGCCCCGCAAATATTCTTTTTGCGCTTCCGCTTCCGCCACCATCGTTCGCAGCTTAAAGCAGCGGAATTTTCGTCCCTTCCGCCCGACGCGCAGCGCGGAATAAAACACCGGCCCCGGCGAATCGAAGTGGATCCACGCCGCCGCCAGCGCCACCAGCGGAGCCGTCGCCGCCAGCCCCAGCGTTGCGCCCATTACATCCATCACGCGCTTTACCGCCAGTCCAAAAATCGGAATCGGCTGCCCATGCAGCTGAATGACCGGGAAGCCGCCGATGGATTGCACTGGCGCGCGCCACCCCAATCCGTCGTACAAATCCGGCACCACGTTCAAGTTCAGCCGCAGCTGCCGCGCCTCCAGAAACATTTCCTTCACCACTTCGCGGTCCGCCGGCAGCGTGATGAACAGTTGATCCACGAACTGCCCCAGCGCCACGCTGCGCAATTCCTGAAACGACCCCAGTACCCGCGGGTCGCCATTCGGATACGCGTCCAGAAAACTGCACACATGAAATCCCAGCTGGCGGTTCTCACTCAGCCAGGCCGCGAAGTCCTTCCCCATCTTCCCGGCGCCAACAATCAACACCCGTGAAACGCCCACGCCGTGCCTCGCGCGGCGCAGCACGTGCCGCCGCTTGCCATACCGCCATCCCGCGAGCGTCACGACATTGAGCGCGCCTGCTCCGGCCACGACCATCCTCGAAATCTCCTTGTTTCCCGAAGTGAAAATGAACAACGCAAGTAAACTTGTCGTCAGCACCACGGCCTTCGCTACCCTCGTGCTTTCTTCCAGCGCGCTTTGTTCCCGCGCCGTGCGGTACAGATCCTGGCTGATGCACGCCAGCACCATCATCGCGCCGTACAAAACCAGAAAACCCGGATACGCTCGCGCTGTCATTTGCTGCGAAAATTCATGCAGCGACAGCGTTGCCGCGCCAAACGGATTCGCAAATCCGAACCGCACCCAGAACGCGCACGCTCCGCCAAGGCACACCAGCACGAAATCCATCACGAGATACGCCGCTTGCCGCGCTAGCCCCCCGCGCGCGCTGGCGTTTCGGGCGCGCGCCGCATGCGCCGGTTCCGCTGGCGGCCACGTATCCACAGCAATGCCCGGTATCCACTCGGAGACGGGTGGTGCGGCTGCTCGGCGTGTCGCTGTTCCATCCATTGGATGAAGTCCGCGTTGGCTGCTCAGGTCCTTTTAGTTCGCCGCTACGCTTGCCGTTTGCTCCATCGTTCCGATGGCTGGGGAGTGTGTGCGCTCGGTCAGCAGCCGTTCGAGGGTGGCTGCCACTTGCGCGCGGTCTTTCTTTGAAAAATACCAATCGGTCGTTTGCCGCAGCCCGCCCATGAATTTCATTTTTGGCTCCCAATCCAGCAACTGCTTTGCGAGCGAGTTGTCAGCCACCCGGTTCATCGGACCGGTGGGCATCTCCGGATGCAACTCGATCGTGGCTTTGTGCCCGGTGTAGCGCAGCACTTCGTTCACTGCATCAATGACTCGCGTGCGCTCCGTAGTTCCCAAATTCACTGCCGTGCCGTCCTCAATCACCTCGGCAGCGCGAATCGTTCCCGTGACGATGTCGTCCACATGCGTCCAGTTGCGGATCTGCCGGCCGTCCCCCCAAACCACATACGGGTTCTGGCCGATGAATGCCCGCGCGATCATGGCGATCACCGCGTGATTCTCGTGCCCCCGCGGGCCATACACTGTGAAATACCGGCACGACGCCGCCTCTAGTCCGTGGTCCTGGTGATACGCTCGCAACGTCATCTCCCCCATCAATTTGGCCCAGCCGTAAATGTTGTCGGAGTCGTACGGCGGACCCGCCTGCGTTTCTTTCAGGAAAAGAAGCTCGTCGGGGTTGCCTTGAATGAAGTTGGGATACACGCAGCCGGAAGACGCGTACACCACTTTGCCGGTGTTCTCCTGGACGGCGGCGCGAAACACCAGCCCATCAAGCGTTAAATTCCCCGCGCATGCCGCTTGATGCAAATCCACGTAGCCTCTTCCCCCATGATCAGCGGCCAGATGGAACACCACGTCCATTCCCCGCAGCGCCTTCCGCGCTACGCCGTCTTCCAGCAGATCCGCTTTGACAAATTCAATCGCGCCTTCTTCCAGCGGTTGGAGCAGATTTTCCCGCTTGCCGCTGGATAGGTTGTCCACCACGCGGACTTGTGCTCCACGCGCCACCAGCGCATCCACTAGCACCGACCCGATAAACGATGCCCCTCCCGTAACCAGTGCTTTTGTGTGCGTCCAATTCATCTCGCTCTTCCTCGCTTTCGTTTCCTTCGGCGTGCTATCCAAGCTGTTTCGCGCCGCCCGCGTTAGCTCCGGCGCTTCCTTCTCTTTATCGGCTGCTGTGACTTGCGCGCTAGTTTGTTCCGCCTCTTTGGCGCCCGCTTTCCATCGCCGTGCCCAGACCTGCTGCAACATCGAGCTTGCGGCCGCCAGACGCAGCACTTTTCCGCGGACCGTTCCGGCAACTTCCCGCGCGAATTGCTTTCCCGGATCCTCGGAATCCAGTCCGTTCCACCCGTGCTTCACTAGAATCCAGGCGCACGCGCCGAGAAATGCCATCGCCGTGCCTCCGGCGGTGAACACCAGCCGCGGCGGATACGATTTCTTCGTTGGAACCACTGCCGCATCCAAGACTTTCACGCTCGGAACTTCCTTGGCCTCTTGCACTTTGGCCAGTTCGTATTGCTGTGTCAGCAGCTCGAAGACCGTTTCCTGAATCTTGGTCTGCCGGTACAGGTCGGCGTAGGTCACTCCCAACAGCGGCAATTGCCGGATCGCCGGATACAGCGAAGAATCGCTTTTCGAGCCGCCGTACGATGTCCCGTCGCCGCCGAGCTTTCCCAGTTGCGCGCGAAGTTCTGCCACCCGCGCGCGCGCGGCCCGCACCCGCACGTTTTGATCCGTGTACATGGACTCCAGCCCGCGCAGTTCCGATTCCCCGGCGATCAGCTGGCCCTGCAGCGTCGCTGCGGCTTCGACCATCGCTTTGCTTTGTGCCGGAATATCAATCGCCGTGTTCTTGCTCGCGAATTCGCTGAACTTTTGCGCGGCGCTGTCGAGATCGAGCTTCACCGCGCGCAGGCGTTCCTCCAGAAACACCCGCTCCCGCCGCGCCGATGATGTGCTGACCTGCTCGACCAGCAAATCCAGCGCGTTGATGTAACCCTGCGCCAGTGCTGCCGCGCGCTTTGCATCGTGCTCCGTGACGGTGATCGAAATGATTCCGCTTTTGCGGTCTTCGGTGATGCGCGTCTCGGCAGCCAGCGTGTTCCTCGCATCTTCCGCTCCCGGAGTGCTGTAGGCTCGCTGCAAATCGAATTGTTCGACCAGCCAGTCTTGCACCGTGCGGCTTTCGAGAATTCCGACGAACAGCGCGCCGGAATTCCGCACCCCCAGCATGTCGCCCGCCAACCCGCCGAAACTTCCGGCGCGTCCTGCCAACGCCGATAGCATGGCCATGCCGGAACCTGACTGGCCATCTGGAGGCATTAGCTGCGCCGTGGCTTCATAGCGATTGGGAATGAGCAGCGCGAACCCCAGCGAAAGCAGCGCGCCGAGGACGCACACGCGGAATAGCAGACTGCGGCCGTGCCACAGCACGCGCAGCTGTTCGACCATCTGCGCGCGCGGCGTCGGCGAGCCGCTCAACGCCGCCTGCGTCCTCGCTTCTCGTTGCGTTTCACTCACGCGAAGTTTGCTCCTTCATTTCCGCTGGCGCTGCTCCCTTGGTCGTTCCATTTCGTTCTGCCCTCTTTCTCGTGCTTCAGGGGATCGCGACCGCGGCAGCGACCGCCGCGGCCTGGGCGATCTGCGCGATAGCCACAACGTTCTTCCACGTGTTGCTGCCGAACGAGGATTTTTCCGGCACTACAATCGTGTCTCCCGGGCCGATCGCTGCGCTCAGGATTCCGCCGGACCACGCGTCTCCGCCGCCGCTGCTGACCGATCCGTTCGCGCGGATAATGAAGATGGCTTTCTTGTTTGCGAATCCCGTGGCTCCGCCGGCGTGCGAGAGATACCACCCGGCGTTTTTTCCTGGGGAATACGTGATGGCGTTCGAGTTATAGACTTGCCCGACGATCACCACGAACCCCGGTTGCTTCGGAATTTCGAGCGAGTCGCCGGCGCGCAGTTCGATATCGTCCGCCGAGCCCTGGAAATCTTTTTGCCCGGCGCGGATGTGCACGACCAGACGCCCGGAAACCGGCGTACGCCGCAGCGCGTCGATCATTCGTTCTTTCTGTTGCACTGCGGCTTGCTGCAGCGCGGCTTCTTCCGACCCGGAAGTCGTTACCGCGGACTTTACGACTGGCGTTTCTTGCTCCATCCGTTGAATCAGCTCCTGCCGTGTTTTCTGCTGCATTTCGCGCACGTCAATGCGTTCGAATACCGCGGCTTGCGGATACGCTGTCGGCAAGAGGCCGCCCGCGCGGCGCAATAGCGAACTCAATCGTTCTCCCGGCTGGATGCCGTACACGCCAGGTTTTGTGATTTCCCCGCGGACGGTGACGGACGCGCCCAGGTTTTTCCATCCGGTTTGTTGAGGCACGGTCAGAACATCGCCGTCGCGTAACGCCAGGTCCGCGCCATCCTGGCCGCTCAGTGCTGCTGCCAGGTTTACGGGTCGCGACTCGGAGGCTTGCACGGTCGGGCCGCTTGTTGCAGCGTACTGCGTCAAGTCGCCGCTCGTCGGATTCGCGCTGCGCAGCAGACCTCCGGCGGAGCGCACTAAATCGGACACGTGCATGTTGGCGGCGAGCGGATAGCGCCCTGGGCGGGCGACGTCGCCACGCACAAACACGCTTGGCGGATTGACCCGCTCCGGCTGGCGGTGAATTAGGATGCGGTCTCCCGGCTCGATGCGAATGTTGTTCAGCGCTTCGCCGGCCAGCGCTTCATGCAGCGAGATACTGAACACTTTGCTGCTGCCGTCCGGCATGGCGCGGAAGAGTTGCGCGGATTCTTCCCACGCTTCGGGAGTGGTTCCGCCGGCTTCGTAAATCGCGTCGCGCAGATGCGCTTGCCCGGAGCTGCGGTAATTTCCCGGATGGCGCACTTCTCCCAGAATCGTGAACACTGGCGCGGCTTCGAGTTCGTATTTGCCGAAGATGCGCACGGTGTCCAGCGGCTGGAGCTTTGGTGCGCTTTCGGGGTGCGCGACCGCGGCAGCTAAATTGAAACTCTCGACCACCGGGCGGTTCTCGGGCGCGACAATGCGGATGACTTCGCCGTAGCGCTCCGACGGCTCTGGCAAAAGATCGCTGTACGAGCGAATCAAGTCGCTCAGCTTCATTCCCTCGCGGTACGAGTAACGTCCTGGGCGCAGGACGTGGCCTTCGAGATACACCGCGTTGGTGTTGTAGGGAGCGATTGGGAAGATGTGGATTTCGTCGCCGTCTTGGACGGTGAATTTCTCGAATGCGGCGCGCAACGCTTCTTTGTCGCTGCTCTCTCCAATATCGAGGCTTAGCATGGTGCGCTTCTCGTGCGCGTCCAGCCGCTGCACTTCGATGTGGTGCAGCGCGGCCGCCGGCAGAATTCCGCCCGCCAGTTCCAGCACTTCGTTGAGATTTTTTTCGCCGCGCAGCTCATAGAGAGCCGGACGGCGCACCATGCCCTCGACCGTGACCGAAGCACCTACCGGCGGCACTCGCAGCGAATCGCCGTTCTCCAGCCGCTGCACGCCGCGGCGCACGCCATGCAACAGCAGGTCGTACGCATCCACTTCTTCGAGAAGTTGTTGGCCGCGGTAATGTTCCAATCGCCGCAGCGATCCGCGCGCGGTGATTCCGCCCCCGGCAAACAGCGCGTTGAGCGGTGTCGAAAGCGAACTGACGTCGTAGGCGCCCGGTGACGCGACTTCTCCCACCACGTAGACACGCACGGTGCGCAGCTTCAACAGCGAGACGTCCGCGGAAACGTTGCGGAACTCCGTGCGCAACAGCCGTTGCACCGCGTCTTGCACTTCTCCGAGTGATTTCCCGGATACCAGCAGCGGTCCCGCTTCCGGCAGCAGCAAACGCCCTTCGCGGTCCACGGTGCGAAACAGCCGCTGCGAGACGCCGCCCCAGAGTTCAATGGACAGGCTGTCGCCCGGACCCAGCACATAGTCCGCGCCCACGGGAAGATCCATCGGAAGCGCGTCCGCGTTCACGCTCCTATGGCGGAACACCTCCATCCCGAATCGCGTTGTTTGCTGGGTTGGTGCCGCGGCTTGTACATACAAGTCATACAGCGAAGGAGCCTCCGCATACGGGCTGGCGCGGTGCACCATGCGCACTGGCTCGAGATCAGCGAATGAAACTTCCGTGACCTCGCGCCCGGAATTGTGGTGGTCGAAATCGCGCGAGGATGCTGGCACCACGCCGGCGCTACCCGCGCGCTCCCCTACATTGCTGCGGCCCCACGGATCGTCGTTTGCACCCAGCATCGCCGGAAACGATCCCTCCGCCGAACCCCGGGTAGCACCGCGATTCGGTGAAGAATTTCCTCCCGCGCCCATTTGCGATGTGGAAGCCTGCATTATCTCCCCCGAACCCTGTTCCGTTGCTTCTGTCCGCTGTAGGCTGGGGGAATTCGAATTCTCGGGCCGCGCGCTCGGCGCGTTTTCGTCGTCTTGCGGCTCCTGGCCAGCCGGAAGCTTGTTCGTGCCGCGCTCGTTCTGACGACCTCTTATTTGCTGCGCCGCGCCGTCCGGCCATTCGCAGTCGCTCTGCTCATTCGAACGGCATGCCGCGGTGCGCTCCGCGGAAGAATCCCCCGGCTCGTAATTTCGTTCTCCCGCGCGCACCAGCTGCTGCGCGCGCTCCTGCAGGAATAGTTTTTGTTCTTGCGCCAGATCGGAATCGGGATTCAGTTTCGGGAGAAGATATCCATATCGTTGTAAAAGACGCGTCGCCAGAACGCGTGTGCGCAACTCTTCGCGCAGCCGCTCTGCAATTGCCGCGTCGCTTAAGTCCGACTCTTCGAGCAATTGCCCGCTCGCGCCGGCGTCTTGCGCCAGCATGCGTTTCAACTCCACCATCAATCCGGGGTCGCGGTTCAACACTTCCGAGATCTGCTCGGCCGTCGCCGCCACGCGATCCAGGTTGTCCGCCGCGAGGTCCCCGCCGCGCCAGGTGTCTTGATGCTTTCCTTTTTGTGCGGAAGCTCCCCCGTACGGCTGCTCCGCGCGCCCGCGCTCGTCTTTTGTTTCCGGCTGTTGCGCATGCGCCGCGCCCGCGCACAGAAAAATCGCGGCCAGTAGAGAAATCCGCGCGCGCCTCAAGCCACACTTCCCTTCTGCGGCACCGCGCTCTTGCGCATCACTCCCAATAACGCCTCTTCACTCGCCTCCATCGTCGTCGAATGGATTTCGAGCGAGGCCCAGTAGAAAATTCCCACATTTGTGTTGGGCGCAACCGCGATAATGCGCAGCGCCGGAAAATCCCGCAGCAGCAAATCGCAAAGCGGAGGACGGGGCCGCGACTCATCCAATCCAATCAGCAGAAAATCCGGTTTCGTCTTCGCCACCAGCAAGGGCACGTCCTGCTCGTTCTCGGCTTCTCCCACCACGTCAATTCCCTCCTGCCCGGTGAGCGTGGATAGCACCAGCTCGCGTAACAGCCGTGGTCGATTGGCGACTAGAACGCGGACGCTGGTCTCCATGGAGCCTCCGATGGAGTGCACACACTAGAGGCAATTCGAGAATAGCGACAGGCTGGAAAGGGTACGGGAGTCGTGGTACTACGGAGTGGAAGGAAGGTACCTAAGAATTTGGAACTTGCTGGTTACTGTTTTGGTGTTGAGCTGCGCTCGGGATTTTTTCGGAAACTATTCGAACTCCTGTGGCGCGCGATTCGCTCCCGTGAAGCTCCAGCCGCGTGCTTCGCGCGATAGTCGCTGCCGTTGCGATCTTCGCGCTTCGATCGCGCGCTAGTCGCTGCCGGCGGCGGCCACATTGCGCTCTTCGCGCAGCACTGGCCGCAGCGCAAAAAATTTATTCCGACATGGCTCGCAGCGCAGCGCGGGAATCCCGAACATCCGCCCTAAGATCGAACTCATGCCCGGAACATGCTCGCCCGAAATCTTCTGCAATTCCAGGTTGCCGCAAATCCCGCAGTGCGCATACAGAAGATTGTGCAGCGGTTCGACCCGCGCGCGGAACCGCGCCTCGCACACGCCGCAGCGCCACGGCAAAATTCCGACAAGCCCAAACAGATGGTCCTGCACCGACCGGCGCTTCGACCGCCGCGCATTCGCTGTATGACAGACCGGGCAAGTGATCGGGCTGGTTCCGATGAGCGGTCTCCCCGGGAAGAATAGGCCAAACCACCTTTTCCGACAAGAGGCAGTGCCCGCTTCGACACGATACAATAGATCGAGGAGCGCACATGCCCAACTACACCACGGAGCACGCCAAAGCCGGCGTCAACGCAAAATTGCCCGCACTCGAAACCTGGCCCAACCAGTTCCCCGGCTACGTTATCACCACCAAATTCCCCGAATACTCCTCCGTCTGCCCAAAAACCGGCCTGCCCGACTTCGGAACCATCACCATTCAATACATGCCCAAGAAAGACTGCATCGAGCTGAAAGCCCTGAAAATGTATCTTCTCGGCTACCGCAGCCTCGGCATCTTCTACGAAAACGCCGTCAACAAGATGCTTCGCGACATCGTCGATGCTATCGATCCCGAATGGTGCGTCGTCCGCGGGGAATTCACTCCGCGCGGCGGCCTCTCGACCTCCGTCTTCGCGCGCTGGCCCGCCATCCGGCCCCGCACCAAGAAGAGCAAGTGAGATCGCCCATCGCCCGCCAGCATGAACGTTTGAAGGTTGGTAGGTCTCGCAGATTCGTCCGGGATGCAAAAAGCGCATTTGAAGGTTGAGATGCGCCACCGCGGTAGGTTCGGCGAGGTGGGCGGGACGAGTTTCAGAATGGGAAGAGTTGGTATACACCCCCGGTGATTTTCGTAAGAGTGGCCCGCCACGGCGGGCAGGCAAATACAGGAGTTGCGGGATACGGAAAATAAAAGAGTTTGTAACTGCGTGAAAGCAAACGACGAAAAATTCGGCGGTTGGCGAATGATCCGTGGCGAGTTCGCAGGAAAGTTAAAGTAAAGCTTCAAGAAACGGTGGAAGCGGACCCCATACACGCGGCATTTTTTAGAAAGAGTGCGGAAAGAATTGATTGCAAAGGGATTGTGAAACACTCTTTGGGCAAAGAGCGAAAAGAGTGAGGGAGAAGTGTGACTGAGGGGGGTACACCCCCCATTACACGTATGGATGTCAAAACAAAGGAGATAAAAAATGGGCAATTTGTAAGTGAAAGAAAATAAAGGGGCTGGTGGAATTTGGTGGATGGGGAGGACGGGGAGAGAAAAGACTGGGGAAAAAGATAACGCTGAGACGCGGAGAACGCAGAGATGCGCGGAGAAGAGGGGCGTGGTCCGGAGATGGGGCTGACTATCACGACTGAGATTACCATATAGGTACGGTGGCTGTCAATAAAAAGTTGTAAGGCGTTTACAACGAGGTGGTTGGGGGTGGTTGGGTCGACGGGTCAAAAAGTTACAAGAGCCAAAAGGCGAAATTGGAAAATCAAAAATGGGAATCGAGGGTCAAAATCCGCACCCTGAAAACCGCAGGGATGCGGCACCCAAAGGCGAAGCTCGGAATCAAGGCGAGGCCACCCGCCGAATGGCCGCTCTCCGGTCGCCTACGGCTCCCTGCGAGCGGCCATTCGAGGAACGGAGCAAGGCAGAAGTCATGAGTTCAGGAGATCTCGCTGTCGTATGATCCCGTGCGCGGAGCCAGGGGGCAGGTCAGCAGCGCTGCGGTCACCTACGGCTCCCTGCGCGCTGCAACTCGAAGAACGGGCTGAGGCAAACGTCCTGAGTCAGCAGTTTAAATAAAAAATGGTTGGGGAGGATATTGAATTTGCGCCCCCGGTTGCGAGGTCCACACTGTTTGTCCGTCTCGCTGAATATAACTATAGGTCTTTCCGAGTTTCACAGCCGCTAGATCCCCGAAAAAACTGAGACACCTATCGAATTTCGGCTCGATCAACCACTTACCCGAGGCTGATAAGAAACCCGCTTTGCCATCCGTCTTTGCTGGCGCCATGCCTGCATTGAGTCCTCCAAGTTCGTCGAATTGACACGCGAGAACTAGCCGACCGTCAGTATCAATCATTCCCCACTTCCCATTTTGCTTCACGCAAGCGCAGCCTTCAGAAAAGGATTTAATCTCTTCGTACTCAGGCTTTATGACAAAGGAGCCGGAGCGGTCAATAAAGCCCCAACGACCGTCGATGCGAACTCCGGCAATTCCATCTCGAAAGCGTTTCGGGGTCGGCCCTTCAAATACTGTCGGGATTTCCAGCTTCCCAGCGCGGTCGATGAAGCCCCAGCAGTCATCTAGGCAAGCAGCGGCCAAACCTTCGCTGAACGGGGTACACGGCCGAAAGCGGGGGGGAATCACAAAGCTGCCTGTGAAATCGATGAACCCGAAATTCTCGCCGTCGGTCGAGGCCATGGCTCGACCCTCCGAGAAAGCACTGGCGGCTAAAAACATTGGCTGTATCACCCAATCGCCGAGGTGATTGATATATCCGCCGCCGATAAGACAGAGACCGTTGTGGAATCTTCCCAGTCCTCGGAACTGATGGGGGATCATCAGCCTTCCCTTACCATCAATAAATCCGGTTTCTCCGGTTTCGTCGATGACCGACGCTTTGCCCTCGAAAAAATGTGAGCACGCGGAGTACGAAGGTCGGATAGCAACGCTCCCTCGGTGGTCTATATAGCCGAATCGATCCTTAACTGAATCGGGTATCGGTTCGGAAATTGGGTAAAGCATCGTGGCTCCGCTGGGTCTCGAAGTGTATCTCATCAGGCTGGCGGGGGCCCAGGTATGATCCTGATTTTAATCTCCTCTCTCGGGTGATCACAATTCACGCACAAAATAAGAGTGCCAAGGAAGCTCCGAAGTCCTGCTGCGAGTTGTGAGGGAACAACTCTCGCAATAAAGCCCGCAGTTACTCGGAATGAAGCAATGGAGGACGCAAGGGCAGCTTTTGCGGCGGGTGGCCCGGGACTGGAAGATTTATATTTGTGGACATGGGGATCACGGAGAGAATATCACTGCGGCACTTTTAGGGAAAGTATAGAGAGGCGGAGGGTGCCCCAGGTTCGGTTTGTGAACCTGGGTCTTGGGGTTGACGTTTCTTTCGGTGGGGTTGGCGATGCCGGCGGGGCTGAAGCGCTACTATGGCAAAGGTGATTTGCATTTTATTTACGTTCAGTTGCTATCGGCGGCTGCCGCTGTTGAAGACGGTGCGGGCACGGGACATTTTTGTGAAAGAGCTGGGGAAGGTGCGCGAGGAGATGGGGTTTCGTCTGCTGGGGTATGTGGTGATGCCGGAGCATGTGCATCTCTTGATGAGCGAGCCGAGGGAGGGGACGCCCTCAACCGCGCTGCACAAGTTGAAACTGCGCGTAGCGCGGAAACTGCGGAAGCGCGAGAGGGCGGTGAGTGAGGGACAATTGCGATTGCTGTTTGCAGAGACGGGAGAACCGCGACGGGCGTTTTGGCAGGCGCGGTTTTATGATTTCAATGTGTACAGCACGGGGAAGCAGACGGAGAAATTGAATTATATGCATGCGAATCCTGTGATCGCGGATTGGTGGAACATCCGAAGAATTGGCGGTGGAGTAGTTGGGGATTTTACTGGGCAGGAGAGGTGGGGGGCTTGGCTATGGACGTGGGAGACTGAGACGAGAAGAACCCCCAAGACCCAGGTTCACAAACCGAACCTGGGGCACCCTCCGCGTTGGTTTCAGTTGTGAGCGGATGAAAGGCTCTCCCGTGGTCAACGCGAGGTTAAGGCGTTCGGGAGCGGAATTAGTCAGAGCCACCCGCCGAATCCGGTGACTCGCGGATTGGTGGAACATCCGAAGGATTGGCGTGGAGTAGTTGGGGATTTTACCGGGCAGGAGAGGCCGGGCTCTTGGCTATGGACGTGGGGGACTGAGACGAGAAGAGACCCCAAGACCCAGGTTCACAAACCGAACCTGGGGCACCCCGCGTTGGTTTGATTTGTGGGAGGGGGAAAACTTGCTCGGGTGATCGAATGGAGTGCGGCATATTCAGGGGGCGGGTTAATCCGGCCATCCGCGCGTCACGTTTGCCGGGATCATTGCGAAGCGGAGACGGAGTCGCGGAGGAGGATGACGTCGGACTCGGTGTGGTGGCGGAGGACGGCGAGTTGTTTGCCGTCGTGGGAGAAACGGAACTCCGGAATGAGCTCGGACTTGAAATTGGTAATTTGATGGCCATTGGAACCGTCGAGAGACACAAGCCAGAGGTTGTCCACGCCTTTCGTTTCGGAAACCAGCGCGAACGACTTTCCGTCAGGCGTGAAGTGAAAAGCAGAATTCGATGGCGGACTCGTCAAATGGAAAACGAAAGCAGGGACGACAGGCAGGTTGAGGACGCGAAGGGAAGGTTTTGCAGCGTCTTGCAAGTCCACCAGAGCAATCTTGTTGGAGTAGATGCGCGTTTCCGGCGCAAAATTTTCGAAAAAGAGCGCTAAAGTGCGGCCGTCGGGCGAAAGAGCCATGGCGCGCATGATGGAATTGTCGAATGTGGTTCCAGATATCAACTCGGGATTGCCACCGGCCAGGGGCATGCGGTAAACGCCGCGGCTATCCCACTCATGGTAGTAAAGCCACTTACCATCCGGAGAGCAGCTCCAAGTAACAGCGCTATTGCTGGAAGTGAGCATGGCAGGCTCAGCACCATCGTTGGCGGCACGCCAGATTCCAATGGTGTTCTTGCCGCCTCGATAAAACCAAGTCAGGAGAACGGAACGGCCGCCATCGCATTCGGCTACCTGGTTAATGTACGCGCCGGGGTCTGAAAGAAAAGTGAAGAGGTTGCTGCCATCCGGAGGAATACGCACGATGCGGTAGCCCTGAGAAAGTAAAAGATTGCCGTCGTAGGTCCAGTCCAAACTGTTTATTGTTTGCTGGGGCGGGATGCCGGGAAGAACGTAAGGGGAATCTCCGCCCGAGGCGGGAAGCAAGTCAATCTCATTTTGTTGGCGACTCTGAATGGTGGCGAGGGTTTTTCCGTCCGCGGAGGCCGTGAGCAAGGCATAGGAGTTAGCATCGTTGCTGACGGTCCGAAACTTGCCATCCGGAAAAGAAAATGCGCCAATCTGCAGAGTATTCGGTGAGGCGTGTCCACCCTCCGGGATATAGACGGCGTAAATCCACCGGCCGTCGGGTACCCAGACAATGGCGAAAACCAGCTTGTCGGAGAAGTTGGCTAGCAGGCTCAAGTTGTTCGTGGCGACGTCGAACAGGTCCATCTCGCCTCGGGAAGTTCCGGATTGGTTGATGAAGGAAATGGCGATGGTTTTTCCGTTGGGCGACCAGGCAAGGGTCTCCGGGAGCTGATTCAAAGGGCGAATCAGCAGGACCGTTTCCTGGGTGCCATCGGCGTTGGCTTGGAGCAGTCGCCATTTGCCGACTTCCGGGTCATTGTCGCGAGCATAAACGATGTGCAGGCCATCGGGAGAGGGAGCGGCGTTGGTGTCAACGTCCCTGGCGATGAGCTGAGGTTTGCCGCCGAGGACGGGGGCGCGGAAGAGATCAAAGCTTTGGCCTGCGCCCGGGGAAGTTTCGCGGAAGTACAAATAGTCGCCATCGAGAGAGAAAGCGGGAGTGGCAAAGGTCTGACCGGTGGACGAAACCACTTGAGTGGCGCTGCCGGTAGCGATGTTGCGGAGCCAAAGGCTCTCTTCGCCGTTGCCCTTTTCCACACTCAGAATGAACTTTCCATCGGGGGAGATGGCGGTAGGGCCTGCTCTGCCGGTATCGGTGATCTTGCTGACGGTGAAGTTGGCAAAGGGCAGCGGGCGATAGCGATTGAGAAAAGCATAGAGGCCGTAGAGCGCTGCAGCGGCGAAAAAGAGCGCGAACAAGCTGACGGCGGCAACGCCGAACTTGTGTTGGCGCGCGACGGCGACGACAGACGAGGAGCCAGAGGCTTGCGACGGAGTTCGGAAGGCTGCAGCGGAGCTTTCCGGCCGAGCAGATCGGAATTCGATTGAACCCAGAGGCGGCGAAGCAGGAAGGGCAGTCGAGTCCGAGAGAGATGAATGCCGGCCCGAGTCCGTGTCGCGCTTCAGGCGCTTGAGGTCGGTGCGCAATTCCGCAGCACTCTGATAGCGGAGGTCGCGATCCTTTTCGAGCGCTTTGTTGATGATGCGCTCGAGTTCGGCCGGCAGGTCCGGATTCAGCCGCACTGGGGGCGTAGGCGTGCGATTCAAGATCGATTCGAAAATGACCCCGGACGTGTCGCCGCGAAACGGCAGCGTTCCCGTAGCCATTTCGTAGAGTACGGCACCGAAAGAAAACAGGTCCGTGCGCGTATCCAATTCCTTACCACCGACCTGCTCGGGGGACATGTACGCGACGGTTCCGAGAGCGGCGCCGGGGCTGGTGAGATGCTCGGGAAGGTCGAGAGTGGCGGCGGTAGCGTCTTTGGGTGCTTCGAGATTGCCGGAAACTTTGGCCAGGCCGAAGTCGAGGATCTTGGCGGTGCCCCGGGTGGTTATGAAAATGTTGGCGGGCTTGATGTCGCGATGAACGATGCCTTTGGCGTGGGCGGCGTCAAGGGCGTCGGCAATTTCAATGGAGAGAGAGAGAAGAGTTTCGAGCGGCAAGGGGCGGCCGGCGATGCGGTGTTTGAGAGTGACGCCGTCGAGGAATTCCATAGCGATGAAGGAGTGGCCGTCTTGCTCGCCGATGTCGTGGATGGTGCAAATGTTGGGATGATTGAGGGCGGAAGCGGCCTGCGCTTCGCGTTGAAAGCGCGCGAGGACGTGAGGATCGCGGGCGACGTCGGGCGGGAGGAATTTCAGGGCGACGAAACGGTGGAGACGCATGTCCTCGGCTTTGTAGACGACGCCCATCCCACCGCCGCCGAGCTTTTCGAGGATGCGGTAATGGGAGATGTTTTGGCCAATCATGGTCAGAGTTAGGCGCAATCTTAGGTATCACCGACAGCCAAGTCAATGTGGGCGTATTAAATGAAGTTTCCTCTCGTGATTGATCCCGATCAGTGACGACGTGGGGAGTGAGAAGAGAAAGCAACCGCAAGACCCAGTTCCAATAACGAACCTGGGGCACCCTTCGTGCTGGTTTGAGTTGTGAGCGGGGAAGATCTTCCTCGCGCTATCGATCGGAGACTGACAGATTTGGGAGCGGGTCGTTCGGACAGCCCGCGGCTCAATTTGCGGGGGAGGAGAGCAGCTTGACGAGTTGGAAGAGGAAGGCTTGGCCTTCGTAGAAGGAGGGGATGGCGAGGCGTTCGTCGCGGCCGTGGAAGCGGATGTCGTCTCGATCGAAGAAGAAGCCCTGGATGCCGTAGCAGGGGATGCCGGCGATGCGGAGGGCTTTGCCGTCGGTGGCGCCCATGACCATGATGGGGACGACGGGGACGCCGGGCCAGAGAGAGCCAGTGGCGCGGGTGACAGCGGAGAGGACATCCGGGCGCAGTGCTGAGGCGGGGCCGGGTGCGGGATCGCCGAGGAGATTTACGGTGACCTGGTCGTCGGCGACGACTTTTTGCAAGGTGGATTGGACGTAGGCGACGGAGTCTTCGGGGAGGACGCGGCAGTTGACGGTGGCGGCGGCGAGCTGGGGCAAGGCGTTCACGGCGTGGCCGCCTTCGAGCAGGGTTGCGACACAGGTGGTGCGGAGAGTGGCGTTGAATGCGGGAGTGGCGGCGGCTAGACGCTGCATGGCTTCCTGGGAGCCTTTGGCGGCGGCGAGATCGGCTTGCATGGGGCCGGTTTCGATTTTGGCCATTTGCTGGAAGTATGCGGCGGTGACTTCGTTGGTCTTGAGGGGGAAGCCGAAGTTCGAGAGACGCTGGAGCGCAGCGGCGAGGCGGTAGATGGCGTTGTCGGCTACGGGCAAGGAGCTGTGGCCGCCTTTGTTGTGGACTTCGAGGCGGAAATTGACGACGTATTTTTCGCTGACCTGGAGATCGTTGGAGATTTTTTTGCCGGCGGAGGATTCGCCCCAGCCGCCTTCGTTGAGAGCGAAATCGGCGTCGATGAGCTCGCGATGATTTTTGAGGAGCCAAGCGACACCGTTGTAGGGGCCGCCGCCTTCTTCGTCGGCGGTGAGGGCGACGATGATGTCGCGGTCGGGCTTGAAACCGTCTTTTTTATATTGGATTAGGTTGGCGATCCAGACGGCGGCTTGGGCTTTGTCGTCGCCGGTGCCGCGGCCGTAGAAGAAACCGTCGCGCTCGGTGAGCTGGAAGGGATCCATGGACCAGTCTTCGCGCTTGGCTTCGACGACGTCGATGTGCGCGAGAAGGAGGATGGGCTTGCGGGCGCCGGTGCCGTGATAGCGGACGACGAGATTGGATTTTTTGGGACTGGCGCCGCCGAGGAAGATGTCGGAGTCGGGGAAACCGGCAGCTCGGAGGCGAGCGGCGGCGGCTTCGGCGACGGGAGTGGTGGCGCCGGTGGTGAAGCCGGATTGGATTTCGATGAATTCTTTGTAGATGTCGTGGGCGAGTTGGCGCTCGGGTGCGGGGCGGGTGGTTTGGGCGCTGGCTGAACTGGAGAATAGGAAAAGGCCGAGGATTAGGTGAAGCAGGTGAGACTTTTTCGTTTTGGGCATGGCGGCATTCTTCCACGAGGGACCTTGTTTTCGCAACCTTGGAACGAAACGAGATTATTTTCGAGATTATTCTGCGCGGGAGATTTCCGGAGGGTTTGAAAGAGGACAGTTCTGCGCGAAGGTGAAGGCGCTTCCAGATAACGACAATTAGAACCAACGAGTCGAAAACGGCTAGCGTTATTTGCTGACGGAATAGGGGCCGTCGGCGGCGGGGCGATAGTCGGAGTAGGTGAGAATTCTCTGCACGTCGAGGCTTTTCACGAAGAGGATTTTGGCGCTGGCGCGCATTTCGACGCGCCTGACGACCCAGACGGAGTCGGCGACGCGAGATTGTTCCATGAGGATGTGCGAACCGCGCAGCACGCGGGCTACGAATAATCCCATGGAGAACGACTGGGTGATTTCGCCGTCGGCCTTACTCCAGCCGAAGTCCTGCTTGTCCACCCAAAGCTTGCCTTGAATCCTTGGGAAGAGTTTGGCGTACTTGCCGTGAGCGCGATAGCCAGGGTGCGGGGTAGCCAGAAGCACGTAGGCCGGGCGATTGTCGACGTTCTCTTCGCCGAGAAGCTGGAAGTCGAAGGCGTCGAGGAGGTCGTGGAGGAAGGACCTGTTTTCCTGGTCCTTGCGAAGACGGATGGACTGCTCGTCGGGCGTTTCATGCTTTAGCTTGTCGAGATCCGCGTCGCTTTTCTTCTGCACGGCGAGAGATGGAAGCTGGCCGTTGTGTTCGATGAGCTGTTCGAAGCGAGCGCCGTTGACGAGAATCATGCGGGTCACGTCCACATCCTCGGATTTGACTTTGCCGAGATCGTCGAGGCGGCGATCCTCGTCGCGCTCCATGAAGGTGTAGGAGTCACGGGCTTGCCAACTGCGCTCGGTGGCGGCGATCGATTGGATTACGATCTCGCGAACGTCCAAGACGGTGGCGTGATTCGAATCTTTGCGGGTGGTGTTTTGAGCGAAGAGGGCGGGTGAAGCAGCGAGAAGAGCGAGAAGAGTTCCGATTCGGGATTTAGCCAGAAATTCCATTTTGATTCAAGGTTAACTGGAGATCCCGGAGAATCGGGATCCTCAAACAGTGTAATGGCGTGGAAAGCAGAGCGTCTGTGCGAAAAGGAACAGATCTGATTGTGTGCGTATAAGGATAGATTCAGGAATCCCGACCTAGTAAACCTAAGTTCACTCGCAGCAATCACGTTCCTCTCCAAGTGAAGTCCGGCCACTATTCTCCCGGGGGTGGGCAGACGAATCTGGAGGCGTGGCGAGGCTATTCCTTCGCTATAGAGGAGGAGAGCAAGAATTTGATGGAAGAAAACTCTGGTGATGTACAAACGGTTCATCGTGCTGCTCGGAATGATTCTGGGTAGCCACACACTTGCGGTGGCACAAGCGCCCCTGCCACCGATCGTCGCGGCGCAAGAACGGGTTGCGCCGAGCATGTCGGTAGTCCGAACGGTAGCGATCCCTTTGCTGAGCGCCCCCTCGATGGTGAACCTGGATGCCGGAAAATCTCCTGCGCGTTTCGGTGTCCTGTTCGCGGGTGGTTATGAAGGAGGCCATAGCCTGGAAGGGTTTCCTCAGCCCGAAGAGACTAAGACTTTGCTTTTCACGCAGACGAGCGTGCCGCTGATCCAACTTTGGGGTGGACGTTTGCAACTGGACGCCTTTCAGAGCACATTTCATATTCAGAACATGCAGCCTGGCGCCATGGGCGTGGTGCGTTCCCCGGGACAAAGCTATCCGGGAGGTCCGCGTTCGAGCCAACTCTCCGGCGTCAGCTTGAGCTTTGAGTTTGGCCGGGGAGCGCGAGGAGGACGGCCGAGTGAGTTGTGGCGGCATTTGACGCGGATTGCCGGAAACGTCCTGAATTGAACTGCATTGCGTTGGTGGCGATGTCATGGTGGAGGTCCGATGAAGAAGAAAACCAAGAAGGAATCCAACGAAACGACACGCGCCAGTGTCACGAGAGAAATGGCGAAGCCGCGCATGGCCAAGTCGGCACGCGAAGGGGAAAAAAATATAGCCGCTGCGCGAATCGCAGCGGGTAAACCGTAAACGAACAACCAGAGCGGGTTCTGCGGAAGGCGAGGAGGTCTGCGGACTGCGGCGGCAAAGAAGGACCATTTTGGGAACACTGGGAAGACTGCTAGAGAACAGTGATCTGGCATGAAGAGAAACGAAAATGCAAGACGACGAGTGGATCAAGAAACTGGAAGACGGCAGGAAAGTGAAGTTCAGCTACCAGGAACTCCCGAAAGACGGGGCATTTATTACCGCGCAGCTGGAAGCGAATGAGGTGGTCTATTCAGTGGTGTTGACGGAAGTACGAAATCCACTCGAACGCGAGGATGTTGAACGCCATTTCAAGGGCGAACTTTCGAAGAAGTAAAACCAAGCATTTTGCTGCACAAGTCGCGTAGCCGCCAAATCGGACTGTGCCAGCATCCGCGAAAGCGCCGCTCGGCCGGCCAAGCCAGGAAAAACACTCCCCTCCCCGATCTGGCCGGGGTAGACGCCCACCGAGAATACCCAAAATCGTACATACGTTTTCGTCCGGGCCGTCGGCCCGTTCGAGGCTGTGTTCCACGGAATTTACGCAGAGGACACAGAGAGCGCAGAGTTCACGGAGAAGAGGTTGATTGGAAAAGTTTGGGGCGCGCGGAATGGCAATGGTGGCAGAATGGACGGCGCTGGATGGGGTGGTGCGAAGAGATGCTTGTCGAGGAGAGGGTGCGATGGACGCGAGGACTAAGGTGAGGCGTGATACTGGTCGCGGCTGGATGAGGATTGGAGCGATTGGGGCCGCGTGCGTTGTGGCGTTGATCGGAATTGTGGCGGCATGGGGAGAGGCGCAGATGGCGGCGAAGGCTGGGGTGGAACACGCGGCGTTTGGAAAGCTGGAGGATGGCACGGTGATTGAGGCGTTCACGCTGAGGAATTCGCGCGGCGCGTCGGCGAGGGTGATGACGTATGGGGCGTCGCTGACGAATCTGTGGATGCCGGACCGCAAGGGGGTCGAGGGAGATGTGGTGCTGGGGTTTGACGACTTGAAAGGTTATTTGGGGGATCATCCGCATTTTGGGGGAATTATCGGGCGCTTTGCGAACCGGATTGCGAAGGGAAAATTCAGCATTGACGGGCAGGAGTATTCGCTGGCGACGAACAACGGGCCGAATACGCTGCACGGTGGAACGGTCAGCTATGATCGCAGAGTGTGGAAGGGCGAAGCGGTTCCGGATGGGAAGGGTGCGGCGGTGCGGTTTACGTACGTGAGCCCGGACGGGGAAGAACATTTTCCAGGGACGCTTACCGTGACAGTGGTGTACACGCTGACGGAAAAAAACGAATTGAAACTTGAGTACACGGCAAAGGCGGACAAACCGACGGCGGTGAACTTGACGAATCATACGTACTTTAACCTGAGGGGCGAAGGAGACGTGCTGGGGTACACGCTGACGCTGAATGCAAGCCGGTACACGCCGGCGGATTCGACGCTGATTCCAACGGGGGAACTGGCGCCGGTGAAGGGGACGGCTTATGACTTCACGAAGCCGATGACGATTGGATCGCGCATCGCGGAACTGGAGAAGATCAAGGAAGCGGGGGGATACGACATCAACTATGCGGTGGATGGGGAGATTGGGCAGCCGAGGATGGCGGCGAAAGTGGTGGATCCTATCTCCGGGCGGGAAATGGAAGTGTGGACGACGCAGCCGGGGGTGCAGTTGTATACGGCAAACTGGTTGAACGGAACGATCAAGGGGAAGGGTGGAGTGGCGTACAAGAGATTTGACGCGGTTTGCCTGGAGACGCAGAACTATCCGGATGCGGTGAATCACGCGAATTTTCCGAGCGCGATTCTGCGGCCGGGCGAGGTATTTCACGCGGAGACGATTTATAAATTTTCAGTGAAATAAGAAAGACCGCGGGGAGGTTCTCCTTTCTGGCGGCGCTTGCGAAGGCGGCGAGGGGTAACATAGACTGAGGCGGGTAGAGCAAAACGCCTGCCAGCCGGGCCGGAAGTTCCCACCATTGTATGGGCCTGGCGGCTGGGCTGAATCCATTCGCACGACGATCCCGGCGCGGCCGGGGTTTGCATTCCGAGCACCGACGGCAGTGGCAGCGGCCGGAGCGTGGCGTTGTGGAATGAGTGGCGGCGAAGTGGCCAACTGGCAGGGAGAATAGCTTGGCAACTCCACTGGAAACCTGGGTGAATGAGGCGGCATCGCTGACGAAGCCGGACCGCGTGGTGTATTGCAGCGGGTCCGAAACGGAGTACCAGCGGATGATCGCGGAGATGCTGCGCGCTGGGGATACCCTGACGCTGAATGAGAAGACGTATCCGAATTGCCATCTGCACCGGAGCAGCGTGAATGACGTCGCGCGAACGGAACACTTGACGTACATCTGCACGCCGGAGAAAGAGGACGCTGGGCCGACGAATAACTGGATGGACCCGGGCGCGGCGAAACACAAGGTGGGCGCGCTGCTGGAAGGGGCGATGCGCGGACGGACGATGTACGTGGTGCCGTACATCATGGGGCCGGTACATTCGCCGATCAGCAAAGTGGGCGTGGAGGTGACGGACAGTCCGTACGTGGTGGCGAGCATGCGGATCATGTCGCGGATGGGGAATGCGGCGATGGAACGGATCGGATCGTCGAGAGATTTTGTGCCGGGGCTGCATTCGCTGGGGGACCTGGACCCGACGCGGCGGTTCATCGTGCACTTTCCGCAGGAGAAATTGATCTGGAGCGTGGGATCGGGGTACGGCGGGAACGCGCTGCTGGGGAAAAAATGTTTTGCGCTGCGCATCGCGAGCGTGATGGCGCGCGAACAGGGTTGGATGGCAGAGCATATGTTGATCCTGGGGCTGGAATCGCCGAGCGGGAAAGTGACGTACATGGGCGCGGCGTTTCCGAGCGCGTGCGGAAAAACGAATTTGGCAATGATGGTGTCCGCGCTGGAGAGCCAGGGGTACCGCGTGTGGACAGTGGGCGACGACATTGCGTGGATGAAGATTGACGACGACGGGTATTTGCACGCGATCAATCCGGAGGCGGGTTTCTTTGGCGTGGCGCCGGGCACGGGAATGAAAACGAATCCGAACGTGATGGGCGCGCTGCACAAGAACACGCTGTTCACGAACGTGGCGATGACTCCAGAGCGGGAACCGTGGTGGGAAGGGATTGGAGACGATCCGCCAGCGGGGCTAATCAATTGGAAGGGCGAAAATTGGGATTCGTCTAAGGGCGCGGCGGCGCATGCGAATGCGAGGTATACAGTGCCGGCAAGTCAGGCGCCGAGTATTTCGCCGAAGTGGGAGGCGCCGGAGGGCGTGCCGATTTCGGCGTTTATTTTTGGCGGGCGCCGCGCGCGAGTAGCGCCGCTGGTGTACGAGTCGTTTGACTGGCAGCACGGGGTGTTTGTGGGCGCGACGATGGCGAGCGAGACGACGGCGGCGGCGACGGGCGACGTCGGTGTGACGCGGCGAGACCCCATGGCGATGCTGCCCTTCTGCGGGTACAACATGGCGGATTACTTCCGGCACTGGCTGGAGATGGGAAAGAAAATTCCGAGGCCGCCGAAGATTTTTCATGTGAACTGGTTCCGGAAGGGCGCGGATGGGAAATATTTGTGGCCGGGGTACGGCGAAAACGTGCGGGTGTTGAAGTGGATTCTGGAGCGGGTGGAAGGGCGAGGCGCGGCGCAAGAGACGCCGATAGGATATGTGCCGGCGAAAAACGGGCTCACGCTGGACGGATTGAAGATTTCGGATGAGGCAGTGGACGAGTTGCTGCGCGTGAATCCGGAACATTGGGAAGTGGAGATGGAAGATTCGAAGGAGTTTCTCGCCAAGTTCGGCGAGCGGCTGCCGCGGGAGATTCGGGAAGAACACGAGAAGCTGGCGAAGCGGTTTCAGCAAGTAGTTACAGCGTAAGAATGGCTCGCAGAATTTAGTTTGTACCGCCGGCGCGGCGAGCCGAGGGAGATGAATCCTCGGCGTCCAAAGCTTCCGGTCCATTTTCAAAATGAAAATCAGGGCGGCTTTGCAGGAGCCGGACGCAGCGATTCCAGCGCAAGATGCTGTCGTCATTGCGGGGCGGGCGGATTTTCTCCGCAGCGGCGAAGCAGCGCATGGCTTCTTCTATAAGAGGGAGGAGTGCTCGGGCATCATAGCCAACGAGAAGTTGCGTTTTGGCGCGGCGTTCGAATACCAGGCCTGTGTAGTAGGACTGCTCGTAGGGATCGTGCAAACTCTGGAAAATCGCGAGAGCTTCGGGATAACGGTCACTGGAGGCGCCGATGAACTGGTCGGTGATGGCGAGACCCAGGAGGCGGAGGGCGAGCTGGTGCTCGGGATCAAGGGCGAGAATGTCGCGGCAGATGGATTCGGCTTCTTCGGGCTCGTTGATGTAGCGGTAGAGCTCGGCTTTGTCGAGAGCCTCGGGGATGCTGGCTTTGGAGATGGATTTTAGTTGATATTCCATGCGGCGGGTACCTCTGGCGGGCTAGGGTAGTCAAAATCCGGTTTTTTTCAAATGAAATTTATCGGCGCCGGAAGGAGGGCCGAATCAGAGGATGGATTCGATTTCGGGGTCGAGGGAGACATGGGTAGCCGGGAGGCCGTCGATGGTGAAGCGGGGGCCGTCGAGTTCGGAGAAGTGGAAGAAGCGGCTGATGTGGTAGTCCTCGTCGAAGCTGGAGAAGAGGCACTCGGTTTCCTGGGGCGTTAAAGGAAAGGACGAAAGCGGAACGGGCTTGCCGAAAGCGCCGGCAAGAGAACGATAATGGTCAACAAGTTCACGCAGGGTCATGGCAAGGGCGTGGCGCGTGGCTTCCGCAGACATGGAGCGGGCTCTCGAATCGAAGCGAGTGTACAGCGGGAGGGGATAGAAAGGAAGCAGAGCGGGAGAAGGAAAGGACGGAATGAGGGAGAGACATCCGAGGAGCGCGTGGCATTTCCTGATGGTGCCGCTTTGCGTTGTGGGAATTGCGGGGGCGTGGATCGGGATTGTTCTGGCGCTCCTGAAGTTACGTGGATTCTTGTGCCCGCCCGATGCATTTTTGTTCAGCGGGACACGTGTGGGGAACATTTTTATGCATGTCGCGCCGGGATTTCCTTCGCTGCCGATTGGGCTGATTGTGGGCAACTTTCTTTTTTGGTGCATTCCGGCGGCGAGAGCGGCGTCAGAGCTGGAGTTGCCGGGCAGAGCGGACAAAGTTTATCGAGCGTCGCAGGTTGGGCTAGCCAAGTTCGGTGCCGTTCTTGCAGGAATTGCGTTGCCGGTGAGCTTGTTGGGAGCGAGCAATCTGTTTGCGCTAACGGCGGATCGAATGTACTACCGGCCGATGTTCTCGGTGACTACGCGTAGCTATGATTGGGCCAGCGTGAGACGGATTGAGACAGGCTGTTTTCGCGGAAAAAGTACTTCCTACAACTTTGTGGTTACGCTGGCGGACGGACGAAGGATCGACTTGATGGAGGAGTCGCCGCAAGAGTTTTGGGAAGCGTATCCCCAAGTTCAGGCGGCATTGCGGGGGCGGAGTTACGAGTTCAGCAGCGCGGGGCTGGTGGGAAGCTGCGTGGCGTCGGCGCCGCGGCGGTGGCTGCAGATTTTGGCGAACCGGCCGACGGAGTGAATTCGAATGAGACTGGGGAGTTTGGCGCGCGCGGCGGGGATTGGGTAAGATGATGGGCGGAATTGAGACGGACAGGAGGAACGACTATGAGTATCGCGGTGGGACAGACGGCGCCGGATTTTATGCTGTTGAATCAGGAAAAGAAGGAAGTGAAGCTTTCGGATTTCGCGGGGAAGAAGAATGTGGTGCTGGTGTGGTATCCGCTGGACTGGAGCCCGACGTGCACGAATGAGCATGTGTGCTTCGTGAATGAGATGAAGGCGTTTGAAACGCTGGACGCGGAAGTGCTGGGCGTGAGTGTGGACAGCGTGTGGTCGCACAAGGCGTTCGCGGAAAAGATGGGGATTAAGTATTCGCTGCTGGCGGATTTTCATCCGCGCGGGGCGATGAGCGAGAAGTATGGCGTGTACATGGCGGATAAAGGGATTACGGGCCGGGCGATCGCGATTGTGAACAAGGCGGGGAAAGTGGCGTGGTTCAAGAACTATGATATTCCCGTGGTGCCGGATTTGGAAGAAGTGGCGGCGGCGCTGTCACAGGTGAAGGCGGCGACGGCGTAAGAGGAAGTAAGGAAATTGAGAAAAGAAAAAGCGGGCCGCGGTTGGCGGCCCGCTTTTTCTTTTGGACGGGACGAATTAGAAACAGAATGCGAGGAGACTAGTTCCCTGCCCCTTTGGCGGCCAAGTCGTTGCGGACGACGGTGCCGCCCTTCATCACGAATTTGACGGATTCGAGGAGGCGGACGTCGGAGGTGGGGTCGCCGCTGACAGCGATGAGGTCGGCGTAGTGGCCGGGTTCGAGAGCGCCAATTTTATCGGGCCAGCCGATAAGATCGGCGGCGTTGATGGTGGCGGCCTGGATGGCGTCGAGCGGCTTCATGCCCCACTCGACCATTTTGCCAAATTGCCTGGCGTTGTCGCCGTGAGGGTAGACGCCGGCGTCAGTGCCGAAGGCCATTTTCGTGCCGGACTGAAACGCGTGGCGAAAGTTTTCGCGCTGGAGGCGGCCGATTTTCTTTTCCTTTTCGATGGACTCGGGAAGCATTCCGGCCTTGGCGCCTTCCTGAAGGATGTAGTCGTCGTTGTAGATGTCGAAGACGAGATAGGTGCCGTGCTCTTTGGCTAGGGCGATGCCTTCGTCGTCGATCAAGCTGGAGTGCTCGATGGAATCGATGCCGGCACGGATGGAGTCCTTGATGGATTGCGTGCCGTGAGCGTGGGCGGCCACTTTGCGTCCGAGTTTGTGGGCTTCTTCGGCGATGGCCTGCAGCTCTTCGAAAGTGAATTGCGGGGTGCCGGGCTGGTCGCCTTTGCTGAGAACGCCGCCGGAGGCGCAGACCTTGATGACGTCGGCGCCGTACTTGGCGGTTTCGCGGACTTTGGCGCGAGCGGCCCAGGGGCCGTCGGCGACGCCTTCGGCTTTGTAGTGATACTCGGAGGGCAAAAGATTGTTGTCACAATGGCCGCCGGTGATGCTGAGTGGCGGGCCGGAGACGCGCATGCGAGGACCTTCAATCTCGCCGGCGTCAATGCCATCGCGGAGAGCGACGTCGGTGTAGCCGCTGGCGCCGACGTTGCGAACGGTGGTAAAGCCAGCATGAAGGGTGAGGCGCGCGTTTTTCACACCGGTGACGGTTTCGCGCGGGACCGAAATGCCGAGGCCCGCGTAACCGTTGTTGGAAGGATCGAAGGTGAGATGCGTGTGCACGTCGATGAGGCCGGGGAGGCAGGTGGCATTCGAAAGATCGAGCGGCGTGACGCCGGAGGGGAGTTTTGCGGAGGAGGCGGGGCCGAGAGAGGTGATGGTGCCGGTGGAATCGAATTGGACGATTTGATCCATGAGCATTTTGCCGGAGCGGACATCGAGGAGTTTGCCGCAGCGGACTGCGCCGGGAGCTGAATGAGCGAGCGGCACAAGTAAGAGAGCACAGAGAAGCGCGAGAACGAAATGACGCATGAGTCTCCTTAGAAGGATGAAAAGAGCAAGAGGAGGATATATCTGGTGCGCAGGGTTTGGGAAGCGCGGCGCCAACCGCTAGACCAGGGTGAAGGAGTGACTACGAGTGTAGTCTAGGATGGGCCTCGCGACGGATAAACACTGCGTATGGATGAAGCGATTAATTCTTGGGCGATTGGGCTGGCTTCTTGGGCACTTCCGGATTTGAAGATGGCGCTGGGACGTGCTTGGATTCTGGAACGACGGCAGGCTGGGAGAAAGTGCGGACAAGGAGAACGAGCTGCCAGCGCTGATCCTCGGTCAGGCGATTTCTAAACGAGGGCATGGGCTTTCGGCCTTCGGTGATCTGGTAATAGATTGCGCCGTCGGTGACGGTTTTCATGTGCTGGAGGTCGGTGAGATCGGCGGGCGGAGGATCGTGCATCATGGCTTCGGGGCCGTCGCCTTTGCCGTGGTCGCCGTGGCATTCGGCGCAGTCGTCGTTGAAGATCTGCGTGGCGGCAGTCAGGTTGGATGGCGTGGGCTGGAGGGGGTTCTTGAGTTTCTTGACGTCTTCGGGGACAGCCCAGACTTTTTTCTGCTGATAGGTGGCGTAGACCGCCGAGATGCAGGCGAGCAAAAGGAGCGAAGCGAGAAGGATCTTGCGCGCTTTCATGTTTTTTTGTGGGGCCATGGTGGACAGGAAAATTCTCGCATAAGTGAAGGGGACAACGGAAGCGAAGTTCGAGGGCGGAGGTACAGGATGCAGCGTTACGACTACCTGAACTCTTACGACGCCCGGAAGATGAGCCAGAGAAGCTCGCCGTTGAAGAAGAGAATGGCGGCGGCGACGAACCAGGCGATCACGGTGGTCAGGCGCGAATTGGCGAACTCGCCCATTTTGGCGCGGTCGCCGGTGAATTGAATGAGCGGGATCACAGCGAAGGGCAGCTGAAAACTAAGCACAACCTGGCTGAGGATGAGGAGCGAAGTGACTTTGTTTTCGCCGGCGATGCCGATGACCAGGGCTGCTGGGATGATAGCGATGGAGCGGGTGATCAGGCGGCGGAGCCAGGGCTTGAGGCGAATGTCGAGGAAGCCTTCCATGACGATTTGGCCGGCGAGGGTACCGGTGAGAGTGGAGTTTTGGCCGGAGGCGAGCAGGGCGCAGGCGAAAAGCGTGCTGGCGAGGCTGGCTCCGAGAACGGGGCTGAGGAGTTTGTAGGCGTCGGCGATTTCGGCGACGTTGCTCATGCCGCGGGTATGGAAGGCAGCGGCACCGAGGATGAGGATCGCGGCGTTGATGAACAGCGCGAAGCCAAGGGCGAGTGTGGAATCGAAAATGGCGTAACGCACGGCTTCGCGGCGATCGCGGGAAGAGGAGCCGAAGGCGCGCGTCTGGACGATGCTGGAGTGGAGATAGAGATTGTGCGGCATCACGGTGGCGCCGAGGATGCCGATGGCGATGTAGAGCATTTCGCGGTTGCGGAGGATTTCGGCGCGCGGGATGAAGCCGATGGCGGCTTCGCGCCAGAGCGGATGCGCGAAGAAGATTTCGTAGGCGAAACAGGCGGCGATTGAGGCGATGAGGGTGACGACGAAGGCTTCAATCAGGCGGAAGCCGCGACCCTGGAGCGCGAGGACGATCAAGACGTCGAATGCGGTGATTAGCACGCCGGCGAGAAGCGGCAAACCGAAGAGAAGCTTTAGGGCGACGGCAGAACCCAGGACTTCGGCCAGGTCGCAAGCGGCGATGGCGATTTCACAGATGACCCAAAGAAAAATGCCGGTGCGGCGGGAATAGTGTTCGCGGCAGGCTTGCGCCAGGTCGCGGCCGGTGGCGATGCCGAGTTTTGCCGAAAGAGCTTGCAGGAACATCGCCATCAAGTTGCTGATGAGGACGACGCTGAGGAGCGTGTAGCCGAATTTCGCGCCGCCGCCGATGTCTGTGGCCCAGTTGCCGGGGTCCATGTAGCCGACGGCGACGAGATAGCCGGGGCCGGCAAAGGCCAGCACTTTTCGGATCCATGAGGCGCCGGAAGAAAAAGGGATGGTGCGGTGCGATTCGGGCAAGGAAGGCGAGAGGACGCGAACAGAGGTTGCCGAGGCAGAAGACGAATCTTCGGAGATTTCGCGGGTGGCAGGGGGATCGGTTTCGAGTTGTGGCGGGAGCGAGCGTGCCATGGATTAGGTTAACTATGCTAAATATCCATTCTAAACTACATTTAACGAGGCCGAATGTCAATGGGACCAGGATGGTTCTTTGTGAACAAAGTTAATGAGCTGTTTGTGGAGAGGAGTGGGTGAGCGAATCGCGAGGGCATGTGATAAGTTCGAAGCAGTATTCCGGGAGAGGAACGAAATGGATCAACAGCAGCCGGTGCAGGGGCAGGTGCAGATCAAGGCGGACGAGAAGGAGCTGCAGGGGCAGTACAGCAACCTGGTGATGATTCACCACAATCTGGAGGAGTTCACGCTGAATTTCATCTACATTTTTCCCAACGGCGCGCAGGGAAAGCTGCTGACCAGCACGATTGTGAGCCCGGGGCACGCGAAGCGCATCTGGCGGGCGCTGGGGGAGAACCTGGCGCGGTACGAGGCGCAGTTCGGGAACATCAAGGAAGCGCCGGAGGGCAACATTCCTCCGCCGAACGTGGGGTTCGTGCAGTAACGAAAGCCGCTTTCCGCGGAATACTCCGGCGAGGTTGGAGTTGTGCGGGCCGTGCTCGGCCTGCTAGAATTTTGAAGCTGTTCTTCGGTGTGGGCCTGTAGCTCAGGTGGCTAGAGCGCGCCCCTGATAAGGGCGAGGTCGGTGGTTCAAGTCCACCCAGGCCCACCATTTCTCTTCAACGTTCATAATTCAAATCAATTTGAACAGCTTCGCTCGGTTCCCGGAAGCTACGATGGGCTAGGGCTTCGCTGGTGCTGTTTGTGGTGGCGGGGCCGGAGGTGGTGGCGGCACAAACTTGGCATCATCCACGGGGACGTTCTGCTGGACGTCGTCGACCTGGATGGTGAAGCGATTGCCGGGGCGCGCGAGGGTCCAGCGGAAGGGGATTTTCACGCCGTTGGCGTCGCGGTAGTCGGCGTAATCCACCTGCGTGGGAAGGCGACCGAGGGGGCTTTCGGCGTAGCGGACGAGACGGAGCAGGAGGCCGGATTCGGTGTCGAGATAGAGCTTAATGGGGGGCTGGCCTTCGCGCTCGCCGATAACGAGGTAGGTGTCGCGGCCGGAAATTTTTTCGCCGGGCTGAACTTGGAATTTCTCGTAGAGCGATTTGAGGTGCGCGGGGAAGTAGATGTCGGCGTCGATGCTGGCCGCGGCGTTTTCGGCGGGAGTGGACATGCGGACGCGGGGAGGCTGGGAATTGATGGATTGCCAGCCGACCTTCCCATTGTAGGCGGTGACGCTGTCGCCGCCGGGAAGGTGCATTACCGAATAGCGTTTGTCGGGCGCCTTCGCGAAAACTTCGACGGGAACGTGGCGGTCGCCGAACATGGTGAGCGAGCCCTTCTCAACGCGAGTGGTAATTTTCTGGAGCGCTGCGGCGCCGCCAACGGAGCTTAGATATTTGTCCAGGAGCTGGTCTGCCGCGGGCAGAACGGGTTTTTCCTCGCCGGGCTGCTTGCCTTCAGCGGCTGCAGGCTTTGGTTCTTCGTCGGTGATGATCGGAATACCTACGGGCGCGGCGGAGCCGCGGTGGCAGGAGTAGCAGGTCACCACACGGTGGCCTTCGAAGTTTTCCTTGTTGATGGCCATCATCATGGCGATCATTTTGCGCGCGGTGACTTTGGGCTTCTTGTCGTCCTTATCAAACGCGCGAGCGACGTGGCAGTACTCGCATTCGACGCCGAGCGAGGCGGCGATGAACTGCATTGCGGGGATGAGCTGATCGGAGGGGATGCCCTTGAGCGCCTGGATGTTCTTGAATTCCTGCTCGGCAAGTTTCGGCGCAGCCGCATTGGAGGCAGACGCTTGCGGGGGCGTGGATTGCGCTCTTGCTCCAGTAAATGCAAAAAGAACAGCTAAGCCGCACGCGCCAAGAGAAAACCAGAAACTCAGACGATTGCCATTCACAAATTCACCCCTCGCAGTTGAACTGACGAACGTACTCTTTTGCGGCCAGAGAGAATTTACTGGAGTTCGTGCGATCGGCGCAAGCTCAGGCGCTGAGTTCGCCGCGCTTGGCGAGTGCAGTGATGCGGTCGGCGGCGCGGAAGGCGAGCGCTTCGATGGTCATGGTGGGCTGGCCGCGGCCGGAAGTCACGAGGCTGCTGCCATCGCAGAGGAAAAGATTCTTCACATCATGCGTGCGGTGGTCCGCGTTGATCACGGATGTTTTCGGATCATTGCCCATGCGACAGGTACCGAGAAGATGCACGGCGAATTGCTGCTCCTGGGCCGGATAGCTCCATTTCTTTTCGGCGCCCGCGGCTTCGAGGAGTTCCTGTGCGCGAACGTTCAGCCAATTCACGAGTTTGAGATCGTCGGGGTGATCCTTGTAAGTCAAACGAAGAGCGGGCAGGCCCCAGGCATCTTTCAGATCGGGGTCTAGCGAGAAGCTGTTGTTTTCGAGGGGCAGCGACGTGCCGTGACAGAAAATTTCCATGGTGCGAGTGAAGTTGTGGCTCAGCGCGGCTTTGAAACCCTTGCCCCAGCGCGGCGTGTCCGGCGGAAGGCCGCCCATGGCGAAGCCGATGGGAGTCATGTCAAAACGCGCATCAATGCCGCCGCCGCCGTAGAAGCCGACTTTCTGGGCGTCGAGTTCGTAAAAGTCATGAAAAATGCGGCTGACGGCGAAGCCCTTGTAATCATTGAGCGGGTGCTCGAAGACACCCATGGAGATCGCGCCGGAATTGAGCATCAGATTCTTGCCAACAAAACCGCTGGAATTGGCAAGGCCATTCGGAAATTGCTTGTTGGGGGAGAGCAGGAGCAGGCGCGGGGTCTCGGCGCCATTGGCGCAGACCACGACCGCTTTGGCTTTCTGAAGATGCGTATTGCGCTGCTCATCGAAATAGACGGCGCCGACGGCGCGGCCATTGGCGTCCGTTTCGATGCGGTGCACGTAGGAATTCGGGCGAATCTCGCAGCGGCCGGTTTTCTCCGCCATGCGAACCGCGGTGGCCAGCGAGCTGGATTTGGCGCCGACTTCACAGCCGAACGCGAGACAGAAACCGCAATTGATACAAGCGCTGCGGCCGGGGCGCGGCTGGGAAAGAATGGCCATGGGCGCGGGGAATGGATGCCAGCCGAGCTTGTTTGCGGCGCGCTCGAAAATTACGCCGGAAGATTTTACGGGCAGCGGCGGCATGGGATATGGTTTCGAACGCGGGGGATCGAAGGGGCTGGCGCCGGCAAGGCCGGAGACGCCGATTTCCCATTCGACTTTGGTGTAATAGGGTTCGATGTCCGCGTAGGTGATGGGCCAATCGGTGAACGTGGTTCCGGCAATCGCGCCAATCTTGCTGCGTTCGATGAAATCGATTTCGTGGAACCGCCAGAAGTTCGCGGTGAAGTGCACGCTGGTGCCGCCGACGCAGCGGCCGTAGACGAGGGCGCGCTGGGGCTTGGCTTTTTCGTCGGGCGTTTTGCGGAACGTGTTGGGCTGAAGCTTGGGGTGGTTGGTGAGCTTGTCCTGCGCCAGGATTTCGATTTCGTTGTGAGAGAAATCGGATTCCGTCAGATAGGGGCCCTGTTCGAGGACGACGACGCGGAATCCGTTGGTCGAAAGTTCCTTGGCAAGGATGCCGCCCGCTGCGCCGGAACCGATGATTACAAAATCGACTTCGTCGGAAGTCTTGTACTTGGGCAGGTCGGACCTCATGACTTGTTGGCGTCCTTGGTGGCCGGCTGCCAGCCTACATAGTCTTTGTCGTAGTAGCCAAAGGGCGACTGGAACATGTGCTCGCGTTCGCGGCCGATGACCTTCCAGCCGGCGCCGCTGTTATTGCCGGCGTAATCGGGATCGATCAAGAATCCGGCGATGGTGTGCTGGCGCAGCGTTTCAAAAAAGTCTTGGGCACCGGGAGACGCGCGGCGAGGCCGCCGTGCGGAATTGGTGTTTTCGTCGAATGAGTGGAGGATCTCATCCTGTTCTTCTGGGGTCGCGGCGGAAAATTTCGAGACAGCGGGAAACATTTCGGTCACTCTTGCTCGAAGTTCTGGCAGGCCTTCGCGATAGGTTTTTTGATTTTCGGTGTCAAAGGTAACCAGGGCGCGGTCAATAAAATAGACGACTCCGGCCTCGCGAGCTCCGGCGGTGTCATCGGTTGGAATGATGCGCGCGGTGATAGCATCGATTTCCACCACTTGGTCTGGAGTGAAGAATTCGAATTTGGGCGGCGCCGCAGCCTTGGCGGCCTGGCGCGCGTGCGTTGCGGCGGAAAGCAGGGCAGGCCAGTGGGCGGAAACCCATGCGGCGCTGATGCCAGTTCCTGCACGCAAAAGAAATGTGCGGCGAGAAAGCTCGTTGGTGGTCATTGTCGGTGAAGAATCTCTAAACTTTGGGACTGTAGGATGAAGGGAGCGCGGCGTCAAGAAGAATTGGCCGATGCGAGCGATTCAAAAGATTTATGGAAGCCGACACAAAGTGGCAGGGTGTTTGCGATGTTAAGCGAGGCTAGTGTAGGATGCCGCAGAATCAGAGGCCTCCTCTCGATTTCGCGAAAATAGCGCGTTTTGAGACACTTATAGAGTTATGGCTACGTTTACAGGGATGATTGGGAGCGGCAGCAAGTGGCTGCTGGACAAGATTGTCAGCGCGGTTGCCGCTACAGGGATCAATCCGAATTTTTTGACGTTTCTCGGGCTGGTAGTGAATTTCATCGCGGCGGCTTTTTTTGCGGTCGGAAGTTTTTTCACGGGTGCGCTGATCATTTTATTTGCCGGGTTCCTGGACATGCTGGATGGGCAGGTGGCGCGAAAGCAGAACCGCGTCACGGCGTTCGGTGCGTTCTACGATTCGACGCTGGACCGCTACGCGGACATGGCGCTGTACATGGGTCTGCTGGTGTATTACTCGGTAAGCGGACGCACGCCGTATGTGGTGCTGGCGGCCGTGGCTACGGCGGGTTCGGTGATGGTGAGCTATGCGCGGGCGCGGGCGGAGTCGTTGATTCCGTTGTGCAAGGTTGGGTTTATGGAGCGCCCGGAGCGTTTGGTGCTGCTAATTATCGGCGGGCTGTTCAACCGCATGGGGCCGGTGCTGTGGGTGATCGCGGTGGTTTCGACGATTACCGTTATTCATCGCATCTATTACACGTGGCAGGAAACGCGTGCGGGGCGCACGCTTCCAGGGATTAAGCTTTCGCTCTAGTTTTCGAAAAGCCTCGAACAACTCCTCGCGGATCACAACGGAAGAAAAAATCCACAAATCGAAAGAGCATCCAGGAGCGAGATTACTTCCCGGCGCTTTTCATGGAGGGAGGGATTCCCTGCTCGCGTTTCAAGAATTCCTCGACTGGTGCGGAGATGATTGCGTGGACGCGGTCGCGCAGGGCCGGGACATCGTCCTTGGCGAATCCCTTGGTGTCAATGGTGTCGTGCAGGTACACGGTTATTTTTGCCGGCCAGAGCATCCAGTGGCCGGTGCGATGGTGCTTGAAGGAGCCAACGAGGCTGACGGGAACGATGGGAATGCCGAGTTGCTGCGCGACGCGGAAGCCGCCGTCCTGGAATTGGTCCACGTGGCCGTCGCGCGTGCGCTTGGCCTCGGGAAAAATGATCAGGCTCGTGCCGTCGGCGATGGCACCCTGCGTCAGGCGCCACATGCGTTTCAAATCCGACGGGCGTCGAATGTCCGGGACGGGAACGTTTCCGAAGCGCTTCATCAGCCAGCCATAGGCAGGAATCTTGAAATGCGATTCCAGCTCCCAGCCGCGGACAAACTGCGGAATAGCGCAGTAGAGCATGAAGGGATCGAAAAGATTGACGTGGTTCGACATGAAGAAGCATGTCCGGCTGGGATCGAAGTCCGGAGAGCGGCGCACCTCAACCTGCGCGCCGGAAAGAAACGCGATGCGGCGGCAAAGGCCGCGCTGTAGCCAGTCATGCTTGTGGGGATCGAGAAAAATCCCGAGAAAGACGAGCACTGGCACAACAATGAAAAAATGCAGGCCGCTGAGGATCCAGAGAATTCCGCTTCGGAATGCCAGCCAGGCCCGCTTCATATGTAGATTTCTACGGCTGCGGGAAGAATATCGAGAGAGCGGCACTCGAGCGTGGCCACTTCCCCATCAATCATGACGTCCGCGGGTGCGCCCGTTTTGAATTCGACGTGGCACACGGCGCGGCGGGATGCGAGAGGGTGTGTGATGTGTGTACCGTCGTAGAGCCGGGGCAGCGTGCGCAGCAAACCGAACCTGCCGATGGGGCCCCAGCGGACGAATTCGATGAGTCCGTCGGCGGGATCGGCGTTGGGCGCGATGAGCATGGTGCCGCCAGTGTACTTGCTGTTGTTGAAGGCCAGGAACAACGAGCGGCGCTCATCCCATTCGCTATCGTCGTCACAACGCAGCGCGAAGGCACGGCGGCGCAGCTGCACAACGCGGACAAAAACTCCCAGTAGATAGCCGAGATGGCCGAAGGGCTTGAAGATGCGATTGGTGAGGGCCGCGACGTCGGCGGTGAAACCGACGCTTAGGAGGTTGAAGGAATAGATTTCGCCCGAAGCATGGGTCAGGCGAATCAGATCAATCGGACGCTTGCGGTTTTCGAGTATGGCTTGTATCGAAGCTTCCGCGCCGTCTTTTGTAAAATCGCGCAAGAAGGAATTTCCGGTGCCGAGGGGAAGAAAGCCGAGCGCGATGCGTTCGACGGAAGTGCGGCCGGCAAAAATACCGTTGAGAATTTCGTGCGCGGTGCCGTCGCCGCCGACGGCGAGAAAACGGCGGTAGCCTTGATCGTAGGCTTCGCGGGCGAGTTGAATGGCATGGCCGGGGCCGGTGGATGCGACTACGTCCACTTGCAATCCCTTTTCACGAAGCCGCGCGAGGGCCGGCGCGGCGAGTCTTGCCGAGCGGCCGCCACCGGCGGCGGGGTTGACGATGGCGAAGAAACGATCCATTTTCGATTCGAACGATGCGGAGATATCCACTCCTGATCAGAAAACGATTTTCAAAATAAATTCATAACGGCAGAATCGCGGTGGCGTTGTCGAGTTTCGCGAGACGTTCCGCCAAAGCATTTCTCTTGATCTTCAGGGAAGCCGTGCGGGGGAAGTCCTCGTCGAGGAGGACTATCCCGTGCATGCGTTTGTAGTTTAGCAGGCGATTGTTGCGAGCGTTGATGTCCTGGCGCAGTTGATCGGTGAGCTGCTGCCATTGCTCGAGATGAAGAACGAGGACGAGTTGTTCGCCGACCATGGAACGCTTTGGCCAGATGTAGTTGGCAGCGAAAACACAGAACTCCTTCACCGGAAGACTTTCGAACGCTGCTTCAATATCCTCCGGATAGATGTTCTTCCCCTCTTCGGTGACGATCATGTTTTTCTTGCGGCCGGCGAGCTGTAAGTGGCCGGTTTCGTCGAGGCGGCCAAGGTCGCCGGTCATCAGCCAGCCATCGACGATGGTTTCGGCGGTGAGCTCGGGTTCGTTGAGATAGCCGGACATGACGGTCTTGCTGCGAACGGAAACTTCGCCGATGCCGTCGGGAGCGGGATTCAGGATGCGCAGTTCCATGCCCGGGAGGGGCTTGCCAACGGTGTCGGCACGAAAGGGCTTCAAGTCATTGACGGTGATGGCGGTGCCGGCTTCGGTGAGGCCGTAGCCATTCGCGACGGGAATTCCCAGGTCGTAGAAGAATTGCAGCGTTTGCGGCTCGGTGAACGCGCCACCGACAATGATGGTTCGTAGCTCTCCGCCAAACGCTTCATGGACTTGCTTGAGCAAGCGGCGGCTAAGGCCCGGCCGCGGGCGCCCTTTTGTCAGCGCTTTGTTGATGGCGACGAGCGCGTTGAAAACTTTTCGTTTGCCGGGAGGCAAGGCATCGAAACGCGCTTGTAGACCTTTCTGCAGGTTCTTCAGCACCAGCGGAACGAGGCTGACGTAGGTGATCTTGTATTTCGGAAAAGCTTCGCGGACGTATTCGGGGCGCAAGGTGCGCAGGTGCACCACGGCGGCTCCGCAAGTGAACGGGCCGAAAAATCCGACCATGAAATCGATGGCGTGATTCGTGGGCAGAATGCTGAGGTAGCGCACGCCGGGCCAGAAGGGATAGATGGAAGTGAGCGCGACACATTGCTCCAGATAATTTTCGTGCGTCATCATGCAGCCTTTGGGGCGGCCGCCGGTTCCGGAAGAGTAGACGATGCACGCGGTGTCCTTACGTTGGCGTGGAACGAACGCAGGCTCACCCTCGCCGCGAAAGTCTTCGCAGCGACGCGCGCCAGCGAGGTCGGCGTTGGGAGGCGCCTCCGTGACCAGGACTGTTTGCAATTTGGCCGCGGCTGCTCGACCGGCAGATAGGCTGAGCTGCCGCCAGATGGGATGTTCCGTGATGAGGACGCTGGCACCGGAATGCTTGAGGAGTTGCCATTGCTCGTCGGGAGTGAGTTTGTAGTCCAGCGGAACCAGCGTGCCGCCCGCGAAAAAAACGGAGTAAGCGGAGAGCAGCCACTTCGACTGATTGGTCATGATGATGCTGGCTCGATCGCCCGCTGCGAAACCGGCGTCCTGCAAAGCTTTGGCTAGAGGATGCGCGCGCGCCTTGAATTCGCGGTATGTCAGGCGTTCTTTCTCGCGCTCGCGGTCGGCTTCGATCAAACAAACTTCATTTGCAAACTGGTCCACCGCATCCTTCAGCGCTTCGCCAATGGATTGATATTTGGAAAGGTCCAGCATTAGAGGCGGGATTGGATCCGCTCAGCCAGGGTTTTGAAATCGCTGACGCCCTGGACTTCGTAGTCGGGAAGTTCGATGCCGAAATGATTTTCGAGGCGGGAGAGCATTTCCAGGGTTTGGAGGCTATCAATGCCGAGCTTTTTGAAAAAATCGTCCCCGGGCGCGAGCGAGCCGACAGGCAACTGAAAGTGCGTTGCTGCCAGGGCGAGGACTTCCTGAGTTGTTTGTTCCAGCGTGCGCATAGAAGGCTAAATTTATCATCCCTGCCACAGGAAAGAAAATTCCGAGAGTGCCGCTTCCGTCAGGGTAGATAAGGCATAGGCCCCGAGTCTTCGACGAATTTCTTAAGAGCGGCCATCACAGAGGGGCGCGTGAAGAGCTCGCAAAAGAGATCGATCTCGCGGCGCAACTCTTCACGCGGAATCGGCTTGATGAATTTCTTGGCGGCGGCGCGCGCCACCGCGTCGTATTTGGTGATTTGCGCGGCGGTTGAACGTGCGATTCGGAGGGCTTCCCCTTCCCCAGCCAGTTGCGCGACGAGCCCCACTGCTTGCGCGCGAGTGGCGTTCATCGTTCGCCCGGTAAACAACAAATCCCTCACGAACGCATTGCCGAGATCGCGTTTCAGCCGCGGAATTCCCCCGAAACCGGGAATGAATCCCAACCGGAGCTCGGGAAACGCAAACCGCGCCATCTTGTCGGCGATAATCATGTCACAGGCGAGCGCCAGTTCAAGCCCTCCACCCAGGCAAGCTCCATGCACGGCGGCAATGGTGACGAACGGCGCCTCATCGATCGCATTCATCACCGCGTGGATGCGTTCCAGAAAAGCGCGCACGCCTGCGGGCCGATCCTTCGCCGCGACAGCCGCCGCGGTCGCATACAACTCGCGCAAATCTCCCCCCGCAGAAAAAATGGACTTACGCGCGCTGGAAATGATGCAGGCGGAGGTCTCTGGCGCGAGCGCACCGAACGCGGCAACAAATTCCTCAAGCTCCGCAAGCATGGCCGTGCCGATTTCATTTGCCGGTTCATGATCCAGCGTCAAATCGATTACACCTTCGCGGGATTCCCAGCGCAGCGTTTTACCGTTAAAGCTTTTCATGCGTGTTTCCCGCTGGCGGCTTCCCGCACTCCGGCAACATCGTACATGGCCTTTATTTCAGAAGCATAGCGCGCATTGATGGCGGCGCGGCGAAGCTTGCCGTTGGCGGTGAGCAAGCCGTTTTCGATGGTGAAAGGCTCGGCGATCAGGGTGAATTTGCGAACCTGGCGGTAGTGCGGGAGTTCGGGATTCACCGAGTCCAAAACGGTTTGAGCCGCTGCGGCTTCGACGGTACCGGTAACGAGAGCGCAGAGATAACCGCGTCCATTGCCGACGACCACCACTTGCTGCGCCGCCGGCAGAAGCCGGGCGACTTTATCTTCAATCGGCTCGGGCGCAATGTTGTGCCCGGAATTCAGAATGATCAGGTTTTTGATGCGCCCGCTGATGCGCCAATTACCGCGCACATTCACTTCGCCTTGATCGTCGGTGTGGAACCAGCCGTCTCGCAGAACGAGCGCGGTTTCCTCTGGCCGATTCCAGTAGCCGGGGAAAATGTGGGGACCGCGCACGACGATTTCTTCGTTCTCGGCGGTCTTCATCTCGATGCCGCTAATGGCCGAACCTACGTAACCGGGCTCCACGGGTACGCGCGGGTCGTCCAGCGTGCAAATGCCCGTGGTTTCCGTGAGTCCGTACCCTTGGAGCACAGGGATGCCGAGCATCAGGAAAAACTGCTGGGTCTCGGGCGAAAGTGGCGCGGAGCCGCAAATCAGAGTTCGAAGGTGCAAACCAAAACGCTCTTTGATCTTGCCGAAAATCAGCTTTCGCCCCAAGCCAAGCCAAAAACCGTCGAGCGCACGGCCGCGGCCCACGTGCTGGCGCTTCCACGCGTCTCGAGACTTCGCAAAGACCGACCGAATCATAGCGGGGCGCTTCGCAAGAGCCTCTTCCACCCCACGACGCACGCGCTCGAGCAACGTTGGAACGTTCAGAAAATAATGTGGCGAAGCCAAGTGGATTTCGTCAGCGAGCTTGTTGAGGTCGGCGGAGAGCGTGAGGATACTTTCGCGCGTGAGGTAGGTGAGCAGCACAATCCAGGAAGCGGCAAAATTGAACGGGAGATAGTGGAAGACGCGGTCCGGTTCGTGCGTTTCCCCCATCAGTTGATCGAGACGTTCCGTGGTGCAGGAAATCATGTGCGTGACGTTGCCGACGTTGAGGCAAACGCCCTTGGGCTCGCCTGACGTGCCAGAGGTGTAGATGATGGTGATGATGTCGGAATCCTGCCGCGAATTGGGAGTATCTGGCAACCGTTGAGGGGACCCTGGTTGTTGCAGGACTTCCTCGAAAAGAACGCGGCGCGGGGCCTCCGGCCAGGCCTGGGCGACGCCGTCGCCGAGCGCGGTATCACCCACAAAAAGCAGGCACGGCTGACAGTCCTTCATCATGCCAACAAGATCGGCAAGCGCCTGGCGCGAATAGAGCGGCACTACGATGGCGCCCTCGGCCATAAGCGCCAAGTCGAATGCCGCCCAGCGAATGGAGTTGGCCGCGAGAAGCGCGCAGCGATCGCCCGGCTGCAGGCCCGAGCGGCGCAGATACGCACGCACACGATGGACTTGATCAAGCAATTCCCCGCCCGTCAAGCTGACAAACTGCTCGCCGTGAATTTCGCGAAGGACGACGCGGCCTTCCGCGTGCTTGAGGTGGGCGAAGATATTTTCCAGAAAGTTCGGCATGAAGAATCAGCGCGACGCCGCGAGCACGGCCGGTGCAGAGTCATAGCGCTCAGCGAGTTGGAGCAGGGTATTGCCGAGCGGCGGGAGATAGTCTTCCCAGGTGAGCACACCGGAGCGCAGGGGAAATTCGGGATACGTCCGGCGCATGGCATCTTCCAGGAATGTGCCCATGCGCGCCATGACTTTCAAGTTGCGGATGACGGTACGGCCGATGCCTTCGCGCACCGATTCGGCTTCAGCAACCAGCGTCTCCATGATTTGAAGAAGTTTCGGCTCCAGATCGGGGTCGTCCACCGTCAAGAAAAGATGCTGATGACCGCGCTCGCGCATGAGGTTGCGGATGCGTTCATCCATGGTGACGCCTGCGGAAGCCACGAGGCTCGGCATGCAGGTCACAATGCCGTGGTAGCGCGAGGAAACCATGTACGTGCAGGCGCGCAGGATCGAAACGAGTTGAAACATGTCGTAGTCGTCGGAGGTGAAGACCGGCGTGCCGGGAATTTGGGCAGCGATATCGCTGCAGGCAACCGCGTCCAGCCGTTCCATGGCAACGAGGACGGGAAAAACACGATGACGCTGAACGAACGCCTGCACCGCTTTGGTAAATCCGGAAATGTAATGTTGATACTTCCGGTCCACTTCGGCTCCCGATTCGAAGAAATAGACAGTGCGGTACTGGCTGTCTTTGTAGGCGCCCGTCGTCACGCGAGCAAGATATTTGGCGATGGAGGCTTTCACTGGCCAGACAAACGGGTGAATCGGACAGAGCACGAGAATGGGCGTCTTCTCATCCCACCCTGCTCCGCGCAGTACCTTCCGGGCGTATTCGAGAGGATGCGGCTCAAAGGTCCATGCCGTATCGGTGCCAAGCTCCGTCGGAATGCCCAGTGAGCTTAAAAGCGTTTGCGACTCTACATTGCGCGTGATGACCAGTGAATCCTGGACGTAACGCTCGCACATGGATTGGATCAGGCCATCCATGTGACCCGCTTCTCCACCGTAGGCGAGAGAAAGCTTATTCTCCGCCGATGCTAACCCCAGAGATCCAATCATCATGGTGGTGAGCGCGTTGGCAAACTTGCTTTTAAACATGGAACCTTCGCAGGCGATGACACCATGATTGTCCCGCACTTCGCGAAAAAGAAACGGCGGATAGACGTCGGGGAGATAGACCTGGCGCGTGCCCTCGAAATAGCCCTTGGTGCGATCGAAGCTTTGCGTCATGACGCTGAAGTCTGTTTTGTCCGCACTCAAAATGTGGCGGACCTGCCGCAACATCTCCTGCACACGCACGTCGCTGCCGGTGTTGCGCGTGCCGTTGTAGCCCGCGAAGAGCAGTTTCAGTTTTTCGCCGGGAGTCCAACGTTGGCCGAGACCGAGCATCCAGCCGAAGCGCCGGATTTCGATGAGTGCGCTGACCCACGCGACGAGCAGAAAGTCCGTCATGAGCCGGCGCTCCGCACCGCGGAGATCTTTTCGACCACGGCGCCCGACGGCCAAGGCTTTGCAGGATAGTGAAACTTGTTCTGGCGGCTGAACTTCAAAAGAGGATAGGCGTAGGTTGAAAATTTCGCAGGGACTTCGCCGAGTTCCGCAACGACGCGCGAATTGTCAAAAACCGTGTTCCAGTCCAAGTATGGCCAGAAGACTTTGAGAAGCGATGCGCCGTGGCCCACGGCGCCGCCGCGATTCGCAGCCCAATTCACGGTGCGAGAAAACGGTCCGCCCAACCAGGACGAGAACAGCGGCCGCCGCGTGCCGCTTGCCCGCGCGATGGCTTCGGTCAATTCGAGGTACGTTTGCGAACCGGTTCCGGACGACAAGTGATAGATCCCATGCGCGGGCGCCTCTTTTTGGTGAATGGCCACGACCGCTTTGCCGACGTAGTCCGCCGGCACGATGTCGATTTTATCTTGAGGGCGCAAAGGAAGAACAGGCATCTGCGCCAAAACGTGAAAGGCCTGCACCATATCGAATTGCGAGGTATCGCCGCGCCGGCTGTCGCCCAAGATGATGGCGGGCCGGAAAATCGTTTTTTCAACGTCGGGCAACAGTTGATTCGCCATGTGCTCGCAGAATTTTTTGGTGCGCGCGTAGGGATCGTAGTCGGAGCGCGACCAGTCAATCGCCGCGTCTTCCGTTACGACTTCGTTCTGCCTCTTCCCGGCAACGGCCACCGTCGAGACGTGCGAATACCTCCGCAGGCCGTGGCGATTCTGCGCGCGCCGCGCCAGTTGAATCACCTCCAGCGTGCCGCGCAAATTCACGTTGAGGCACTGTTTTTCGGATTTGCGATTTAACGAAGCGGCGCAGTGAATCAACGAATCCGTGGTGTCTACCAACGCGTGATACTCATCATCGGGCAGTCCGAAACAATCGCTGGTCAGGTCACCGCGAAAAATACGAACGCGCGTTCTGACGTATTCAAGAAACTCGGGGAATCCCAAATGGAGCTGCAGCGAGGTCCAGAGCCGTTCGTGCGCTTCCTGGTCGGATTTCGCGCGAACCAGAAGGTTCAGCGTGTCGCGGTGCTCGGTGAAGAGTCCCGCGACAAGATAGCTCCCAAGATAGCCGGTCGAGCCGGTTACGAAGATCGCCATAAAGGGTCGGACGGCGTTGCCGCTTTGGAGAGTGCCGCTTCCCGCGGAGGGTCAGCGGGCCAGTCTAGCTCGCGCCGTTCGCGCGATTCGAGCGGACGGCCCTCCATCAAGGGATAGCACCAGCGGCGAAGCGCCGGGATGTGCACGTTGATCCAGTAATCCCACCAATCGATGGATTCGGGAGCGAAGTCGAAAATCTGCCGCTCTTCAGGAGGCAGCGCCGCGGAGAGCAAGCGCGCGTTTTCGCATTCGAAGACATGTTCATTATGCAGAATGAACGGCTCGTAGAGCTCGATAAGTTTTTCCGCGCGGATGAGGTCGCGCTCCGCGCGGGCGAGCGGCGGCTTCTTCATGCCCAGCGTGACGGCTGCACGGTTGATGCCGGAGACGACGGCCTTCTGCCGCGGAATCGAGAGCTGTTCGTAACGCTGTTTCGACACCGGAATGGTCTCAAACTTTACTTTAAGCCAGCTATCAATGCTCTGCGTCGTTCGGTAGTGCTTGCGATGTGCCAGGCCGGTGAGTTCAATGCTGCGGCCCATGTTGACCGGATTGATCGCGGAAGTCGCCAACTGGTACAGCCGAGCGTGGCGGCGAGCAATCACTCCCGCGGCGATGAGCGTCATGCCGCGGCAGACCATGTCAACGGGAATCACGTCGAGACACTTTCGCTCGTTCGAAGGAAGCTGGCGGAAATTCGTGCCGAGCAGATACGAAAGCGGTCCGGAGGTATTGATGCCTTCGTTCCACCCGCTGAAGGGTGAGCGCTCCGAACTTTCCACGATCGATGGCCGCACGATGGCGATGGGAAGATCGTGGCCACGCCGCGCAAGCAGGGACTCGCCAAGACTTTTTGTGAAGGTGTAAGTATTAGGCCAGCCTAAATGCTGGGCCCTGCGCATGCCCACGCGCACAAGTCTGTTTTTTGCCCAGCGTGCGCGATTGCGTTTCAAGACGCCGTCGAGTTCAGCAGCCGGCGCGGAAGATGCGTCGCCGCCGCGGCCCAGCGCCTGGCGCCGAAGAGCCTTGGTAAGTTCTGGGCTTCCAGCGCGGGCTTCGACGCAGCGGATGGTCTCTCGCAGGGATTCGACTTCGCGGTCCGCGTCGAAATCGGCGCCGTTCGCTGGGCTGTAATTCTCCTGCAATTCCTCGGTGACGCGGCCATCGCGCATGCCGACAACGTAGCAAGTGGAGAGATGCATCAGTCCGGCGTGATCGCACTTTCGCAAGAATTCAAGCAGATGGAGCGCTGAATCCACGTTGGAGGAAACGGCATCACGCAAGTCGGGATTGAAATCCGTCAGGCCTGCGCTGTTCACGATGAGATCGAGCGATTTCGCGAGGCGAGCTTGCGTGGCTTCAGTCAGCCCCAGCCCGGGCAGGCTGACGTCCCCTTCCACCACTTCCACTTTTTCCTTCAGGAACGCGGCGAGCTTCCGGCCATGGCGTTCGTGCAGAGTGTCGAACGTCGGAGACTCCTCGACGATTTTCTCGAAGCGGCGCTGCGCGCTGGTCGTACGGTTGCGGCGAATCAATAGCGTGATCTTCCCGATATCGGGAGTCTTTTCGAGCAGATCCACGAGCCAGACCTTGCAGATGAATCCAGTCACGCCAATCAGTAGCAGATGCCGCTTTGCGAGAGTTTCCCGGACCGAGAGCCGTTCGACTCGTGGTCCATCGCCAAAAAGGGTGATGGGCTTCTCTGTGCCAGACACGGAGCGCGCGACTGTTTGCAACGCGCTTTCGAGTCGCGATGGTTTGCTGTCCCACCCAAGCTGGGAGACAAGTCGCTCGCGCGAAACGCGGCCGTCCGTCGAGCCACTCGCTATCCACGCGAAGGGTCCGCGCGGCCGAACGATCGGATCGAGCAACCGTCCAGTGGCTTTCCCGTCGCGATACTCCAGGCGATTGGAGATGAACGATTCCACTCCGAAGTGATGAGCCAGCGGCCGAAGGATGCTTTCAAGCAGCTGCCCCACCAGGACCACGCGTTCGCCATTGCGAACGGCCCCGAGGAGCTTCTCCGCAGCCTCCCGGCGCAATTGTGGCTTCAAAACGTACTGAAAATACTCTTCGCCAAGCAGATCGAGCCGATCGCGGCTGACTCCGCGGAGCAGCGTATGCAGGAATCTTGTCGCAAACGTCCGGTTCGCGGCATAAGCGAACGGCCGCAGTAGCGCCATGCCGGCCATGCCGGCGCGACGCGCCCAGCGCTCCGAAAAACTTTGGGAATTCCAGGTGAAAAAACCCACGGGCCGCATGGCGCCAAGCTCGAGCAACGAGCCTTCCACACGCCAATAGGTGGCTTCGCGAGCTTCCGTCGCGGATGTGGCGTTCTTCGAATTGGAACCAGAGTGTGCCATGACAGGCGCAAGATTAGCGACGGCCTAGTCGCCGGGAAAAGGCTCAAGAAGCTGACTTTGCATAACGATGAGTCGTACCCTCTGACGAAAACAGTCTGGAACGGATTCTCTGCCCGCTTGCCAATGCCAGCAGCCATCGGTTCCCCTGACCGCGAGCCGCTTGAGAAAGTGTAAAAGTAGCATTGTCAGCAGCTTCTCGCAAGGAGGGCCCGGCCTTGGAAGGCTGGCGGTGCGCGAAAGATGCGAGCCGTCCTGGAACAGAAAAACTCACGCCATCCGGGACGAACACGAGCTCAAAAAGGAATGCGCACTGCGGGCGTGCGTTAGGAAAATACGGCCTATACGCCCCAGCCGTAGCGCTCGGCATGCTCGAGGGTACGCTGCATTTCTTCGCGAAGGATCTCGGTGAAGACCGAGCCCCCTACAGCGCGAGCGCCGGGTTCGCTGATGTCCGGCGTACGATAGCCGCCCGCGAGTACGCGCAGCAGAGACTGTTCGACCCAATCCGCTTCCAAGGATAGCCCAAAGGCATCGCGCAGCATCATCGTGGCGCTCAGGATCGAGCCAATGGGATTGGCGGAATCGGTTCCGGCCAGTGACGGAGCGGAGCCGTGGATGGGCTCAAAGAGCGGCGCGGTCGAACCGAAGCTGGCCGACGGTATCAGCCCGATCGAACCGACGAGGGCCGCGGCCGCATCGCTCAAAATGTCACCGAACATGTTGGTGCTAAGAATTACGTCAAACTGCGAAGGCCGCAGCGTCAGCTGCATCGCGGCATTGTCCACGTACATGTGCTCGAGCTTCACCGACGGATACACGGCGCTCATGGCGGTAACCGTGCGCCGCCAGAGCTGCGAGCTGGTTAACACGTTGGCTTTATCCACAGAGCAAAGCCGCCGCGAGCGATTCTCCGCGCGAGCAAAAGCAAATGTGGCGATGCGCTCGATCTCCGGCGTAGAATATGACTCGGTGTCCCAGGCGCGCTCCGCGCCTTTCTCGGTCGCGTTGCCACGCTCCCCAAAATACATTCCGCCCGCGAGTTCGCGGACAATCTCGAGATCCAAATCGCCGAGGCGATCGGCCCTCAAGGGCGAGATTCCGAGAAGCGGTTCGAGTAGTTTTACCGGCCGCACATTGACGTAGAGGCCCAGGCCCTTGCGCAGATCGAGCAGCCCGCTTTCCGGTCGCTTCCCAACCGGCAGCAAATCCCACTTCGGTCCGCCGACGGCACCCAGGAAGACAGCGTCAACTTTTCGGCAAGCATCCAGTGTTTCGTTCGGAAGCGGGGTCCCGGCAGCATCAATGGCCGTTCCACCGACCGGAAGTTCAATGAACTCAAACTCGTGATTGAATTCGTGAGCCGTTTCACGCAGGACAATTGTTGCGGCTCTCGTTACTTCCGGGCCAATGCCGTCTCCGGGCAGCAGAACGATGGTCTTCTTCATAGCGGTCCCCGAGTCACTACAAAATTCTAGCGTGCCACTTGCGTTTCGAGTGAGCAATTCGCACGAAAGGCTTCCCTCGTAGCCATCTCGTCGGAAGCAGAGGGGTCAGGCTGCCGACGACGATTCCGCAGCCATGGCCGCCGGACGCCTGCGGATGACCTCATGCGCGATGGCCACAATGTCACGTGGACGCACCTGCTTGGACTGATCCGCTAGTGCGGTCACGCGCGTATAGACTTCCGCAAGCTCCTGATCGCTCGCTTCGTAACCCAAATCCCGCAAGGACAACCGCAGCGCGTTACGGCCCGAATGTTTCCCAAGCACCAAAGAGCGCGCCGGCACGCCGACGGTCTGCGGCGAAATAATCTCGTACGTCAGTGGGTTCTTGATGATTCCGTCCTGATGAATCCCTGCTTCGTGAGCGAAGGCATTGGCGCCAACAACCGCCTTGTTCGGCGCCACTTGTGCGCCAGTGATTTCCGTGAGCATGCGGCTCGTGGGGAAAAGCTCTTCCAGCCGAATCTGTGTGGAAACCCCGAAGCTTTCTTTTCGCACCGCCAAAGCAACCACAATTTCCTCGAGCGCCGCGTTCCCGGCGCGTTCGCCGATTCCGTTGATGGTGCACTCGATTTGGCGGACTCCCGCTCGGACAGCCGCCAGAGAATTGGCTACCGCCATCCCGAGGTCGTCATGACAATGCGCACTGAGCGTGATTCCCTGCGGGTCGCCGAGGAACTCGCGCACTTTCAGGAACATGGCTCCATACTCTTCCGGCACGGCATATCCCACGGTATCCGGCAGATTCAGGACGGTGGCTCCCGCATTCACCGCAATGCGGCAGACCTGGCAAAGAAAATCAATGTCCGTGCGGCCCGCGTCTTCCGCGGAAAACTCCACTTCGCCGACATGCTGCCTGCCGTAGCGGATCATCGAGCCAATGGCTTCAAGAGCCTGTTCGCGTGTCATGTTCAGCTTGGCGCTAAGGTGTAAATCAGAGGTTGCGAGGAACACGTGCAACCGAGGCGCAGCCGCCGGCTTCAGGGCCTCGATTGCCGCATCCACATCTTGTTTCTTGGCGCGCGCGAGTGCCGCAATCGGCACATTCCGGACTTCGAGCGCCACTCTCTTGACTGCTTCCAGGTCGCCCTTCGACGCAATCGGGAATCCAGCTTCAATCACATCCACATTCAGAGCCGCAAGCTGCCGCGCCAGGCGAATCTTGTCCTCTGTGTTCATCGAGAAGCCTGGCGATTGCTCGCCGTCACGGAGCGTAGTGTCAAAAATGCGTACAACGTCCATAGGGTCTCCCATGGTCTAGTAACGCACGTTTAAGGCCCTCTGGTCCAATTTATCTTTATTCTGCTTTTGATAATTCTGCCTTATACTTGCCAGCGGAGGAAACCCGTGGATCTCGGCGAACTTCAGGTCTTTTTGATGGTAGCGAAGGAGGGCAGCTTCTCCCGTGCGGCGGAGCGCCTTTACCGTACACAGCCCGCCATCAGCCTGGCGATTCGGAAGCTGGAGGACTCGCTCGGACAGCCCTTGTTCGTCAGGGGATCCAGGCCTGTCCGCCTAACGGACGCCGGAACGCTCTTAAAGGATTACGCCGAACGACTGATCAACCTCCGGGATGAGGTCAAGAAGGGACTCACCGAATTGGAAGGGTTGAAACGCGGCGAGCTCGCGCTGGGTGTGAACGAGAGTTCCATCCACGCCCTTCTTCCCGCCCTTGCCAAGTTTCGCGAGAAGCATCCCGGCGTCCAGGTACGCGTGCACCGCATGTTCTCGCGAGACATCCCGCATGAAGTGCTGAATTACCGCCTGGATCTTGGAGCGGTTTCGTTTGTGCCACGCGATGCGCAGCTGGTGGCCACGGAAATATTGAAGGACGAGTTGACACTGGTCGTTCCTGCCAAACACAACCTGGCGAAGAAGCGAGAAGTGGATGTAGCCGAACTCGGGAACGAGAACTTCATTGCGCATATCGTCGAATCGCCGTTCCGCCGCCGGGTCATCGAGCTCTTTGCGCGCAACCGTACTGCCCTGAACATGCCCATCGAAATGCCCACAATTGAAAGCATCAAGCGCTTCGTGCAGATGGGCATGGGCGTGGCCATCGTGCCGCGCATGTGCGTGCAATGGGAAATCGAGCATGGCTGGATGAAAGAAGTGAAGGTGCGGCAGTTGAACATGCCGCGTCACCTTTACCTCGTTTCACGGCGCGGCGCGCGCCTGCCGCATGCCGCGGCGGAGTTCATGCGCATCCTTCGAGAAGATTGATATCCGGGCCTCCTGAATTGGGTGAACGGTTCCTCTCACGAGCGCGCCAGAACACCGCGAGAATCCAAGGGGCTGCATTTCACGCGCGCGAGATGGACGCCAGCTTACTTTCAACTGGGGCGGTCGGACTTGCCCGGCAGGCACATAATGGTCGCTAACATCGTCGCGCAATGCAGTTCCGCGCCGTCTTTCCGGACGTAAACGTCCGCCATGCAGATCTTGAGCGTTCTCCCGGACCGCAACACGTTGGCGCGCGCAATCAGCTCTTCACCATCGGCGGGCGCCAGCAGGTTCATCTTATACTCCACGGTCAAGACGGAGGCATCCGCAGGCATCAGCGTGTAGGCCGCGTAGCCGCACGCGCTGTCCGCAATGGCTCCGGAAACACCGGCGTGAAAATAGTTGTGCTGCTGCGTCACTTCGAGACGGAACGGGACGCGAATCTCCGCGTGGCCCGGCTCCAGCTTTACAAGCTCCGCGCCCAGGTGTTTCATCAATCCCTGGCGCACAAAACTTTCTCGTACTCGGCTTTCATACTCCGCATCGGAAGCGGTGAATCGCGGATGTTCTTTCATGAAGGGGAGTATACCAGCGGCCAGCCACAACGCGACCCGGCTGCGGGAGTTGTCCCGCCTAAGCGCGCTGCGCCAGCGCTTCTTCCACCGATGCGTGGATGGGCAGCAGCTTTGTCAGCCCCGCCACCTGAATGACTGCGTTTCCCTGTTTCGTCAGCCCTGTGAGGGCGAAGGTCTTTCCCAGGTTCCTGCGATGGACGAAGAGCTGCACCAGCGCGCCTACTCCTGCAGAATCCAGGAAAGACACACCGCTCATGTCCAGAATCAGGTGAGTCGCAGGCTCGGGACGCAAGGTCTGGATAAAATTGTGCACGGTTTCCAGCCCGAGTTTGCCGCTAAGTCTTGTGACCAGGTGAGTTGCATCGGATACAGGTAGTTTCTCGAGGTCCAGACGCACTGTTTCCATAAGTCGTAGAGACTAACCCAGAATTTACCTTCGAACATTACAATTCTTTAACAATCCCTCCTTCGACGATCGCGGCGGGAGTCTCATCCTCTCTTCTATATGCACCATAGCTTAAAATATCTTAGTTGATAATTTTCGTTGACGCCGCCGCTCCCCGGCGTTACCGTGAAATCGGCATTGTTTCCCTCTCAGAATTCTCAAAGCACCGCTTTAGTGACGGTCAAGGAAGACTTATGGCAAGGCAAGCCGATTTCCATTCCCCTTCGCCCTTGGTGTGTTCCGCGCGCATGCTCAGTCGTCCGAACGTGTTGCGGTCCTTTTGGCCGTTAGCGGCGCTCCTTTTTTGTTCCATTTCGGCACATGCCCAGTTTCAACAGCCTTTTGTCTTTTCCACCGCCGGCGCCGTCTTGACGAGGAACGACCAGACGGGCGTGCTGACTCCCGAGCAGGGCTCTCCGTACGCGGCAGCACAGTTCCAAACGCTGGACGTTCAGGGCCGATTCTTGTTTGGCGTTGGCACGAACAGCGTCCACATGTACCAGGTCAACTCGTCGACGGGAGCTTTCTCCGAGGTTCCCACTTCCCCATTCGCGTCTCCCAACACGAACCAGCCGCTGTTCATCGCTGTCGAGTCCACCGGGCAATACATCGCCGTTATCAACAAGGTTGGTCAAAATCCCGGGGAGAGCTCCATCGAAACCTTCCAAATCAACGCCGCCAATCTCGCGCTTGTTCCCGTTCCGGGATCATTTCTGGAATTAGATTCCGGCGTGATCGGTGCCGGAGCCGACCTGCAAAATCGCCATTTCTACGCGTTCCTCGGCCCGAATCTGTCCAGCGCCAACCAGCAGTTGCAGACAAACTCCGAATTGAATGACTACGTTTTGGATTCACAAACGGGTCTGGTGAGTCTTTTCAATGGCACGCAGCCGGGTAACGTCGGCCGGTGTTTCGCGATCGATTCCCAGGGACGATTCCTTGCGATCGGACAGGGCCAGTTTGAAGGTCAAGTCGGCGTTTTTCCCATCGCGGCGAGTTCGGGAGCACTCGGGGCAGGTTCAATCACCAGTTTGGTCACAAGCGTCTTTCCCATCGGGCTGTTCACCGAGGTGACAGGAAATTTTCTATATCTCACCGATGCCGAGATTCCCTCTCCGCCGGTTCACATTTTCGCGATCGACCCGCAGACGCAGGCACTGACGGAAACGACCAGCTCTCCCTTGCCAGGCTATACGTCGGTGCCCACCTTCATGGGAGATCCAACTGGACCCTTCATGTACGGCCTTGTTGGTACCTCCATCCAGGCATACATGACGGATCCTGTAACGGGCTACTTCACGCCAGTTGCCGGAACGTCCATCTCCGCCCCCGGAGTAAATGGGAATTTTGTGTTTAGTATTGTGCCCGGCCAACAGAATATCTCCGGTCCGGTTGCGACGTGGACTCCCACCACTCTCTCCCTGGGTAGCATCACGATCGGCACGCCCAGCCCTGCACAAATGACCGTCCTCTCAAGCACCGGTGGTCAGGGATTAAGTCTAAATACCATCGCAATCACGGGAGCAAATGCTGGCGAATTCAGCGAAACGGATGATTGCGGCGCGCCTACGGTTCTGGCGCCGAGCAAGTCCTGCACGATTTCCGTGACCTTCACGCCCACCGCCAGCGGCCTACAGCAAGCAACCTTGTTGGCCACGGACAACGCCCCCGGAAGCCCGCAGGCGGTGCAACTTAGCGGCACTGGAGTTGCGCCGCCTCCGCCACAGCCTGCGATCACGTTTATACCGGGTAGTGTTTCCTTTCCAACGACAACGCAAGGAACCGCAAGCAGTCCAATCACGGTTACGCTTGCAAACTCGGGCACAGCTACGCTTCACGTTTCTTCGGTGCTCATGGGCGGCAATAATCCTGGCGACTTCAGCATGTCAAATTCTTGCAGTGGAGCTTATGCGGCGAACGCCAGTTGCTCTATCGCCGTGACCTTCGCGCCACTCGCTGTAGGCCAGCGTGCGGCCGCCATCACGATAACGGATGACGCCCCAAATTCCCCTCAGTCGATTCCGCTTAGTGGCACGGCCTCCTCGTCCCCGTCAAACAATCCAGCGGTATCCCTCATCCCGGCAAACGTTTCCTTTGCGACAATTACGGAAGGAACATCAAACGGGCCGCAGACGGTGACCGTAACGAGTTCAGGCGCAGCCCCCCTCCACATTTCTTCGGTCGTTCTGGGAGGAGCAAACGCCAGCGACTACAGCATGACGAACGGATGCACCGCCGCAGCGTACCCAACAAACGCAACCTGCGCGATAAACTTGATGTTCGCACCGCTGGGAACTGGGTCTCGCGCGGCCACGATCACCGTCTCGGATGATGCTCCCAATTCTCCGCAAGTCATCAGTATCGGCGGCAGCGCCAATCCCGCTGTTACCGCGGGACCTGCTCCTGGAGGTTCGTCAACGGCCTCCGTTTCGGCCGGTCAAACCGCACAATACCAATTGCAATTGATACCCGGGCCCGGCTACACCGGAAGCATCTCCCTTGCTTGCAGCGGAGCGCCCGTTGGCGCGGCGTGCCAGGTCCCTTCCACCCTCTCCGTCACGAACGGAGGGGCTCTGCCGTTTGCCGTTATGGTGACAACGAGTGGCGCCGCCAGTATTCCGCCGCAGATTCCCTTGCGATTCACTCCCAACACGGGCCTTCGTGTTTTTGGCGTCGCACTGACAGCACTCGTCTTGCTCTTCTTCGCCAACATCCTTAGGGCATCCCCGGGCCCAACAATTACAAGCTGCTGGACGCAGACCACGGTTCTCACGGTGATTGCACTTTGCATGCTAGTTCCACTGGCGGGTTGCGGCGGAGGAAGCTCGGGAGCGGCGGCAGTAGTTCCTGCACCCCTGGTAACGCCATCAGGGACCTCGGCGATCACGGTCACACTTACTGCGATGTCCGCGTCCGGAAAGCCCATCCAGCTGCAACCTATTCAGCTGACGCTGACGGTGAATTAGCGCCGAGCCAAAGCGTATGTAGGCGGCCTTGAGCTGTATTGCCGGGGTTTCCCGATTTGGACGAAGTTCGCACCGAAATGGGATCCTTCGCAATCCAAAAGGGACTCCTCCGCATCCAATAAGGCTTGGGAATAGTAAACTGAGATAAGCATTTGCGGAGATAGACCATGAAGAGCCCATCGATTGGCCGTGGCATCGCACTCGCTGTGATCATTGGCCTTGTTGCTTGGACCGCTGTGCGCGCTCTGGGTGCGCGGTCCCCGGAACCTCCCAGGATGCCATTCCCTGCGCCTGCGCTTGACGCGGCCTTGGCTGGCGTTTCTGGCCAGCAGAACGCTGTTTTCGCCGGTGGCTGCTTCTGGGGCGTGCAGGCTGTTTTCGAACATCTCAAGGGCGTCACTTCGGCGACTTCGGGCTACGCCGGCGGGTACGTAAAGTCACCTTCCTATGAGAGTGTCAGTATGGGAGTCACCGGCCACGCCGAATCGGTGAGTGTTACTTACGACCCTTCTCAAATTACGTACGGCCAATTGTTGATGGTTTTCTTTTCCGTGGCGCACGACCCCACGCAGTGGAACCGCCAGGGTCCCGACACCGGTTCTCAGTATCGCTCGTTGATTCTCTACACCAGCGAAGAACAAAAGCGCATCGCCCAGGCGTATATCGCCCAGCTCGATTCTGCGAAGGTGTACTCTCGCCCCATCGTGACGAAGGTGGAGGCCTATCAAGCCTTTTATCCTGCCGAGAGCTATCACCAGGACTATCTCAAGAACAATCCGAATGATCCGTACATCATGTACAACGATCTTCCCAAGCTGGACAACTTGAAGAAGGCCTTTCCAAGCCTCTATCGCCCCTAAATCCATCGAGTTCTTCTGCGTACAAATGGGGTACTCCCATCGTTTCAGGGATATGACTGCCGGCGTATGGGAAATTGAACCCGTTCACAGTTGCCTTTGATTCTCAGGCTATCTATTTGAGAACACCCTGTGCCACACTGACGGGCCATGGGTTAGATTGTGTTGGGGCGTTTTTCTGAGAGAATCCATATCCTAAAGATCGATTAGCCAAGAGGAGAACCATTATGAGAGGTCTCGTTTGCGCCGCGCTGTTGTTGTCAGCGGCCAGTACAGTTTTTGTGCAGCCAAGCTCTGCGAATCCTGCTGGAAAACCCGTTACCGTGGACATCAAGAACGCCCAAGGCCAGAGCGTGGGCACTGCCGTTCTGACGCCCGCTCCCAAAGGCGTCAAAATCACAATTGACATCAAGAATCTTCCGCCGGGCGAGCACTCCCTCCACATCCATCAGGTCGCCAAGTGCGAGCCGCCCGATTTCAAATCTGCAGGCCCTCACTTTGATGCCATGGGAGGTCATTCCCATGAAGGCATGCCTGCGGGGGACATCCCAGACTTTGCGCTGCTTGTGGCCGCGGACGGCACGGCGCACGCCTCGACTGTGGCGCCCAACGTCACCCTGGGTGATGACGCGCACTCCGTTTTCAGCAATGGTGGCACAGCCATTGTCATCCATGCAGTGGCTGGCGGCACTGGTAGCGGAGCTCCGCCGCGCATCGCCTGCGGCATCATCACCAAGCCGGAGTAATTCCGGGATAGGCTCTTTTGTCTATTTGATTTGATCCGGGCGCTCGGTCACTGCTTTGCCGGCGGCACCGGGGAGGGGTGACTTTGCGCCTCCCGTTGCTTCCGCGTCGAGCAGTGCCGGTAAGCTGGGATAGCCGTAGATCGTTGGCGCGTGCGCCTGCATCAGCCCCCCGGTGTCCGCGGTGGGACCGTAATTGCTGTGCAAGTCGCGCCCCAGCATGCGCAGTATCGCCATCTGCTGGCCCCGGTGGTGTGCGGTATGCGCAATCCGCCGCACCACCACCCACGCACGCGATCGCGGCACGTCGAAAAATTTCGTTTCGGATTCCCACCAGGAATCGTCTTTCCCGCGCAACGTCGCCAGGCGCTTCCCGCTGTCCTCGGCATAACGCTTCATGAATTCCATCCGCGTCTCCGCGGCCGGCAGTGGCGGCGCACTAACGTCTATCCCCAGCATGTTGATGAACCACAGATTTTCGCTTACGCATTGATGCACCATCTGTTCACGTGCGCTGCGACCGCGCGGGTCGCCCGCACGAGGGCGCACGGAAAGATCTTCGTCACGGAACTCGCTCCAGACGCTCACTACCTTGACCCGTTCGGTCTCGTAGGTTTCAATCAGGAAGTCGTATCGCATATACGTCCACCTTTCCACACGGTTCCGGCGGCTAATGTTGCTTCATGCTGACGCCTCGCGTTTGTTATTTAAGTGGCCAAAGCCATGCCGCGCCGCGCACGCCGCTGGCATCCCCGTGCTTGGACTGAAGAACGGGCGTCTCCGCTTCCTTGCCGAAAACGTAGTCTCTCAATCTCCCCGGAACATTCTTATAGATCCGCTGGATCTGCGAAGCGCCTCCGCCGATGACAATCACGTCGGGATCGAGAAGATTGATGACTTGCGCAAGCCCGCGCGTGAGGCGGTCTTCAAATCGATCGAGCGCCGCAAGCGCAGCGGGTTCGCCCGCGGCACTCCGCGCAAGGATCTCAGGACCTCGAACGGACTCGTTCGTCGCGCGCCGGTAATCCGCCTCCAGCCCGGTTCCTGAAATCCAAGTTTCGAGGCAGCCGTTTCGCCCGCAATAGCACGGCGGGCCGGGATATTCCTCTACGGTCATCCACGGCAGTGTGTTGTGTCCCCATTCGCCGGCGACGCCGTTCAAGCCGCTGTCCACGCGGCCATCGAGCGCAATTCCCCCGCCGCAGCCGGTCCCTAGAATCACGGCGAAAACAACGTGTTGTCCCGCGCCCGCTCCGTCGGTGGCTTCCGAAACGGCCAAACAGTTTGCGTCGTTGGCGCAACGCACTTCGCGCCCGAGCGCGCGGCTGAGATCTTTGTCAAACGGGGTTCCGTTCAGCCACGTCGAGTTTGCGTTCTTTACCAGGCCAGTTTTTCCGGAAACGGTTCCCGGAATTCCCACGCCAACCGTGGCACGTCGGCCAAGTTCTTTCTCGATGCCCTCGACCGCACCCGCCACCGCGCGCACCGTACCCTCGTAATCAAAGCGCGGGGTCGCGACGCGATGCCGGTGCAATTCCCTGCCGTCCCGCTCCAGCGCGACGAACTCGATCTTCGTCCCACCCAGATCCACGCCAATTCGAATGCGCTCGTCAGTTGGAACAGGCATCGCTCATTTCCCCTCAAAGGACGTGGGGATTCTCTACCTTGCGAGCGGATGTGGCAAGCTTGGCTGGTTTCGTAAATTTTGAAGGGGACTCGCGGGATGTGAAGCGGAGGACCTTCTATTCGTCGCCGCGGACTTGCCACCAATCGAGGCGTTCGAACTCGGCTAGTTTTTCCCCGCCGTGTTCCGCGTACCACCGGCTCCAAGCCTGGGCATCCGCGGGAAGATTCACGTCAGTGATTCCGCTCAACGCCATGAAACACCAGTTCCGCATCTGTGGCGACGTGCTGGAATTGGCGGCCAGGTCAATCAGCTTGGGAACCATCCTCATGCGCTGCTTGCGAGTGAAACTGCCGCAATCGGAGATGTTGCAGCCGGCGCGTTCTCGGACCTTCGGGGAAGGGTCTTCCGTGAAGGAAATAAACAAATCATCGAGCGCTTCGTCTTTGCCTAAATAACGCATTCCCTCGACGGCCCACTGGCGCACAGTGGGATCTCCGTTGTTCCGCGCATAGTCAAGGAGCACCGGATGAATGCGATCGTAATCCACACCGCGCCCTGCGAGCATGCCGAGGAAATAAACCGCTGCGGCCCGGTACTGCTCATCCGTGCGCGCGCGTTCGATCAATAACTCGGCAGCGTGCTCGTTCTTTTGCCATCCGTCCAGAGTAAGATTGATGTCCGCGTTGGCGTAGCGCACGCGAAGATCCTTGGAAAACTCCGAGCGCCGCTCCAGTTGCTTCATCCGAGGACTCTCGTTGATGTGTCCGACCCAGCTTTCGACATTCTGTTCAAACAATTCCAGTGCGCGCTCGTCGTGGCCAATCGCGCGTTCCAGCAGCTCCTCCGCCTGGTTCTGCGCAGGCGAAGCCAGCACGCGCTCGACGTCCGCATCTGTCATGGGTCCCGAGAACACGCGCGGCGCACTCGATTTCGCGGGCGATGCGGCCGCGGTGCGAGAGCTATTTCTCCGCGACCCGCTGGGAGCCCTCCGCCACGTGACCCAACCAAACATAGCGCCCGCCATTAAAACAAAGATGGCGATGGAAGCAGCCGCGGACATGCGCGGTTGCGGCCGTAGCGTTCCCGGTTGCGGAGGCATTGCAGATATTCCGAGCGGCATTTCCACTTCGACGTGCGTGTCCACTTTCAGTCCGGCCAGCGTTTCGATCTGCGAAACGATCCAACGTGCCTCCTGCCGGTTGTCAATTTCATCCGCAAGCCTGAGCTTTCGCCCATCCTTGGTCCGCAGACGAATAGCGTAGTAAGCGTGTCCCCACGAGCTGTTACCTTGCTGTGCGCTAAGAACCGGAACGATCGAATCCACATTCGAAACCGGGATTCGCTTCGTGGCTCCAATGCCAAAGATTCCTGTGCGCGAAAGAATTTCGCCGCTGCTGACGCCAATGCGCGCGCTGCCCAGCGTCACATGGAGGAATCCCCAGATCAAAAGCAAATCGGCCAAACCGAAAACGACAGTGAAAAAGAACGGCGCGCGCGAATGGTACAGCATGTACACCACCCCGCTCCAGATCACCATGACGACAAAAAGCAGGAGGGCGCGCCCGGGATTGCGCAGTGCCGGAAAATAGAACTCTGTCCCGCCGTCATGGATCCCGACAATGACCTTCGTTCGAGCCGGCTTTGCTACGAAGCCCACATCTTCACTGCCGGAAGGCGCCGATGCAAATCCAGCGGCATCCACGCGGGATGAAGTCGGCGATTCGGATTCGCGGACGCGCGCGACCGAAGCAGCCGTCTTGAACACCGGGATCTCGAAATCGTCCGAAAAGTTCACTCCGGGCACATCGGCCTGAGCATGAAGCTCCCACACAAGCTGATCGCTCAGATTGTCGTGATCCGTTTGGAGACTCTCCGGGGGAATCGGAAAATCCACTGGAATCGCGCGCCCGAGTGGACCCGGGCCGATCGCTCCCGCGGGAACGTTCTGATCGGCTTGCCAAAGCACGATTCGACTCGTGCTTCTGTCTTCGCCGGTGCCGATAACGACTTTTCGCACGCAGGAGAGCCGCACATCAACGCCGTGCTCCAACCGAGTATCGAGCTTCAGGTGAATTCTTCCGCCGACGCGCTCGCCGGGAGAAAACGGAAGCGAATTGAACTCAAAGTAGGTGCCGCCGAAACGGCTGTGCCGGATGCTGGCCCGCGCTGCAATGACAATCAGAATCGCTCCAAGCACGTTGAAGCCCAGCAAAATAATCACGCGCAGATCGCCGTTTCGCAATAACTGCGGAACCAGGCGGAAGAGAAACGGCACCGTGAACATGTTGCAGAGAATGGCAAAGACCCACTTCGCGATGGCGCCCTTTTTGTGCTGGCTCTCCGCCCGGCGCGACGCCCAGTCTTGCCGCCAAGCCCAGGGTGAAAGCGGATTTGCTTCCTCGAGTGCTGCCTGCTTTTTCAACCGGCCATAGCCGGAGATCGCCGCGTAAATCAACCCTCCGCCGACGAAGACGAATGCCAAAGCAATCATCGCGCCCGTAACGAAGTCTGAAGTTCTGAAGTTTCCGCGGCTAAGAATCTGCACGTAAAGAAAGAAAAGCCCTCCTCCCAGGAACGGAAGGCCAAAGAGGGTCAGGAAGATTGCGGCGCCCTTGGAAGGCCCGGTCATTCTTAGATTCTAGCGGCAAAGAATCAGTCTGGACGTAGGTAATACGCGGGTCAGCCCTCGCCGTGATACCTGCACTTTCGGACAGGTTTGATCCTCCAAGGCACGGTTCAAAGATGCAAATAGTGGTGCGGCTTTTTCCGGTGTGCTAGAGTTCACGCCGTTATGCGCAAATTCCAAACTATTTTGCTTTGTCTCGCCTTGCTCCTGACGGTCAGCGCCACATCGCAAGCGGCCGATCGACGCGGCGTCACGCCTGAAGACTACCTCTCCTTCCAATTCATCAGCGACGCGCATCTTTCGCCGGACGCCAAGCTTGTCGCTTATGTGGTGACCACGATTGACCAGAAGAAAAATCGTCGCGAATCCGCCATTTGGCTCCTGCCGGTGGACGGCTCCGCGCCGCCGCGCCGACTGAGCGCCGAGGGCTTCAGTTCGAACGCTGCGCGCTGGAGCCCGGACGGCAAAACTCTGGCCTTTCTCTCGACTCGCAGTTCGGATGCCACCGGTACTGACGCTCCAAAATCCCAGATCTATTTGCTCCCGATGACCGCGGGCGGCGAAGCGCTCCCGCTGACGAAACTCAAGAACGGCGTGCAAAGCTTTCAGTGGTCACCTGACAGCGCGCGCCTCGTCTGCGTGGCTCTCTCCGGGCCAAGCGATGCGGTCGCGCCCGCCGACCGCAAGAGCGACGTGCGCCACTACAAACACATACGCTACAAGTTCAACGACACTGGTTGGTTCGACGATAAGCGCCGTCACCTCTGGGTTGTCACCGTCGCCAGCGCCGAGGCAAAACAGATTACCGACGGCCAGGATTGGAACGATACCGACCCGCAGTGGTCGCCCGACGGCACACGCATCGCGTTCGTGTCCGATCGCAGCGGCAAGGCCTACGATGATAGCGACAACACCGATGTGTGGGTGATTCCTGCAGCCGGCGGCTCGCTCACTAGGATTTCCGATCACCCTTTTCAGGACGAAGAGCCGCGCTGGTCGCCGGATGGAAATCAAATTCTCTTTACAGGCCAGACCGAACGGCATCAATTTGCGAAGTTATATGTGGCGCCGTCGTCCGGTGGCGCGCCTTCGCAGCTCGCCGTGAAAGATCTTGATCTAATCCCCGGTGAGCTTCACTGGGCCGCCGCCGGTGAGCCGCTTTTTTCTGCTGGCGAGAAAGCGGAAACGCACATTTACCGCGCGAATCTTGCCGCGCACACCTTTTCCCGCGTTACCTCTGGGCCGCGCTCCGTCCACGGCTTCGACCTGAACGCCAGGGCCGGCCTGATGGTCTATCTTTCGAACGATTTCGAACACCTGGACGATCTTTACGTCGCGAAAATAGATGGCAGCGGCGAACGCCAGCTTACCCATCTGAATGCCGACCTCTGGAAGCAACTGGCGTTCCAACCTGTCGAGCGCGTGCCCTACAAAAGCACGGACGGCTGGCCGGTTGACGGTTTCTTCGTCAAACCGCTCGGCTGGCAAGCCGGAAAGAAATATCCGATGGTCCTGGTCATCCACGGCGGTCCGGCCGGCATGTTCGGCGTGGATTGGTACCACGAATTCCAGGTCTACGCAGCGAAGGGCTGGGCGGTTTTTTTCTGCAATCCTCGCGGCTCAACCGGTTACGGCGAAAAATTTGAAAGAGGAATCATCAACAACTGGGGTGGGATGGACTATCAAGACGTGATGGCCGGCGTGGACGCGGCTCTCAAACAGTATCCCTGGATCGACGCAAATAATTTGGGCGTGACCGGCGGCAGCTACGGCGGATTCATGACCAACTGGATCGTCGGTCACACCAACCGCTTCAAAGCCGCGGTCACGCTTCGCTCGGTTTCAAATTTCATCAGCGACGAAGGCACACGCGATGGCGGCTACGGCCACGAGGAGTATTTCAAGGGAAACCTGTTCGACGATTTCGATCAATACTGGAGCGCCTCGCCGCTCAAGTATGCACGTGACGTTCATACGCCCACGCTCATCCTCCATTCGGACATGGATTTCCGCGTTCCCATCGAGCAAGGCGAACAGTGGTTCCGCGCGTTGCAACACTACGGCGTGCCGTCGGAGTTAGTGCTCTTCCCAAGAGAAAATCACAACCTGACTCGCACGGGCGAGCCCAAGCATTTAGTAGAGAGCTTGAATTGGCAGATCTATTGGTTTGACCGCTATCTGAACGGCAATGCGAACGCGAAACCGCCGGACGCGCAATAAACGAAGTTAGAACATCCGAGATACGTTTTGCGAAGGGCGATTGTCATTCACTTCCGTGACGCTCGCAGTCTCTCCGGCTCCAAATTAGGCAAAAACGCCGTCAGTATGCCAATCGCCGGGAGGAACGAGCAGACGTGATACACGAAGTTGATGCTCGTCATATCCGCCAGCTTGCCTAACAGCGCGGCGCCAACGCCGCCCATCCCAAACGCAAATCCGAAGAAAAGGCCGGAGACCGCGCCAACTCTTCCCGGCATAAGTTCCTGGGCGTAAACCAGAATGGCGGAGAAAGCAGATGCCAGGATAAGACCGATCACCACACTGAGTGTGGTGGTCCAGAACAAATTGGCGTACGGCAAAACCAAGGTGAACGGCAAAACGCCAAGAATGGAGATCCAGATCACATACTTGCGGCCAAACTTGTCACCAACGGGGCCGCCGATGATGGTTCCTGCTGCCACGGCGCCGAGAAACACGAACAGGTGAATCTGCGCGCTTTGCACCGACATATGAAACCGGTTCATCAGGTAGAAGGTGTAGTAGCTGATCAAGCTAGCTAGATAAAAGAATTTCGAGAACATCAGGGCCACGAGGATTGCCAGGCAAAACGCGACTTTCTTCGGCGACAAAACGATGTGCTGAACGACTGCCGACGCGGAACTCAGGGTGGCAGAACCTGCAGAAACGAGTTTCGCTTTGTCGAAATGATGTTTCTTGGTCCACGCCCCGATATTCGAAAGCAGGACGATGCCGAGCAGAGCCACAAACGAAAACCACACGATGCTCGACTGCCCTTTGGTGAGTACGAACGCAGCGAGCAGCGGGCCCAGCGCCGACCCGGCATTGCCTCCCACCTGGAAAAGCGACTGCGCCATGCCGTGCTGACCGCCGGAAGCCAATCGTGCAACCCGAGAAGATTCCGGATGAAACACAGCCGAGCCAATTCCCATACACGCCGCGGCAGCCAGAATTGTGCCGTAGCTCGGGGCCATCGCCAGGCCCAGCAGCCCGACGAGAGTGAATCCCATCCCGATCGCCAACGAGTACGGTTGCGGCCGCCGGTCGGTGTAAAGCCCCACGAGAGGCTGAAGAAGCGAGGCCGTAAATTGCAACGTGAGCGCAATCAGTCCCACTTGGCCAAAATCAAGATGAAATGACACTTTGAGCAATGGATAGATGGCCGGAATCAGCGATTGCAGCGTGTCATTCAAAAGGTGGCAGAAACTGATGGTCAGGAGAATCTTGAAGACCGTCTGCTCTCCAACCCCTGCGGGAGGAGCAGTTTGAAACACGGTCTCTTCGGTAACTTCCGCGGGAGCCGTGTTTTGAACCGCAGACACTTTGGTATCGCTGGCCATTTAGAACCCAGTTCCCGGAATTGTTGCAACCACGCCCATTCCTCGCGTACTTTATTTCCGGCGCTACAATTACTTTACATGAAGTCCGCATCGAATCTCGAATAGCGCCGCAAGGATTGAAACCGCGCAGCAGCATTCCTGTTCCACCGCAACCGGCTGCCAGCTTCTGTTCGAAAAGGAGGACGCAACCGCGCGCGAGATTGCACCTGAAGTAAGGTATCCTTCAAAGTTCAAGGAGGCCACATGAATCACTTTTTTCCAGCTCTGGCGTGGATCAGTTTGCTGCTCGCTCCGCCTGCTCAAATGCAAGCCCGGCCCGACGTGCCGGACTCTCTGAAAGCGCCCGCAGGCGACGAAGTGATTCTCGTGGGCCACGCGACCGGCTCGCAAATCTATGTCTGCCAAGCCGGAGCGGACCAAAAAATTTCGTGGACCCTGAAAGGGCCCGAAGCAGATTTGGTGGACGCGCAAGGCAAAAAAATCATCCACCACTTCGCAGGACCAACCTGGAAACACAACGACGGAAGCGAAGTGACCGGGAGGGTCGTGGCGAAGCAGGATGCGCCAAAACCCGATGCCGTCGCCTGGCTTCTGCTGACCGCGGCCACGCACACCGGCTCCGGAATCCTCAGCCGCGTAACAACAATTCAACGCATCCATACCGAAGGTGGTCTCCCACCGAACGCGACCAGCTGCACCGCAGCGGCGACCGGTACGGAATCGAAAAGCGCATACTCGGCCGACTACTACTTCTACGCTCCGGCTAAATAGGGATGCAATCCAAGGGGGCGCGGTTCGTGCTCGCGCCCCCTAAGGACCCTCGACCAGATTGTAGCGATGCGTCGTCTGCGACCCCGCGCTGTTTCGCCTCCGTTAGCTTCCAGGGGCTCAGTACCCGTCGGTCTGCGCAAGAATGGTGCGTGTTTTATGATTCCAAAGAATCAGCCGAACACCGGGGTATTCCGCAGCTAGAAAGGGCAGACGCTTCTGTGCCATCGCCAGGTCGTGTGTGCTCTCCAACCACAGGCGCCGGCCGTCTGCGTCCTCGATGAGGATGTCATAGGTGGGCTCCTTCGCAGGGGTGAGTGAGGAAACTCGTCCCGCCATAATGCACTACCTCCTATTGAGTAGTGAAGGAGGATTGAGAATCGTTTCAATTTGGAAGTTCACCGTCGGCCCGATACACACTGCTATTCGACAGGCCCGCGGACCGAATGATCAGCGGGCGGCAGCATCTTTCGCTTGTCCCTTGGGAGGGGCGCCCAGTTGGTGGATCATTCCCAAGGCGTCCCAGCTGATGTAAGAATCCATAATCTTGCCGTCCGCGATGTGACTGATGGTGATCCCCTCGACGGACACTCTCTTGCTTGTGGGAGCAATCCCCAGGAACTCCCCCTTGTGCGTACCAGTGATGCTCCAGGCGACCGCTACTTTTTCCTTCTCCACAACGATGTCCTCGATGGAAAAGCGGAGATCCGGAAAAGCCATGATGAAGCGCGTGACTTGACGTTTGTACGCCTCCGGGCCGACGGCCGAACCAGATACGTTCGGATCGTGGAGAGCGTGGCTCGTGGAGATGATCTCGTCTACAAGTTCGAGCCGCCGCTTATTCCAGACTTCATCATAGAGAGTTCGAACAATGGCTTTGCTATCGCCTGTCATACGATCCGTCCTCCTCCTCCGGATGGACTGATCCGGTATCCTCGGAGATGGGCCTGGCCTCACGGATGATGGGATTCGCTTGCTGGGAGGGGTGAGGCTGGGGAGAGCGTACTCCCAAAAAGTTTGACTTGCAATCCACTTACGGTCCGCAGCAGGATGGCTCCGGCATGACGGAACAGGCAACTACCAACCACCATTCTCCCGAAGTGACCGTCGATGTCTTGATCGTCGGCGCAGGCTTTTCTGGCTTGTGCATAGCCATCAAGCTCCAGCAGGCTGGCACCGAATCGTTTCTCGTCATCGAAAAGGGCGACGACATCGGCGGGACCTGGCATGAGAACCGTTACCCCGGCTGCGCGTGCGATGTCCCTTCGCATCTCTACTGTTTCTCCTTTGAGCCAAATCCGGATTGGAATCGCATGTATGCCGGCCAAGCCGAGATTTGGGAATACTTGAAGTCCTGCGCCAAGCGGTACGGCGTCCTCCCGCACATTCGTCTGAAAACACGGCTGCGCGAAGCGACGTGGGATGAAGCCAAGGGCGTGTGGCACGTTCTCGCGGGCGAAGGCCTTACGATAGACGCTCGCGTGCTGGTGTCCGGCATGGGCGCTCTTCACGTGCCCAGTTATCCCGAACTGCCGGGGCTCGCGCGTTTCGCCGGACCGTCATTTCATTCGGCCACATGGAATCCGGATGTAAAGCTTGAAGGTAAAAGCGTCGCCGTAATCGGAACCGGGGCAAGTGCCATTCAGTTCGTTCCGCAAATCGCGCCGCGCACGGGCAAGCTGTACGTCTTTCAGCGCACGCCGGCATGGATCGTGCCCAAGCCGGATTTTTCGATCAGCGAAAAATGGAGACAGCGCTTCCGGCGAATCCCTGTCGTGATGTGGGCGTTCCGCAAGTTTCTTTTTTGGCAGCATGAGTTCCGCGTGCTGGCATTTCTCGGCCACCGCTGGATGGGAAGATTTCTGGAACGCATCGCACTGAAAAACCTTGAGAAACGCATCAAGGATCCAAAACTGCGTGCCGCGCTTACACCGAACTATGCGCTGGGCTGCAAACGCGTACTTTTTTCAAATGATTTTTATTCCGCACTGACAAGGCCGAATGCGGAGCTGGTGAGCGAAGGCATCGCGGAGGTGCGTGAGCACAGCATCGTCACCAAGGACGGCGTGGAACGGCCTGTGGATGTTTTGATTTATGGTACGGGCTTCCGCGTCACGGAGCCAATGATTGCCGTTCGCCTCGTCGGCCGTGGAGGCGTGGAGATTCATGACGCCTGGCGCGAACGAATGAGCGCTTTTCTCGGCGTCACCGTCAGCGGCTTTCCGAATTTTTTCATCTTGCTCGGCCCGAACACCGGCCTGGGACACAACTCCGTCGTGCTGATGATCGAAGCGCAGGTTCGCTACGTGATGAGCTGCCTGAAGCTGATGCGCCGCCGCGGCCAGAAGGTCATGAACTTGCGTCCGGAAACCCAGAAGCGCTTCGTCGACGAAGTGGTCGAGCGCTTAAGCCACACCGTTTGGCAAACCGGAGGCTGCCGAAGCTGGTATCAAGACCAGAAAACCGGCGAGAACACCACTCTCTGGCCTGGCTCGGTTGTGGCCTACATGCGCCGAACGCGTTCGGCGGCAGCCAGGGACTACGAATAAGACGCAACGGTTCTGGCAAGGCTCCAAGTCGGGAGGATTTCTTCGGATCAACGCGAAGTTTAGCTTACGCCAAACCGCCGCGATCCAAGGATAACCAGTGACTTCGTCTGGGCGAAATCAAGCCAGAGCGGGTTCGATGGGAGGTTGTCCCGCCTCCGCGGCTGGACGCGCTTTTGGTTTGCCTCGGAGTTTGCGGCGTGAAGGCTCTTCAATGAAGCGGTAGACCAGGATCGAAACCGTACAAATGATGACAATTCCAATCAGGATGCCCGCAGGGGTTTTATGGCGAATTCCACCCTTTTGGTCGAAGAAATAAATCGCCAGGATCATCGAATGCAGCAGATACAGACTGTAACTGGCGTCGCCGAGTAGCACCATCGGGCGCACGTTGAGAATTGCTACCCATCTGGGCTGCAAGGCTAGACCGTATACGATGGCGGCAAATGCGGGTGCCAACAGACTGGTGTGCAGGATTGGGTACGGAATGACAGCGGAAAAATGGCTGGCCACGGCGCAGCTAGCGACACCGCCGAGCACGAGAGGAAGAGCCAGTTTGGTATTTGCGCGCGTGCGAAGGAAAAGGAATCCGCAGGCCATGCCCATCAGGAATTCCGGCAACCGCGCGAGCGGATGAAATTTCACCGCGTTGAGCCAGAACGCGGAGAGAGTGTCCGAATCCACATAGGCTAGTCCATCGGGCTTTCGCCAGACGTACCCGCCGGAAATGGCCAGTGTCACAAACCAGGAAAAAACCGCGGCGGAAAAGAGCTGGGCGCGCGATAGCTTCGCATAGCTCTTCAGCAAGAACGGGAAGACGAGGTAGAAAAACGCTTCGACGGAAAGACTCCAGGCCACTATGTTCCACACCAACGCAGCCGGAGGTACCCAGGACTGCAACAGCGTCACTTCCAGAAAAGCAGCCAGCTTCAAGTGCGTCTTTGCCCAGAGAAAAAACGGGATGTCAAATTTCAGCACGGCGATGAAAAACCACGGCGCCGTGACCACCAGCGAAAACAGGTAGGCGGGATAGATGCGGGCAAATCGCGCGCGCCAGAATTCTCCCAGCGTGGTCGTGCGGCCGGCGTACGTATACACCAGGATGAACCCGGAAAGAACGAAGAAGAGACTGACTCCGACGTAGCCAATGGAGGCCAGGTCGTGAAACCAGCCGGGGTTGGTCATGATCTTCATGGCTTGCAGATGGAAGAAGACCACGTGCAGCGCCGCGAAGAACCGCAACGAAGTCAACGCAGGCAGGCGCGGGCGAGGAGTGGTGAAATCCATATCTCTATTTACGCGGTTCCCTGCGCCTATGTTTCAGAATAAAATCGCTTGAGGCCAACTGGACCTGCTTCCCGAGAGATGGACCCAGCGTAACAACTGAGGCCAGGGGGCCGTCAAGACGATTTCTGCTCTCGCCCTCCTGGACGATTGTCGCGTTCAATGCGAAACGTGAAGCAGCCCGCCGTGGTGCTGTTCACCTGAATGTAGTCCACCTCCGGGTGCGCGAAGAGTTTTTCGATGACAGGCTCGAATTTGCCGTCAGAAACGTGCTCCTGCGCAAGCAGGCGCCGGCCGCGTGCGTAGGCCTCCAGCGTGCGCGGGCTTCCGCGGAGCTCTTCCGGCCTCCTCGTACCGTGGGCAAGGCTCAGCGTGAATGTAAACGGGACCCGGTTGCGGGAGTTGCTCGACCCCCGCAAAGCGATCATAGGTAAAAAGAATCCTTCCGGATTGGCCCGGATCAATAGACCGCAGGCAATGACGGCAAGGAGCGGCATCGACGCCGACCTCCGCGTGCGCCGGAAAGCCGTAGCGCGGTGCGCGGATGGTCGAACGCACCTGCTCGGCGGTTTCTGTGGGAATGGCTAGAATGCGAATCGGCTGCATGATGTCGTTACCTCACGTTTTCTTTCAGACTCAGAGCCCATAAGCTCCGTACGTGAGCGATTGTGGAGGATGCGGCCTGTGCGTTCCATCCGATTTCGGTGTTCCAAATTGGGAAGAATCGCCCCACACCCCCGGTGTTTTCGTAAGGGCAACAATATAGTTGACGAATCAAAGCGGTAGCGTCACCATGTTGTTGCCAAATCCAGAAAGGTGGATTTGGCAATGCCCTTTGCAAGTTTGTGGAGTCGAAGCAGGCTCATCAGCCTGTGGCAGATGATTACCGAATATCCGACCGTTCAGTTTTGGTGGCTCTCACACGAATTGCTGCGGCTTGAGTATTTGCTACGTAAAGACGAGGGCGGACCCGGAACAGTTCAAGTCGTGACAGCTTCCCCCATCGGTGATTTTCCTGCCGGATTAGCTGCTGATATAACTGCGGTCATTTCATTCGCCGAGATACATTGCAGGACTTTTGAATTTCAAGATACCGCTCTCCTCCCGCTTTACAACATCAAAGCCGCACTCGAAAAAGTCCGCCTTTTGAAAGCCAATACTCCAAATCCTAGTGCCGATATAGCGCGTGATCTGAAATCGCTTCGGAAGACCATAGAAATGGAACTCGCGAAACGGCGATTCGTATACGTTCCTCCAGAAAGAATCAAATATTTTGCGCAGGAAAAACTGTTCGGGCAACAAGTCTATGATGCGTTCCCAAGTGCTCGCTTTGACCTCGCACAGGCTGGCGATTCTCTGGCCTGTGGCCTTGATTCAGCCGTCGCTTTTCACTTAATGAGGGCAGCGGAGATAGGTCTTTGGGAATTAGGCAGAGACCGCAACATTCCCTCTGTAGCAAAGATTGAATCAATGGAATGGGGCAGCATCATTGGAGAACTCGAAGAGGAAGTCAGAAAAATCCAGCAATGGCCGAACACTAATCCTTTCAAGGAAGAAGCACACAGGTTTTATAATCGCGCGGTCGTGGAAATCCGCGCATTCAACGATGGCTGGCGGCGGCACATCGCCCATGTTCGCAAATCTCAGATTGCTATGGAAAGCGATGAAGCTATCGCTCTAACAGGTCACGTCGAGAGGTTTCTCAAAACACTGGCAACAAAAATAGCTGAGGGGCAGTACACTGCGCTTGAGTGGAAATGACTATGAGCAAACCGAAGGAATACAAAAATTTCGAGAATCTCGCGCGGCAATTAGTCAATGTCCCGCACAGCGAAGTGAAAGCCAAGCTGGATGCTGAAAATAAAGCCAAAAAGCGGAAGAAATCTAAGGCTTCTTCCGCTTCGGGCCGCGAGGCAATCTAGTTGGGCAGGCTAGGCGTCGCACCGACCTTGCCAGTCACTTCGGCATAGGTCAGCCGCTTTCCGAGGATGTGAGAGGCAACGTGCTCGAATCGCAGACCATCGTGAGCCAGTTCGCGGAAGTTGTAGCGGAACACCTGTTCGTCGAGATACCGAAACAGGTGGAACGGCTCAACGCTGATGTAGGTGCCTTTCAGTTGCCGCTTGAACAGGCTCCAGAAGTTTTCGAGTCCGTTGGTGTGAACCTGTCCGTCAACGTAGCGTTCGGCATGGTCAATGACCTTGTGCTCGAATCCCTTTTCCTTGAGCCCCTGATAGGACATGAGCGCATCGGTGTAGATCGCGCTGCCCGCTTTCACGTGAGCACGGATGTTGGATTGAAGCGCGTGCTTTTTGCGATTGCCCACGACAGCGGCGCGGACTTCGCCACCACGTTCGAGAATGCCCTGAACCGCGATTTTGTCTTTGGTGCCAGTCTCGGTAATCCGGCGCTTGTGTTTGTCAGCGTGCATGAAGCGAGCCGCACCACCGACAAAGGTTTCGTCTGCTTCCACTTCGCTACCGGGACCGCCGAGTTTCAGAAAAGAACGGGTCTGCATCGCCAGCCGAATCCGATGGAGCATGAACCATGCGGACTTCTGAGTGGTGCCGAGAGCGCGGGCCACTTCATAAGAACTGATTCCGTTCTTGCAGTTGGCAATCATCCAAATGGCGACGAGCCACTTGTCGAGAGGCAGGGCAGAATCTTCCATGATGGTCCCGACCTTCACGGTGAACTGCCGATGGTCATGGACGCTTTTGCATTGCCACTTCCGTTGATTCAGGAGGAACACGGCATCCTCGCGGCCACAAGTGGGACAGGTCACAACGCCATCTGGCCAGCGCAACTTGACCATGAAGTTGAGGCAGTTATCGGGGTTGGCGAAGTGAACGATGGCTTGCTGGAGAGTCTTTGGCTTGGTGCTCATGGCGTCCCTCACAAGCCAAATAGTAGCCTAGCCGCTCTGATTTGTCAAGTATATTGTTGCCTTCGTAAGAGTGGCAAATACAGGGCTTAGAAGATACGGAAAATGAAAGAGTTTGTAACTGCGTGAAAGCAAACGACGAAAAATTCTGTGATTGGCGAACGATCCGTGGCGAGTCTTCGGAAAAGTTAAAGTAATTATTTAGGGATTCCACTGGAGACCCCCTACCCACCCCCCCATTACATGGATGAATGTCAAAACAAAGGGGATAGAAGATGGGCAATTTGTAAGTGACTGAAAACACGTGGTGGGCGGGAGTTTGGTGACTTTGGGGAAATGATGAGTGCGACCCCTCTCCGAGCCGCTCGGAGCACGCGAGAAGCAGTGCCCCCCTATGGTTTTTGTAAGGATGTGATTCGATGGGGGTTAGTGGATGGGGGGCTGCTAAGGATGTGTGGGGAAAGGAGTTAGAGCGAAGATCGTTGCAAGGTTTGAAGGTTAGCAGGTTGAAAGGTTGGGAGGGACAGAAAGAGAAGGAGCTCAGGCGCGCGGGAGAGATGGGCTGGCGGGGCTGGAGTTTGGCACTTCGAAGCTCAGTGTTGACGTACACGGGAGAGGATAGCATGGGGGTGGCGAGGGGCTAAGTGTTTTGCAGGGAATGGGGAGAATTGAGGATTGAATGGTTGCGGAGGAGGGGTTAACGGTGTTCATGGGACGAGACAAAGCGAAGCGTGGCCCACCCTTCGTAAAAACCACGAAGGGCTAGGCCACCCCAGAAATAAAGATAAAGTCAAAATCATCTCGCGCGTTAATGGTGCTCCACCCGCCACCCCAGAAATAAAGATAAAGTCAAAGTCACCCCCCGCGTTAAGGGTGCTCCACCCGCCAATCCGACCACACTACAAACCTGCATAGCGGTAGGCGGCGTGCAGCAGGGGTGCAGCGAATCCCCGTTCGACAATAGCCTCCAGAACACAATGCTGGGGCAAATGACCCCTCAAGACCTTCAAATCTTCAGTAGCGCCAGCGATTGGGTCACAGCCGGAGCAATCTGGGACGCGGTGGGTATTGTCAGCGTATTTACGTCCCCTGCAGTTCCAGTGATCTATACGCAGGCGAGAGCGGTCTTGATAGGCATCCAGGTGGGGGTTAGCACGTTCTTGGCCGCCGAACCCGGTCTGGTGCAGTTTGCCAATGACCTCGGCACAGGATATGCAAAATGGGAGGACGCAATACCGGGTTATCCCTCGAATTTAACACAGTGGATCGGATTCGGTGCCGGCGCTTTGGTAGAATGGGCCCAGTACGGCTTTCCCACACCATGGTGACGTGAACTAAAACTACAGCAGCCTTGGATGCCCCAAGCGCAAGGCTCCGGCTCTGCAAATGGTTTTGGAAAGCGTTCCCACGGTTTCTGAACTTCAGAAATCAAAAAGAAAGGGCTGTTTTGAAAGCACTTACCGCGCTCCTTATCTACCCGGTAGTTTTTTTCCTCATCAAGGACCCCGCCGCGCTGAGATATGCCCGCGTTCATGGATTTTCGCCGATGCCGCAATCTGTACAGTTGCCCCTAGAGGAAAACGGAAGACTTTTGTACTTCGTCAAATTTCTTGTTGTAGCACTTTTCCTGATTGCATGGGCTAATGTCCACGGCGTTAACTTGTGGGCCTTCCTAGGTCACGTCGAGCCCGGGCAACACGTTGGTCGAATTGCGCTCGCTTCAACGGTAATACTGTTTTCGGGCCACATATCTGTCCTCTACCTTTTCAAGCGCGTCAGAGGGCTCTTCTTCGATCAAGGTCTTTCACGTGGACACTTTCTAACTTGGATTACAATTATTTTTGTCGGCGGGGTAGTTGAAGAGTCTTGGAGAGCCCTCACCCTGTCCGCTTCATCCGAAAAGGGCTTTAACTCGCTACTCGTCCTTCTAGCGACCTCTGCAGCAGCTGCCTTTTGCCACCTACTTGGAATCCCAGGTCGTACTCTAGGTCTCCGGGAAGAGGTTTTTTGGGACCTGGCTGTCGGGCTCGCCCTTGGTGCACTTTTCGTACTTTATGGCACCGTCCTAATTCCTCTCTCCGTGAACATGTTGTATAATGTGTTTAACCTGCTGCTCATTCGATCGAATATTCCCCGAGAAAAGTCTAGGCCGGGCTGATGGGCGGGCGGGTGGGTCAATCTTCAATCGGGCGGGTGGAACACCCTTAACGTGCGGGATGATTTTGACTTTATCTTTATTTCTGGGGTGGCCTAGCCCTTCATGGTTTTTATGAAGGGTGGGCCACTCTTTTCTTTGTCTTGTTTCATGGCTACCGTTAACCCCTCCTCCGCAACCATTCAATCCTCAATTCTCTCCATTCCCTGCAAAACACTTAGCCCCTCGCCACTCCCATGCTATCCTCTCCCGTGTATATCGAATCCCATCCCCGCCTGCCCGGTAGTGCTTCTCACTCTCTCGCAATCTCCCCATCCAACGTCGTTACTCTCTTGCCAACAGATAGCCCCCATAAATCTGATCTGCCCCCTAGCTCCGCGCACGGGATCATACGACACCAAGTTCTCCTGAATTCATGACTTTCGTCTCTTTCCGTTCCTCGAATGGCCGCTCGCAGGGAGCCGTAGGCGACCGGAGAGCGGCCA